>JGI24703J35330_11748732_pt1 | contig 29684 bp, 23 predicted proteins | sample TergutNt197P1_FD_35330 | JGI IMG/M metagenome (IMG submission 35330)
TACGCACTGGAAATCGGACGCAAAATTAGGCAAACCAAGCAAATGAATATCCGCAAAGGAAAATTTGTCGGACGGTTTGCTCCGTATGGTTACGCGAAAAGCGCGGAAGATAAACACCGGCTTGTGCCTGACTCATATGCCGCGCCGCTTGTTCGGCGAATGTTTGAAATGGCGGCAGAAGGTCACAGTGTTTCGGAAATTTTGGATTGGCTCAACACAAACGGCATCTTGCCGCCGAAACGATATTATCATTCAATCGGATTGGCTACCGACAAGGACATCCGAGGTATCAACACCCGGTGGAGCAAATCTGTTTTGTACGCAATCTTGAAAAACCGTGTTTATTGCGGCGATATGGTACAGGGTAAATTCCATACGCGAAGCTATGTACAAAAATCTGTGCAAAAATCAGACTGGGTAATTGTTGAGAATACGCACACAAGTATCGTAAGCCGAGAATTATTTGACCGCGTGCAGTTGCTTTGGGAAAATTCACAGCCAAGAACAAACTTCACGCCATTTTCCGAAAACATATTTCTGCGGAAAATATTTTGTGGGCATTGTGGATATTCATTGAAACGAGCGCAACGAAAAAATAAAAGCTACGACTTTGTGTGCAATTCACGGCAAATGTACTCCAAGGATTCATGCGTCCCCATCAGAATAAATGAAAGCAAATTGAAAGAATCGCTGTTGGCGTTGCTTGAAAAACAAGCCGAGGTTTTAGGCATTGACGGTGGCGAGCAACACACAGAACAACAAGACGCTTGCAAAATCGAGTTACGGCAACTGCAATCCGACATCGAAAAAAACAGCCATTTCCTCAAAAGTCTGTACGAAAGCCTTATGTCAAACGACATAACCAAGGACGAATACAGAGAGCTGAAATCCGGGTACGAAGAAAAAATTTCCACATTATCCGAAAAAGAGAAAGCGTTGCGGGACGAACTGATTGCGGAAAACGCAAAAATTTCGGCAAATTCAAAAGCAACCAAGCGGCTCGCTGCTGTGCGCCGGATTGCGGATTTAACTAGCGACAGTTTAGACAAACTTGTTGAGAAAATCCTTGTCTACGAAGATAACCACATCGAAGTATGGTTTAAGTTTACGGATGGCATGGCTACAGTCGCCACGTTGAAAGGCGGTGAATGCGATGATTGCTGCAAACAAGCGGTATGAGCCGCAAAATGCAACTTTGCCCGCCGATTTTGTTATTGCAAAATACATTCGCCTTTCGATGGACGACGGCATTACGGAAAGTCTTAGCATCCCAAATCAACATATGCTTTTGGATGCACACATCGACGAGTTAGAAATCCCCAATGCCACAGTCATTGAGTTTGTCGATAATGGCTACACAGGCACAAATATGGAACGGCCTGCACTACAAGAAATGTTGGATTTGGTGCGTAGCGGCAGGATTAACTGCGTTGTGGTCAAAGATTTTTCAAGGTTTTCGCGGAACGCACTGGAAAGCGGCTACTATATCGAGCAGGTTTTTCCGCTGTATCACATACGCTTCATTTCCATTAGCGACCGTTTCGACAGCAACGACTATTTGAATGACACCGGCGGAATTGATGTCGCGTTCAAATTCTTGATGCACGAATATTACAGCCAAGACCTTTCCAAAAAGGTGACGAGTGCCAAGCGTATTAAAATGAAACGTGGCGAAAACATCGTTGCAACTGCAATTTACGGCTATCGGAAAAATGAAGCCGGCAAATGGGAGCCGGAACCGCGTTCGGCAGAAGTTGTACGAATGATTTACGACTTAGCCCTGCAAGGTCTGCCGCCTTCCATTATCAAGGATAGGCTTTTTGAATCAAGCTACCCAACGCCGCGGGAGCATATCGAACTGATGCGAGGCAAAGAAATTATACCAACATGCCACTGGGAAACGCGAAAAGTAAAGGAAATTTTGCGCAACGACCAGTACATCGGCACATATGTATCGGGGAAACAAATTTCAAAAGCTGTCGGTTCGAGTAGTAAAATTATTACGCCGCAAAGTGAGTGGATAAAATTCCCCAACAGTCATCCGCCAATTATCAGCCAAAAAATATTCGATGAAGTTCAAGTTCTCTTGGATAGCCGATTATTGGGGAAAATCACGCCACAAAACCGCGAAGAAACATGGAAGAACGAGTCCGACAAATCTCCCAAGCGTCAGCGAATGTTGAGTGGAGAAATCATTGCCGCCACCGCCGTTTACGGATATGCGAAACAGGAAAGCGGCACATGGATTATCGACGAAATTGCGGCGAAAATTATCCGCAAAATTTTCGAGCTTACACAGCAACGGCAATCGCCGCAGGAAATTGCCGATTTTTTGAAAGCGTCAAAACACCCCATGCCAAGAGAGCATATCCAACTTGTCGCAAGCAAAAAAAATGTGCCAACTTGTGATTGGCGAGCGCGAAATGTGCGTAATATCCTGCAAAACATCCAATACACCGGAGCATATGTATCGGGGCGTATCCTCACCGATGCCGAAACAGGCAAAAAATATCGCCCGCCGAAAGAAGATTGGGTAGTCATTCCCGACAAGCATCCCACTATCATCAGCAACGAGCAGTTCAACGAAGTGCAAAAAATTCTGGCAGATGAAAGCAATTCTCGCAAAAAAAATAAAACGCCGCGAAATTATCTGCTTCGCGGCAAGGTTCGTTGCGGAGGCTGCGACAACGCCATGTGGTATGACCCGATTGCAAATCCTGTATTCCGTTGCTACCAAACAGCCGCTAATCCGTCGGCTATGTGTTACAAATTAAAGGTGGTATCGGCGGAGTTAGACGAGGCAGTAATGGCGGTTATCCGAAAGCAAGCCGAGGTTATATTGGCCACTGATGATTTAACCGGCCTTCGCAAGTCAGACGGAAGCGCGCAGCAAATTGTCGATTACGAAAACCAAATGAAATCTTTAGTAGAGCAACGAAAACTGCACTACGAACAGTTTATAACTCGCGAAATCGACAGGCAAACTTATCTGTCCATTAAAGCGGATTGCACTGCACGGATTGAGCGGTTAAACAACCAACTGGCGGCGCATAGGCAGTCCGCGCAAGAAAGTCAATCCCGCCAACGCACCGAAGCAATCGCAAAAACCGTGCTAAGTGACACCGCCGTGGAACGGGAAATCGTGAACATTCTCATCGAGAAAATCCACGTTTTCCCGAACAGTCACATCGAAATCACTTGGAAAGCATCGGATTTTGCGAAAAACACATGAAAAATTGGAGGAAAATCACAATGGAAAACAAACCCAAAACAACCTTTTATGCTCGTTTCGCAAACGAGCCAAAACAAGAGAGCTTGCATAATTATCCTCCTTGCGCTCATGGCGCGACAGAAATTAGTTGGTTGTTTAGTTGCATGGGAAATGTCCAACTTCATGAGGAGGCGCACGGATACGAATGTTTTGATGTCTGAAACACATAGAAGTAGCCCTCCTTTTCACGATTGCGGTGAAACGGAGGGCTACTTACAGCACTAAAAATAAAATGCCACCTCCAGTGTAGGGGGCATTAAAGCAAAAGAGAATGCCGTCATTCAACGTATTCGGAAGTTTAGGGAGTGTAAATCGCTCTGTGTAATTGGTTTAACCTCATAAGTTTATGACGATACTATACCCCTTTCATCCGTATAACATCTTTCATCCGTATAGCCCCAAGAATATCCGCCCGTCCGCCCTCATATATATAACTTGTCTACACGAGGGGAGCGGGTTTTTTTATGGGGAATTTCAACGGCTTGACCACACGGGAAGCGGCGGATTCCGCTCGACATCACGGCACTAACGGGCTTACGAAAAAGCCGCGCGCCGGGTTTTTGAAAAAATATTTGGCGAGCTTTGGTGACCCGATTATTCGCATTTTGTTGCTTGCGCTTGGCGTTAATTTGATTCTTATGTTTCGCGACGCAAATTGGTATGAAAGTGCGGGAATTGCGGCGGCGGTGCTTCTTGCAACGCTTATTTCCACGCTTTCCGAGCATGGGAGCGAGGCGGCGTTTGAAAAATTGCAGGAGGAAGCTGCAAATATAAAATGTCGGGTTCGGCGCAACGGGCGGGTCTTGGAATTGCCCGTTGACGAGCTTGTTGTGGGCGATATTGTTTGCATCGGCGCGGGCGAGCGGATTCCTGCCGACGGGGTAATTGTGCAGGGCGAAATTGATGTTGACCAATCCGCACTGAACGGCGAAACAAAGGAAGCACGAAAAGTGCCGCGCGACGACAAAACGGAGGGCGATTTGCTGTCCCCGCACGAGCTTTTCCGCGGAAGCGTGGTCTGCGCGGGCGAGGGAATTATGCGGGTGACGCGGGTTGGAGACTCCACGTTTTATGGTCAACTTGCTTCGGAAATTCAGGAGGCTACCATCGAAAGCCCGCTAAAACAGCGGCTTACACAGCTTGCGAAAACAATCAGTCACTTCGGATACGCGGCGGCGGTTTTCGTTGTTGCGGCAAATTTGTTTAACTCAATTGTGATTCAAAACCACTTTGACGTGGTGCTTATTGCGGCGCATTTTGGCGATTTTACGCGCCTTTTCGGCGATTTTATGACGGCGGTTACGCTTGGGATAACCGTAATCGTGATGGCGGTTCCGGAGGGATTGCCGATGATGATAACCGTTGTGCTTTCGGCAAACATGCGCAGAATGTTGCGTGACAATGTGCTTGTTCGCAAGTTGGTTGGCATTGAAACATCGGGTTCGCTGAACATTTTGTTCACCGACAAAACAGGCACGTTAACGAAGGGCGTGCTTGAGGTCGTGAGTTTTATTTCGGCGGACGGACGCGTTTGGGATGCGGAAAAATTCAAGGGAGCCCCGCTGTTTTCGCGCGTCGCGCTGAACTGTTTCTATAACAATGCCGCGCTTCTTGCCGCGAAAAAACTGCGCGTAACCGCGGTCGGCGGCAATTCCACCGACCGCGCACTTTTGGAATATGTAAAAGACAATGCCGCGACTTTGCCGCTTTGCAAAAAAACGTTTAGTCGCCCCTTTAATTCCGCCGACAAATTTTCCGTTGCTTCAATCGACGGCGAGGCGAAAGGCGTGCTGATTAAAGGCGCGCCGGAAATTCTGCTGCCCGCGTGTAAAATTGCGTCTTCAGCAACTCTGAAATCCGTTTTGCAGGCGCACGCGCGCGAGGGGATGCGTCTTTTGGCGTTTTGCGAGGCGGCATCCGAAGCCGACGCAATCGCCCGCCGAAATTTAAGCCTTGTAGGCTTCATCGGCATCCGCGACGAAATTCGCCCCGAGGCCCGACGCGCCTTGGATGAAATCCACGGCGCGGGCGTGCAGGTCGTGATGGTGACGGGAGATAATCTCGACACAGCCGTAAGCGTGGCGGAAAAGCTGGGTTTGTTGACGGAAGAAAACCGAGAGTGCGAAATATTGACAAGCCGTGCGCTAAACAAACTCTCCGACGATGAGGTCAAAAAAATCCTGCCGAACCTGCGTGTAATCGCGCGTGCGTTGCCGTCGGACAAGGGGCGGCTCGTGCGGCTTTCGCAGGAGGTCGGACTCGTCGCGGGGATGACGGGCGACGGAGTCAACGACGCGCCCGCACTAAAAAAAGCCGATGTCGGCTTCGTTATGGGCGACGGCACGGAAATTGCAAAAGAGGCGGGCGATATCGTTATTTTGGACAACAATTTCGCGTCGATTGTGAAATCCGTACTGTACGGGCGCACGATTTTTAAAAGCATCCGCAAATTTTTGATTTTCCAGCTGACAATCAATTTGTGTGCCGTTGGTGTGAGCATTATAGGGCCGTTTATCGGCGTGCCCGTTCCGGTTACGGTGATTCAAATGCTTTGGATTAACATGATTATGGACACCCTTGCGGGGCTTGCGTATGCGGGCGAAACACCGCTTGCGGAGTATATGCGCGAGAAGCCCAAGAAACGTAACGAGCCGATTATTAATCGCTATATGTACAGCCAAATCCTCGCGACGGGCGTTTACACAACGCTGGTTAGCTTGGCGTTTTTCAAAGTGCCTGCTGTTGCGGAGTTTTTTCGCGGCGACGAACGCTACTTGCTTACCGCGTTTTTCGCGCTGTTTATCTTCGCGGGCGTGTTTAACAGTTTGAACGCGCGCACGAATCGTATAAATATTTTCGCGTACATCGGACGCAACAAAGCGTTTATCGGTATTATGCTTGCGGTTTCGGTGATGCAAGTTTTGCTGATTTACTTCGGCGGAGCGGTTTTCCGCACGACGGGGCTTAATTTCGGCGAGCTTGCTTTTGTGATAATTATCGCGTCAAGCGTGATTGTTTTCGATGTCGCGCGGAAGATTTTTCTGCGGCTTAATAATCGCAAGGGATTTATTTGAGATTTAAGGTCGTGTTTTTATTAAACCCAAAACCCAAGCACGCGGAATAAAAACAAAAACAGCGTAAGTGTAAACGCCGAAAACGTCATTGTAATCATTAAAACCGACGCGCCGATGTAGGTATTTCCGCCAAGCTCTGCCTGCATTACATACGCGCCAACCGCCATGGGCAGTGCGTTCAGTATCATTATAATTGTCAAATCGTTACCGCTGAAACCGAAAAGCATTGCGACAACAACGGACGCAATCGGCATAATAAACAGCTTGACAACCGTCGAAATAATTACGTATTTAAACTTCGTATCGAAGCCGTGAAACGCCAAATTTCCGCCGACACAAATCATTGCAAGCGGCATAACGAGGTTTGCAAGGGCATTCATTGTGTTTGACGCAAAGGTGGAGGTGCTAATTGTTTCGGTTGAAATGACATTGCCATAAGCGTCGTACAACGCGGTCGTCACATCCGACGTAAGCGTCCAGCCCATAAAATTAAACACAAGCCCAACGACAACGCCGATTACAACCGGGTTTTTCGCAATCGCCTTTAAAATTCCGACGATAAGCGAACTGCCTTTTCGGGATTCGGGGTCATGCACCGCAAACAAAACGGCCGCCGTCGCATACGACAAAATAAGCAAAACCGAAACAGACAAAATACTTTTAGCATAAATATTCGCGTCGATTCCGGGATGATGCAACGGCGAAAACATTAGTGCAAAAAGCGGCGGCGCAACAACGGAAAGACTGCTTCGATACGCGCTGTTTACAAACGACGAAACCGAATTTTTGTCCTTCATAAATTTTACCGCGAAAATCCAAGTCGCAATGAAAAAAAGCACCAGCCACACCGAGTTAAACGCGATAAACCACAAGTCGAAAACTTCCGAAAGGTTTGCGGTGTGAATGCTTCTGAAAATGGTCGTCGGAATGGCAAAATAAAAGACAACTTTATTACCCATCGTAATAAAATTGTCGTTTATAAGACCTCTGCGCTTTAAAAACATCCCCAAAAGAGCGAGCAAAACGAAGGGAACCGTTGTATTCAAAGTTACAAGCATATGTTCAAACATTAAAAAACCGCCTCTTTCCTGACAAACTAAACAATATTAGTTTTCGCGGCGAAATTTGTCAAGGAAAAAATTTGGATTTTCACCGATTTTAAAAGTTTTTATGCCCGGCGACAACGCTTGGGCAGAGAGTTTCTTCGCAACGTTGAAAAAAGAATGCATCCATTTCAAACATTTTGAAACGCGAGAAGAACTCGAACAAGTCGTGTTCCGATGGACGAACAGTTTCTACAATACAAGGCGCGTTCAAGCGCGATTAGGCTACCTCTTGCTATTTTGAAAATCGCTCAATGTGTTTATCCAAAAAGAACCAGCATTAAGGGTATTCGATATTTGCTTACCATGAAGTTTGAACAGGAAATCGGAAAAATCTTCAGCCTGCTAAACGCAGATAACTTGGAGAATATCAATATGTGAAAAAATTTCGCAAGTTTTTCCGTAGGGACTTTGCGCCCTTGCGTTAGGATAACGTGCAAACAAAAAAGCCCCGGTTTTCACAACCGGGGCTTTGTGATATACTTTTCCAAAAGCAATCCCATAGATGTTGCCGCCGAGGTTGCCTGTCCCAAAACAGTTGCGTAGGGCATTCGAATAGAAGCAGGAGGATAGTCATGCGAATTTCAGAAATGATGACAACGGACGTCGCGACGGTGACGGAGGAAGCGTCGCTTAACAAGGCGTTTCAAGTTTTACACGACAGGCGGCATAAGGTGCTTCCGGTTGTGCGGGGGGAGCGGCTTGTTGGGTTGCTTTCGGAAAATTTGCTTGCGGAGGTGCGGCCGTCGAAGGCGACCGCGCTAAGCGTGTACGAAATTAATTATTTGATGACGCGAACGAAGGTTCGCGACGTTATGATTAAGCTCGAGGATGTTTTTACAATCCGCCCGGACGCACTTGTCGAAGAGGCCGCTCTCGCGCTTTATACGCACGATGTCGGCTCGTTGCCGGTAATTCAAGCCGACGGCACGCTTGTCGGAATTATTACACAAACCGACATTTTTAAGGCGTTCATATCGCTTATGGGTGTGAATCACAAGGGTACGCGTCTCGCAATTGAAGTCGCAAACGATGTCGGAATTGTTGCGAAAATTTCGCGCATCGTTGCCGACGCCGGGGTTAATATCGGGCATATCGGAAATTATGATAAGGGCGAGAAGCAGGAGGTCGTGCTTCGTGTCGATACGCATGACACAAGCGAGATTGTTAACGCGCTTGAAGAAGCAGGAATCAAAGTTTCCGACGTGCAAGCATTTGCAAGGATATCGGGCGCATAATATTTTAGCGCGCCAAGCGCGCAGTGGGCACCGGGGGCATGTGTCGGCGGCGACGCGTTCCCTCGAAGCCGGGAGCAGTTTCCTGTTTTACACAAAAGCGCGCCAAGCGCGCAGTGGGCACCGGGGATACATGCCGGCGGCGACGCGTTCCCTCGAAGCCGGAAGCAGTTTTCCTGTTTTACATAAAAAACCGCGCGGGGGCGCGGTTTTTTTTTATACTTTGGGAAATTGTTTCCGGCTTCGAGAGAATGTGCCGACTTCGACACATTCCCCCGGTGCCTACTGCGCGCTTGGCGCGCTAGTTTACTACGTTAATTCTTATGGTGTGGTGTCCTTGATGGGTGTGATGTTGTGTGTGTGTGCTTAGCCAAATGTCGTATGCGCCGACAGGAGTACCCGCCGGGACATGCACGCTGACAGTCCAAGTTCTGTGATTATTGCCGCCTTGGAACTCGCCGCCGGAGACATTGGTGGTGATTCCGGTTCCGGAGGCAAACGGTTGCGCCCACAATTGCGTGGTTCCCCATGTGGTAACCGTAAAGGTGCGAGTGCCGCCTGATGCTGTCGGTACAGTTTGCGTGCCGGACGGGCTTATATTTTGAATGTTGCCCGTGCCTTGGTTGCCGCCGCCCCATCCCGGGGTAGAAATGTTTCTCGAATCTTGTGAGGGTGCGTTGGAGCCGGTTTGGCTGCTTGCGTGAACGACAAGATTGCCCCATTGATTATTCCACGGGTCCCATTGGTCCCACGGGTTGTTGCCCCAAAATTGACCGTCTGTAATATCTACCGACCAGGTGTTTGCGCCTGCGGAGGTGCGGGAAAGGAACCTGCGTTGGTTTGACCACGGGTCCATAACCCATACGGAGTTTGCGGCTTCGTTGGTCGTAACTTGTACGCGGATTCTGTTGTTTCCGTCAATCCAATGCGCGGTCGGTGTGCCGATGATTTGTGCGTTTACGGCACCTACGGTGATGTGTTCATTGCGGGATGCCGCGCCGGTTTCGGTGCGGGATGTGTTTGCGAAAACTTGTACGTTTCCGCTGCGAACCGGGTTAAATGTTACGGTCCAGTTGCGCGTGGTTCCCGATGTTGTTCCGCGAGTTGCATTAAACTCGTTGCCGTCAATATTGCGTACCCACACGTTTTCAACGTCTGCGTTTGTACGAATCGTGAAGGTCACGTTCGAGCCCGTTGCAACCGTGCGGCTGCTTGGGGTTACGCTTTGAATTGTGGGAGTTGTTGCGCGAACATATGGTTGCGTGAGGGTCAGGTCAACAGCTTGGGTTGACGCGCCGGGCCAGTTGTAGGTACGGTTCGAGCCGACTTCAACGCGCTGGGTTGCCCATTGTGCCGGGCGGAAATTTATTACCCATACGCGATAATGCGCGCCTTGACGCTGCATTGTTGCGCGTGCGAAACGACCTGTGCCGCGGGCATTGTTCACTCTGTCAAAGTTTACCCAAACTTCATTTGATTCACGGCCGGTTACGACCGTAAGTTGTACCATTCCCGAAGCGGTCGCGGGGGTTTCCGTTACGCTTGCGATTGCAATCGGTCCGAGGGTTGCCGGAGGCGTCGGAACCGTTGCGGCAGGGGCTGTGGGTGTTACCGGGGCTGCCGCTGCGGCACCTACGGTAACGGGTACGGCGATTCTTGCCGCGTTCGTTTCGTTGTTTTGTGTGTTTGCGAAAATTGTTACGGTTGTTGAATTTGTTGGGGAAACGGTTACAGTCCAGTGATTACCGGAGGAACGCGAACCCTGTGTGCGAACGCCGTCGGCGAGCGCGAAAACAAATTGTGTGTCTGCCGTTGTTTCAACCGAGAAGGTTATGTTTTGGCCGGAAGCTACCGACGAGCGGTCCATTGAGAAGTTTCGGATTGCGGGCGCGGCAGAGAGCGCGAGCGGCGCGGCTGCCATAAGCAGCAACGCGACTACCGCCACAAAAAACGTCCCAAGAAGTGCCTTTCTTGCTTTCAAAGTGCATCATCTCCTTTTGAATTTAGTATTTACACTTTTACACCGAATATCATACCACATTATTACATGAATAATATGTCAATTTTATTGCAAATTTAAATCGAACATGCTACATTATTTCTCGGAGGTGGTCGGAATGACTTACAAAATTACAGACGCTTGCATAGCTTGCGGCGTATGTGTAAGCGAATGTCCAACAAATTGCATTTCCGAGGGCGACCCAATCTATGTAATAAACGCGCCGGAATGCATTTCCTGCGGGGCCTGTGCCGATGTTTGTCCCGTTGACGCTTGCGTGCAGGAGTAGAGTAGGGTGAAAAAAAAGAGTCGGCGAGTGACACTCGCCGACTCTTTTTTTTCGTTTAGGGAACTTTATTGCATCGCGCCGCAGTGCGGGCATTTTTTTTGCAAAATTTCCGCGATTGGCGGACGGGTTCTTCGGCGTGTGAGTTGGAGCATTCCGAGGCCGACGAAGCCCACGATTTCGACCTTTATACGGTCGTTTTTTATTGCGGCGGAGAGGGCGTCGAGCACGGCGGATTTGTGGTCGGCGGCGGACATATCGATGAAGTCGATTAAAACTATACCGGAGAGATTTCGCAAACGAATTTGCGCGGCAACGGCGCGCGCGGCGTTGATATTTGTTTCCAAAACGGCGGCGGCGTAGTCGGTTTTGCCGACGTTCGCTCCTGTGTTTACGTCGATTACAACGCAGGCTTCGGTTTGTTCGATTGTGATATATCCGCCGCAGGGCAAGGGCGATTCCTTTTCAAGCGCGGTGCGGATTTGCTTTTTCATGGAGATTTTTTCGCGGGAAATTTTTTCTTCGGCGGTTGGCAAAATTTCACAAATTGTGGTCTTCACTTGTTCGAAAAAATCGTCGGGGGCATCGATTCGAATTTCGTCGAGACCATCGGACAGAATGTCGGAAAGCAAACTTTTCGTGCCTTGCGCGTCATCCCGCGCAGGAAATAAAACCGTCGGCGGACGCGTAAATTCCCCGCGCCCTAAAATTTCCGCAAGACGTGCGTGCAAATGCGTGATTTCTTCGGCGATTTCTTCCGCCGACGCACCTTGCGCATTTGTGCGAATTATCGCCCCGAATCCGGGTGGCAAAATCTTCCGCACAATTTTCTTCAATCGCCGCGCTTCCTTTTCATTGCCAATTTTTCGCGAAACGCCGACAAGGTCTCCCCCGGCATAAACCACAACCAGCCGTCCCTTCAACGAAATTTCAAGCCCGACATACATCCCCTTCGTCCCGACCGCGTCCTTCTCAACCTGCACAACCACGGCGTCCCCCGCTTTAAGCCCATGCCCCTTTCGCAGGTTCATAAACGCGTTTTTCTTCGCGCCGATGTCAATAAATGCAAAAAGCCCCGGCAAAATCGTCTTAATTCGTCCGACAATGACCCGCCCGACCCATGAATCCGTTGCACCTGCCGTAATAAACAGCTCGACAAACGCGCCGTCCTCCGCAAGCGCGAACCGCGTGTTTTCCTCCGTTGACTTGATAAAAAGCTGCTTCATAATGTCACCAATGGCGGGCTTTTTTTGTCCGCACCCGGTTCACCGCTTTCGCCCTCGCGGTAAAGCTCAAGCCGCGTAATTGCCGAGGTGCAAGGCTTTTCGCCCAAAAGCAACTCCGCAACAATAAGCGGGTTTAAAAACCGCGCGCTTCCGGCAGACAAGCGCATGAAAACGCCGTCGTCCCGCATCTCCAGCCCCAAAATATCTGCCCGAATATCCGTATCCTTGATGCCCTTTTTCGTTTTTTTCGCCACAATAATTTCCTTCGATTGCAAAATCGTTTTCCCCGAAACCGCGCAAAAATCCGCTCCCCGTACAATATAATCCGCCGCCGAAACAACCGACGCCGCCTTATTTTCCGCGACATACGCGTCGCGCACCTCCAGCCCCTTCGGCGCGGCAGCATTAATTCGCCCAACAATTTCCGCGCACGGCACGTCTTCCGCAAGGGTCAAATCGACGTAATCCCTCGCGCTTTCCATGCCGAGCGGAAGCGGCAACGCAAAGGAAATCAGCAAATGCGGGTTAAAGCCCTGCGAAAATGCGGCGGGCAACGCGGCGCGCCGAATGGTCTGCTGAAACACGCGCAGAAAATCCAAATGCCCGATAAATGCAAGTGTGCCGCGCTTTGAAAAGCGCAAGCGGATTTTATTCGTGTCGCTCATATTTTTGCCTCCATGATGTTTAAAAAAAGTGTGTTCGCCAGTTTCGGCCATTCAATTTTGCAGTGTTCTTCAAGCGCGTCGCGAAAAGATTTGGTGAAATACAGCCGAATAAACGGGTCAAGAATTTTCCCGATTCCGCCGAAACCGATTCGCAGTTCATGTCTGACATGAACGCCGCCTTCGCAGTCGTTGAGAACCAAATCGACCGTTGCAGGCAAAAGCACCCCCGCTTTTTTCATGCGCCACGTAATCTTGTTCGGGCGGCTCGCTTCTGCCACAACCGCGTGAAACGTCAATCGCCGCTCGGGTCCGATAAATTCATCCATAAAAACGGTGTCGCCGAGATGGTTTTCGTCGCCGCGCCGAACGATATGAAACTGCAAGTGCTCTCCCGGCCACCACTGCGAGTAGCGTTCGTCGGTGGGGTTTATCATAAAATCGTAAAACGACCGTGCGTCGGCGTTCGGAACGGTCAGCTCAACAATGTGTGTTATCATGATTTACTCCTTTCGATTCAGCATTCGATTCAGCAAGGGTGCGGCAAAATAAAACACCTCTAATAATATCAGAAACGGACAAGAAAAAGTCCATCAGAAAAAAAAGCGCGCCAAGCGCGTATTGAACACCGATGACATGTGTCGGAGTCGGCACATTCCCTCGAAGCCGGAAGCAGTTTCCCGGTCCATGAAAAAAATGAGTCGGCGAGTGACACTCGCCGACTCATTTTTTTCATCCATATGCCCAAAATCTTCGTCCCACACAAAAAAGCGACGACGGATTTCTCCATACATCGCTTTCTCGTTCCTTTTCAGCTCATTTATGCCTTAACTTAACGGCATTGGCAAGCCGCAACCGGTTTTTTTTGAAAAATATCTGACTCTAGCTGATGATTTTTACAACAACACCCGCGCCAACAGTCCGGCCGCCCTCGCGGATAGCAAAGGTGGAGCCTTCTTCCATGGCAATCGGCGAAATGAGTTCAACGGTCATTTCGATGTGGTCACCCGGCATACACATTTCTACGCCGTCGGGAAGGGTGATTACGCCGGTTACGTCCGTTGTGCGGAAGTAGAACTGCGGGCGATAGTTCGAGAAGAATGCTTTGTGGCGTCCGCCTTCGTCTTTTGAAAGAACGTAAACTTGCGCCGTGAATTTTGTGTGGGATTTGATTGTGCCGGGCTTTGCCAAAACTTGACCGCGCTCAATTTCGTCACGCGCTACGCCGCGAAGGAGGAGTCCTGCGTTGTCGCCCGCTTCGGCTTGGTCAAGGAGTTTGTGGAACATCTCGATACCTGTGATGACGACTTTGCGGGTTTCGTCGCTGAAGCCGATGACTTCGACTTCGTCTTGAACTTTAAGCGTGCCGCGCTCGACGCGCCCGGTAACAACGGTTCCGCGCCCTTGAATCGTGAAGACGTCTTCAACGGGCATAAGGAACGGTTTGTCCGTTTCACGCTCGGGGGTCGTGATAAATTCGTCAACGTTTTCAAACAGCTCGCAAATTTTGTCGCCCCACTCGGAAGACGGGTCTTCGAGGGCTTTGAGGGCGGAGCCGCGGATAATCGGCGTGTCATCGCCGGGGAATTTGTACTTGTCCAAAAGCTCGCGGATTTCCATTTCGACCAGTTCCAAAAGTTCCTCGTCGTCAACCATGTCGCACTTGTTCAAAAATACCACGATTTTCGGCACGTTTACTTGGCGGGCAAGGAGAATATGCTCGCGGGTTTGGCTCATGGGTCCGTCGGTTGCGGCAACGACGAGAATCGCACCGTCCATTTGCGCCGCACCTGTGATCATGTTTTTAACGTAGTCGGCGTGACCCGGGCAGTCAACGTGAGCGTAGTGACGGTTCGGGGTTTCGTACTCAACGTGTGTCGTGGAAATTGTGATTCCGCGTGCTTTTTCTTCGGGGGCTTTGTCGATTTTGTCGAAATCAACGGCGTTGCTTAGCTTGTACCGCTCGGAAAGAGTCTTGGTTATGGCGGCGGTAAGGGTTGTTTTACCATGGTCGATGTGACCGATGGTACCGATGTTTACGTGCGGTTTCGACCGCTCAAATTTTGCTTTTCCCATGGTTTTCGTCCTCCTGATTTTTAAATTGGATTATTGTACCATTGTTTTTCCGCCACGGCAACCGGAATCGGCTTCGAGAGCATGTGCCGTGGCTTACACACGTCCTCGGTGTTCATTGCGCGCTTGGCGCGCTATTTTTCCGCCACGGCAACCGGAATCGGCTTCGAGAGCATGTGCCGTGGCTTACACGCGTCCTCGGTGTTCATTGCGCGCTTGGCGCGCTATTCTTTAGTGCCGACAACCTTGTCTTGAACAGATTTCGGCACGGGTTCGTAGTGGTGTACTTCCATGTTGAATGTGCCGCGCCCTTGGGTTTTGCCTCGAAGGTCGGTTGCGTAGCCGAACATTTCGGCAAGCGGCACGAAGGCGTGAATTACCTGCGCGTTTCCGCGGGCTTCCATGCCGTCGATTTTTCCGCGACGCGAGTTTATGTCGCCGATTACGTCACCCATGTAATCCTCGGGGACGGTGACATCTACCTTCATTATCGGCTCGAGAAGGGCGGGGTCGGATTTTCTCATTGCTTCCTTAAACGCCATGCTTCCCGCGATTTTGAACGCCATTTCCGACGAGTCAACATCGTGATAGCTTCCGTCGTAAAGCGTTGCGCGAACGCCCAAAACGGGATAGCCGCCGATTATTCCGCTGTGCATCGCTTCCTTTATGCCGTTTTCGATTGCGGGGATATATTCCTTGGGAACGGCTCCGCCAACAATTTTGTCGATAAATTCAAAGGATTTTTCGCTGTCGTTTGCGTCCATCGGCTCGAATTTGACTTTACAGTGACCGTACTGGCCGCGCCCGCCGGATTGGCGAACGTATTTGCCTTCGACGTCGGATGCTTTGCGGAAAGTTTCGCGATAGGCGACTTGCGGCTTGCCTACGTTTGCCTCGACGCGGAATTCGCGCAAGAGGCGGTCCACTATGATTTCAAGATGCAACTCGCCCATGCCTTCGATAATTGTTTGGCCGGAGTCGATGTCGGTGTGCGTCTTGAAGGTGGGGTCTTCTTCGGCGAGCTTTGACAGGGCGATTCCCATTTTGTCGCGTCCCGCCTTTGTTTTCGGCTCGATTGCGACGGAAATTACCGGGTCGGGGAAATTCATGGACTCGAGGATTACCTCGTGCTTTTCGTCACACAAAGTATCGCCCGTTGTCGTGAATTTTAAGCCTACAACGGCGGCAATGTCGCCGGCGAAAACTTGCTGGGCGTCCTCGCGGTTATTGGCGTGCATGAGCATGATTCTGCCCATGCGCTCTTTTTTTTCCTTCGTCGAGTTGTAGACGTAGGAGCCCGCGTTAAGCGTGCCGGAATACACGCGGAAAAACGCGAGTTTTCCGACGTGTTCGTCGTTCATAATTTTAAAGGCGAGCGCGGAGAAGGGTTCTTTGTCGGAGGCGACGCGCTCGGTGGGTTCGTCGGTTTTCGGCAGAATGCCCTTGATTGCGGGGATGTCCGTCGGCGCGGGGAGATAATCCACTACGCCGTCGAGAAGTTTTTGCACGCCCTTTTTTTTGTACGCGCTTCCGCAAAATACGGGGATTATTTGGCACGAAATGCACGCGGCGCGAAGGGCGGCTTTTAGCGTGGGGACGTCGATTTCCTCGCCTTCGAGGTATTTTTCCATCAAGCCCTCGTCGGTTTCGGCAATCGATTCGATTAGACCTGTTCGGAATTCCTCGGCTTTTTCCTGCATGTCGGCAGGGATTTCGATTTCGGTCACAACTTCGCCGTTTTCGCCGGAAAAGGAGTAGGCCTTCATTAAGAAGAGGTCGATTACGCCGCTGAAGGTCGTCTCGAAGCCGATGGGGAGCTGTACGGGGACGGCATTGTGGCCGAGGCGGTCTTTTATCATGCCTACGACGTTTTCAAAATCCGCGCCCAAAATGTCCATTTTGTTTACATAGGCGAGGCGCGGCACGCCGTATTTGTCGCCTTGACGCCAGACGGTTTCGGACTGCGGCTCGACGCCGCCTTTTGCGCCAAAAACAAAAACGCCGACCGCGCCGTCAAGCACACGCAAAGAACGCTCGACTTCAACGGTAAAGTCAACGTGACCGGGGGTGTCGATGATATTTATGCGGTGGGCGTTCCACTGGGTCGTTGTTGCCGCTGATGTTATCGTGATTCCGCGCTCTTGTTCCTGTTCCATCCAGTCCATTGTCGCGCTGCCCTCGTGGGTTTCGCCGAGCTTATAGTTCCGTCCGGTGTAGTACAAGATGCGCTCGGTCAGCGTGGTTTTTCCCGCGTCAATGTGCGCCATTATGCCGATATTTCGGGTTTTTTCTAATGCAAATGCTCTCATTTAACTTGTTCCTTTCGGAGCTGTTCAAAGTCCATGTTAAATCTCCTACCACTTGTAATGCGCGAACGCTTTGTTTGCATCCGCCATTTTGTGGGTTTCTTCTTTTTTGCGAACCGCGCCGCCTGTGTTGTTTGATGCGTCCAGCAGTTCGTTTGCGAGGCGGTCTATCATGTTTTTTTCGCTTCGATTGCGCGAAAAAGTCACAAGCCAACGCAGCCCCAAAGTTTGCCGCCTTTCCGGGCGAATTTCAATCGGGACTTGATACGTTGCGCCGCCTACGCGCCGCGCCTTTACCTCAAGCACGGGCATAATATTATTCAGTGCTTCTTCGAAAACGTCCATGGCGGCCGCGCCTTTTTTCTCGGCGGCCTTTTCAAACGCTCCATAGACAATTTTTTGTGCCACACCCTTTTTTCCGTCAAGCATAATGCCGTTTATCAGCTTTGTAACGATTATGCTCCCGTAGAGTGGGTCGGGCAAAATCACTCGTTTTGCCAAATGTCCTTTTCTTGGCACGAACTTCCCTCCTTAATAGAGATACTTAATTCATCGGTACTCGCGCTTTTTTAAGCGCGACCGCGCCATATATTTCCATATATTAGCGCAATGTTCATGCGGGATTATGCTTTTTTGGGTTTCTTCGCGCCGTATTTACTGCGCGCCTGCTTGCGGTTTGCCACGCCTGCGGTGTCGAGCGTGCCGCGCACGATGTGATAACGTACACCCGGTACGTCGCGCACCCTGCCGCCGCGCATTAACACGACGCTGTGCTCTTGCAGATTGTGGCCTTCACCCGGAATGTAGCAGGTGGCCTCCATTTGGTTCGACAGGCGAACACGGGCGATTTTACGCAGTGCCGAATTGGGTTTTTTCGGCGTGTCGGTAAACACACGCGTGCATACGCCGCGTTTTTGCGGAGAAGAATGGTCGGTACGCTTGTCCTTAATCGTGTTAAGCCCTTTTTGCAGAGCCGGGGATTTGGACTTTTTCTTCGCCATGTTCCTGCCTTGCTTGACCAGTTGGTTGAATGTGAGCATTTGTCACCTCCTGTGATATATATTTTTTTGGGTCAAAACAGGGGGATGTTATCAGTTTTGGGGGATAATGTCAAGTAAAATTGCGGTGGTGTGTGTGGAAAAATCGCGAAAAAAAAACGAGTCGGCGAGTGTCACTCGCCGACTCGTTTTTTTTCGTGCTATGAACACACCTTCTTAGACCGCCTTGCTTAAAAGATGCAGACAGTATTGATTCATGGAGATGCCCTCTTGTTTTGCGCGCTCCGCAAGCATTTTGTGCAGGGATTTGGGGAGCCGTAATTTAAATTCGCCCGCTCATCGCCCTCCGAAAAGCACTGCGCATACAAACCGCGGAATATCAAGCATTCGTGCGGCGCGCCGGGGCTGGCGGATTAGCCTCCAAAGCCATTCCATGCCGATTTTTCGCATAAATGCAGGTGCGGGAGATACCGTTCCCGCCATGATATCGATAGTTCCGCCGACGCATAGGGTCAGGCGCGTGTTTATTTCGCGGTTTTGCGCCGCCCAAATTTCGGCGCGGGGCATTCCCGTGCAAACAAGTAAAATTTCGGGGGCAAGGGCGTTTATTTCGGCTAAAATTGCGGGTTCGTCGGCGGGGGAAAAATAGCCGTGGTGCAGGCCTGTGACTTTTAGGGCAGGGAAGCGGGCTTCCATGTTCGACTTTGCGAGTTCGGCAACACCGGGTTTTCCGCCTAAAAAATACGCGGTGAATTCGCGTTTCGTGTTCAAACGCTCAAACAAAGCGAAGGTCGTATCCACGCCGCGTACACGTTCGGGGAGCATATCCGGCGCATGAAGCGCGCCCGCATCCTTCGAGGGATGCGGCATCCCACACGTGTCGTCGGTTCGCACTGCGCGCTTGGCGCACCGCGACGCAAGCACAACCCCGGTTCCGTCCGCAAGTGAAAGGTCGGCACTGCGCAAGGCATCGAAAAAAAAGGGGTTTCTGCGCGCTTGCATAACCCCTTCCGGATTTGGCGTAACAATAATATGGTTTCGTGGCTCCTCAAGGAAATTTTCAAGCAAATCAAGAGCCTCCCCCTGCGTAATTTGCGCAAAGGGAACGCCCAAAATGTCAAGAATTTTCATGCCTCGTTAAACAACATGTCGAATTTTGTTAAAAGGACAAAATCGCCGCGCACTTTTATTCCGCCAATCATAAAGGCCTTTTGCGCGGTGGTTTTGCCGGAAATGACGTCGTTCCAAGTGTTTGAATCCGCCATAATCGTAATGTCAGGGCCGGGCGCGACGCCGGGGGTGTATGTGCATTCCGTGCTGTGGATGTGCAAAAAACCGTCGAAATTTTCGCCGCGCGGGCTGCTTATGCTGATTTGAAGCGTGGCTTGCAAGCCCGCCGAAAGATGTTGTTGGAATTTTTTCGGCAAAGCTCGCGTCAGTTCCTCGACTGTGCCGCCTGCCGCCGATTCTCCGGCCGTCGGAGCAAAAGGATTTGGCGGCTCGTTCGCGGAGGTTTTCCGTGCCGAATTTAGTGAATTCCCTAAATTCATCGTGTCAAGCGCGTTCGCACCGTTTGCAAGAAGCGGCTCGCTTTTCGCGCCTTCGCCCTGCGAAAATTTTTGTGTAAATAAATTGGAAAGCTCCTCGATTTCCTTTTCCTGCACCGATGAAAAACTTTGCAGTTGCAGCTTTTGCGTGGGTACAAATTCCGGCTCGCCGACGGGCGCGGGTTCGGCGGCCGCGACCTCAACAATTTTTTCCTCAACACGTACGATTTCCGAAAAATCTGACGGAATAATATATTTCCGCTCCTGTTTAACGGCGCGATAAAAATCTTCTACGGACCTGTCCAAAATCTCGCCGATTTCGCCGTCCAATTCCCCCAAATGTCGCTTTTGAATCCCGATTTGCGCAACAACGAATCCGCCCAAAAATCCCGTGACGCGCGCAAGATAATCCAGCGCGGATTTTTCGCCGCTTTCTCGTGCAAGCGCGATTAACATGCATCGTTTGCCCGCAAAAACGTCGGCATACTCCGCGTCTTCCAAATATTCGATAAAGCTCTGCATAAGCGCGGTCGGCGCGAACATTTGCGCGGTACACGCCAAAATTACGCCGTCCGCCGCGCGCAATTTTTCGATAACGTCATCCATGCCCTTGGTTGTTTCGCCGTCGTAATACGGCGGATGAATCGCGCCCAAATCAAGGCTTTCGCATTCCGCCTCAAGTTCGGAAAAAATCCCCTTGAGTCGCTTTGTTACCTCACCAAGCCCGTGGTCGTAATGTGTCATGTTGCCGTAAACAATTGCGATTTTCATGCGCAAAGCCTCCTATACATCTATATCATGGTAGCCCCGGTACGGTTCCCTCGCTTAGCCACGGGTCTAAAAAATCCCGCAAATTTCGCCCCGAAATTTCCTCGGCAATATTTATAAAATCCTCCGCCGCGGCAATTTCAAACGCGAAACGCCTGTAATATTCGGCGATAATTTCCCAAAAAACATCGTCTCCCCCTACATAATTATACAGCGCGTACGTCATGAGCATCGCCTTTCGGCCATGCGTGTGCGCATAGTGTTCCCGGTTCGGCGACGCGCCCAGCCCGTTCGCGAGAACAAGCGTGGTGCGCTCGTATATCGTGAGGTAATCGCGCTCCATGCGTGCGCGAAGGGATTCGGCGTCGGGGTAGAAAAGCCCTGCTTGTACAAATCGCGTAAGGCCGTTTGTAAGCCACGGCTCGGCAACACGGTTTGTTCCGACGATGCTTGCAAGCCACTGGTTTCCCAGCCCGTGCGCAAGCCCCCAATATCGCCCGCCCCGCGCAAGCTCCCACGAATCCACAAAGACAACCTGCGAAAACGAAACGCTGTCCTGAATCAGCTGCGCCTCGACAATCGTGACATGCCCAAGCGGAAACGCGCCGATTCGCGCCTCGAAATATTCCATACTGCGCCGCGCCGCGTCAAGGATTTCATCGGCATCGAGTCCCTCCGTAAAGTAATACAAATGAATATCAACGCCGCTTTCCGTTGTTGTGTGTTCGGCAGAAAAATACGGCGAAAGCGCGAACGCAAAATCCCGCGCGCGATACGCCGTAAATCGCGTGCTTTTCGTATCGGTATCGGTGATGACTTCCTCGGTGCGCACGCCGGTTCCGACTACGGTGTAACGCGAGGGCGTCGTTATATCGACGCGATAATTCATAACGTTCGTAAAAAACGGATTGCCTGCGGGATAATGCGCGTCGGTGCGCCAGCCGTCTTGATATACCGCAAGTGTCGGCAAAAACATGCCAAACCACATTGCGTACTCATTCGCGCCCACGCGATGCGCAATTTCGGGAATTGTCGCATTGTAAAGCAAAAAAAGACGAACCGTTTCATAAGGTTCGAGCGGCTCGTCCAAAATCAAAGTTAAAACGGTTTCATCCAACTCAAACGTAAGCGGTTCATAATCGGCATAGGCGTCCTCAATGGTAAAACTGCCAAAGTCTTGCCCGTTCGGAAACGCAAGCCACTCATTTTCCTCAAAAACCGGGGACACCTCCGCGCCCTCGCTGAACGCATTCAAATAGACGCGCAGAACTATCGTCTCCAGCGCGTCTCCCGTACGATTTGTAAAGTTAATATGCGAACTGCCCGAAACTGTACGCTCTGTCGGGTCAATTACAAGAAAAACTTGATGCTCGTCGTGTTCGGGAATATCGACGGGCGGGTCAAGTTCTTCGCTCTGCCCGTTCGGTTCGGGTGTGTAAATGATATCCGGCACGTACACGATTTCCTCGTCGTCGCACCCACACGCGGAAAATGCAAAAACGAGCAAAAATATCGCAAAAATCGCAAAAAAATTCCGCATTATTCGTCCTCTGTTAACAAAAATGTCTTAAACGGATATAATTATAGCAGGAAATGGTGGCAAATGCCAGTTTTTTTGTGTGTATCATATGAAGTTATGCGCTAGGGGTGGTGTGTGTGAAAAAAATTATCCTGACCGGGGGCGGAACCGCGGGGCATGTTGTGCCTAATTTGGCTCTTTTGCCCGCGCTTAGGGCGGCGGAGTTTGAGATTTACTACATCGGAAGTGAAGTCGGAATTGAGCGCGAGCTTGTTGAAGCGGCGGGCGTTCCGTTTTACGGCATTTCGTCGGGAAAGTTGCGGCGGTATTTTGATGTGAAGAATATTACCGATGTTGCTCGTGTGCTTAGGGGGATTGGTGAGGCGCGGAGAGTTATCGGTGAAATCAGGCCCGATTTGGTTTTTTCCAAAGGCGGGTTTGTTGTTGTGCCGGTGATTTTGGCGGCAAAGATGCGCGGCGTGCCTGCGATTATACATGAGTCGGATATTTCGCCCGGCTTGGCAAATAAAATCGTGATGCCTTTTGCGGAAAAAATTTGTGCGTCGTTTCCCGAGACACTTGGATTTTTGTCAAAGAAAGCGCGCGCGCGGGCTGTTTTGACGGGGACGCCGATTCGCGAGGCTGTTAAAACCGGCGACCGTTTCAGCGGCATGAGGCGCGCGGGGTTTGAGGCAACAGGCAAGCCTGTTTTGCTTGTTACCGGCGGAAGCCAAGGCGCGGCGGCAATAAATGCCGCAGTGCGCGAGGCATTGCCCGAGATTTTGCAAAATTTCCGCGTGATTCACCTTTGCGGCAAGGGAAATCTTTGCGGGCTTTCGCAAGAAAATTACGCCGAATTCGAATATGTAACCGACGGAATGCCCGATATTTTTGCCGCCGCCGATATCGTAATTTCCCGCGCGGGCGCAAACACAATTTTCGAGCTTCTCGCGCTTAAAAAGCCGAATTTGCTAATCCCCCTGCCGCGTTCACAATCGCGCGGCGACCAAATCCAAAACGCCGAATCCTTCGCACGCCAAGGTTTTTCTGCCGTTTTGCCCGAGGAAGAAATGACGGTCCAAACACTTTGCGCGGAAATTTTTTCGCTGTACAACGACCGGACAGCATATGCAAACGCAATGTCCTCGCATAAAACCGCCGACGGCATCGCGGAGATAATGCGCGTTATTAATTCGCAGAGTGCTGTGAAAGGAAGGTAATTGTGCGCGCGCCAAGCGCGCAGTGGACACCGGGGACACATGTCGGCGGCGACGCGTTCCCTCGAAGCCGGAAGCAATTTCCCGGTCCACAAAAAACGAGTCGGCGAGTGACACTCGCCGACTCGTTTTTTTTGTTCTCCGGGAATCCCCCGACTTCGAGGGAATGTGCCGACTCCGGCACATGTCCCGGTGTCCAATGCGCGCTTGGCGCGCTTTTTTGCGCCAAAGCTGTGGGCAAAATTAATTTGGTACTTGCAATCCACCCCCTCGTATGATAATATCTTCGCCGTTGGGGAGGATTCCCGAGTGGCCAAAGGGATCAGACTGTAAATCTGACGTCTACGACTTCGAAGGTTCAAATCCTTCTCCTCCCAAAGTGCGCCAAGCGCGCGATGGACACCGGGGGCGCGTGTCGGTGCGGCACGTGCTCTCGAAGCCGGATGCGGTTTCTTGGCACAAAAAAACCTTCACCGATTGCGGTGGAGGTTTTTTTGTGCTATATTTTTTTTGCACAAAACAAATGCGGAGGCGATTGATGTGAAAAAATTTTTTGTACTTATAGGTATGGCTTTAAGTATGGCGTTGATGGGCTTGACGCTTTCAGGGTGCGGAGCCGTGCGCGACGCGGTTTCGGACATTGCGTCGGAGATGCTTGAGGAAATTTCCGACGCGCTTGAGGCGGCGGAAAACGCAGATGAGCCGGAAACCGGAGCCGCCGATGAAACCAATGAAGCCAATGAAGCAGATGAATACGCAACCCCACAACAACCCGCGCAAGCGGAAACCCTTCCCGCGTCCGAGCCGCAACCCCAACCGGCCCGAGAAGCCGGCGCGCAGACCGGTGGCTTCATCGACGTTGATTTACTGGGCCAATGGTCGTTCGTATCCGGCACATTTATTTTCTACTTTGCGTCGCACAATGACATCGAATTTTTCGACGACGGCACTGTCATCGAACACGCCTTCGGCGAGCCGGGCGTCTTCGAAGTTCTGCCCAACGGGCGACTGCGCGTAACCGGCGAATGGCGGCCCGACAATACGTTCTATTTCGACTTCGACCTCTCCCTCGACATCCTCACAATTACCGACCACAACGGCGATACCGCAACATGGAGCCGCACGGGAACATGGGCAACGACAACCGACCCGGCGTATCTTCTCGGGCGTTGGGAATTCGTTTCGGGCGATTCCGTTTGGTACTTTATGTCCTATGCCGACATTGAGTTTTTCGCGGGCGGCCGCGTTATGGAGTACGCATGGCACGAGGCGGGCAGGTATCATGTTTATGCCGACGGGCGGCTAAGTGTTGTCGGCGAATTAGACCCCGACCGCACGCTGTATTTCGGCCTTGAAATTTCCGCCAATCTTTTGGCGATAACCGACCACGACGGCAACCGCGCGGTTTGGCGCAGAATCCCTCACGAAATCCCGGAGGATGGGATATAAAATGTCACACATAATCACAAATGAGCAGGCACTCATGTGTCTGCGCATGATTATCGGCAATATCGAGAAAATTATCGTGGGTAAAAAGTACGCGGTGTCGCTTGTTGCGGCAACGCTTGCTTGCCGTGGGCATGTGCTTATCGAGGACGTGCCGGGCGTCGGCAAAACGAGCCTTGTTGCCGCCCTTGCGAAATCCGTAAAAGGCAGCTTCAAGCGCGTGCAGTTCACCCCAGACATTATGCCCGGCGACATCACGGGATACAGCGCGTTTTCGCCAAAAACGGGCGAATTTGAATATCGCTCCGGCGCGGTTATGTCGAACTTTGTTTTGGCGGATGAAATTAATCGAACCTCGCCGAAAACGCAGTCCAGCTTGCTTGAGGTAATGGAGGAAAATCAGGTCACGGTTGACGGAACAACGCATCCCGTTCCCGCGCCGTTTATGGTTCTCGCGACGCAAAATCCGGTGGAGTATTTGGGGACATACGCGCTTCCCGAGGCACAGCTCGACCGTTTTTTTATAAAAATTTCGCTGGGCTATCCCGACGCGAAAGAAGAGGGACGAATGCTCGACCGATTCAAGGGAAAAAATCCGATGGACGGGCTTAACGCCGTGGCAACGGGCGAGGATATTTTGGCGATACAAAAGCTCGCGGAAAATATTTATGCCGACCCGGAAATCAACAAATTCATCGTAAACGTAACGGGATACACCCGCGACCACGACGATGTACAGCTCGGCGCAAGCCCCCGCGCAAGCATGTGCCTTTTCAAGGCGGCGCAGGCGTGGGCGTTATATTCCGGGCGCGATTACGTCGTCCCCGACGATGTAATCGAGATGACGCCGCATGTTTTGGGGCATCGCATATTAATGAAGCAAGAGGCGCATATCAAAAAAATCGGCGTGAACGACGTGTTGACCGACGCGCTGAAACGCGCGATTGCAGATATTGCATGACAAAACAACGATTTCTTTGGGCGGTACTTTTTATCGGAACCTGCGTCGCCGCGTATTTTTCCGGCGAGAGGGTTTTATTTTTTTCCGCCACAGTTTTAATAATCTTGCCCGCCGCAAGTTATGCGATATCTTTTTTGGCACTTTGCGGAATAGGCATCAAACACGCGCAGCCCGAAGCCGTCACAAAGGGCGAAGAAGCCGCAATTACAGCCGTTTTACATAATCGCACCCCCCTGCCGTTTTCCGCCGTCGAGGTAATTTTAAACGCCGACGAAAACGCCGTCCGCCGAACCGACGACGCGCCCACAATCCTTTCCCTCGGCGCATTCGCGCGGCGCGAGATGGAAATCCCCTTCGAGGTAGAATTTCGCGGATTTTACGCGCTTGGGCTCCGCGCGATTCGCGTTACCGACGCAACGGGGCTTTTTCGTCTGTCGCGAAAGCTAAGCGGAGCGCAAGAAATTTTATCCCTGCCGCAGGTCGCCGAGCTTGCGGATTTTTCCCTCGCGTCTAATTTAATGACGCAGGCATCATCGCGATTTGATATTCGCGACGAGGACTACTCAACGATTTCGGACATTCGGCAATACCAGCCCACGGATTCAATCAAGCGCGTACACTGGAAATTAACGGCAAAACGAAACGAATGGCTTGTGAAAATTTTTCAGTCCAATGCGCTGAATATCGTTTCGATTATACTGGACACAACGCGCATGGAATTACCCCTGCGCGAAGCATACGCCCTCGAGGACGCGCTCACAGAAAACGCACTTGCCATCGCAAAATTCTGCCTGAATCGCGGTATGCCCGTCGATTTTCACACCCCGCAAAAAACCGCCGCGAAAACCGCCGCCGAATTTCAGGCAATCTATCAAACCGCCGCCGCGCTCCGCTTCGCCCAAGACCCCGCCGCCGACCCCCACGCAATAATCTCCCGCGAACTAAACAACGCCGCCTCTTACCTCAACGCCGTAATTTTAACCTCGCGCCTGACCGCCCCCCTTTGCGAACGCATCCTAAACGCCGCAAACAACGGGCATTACATCGCCCTTATGTATTGCCCCCCGGAAACGCCCGACGACGAATCCGAGGAGCTGTGTAAAATAATCGTCGAAAGCACGGTCAAGTTAATCAGAAATTACACAGGCCACTATTGAAAAAATACATCCCGTGTAGTATCCTTTTTGCATTACAGCATTACGGGGTGTTGCGGCATGATTGCAGACAGATTAAGGGCTTTGCGCAAGGAACACGGGCTTAGTAAGCGGGCGTTGGTTTCAAAACTTCCGCTGAATTACAGCACTTATGCGAACTATGAATCCGGTTTTCGTGAACCAAACTCGGAGGTTTTGCAAATCCTTGCGAAACATTTCGGCGTAAGTTTGGATTACCTTTTGGGGGTAAGCGAAAACCGCAGAAAAGCTGACGAAATCGCTATCACGAACGAGAAGGAAGACGACCATATCAAAAAATACCGCCAACTTGACACACACGGGCGGGAGGTCGTTGACATTATTCTCGAAAAGGAGATGGAGCGCGTCAGCTTTTTAAGTACCCGCAACGACGCCGTGAAAAATATCGACGATAAGTGGATTTTACTTAAAGTTTATACACAGCGTGTAAGCGCGGAACTCGCTACGTATTTGAAAGACGTCAACGATTATGAAGAAATGCGATTTGTTGCAACGCAGGTAAGCGAACGCGCCGATTTCTGCGTGCGGATAGAAAGCGACAGCATGGAGCCGAAAATTTGCGACGGCGACATCGTTTTCGTCAAAATCGTACCAAAAGTTGAACCCGATAATGTCGGCATTTTTGTTTACGACGGCGAAACTCATTGCAAACGCCTGCGCATCGACCACCATCGCGGCACCGTCACTCTCGAATCGCTGAACAAAGCATTTGCGCCCAAACAAATTGCACGACCTGAAAATTTACACACGGTCGGGTTGGTAATTGGAATCGCCGAGTAGAAAGTGTGAAAAATCAGCGAGAGGAACGCGGGCGACCAATTTTTTAAGGGCGATTTGTGCGTTCAGCGAATGGCGAAAAGTGTGAAAAACCAGCGAGAGGAACGCGGGCGACCGATTTTTAATGGTGATTTGTGCGTTCAGCGAATGGCGAAAAGTGTGAAAAATCAGCGAGAGGAACGCGGGCGACCAATTTTTAATGGCGATTTGTGCGCTCAGCGAATGGCGAAAGCGATGAAAAAGCCCGAAATCCTCGCGCCTGCGGGCGATTTAACGCGCCTTAAAGTCGCGTTTACGTATGGCGCGGACGCGGTTTACATCGGCGGGAAAACGCTTAGTATGCGGGCGAAGGCGACGAATTTTTCGCGCGAGGAAATGGCGGAAGGCGTGCGTTTTGCGCATGAACGCGGCAAAAAGGTCTATGTCGCGGCGAATATTTGCGCCCGGAATACTGATTTTGACGAGCTTGAGGACTACCTTTTATTTTTGCAAGACATTAACGCCGATGCGGTTTTAATTTCCGACGTCGGCATTTTGCGTGCCAAGCGCGCGATGGACGCCAAGGGCGCAGTGGGCGAAGCGGACCTTTCCCGCGCCACCACGGGCGCACTGGGGGAAGCGAACGTTTCCCGCGCAGGCACATGCCGCGGGCAACCCGTTTTCACGAAGCCGGAAACACTTTGCGGTTCAAAAAAACGCACTCCCGATATTCATATTTCCACGCAAGCGAACATCACGAATTTCGCGGCGGCGGAATTTTGGCGCGACATGGGAGCGAAACGCGTTGTGCTTGCGCGAGAGCTTTCCTTTGGCGAAATTCGTGAAATTCACCAAAACGTCCCCGACCTTGAAATCGAGGTTTTCGTCCACGGCGCGATGTGCATGGCGTATTCCGGGCGATGTTTAATCAGCAATTTTTTATCGGGCAGCGACGCAAACCGAGGGGAATGCCGCCAGCCCTGTCGATACGAATATGATTTAATCGAACGAAGGAGCGGTGCAAAGTTTCCCGTTTCGCAAAACTCACACGGCACGCACATTTTTAATTCGAAGGATTTGTGCATGGCGGAACATTTGGCGGATTTGGTCGCGGCGGGTGTGAGTTCGTTGAAAATCGAGGGGCGCATGAAAACGGAATACTATGTCGGCGCGGTTACGAAAGTGTATCGCGAGGCCCTCGATGATTTTTTTGACTCGCCCGATTTATACGCCGAAAAAGTCCCCTATTACCGCGCCGAACTGGAAAAAGTCGGCAACCGCGGCTACACCACGGGCTTTTTTTTCGGTCCGCCGGACGCCCAAAGTCACGACTATACCGGAGAATTGCAAGCCACCTCGCAGGATTTTCTCGCCATCGTCGAAGGCTACGACGAAAAAACAGGCCTCGCACAAATCGAGCAGCGCAACAAATTCTCCGTAGGTGACAAAATCGAAATCCTGCGCGCGCAAGGCGAAAATTTTTCACAAACCGTTACACATATGTATGAAGCAAACGGCACGGAAACAGGCGCGGAAATCCATTCCGCCCCGCATCCCATGCAGAAAATCCACTTGCGGCTTGACGCACCCGTTAAAAAATTCGACATGATTCGCCGCGCGCCAAGCGCGCAGTGGGAACCGGGGGCATGTGTCGGCGGCGGCGCATTCCCTCGAAGCCGGAGGCCGTTTTCCGAAGCATGAAAAAGCGCGCCAAGCGCGTAGTGGGAACCGGGGGAATGTGTTGGCAGCGACGCGTTCCCTCGAAGCCGGAAGCAGTTTCCCGAAGCATGAAAAAGCGCGCCAAGCGCGCAGTGGGAACCGGGGGCATGTGTTGGCGGCGACGCACTCCCTCGAAGCCGGAGGCCGTTTTCCGAAGCATGAAAAAGCGCGCCAAGCGCGCAGTGGGAACCGGGGGCATGTGTCGGCGGCGACGCGTTCCCTCGAAGCCGGGGTAAGCGTCAAGCCCACCCGCACGAGCTTAGTTGCAAAATTTAATCCGCAGGGATTCATGCAAATTTTGCGGTAGCAGGGATTGAATCAAGTC
>JGI24703J35330_11748731_pt1 | contig 29662 bp, 28 predicted proteins | sample TergutNt197P1_FD_35330 | JGI IMG/M metagenome (IMG submission 35330)
CGCGCTTTTTTATGCGCCGGGAAACTGTTCCCGGCTTCGAGAGCATGTGTCGCTGCCGACACATGTCCTCGGTGCTCATTGCGCGCTTGGCGCGCTTATCTTCTCGAGTATACGCAATTTGGGCGGAGTTTTCAAGCTGAGTCCTGTTAAAAGTCCTGTCATTATCCAAAAAACAAGCATCACTCGCGGGTAAAACCATACATATTCGCCTACGCCCAGCGCGACAAATACAGTAAGCGCGGCAATTCCCGCGGCGAGACAGACCTTGTTTTCCGGCTCAACCTCGGAGGCGTGCGCGGCAATCCCCCGCTTGAATAAGCCGTACAGATATGCCAAAAACGCCACAAGCGCACCGATGCCGCTGTGCGTTATTATGTCCAAAAACATGTTGTGTGAATGCATGGCGCGCTCGGCTAACGGGTGCGCGTAGCTTCGATAAATTCGAATAAACGCCGCGGGCCCCATGCCGATGCCCTGCACCCAAAAATCCTCAAGCATCCGCATCACACCGCCCCAAATCATAAAGCGATACTGGCTCGACGAATCCTGACCGAGCGTGAAAAGTCGCTCGATTATCCCGGGCGGAATAATCGGCAACGCGAGAATCCCCGCCAAAAACACGATTGGTATAAGTCGCGGCGCGGCAAGCAAAATAAACACCGCCAAGCCCGCCCCAAGGGCAACATATCCGCCGCGCGAATAAGTCATCGCAAACGCGCCGAGTACGGTGAAAATTATCATAAGCAAAACCAGCCGCCGTGTGTCATTTTTCACGCAAATCATCGCCGCGATTACAAACGGCAGAAGCATCGCCCACGCCTGTGCGTCGTTATTCGGATTGCCGCCGAGGGTGGCATAAAGGCGCGAAAGACCCGGGCTTGCTTGCAGGTCGGTCAAATCCGTTCGGACTTCAATGCCCATCGCAACATGATAAAACCCAATCGCCGCCGCGATTACAAGCGCGACCGCCGCAAGCGAAAAAAACAGACGCATGTCGGATTTTTTAATAATCTGCGACACCAGCACGGAATGCACTATGCAGGCGAAAAAAATTACAAAAACGCGCACGCTGTCCATGCCGCCGTAGCCGTGGAGCATACTGAAGGCGCAAAAAAACACGAAAAGGATTAGTGCGGGTGAAATGTAAATTTTCGTCGGCGTCGAAGCCGCTTTTCCTCGGAGGCGCATATCACTTGCGTCAACATTCTCACGAAACCGACTCCCATTTTCATCAAGCAACAGTTTTACGAAATACGCACCCGCAAAAAAAGCCGCCGAAATAAACAGCAGCCAATTATTCCACATATGACTCGGAATCGTAAGCGAACCCACGAGAAAAAGCATGTACACGGTTTTCAGATTTATAAATGAAAGAACGGTTACGGGTGCGTCGGATTTTTCTGACATAGAGTTGCATCCGGCTTCGAGAGAACGCGCCGATGCCGACACATGCCCCCGATGCCCAATGCGCGCTTGGCGCGCTTTTTCGTCCCCGAAAAACCAATCCATCACCCGTCCCGGCACGCATTCCGCAACGGTTTTATTTAACAAATTGTTCGGGTCGGCAAGCGCGTTTTTGCACGCGAGAAAAATTTTGCGATTAACGCTGTTTTCATTCGCCCGCGAAAGCACCGCGAAAATCCATGCCGCGCCGCGATAAATCCCGCCGAAAACAAGCGAAACCCCGCGCATTATAAGCGAACCGCCCCAATAATCCCGCTCGGTGTGCAAAAATCCGCTTAAAATCGCGCTGCCGCGTGCGGCATTTCCTATCGCGCTCAAGCCGCGAAAAATCAGGCTATGCTCGAAAAAAACATTCGCCCACAGCAAAAACGCGTGAATTTTTTGTATTACAACGCTTTGCGTACCCATTTTTTCGTCCTTCGCAGGGGCATGGAGGTTGCGCTATCATTTCGTCGCCCCGACTCCTTTCGTCGAAATTTCCCCTAAATTTTCTCAAGCCCCGAAACGCGCACAAAAATATGCGCGCCACCCGCGCGAACCGCCAAACTATGCCCCACGCCGTAACGATTTCCCGCAACCAAGAACCCGTGCTCGCTCGACACCGCTTCGATTCGTGCGGTAAGCGTTACGGAATTAAAGCCGGGCTTGTCGCTTTGCACGGTGTTTCCCGCGTGGTCGGCGTTCCAAATTATTGCGGGCTGAATGTCATAGCTCTCCAAAGTGCCGAGAAAAACGCCCCGCGAGTGGTCGAAAACATTAACGCCCGCGTTGCCGCGCAATACCTCCGCCGTAAAGCCCTCGACTTCCTCCGCAAAAAACGAAACGTAAAACATATGTGTTTCCGTCGGCGCAATTATGCTTTCGCCCCGGCGGAACTGATACCCCCCGAAAATCGCCGCGCCGACCAGCCCGATAATCAGAACCAAGTCGATGATGTTAATCTTGCCAAAAAGTTTTGAATCCTTAAACATGTCAGCCTCCTTTTAAGTTCTCGGGGACGCTGCCCCCGAACCCCCGCAAACTTTTTGAAAAAAGTTTGACAAAAACTTTAAAATTTGGAAAAAGCTAAACAAAATCCAAATTTAAAGTTTTGATGAAACTTTTTCAAAAGTTTCCGGGGTTTGGGGCAGAGCCCCAAGGTCTTACTCTGCCCGAATTTCCGAAATATGCAGCATAGTCTTGGCCTGTCCTGCCCAAATAATCACTTCCGAGCCGACGGCGTAAATATTTCCGCCCAAAACAACCGCGCCGTCGGACAGCCGCCCTGTTACGCGCGACGTGATGTAAATCGAGGAATGCCCCGGCATATGCGACGCGACCTCGATGCCGTCAACGTTGGGCATGATGCTTATGCTTTCGCCGCGCCGCACATCGACGACATTGCCGAGGAAGATTTCATTTGCGTCGTCAACCACGGGCAAGCCGCGTTCGGCAGCGTCGACGGCGGCATCGACGGTAAAATCATGCAGCATGGGGTTGAAAAACGTGATTAAAACGGACTGCTCCGCGCCAACAACCGGCCGCCCGCCTCCCACATTAAAATACACAAATGCAACAACCGCCGCAATCACAATAACCGCGAACAAATCCACGACGCTAACCTTGCCGAAAAGTCGGCCTTTTTTGTCAAGCATTTTTACCTCCGCTCGATGAGTCGGCGAGTGTCACTCGCCGACTCATTTTATTTTTTTATTCGCCGGGGCGTGTTGCTCCCGGCTTCGAGGGAATGTGTCGCCGCCGACACATGTCCCCGGTTTGGCGCGCATCATATTTTCGGCATGGAATCCGCGTCGTTCGTTTCCGCGGGCTTTATGCTTTCAATATATTTTTCCAAAAAACCAAAAAGTTTAAGCACAATCGTCTTGGATGCGACGCGCAATGAGCTGTAACGCGTCTTTACGCCGTATTTTATAAGTGTTTCGCAATATTCCTCCACCCATTCCGGCACATCGTCGACTAAGTCCATAAGCACCGCGATGTCGTGTGTAAAAGGGTATTCGTCACCCTGCATTTCAATTTGAAACTTTAACAGCTTTTCCACAGATTGTTGCAAATGATAACCCGCAATGTCAACAATATTTTCGTCAGCATCCATGTTTTGAATAAGAATTTTGCCCGCTTTAAAATCGCTTACGGCGCGATTGTACAGCGAAATTTCAGCCATAAACCAACACCCCTTTTTTTACTTCCGCGCACAGGCGTCTGTCTTTGCGCAAAGAATCCACGTCCGTGTAATGCACAAAATCAAGGGCCTCGCCCGTTACACGCAGTTCCCTCAGCTTGCTTTCGCAAAAATCGCCGATTACGCAAACATCAACGTCGCTGTGCGGCTTACAAGCGAGCGAAACCGCACTTCCAAAGACGATAAGCTGCGAAATTTCTGAAAACGCCCGCGCAACAATGTCGTTGACGATTTTTTGCTTGTATGGGTGAATGTAGATGTAAGGCTTGCCCAGATTGTATTTGTCTTTGAATAAATACATCAGCAACTCCAATCACAATCGGTGTGTGGTCTTGCTTTGCGGTTTTTGGTCTTTGTAAACGATGCTGTCGTTTGTTGTTACGGTTGACACATTGCCGCCTGTTAGTTTTTTCTCGGTTCAAACATCACATGAAACAGTTTATCCAAGTTGTGTGCCAAAGAGTTGTCCGCCTCCAGTAAGGCGCGTATATATCTGCTGCCCAGTTCATAAAAGCCAACCCTGTCAAATGGTCTAATCAGCTCCGTTTTGTTAGGACTCATCTTCATTTTAGTGCGAATTAAGTTTTCTATATATCTTGCAAAACCCTCTTTCCACTCTTGCCAAACGAGATATTCATAGTCGGTTGTTTTCAGCCGAGCTTTCATTTCCATGTGGTAATTCGCAAAATGTGTGGTTAAATTTGCGCCCGGCGCGTTGTTCAATTTCTCTGTAGCATCAGAAAAATATTCGTCATCATATGGAAAAGGATAGTCGATTTCCCAAGAAAAATTGCCCGCTTTCATTTGTTGTGTGTTAATCTCCAGCTTTTCTTTTAATGGTTGTAATCAAAAACGAAAAAGTTGCCGTCATTTACTACCGCAATCGGGTGTAGCGTCGCCAAGGATGCGTTTATGTCTTTGACTCGCTTGTGCAGTTCGCATACTTTTTTCAAGTAGCGAAGTTGCGTTGCTATAAATAAATTTGACATTCGAACCTCACCCTTTTCGGTATGTTTTCAAAGCTCAAGAAGGATTTTTTGCAGTTTCGCCGCCTCGCGAGTGATGTCAAAGCCTGATTCCGACAAGTCGGGCGTAGTGCGTTCGGTGCGTTCGCGGCTTGCGAGGGCGAGGATTTTTTCCGCCCATGCGGTTGCGCCGGCGTTGAGGGATTCGTAATGCGCGAGGTCGGAAATTTGCACGTCGCGTGTAAGTTTGTCGGATAGGATTACGGGCAGGCCGGAGGCTTGGGCTTCGATTGCCACGACGGGCAGGCCTTCGTGGTGGGACGGGAGAATCAGCACGTCGAGGGCTTGGTAGTATTCGTGGATATTGCCGAGTGCGCCGGTGAAAATTACACGATTTGTGATGCCTAGGTTGCGCGATTGTGTTTCGATTTCTTCGCGCAATTCGCCGTCGCCGATTATGAATAATGCGGCGTTTTTGCCTGCGCCCGAAGCGAGGAGTTCTTTGAAAATTTCGAGCGCGAAGGCGTGGTTTTTTACGGCGGTAAGGCGTCCCGCGATGCCCACGGCGATTTCGTCGTTCGTTAACCCATGCGCGGCGCGGATTTTTTCGCGAGGTTCGAAACCGTCGCCGGCAAGGGGGGACGCTTCGCGTCCGCACCCTTCGAGAGCGCGTGTCGCCTCCGACACGCGTCCCCGATGGCGCGGGAAACGTTCGCTTCGCTCGTTGTGTTCGCGCGTGCCGCCGCACGCTTGGCGCGAAAAAATCTCTAAATCGATTGCATTGTTTATAATATGAAACGCGGGATTTTGCAAGTTTTTGGCAAATTTTTTGCCGAATAGCCATACGCCTGCATCCTTTGTACATGCCAAACAAAGATTCGCATAAAAGCACATAAGCGGGCGCGCAAAAAAATGCGCTCGCCGTTTAAGTCGCGACGCGCCTTGATAATCGGAAAAATGGCTCCATGCCGCGCGGGTTTTTACGCCCGAAGTCCACGCAACGAATAATTCTATGAATGCAAAGGCATGTTCCGTGCAAACGATGACGATATCGTACTTTTCCTCGGAAACACGGCTACGCCCGTCGGCCACTACGCGTGTGCTGAAATACGCATCCTCGGAGGCAATCGACCCCGCCGCATAAATTCTCCGCATCGCGGAAATATTTTCAAAAAACCCCTGCGACCGCGTCGGCACGCGAAAAATTCGCGCACCAAGCGCGCGCGCCTCCTCCTCAAAAAAGCCCGGTTCTCCATGCACGACAAAATCAAAAACGATTTTCGAACGGTCGAGGTTTCGAAAATAATTCATAACAACGGTCTCCATACCGCCGAGGTCTAAGTTGGGCAAAATTACCAAAATTCGCTTCATGGAGTGCTCCTTTAAAAACGAGTCGGCGAGTGACACTCGCCGACTCATTTTTTTCGCAGCGCACGCAAAGCCGAAATCCCCAAGCCCCACGCCGCAACAAAATACACCGCCGCGCCAACAACGGCGGGCAAAATCAAGTTCAAAACGCGCTCGTCAAAAAACGCCGCCTCGCGCACAAAAAACGCCGCCACCACCATGATTCCCACCGCGAAAATATTTTTAAACATCTCGCCGAGAAACTTCAAATTGATAAATCCAATCCGCCGCTGTAAAACAAAGAGCAACCCGCCACCGCCAACAATCGCGGCAATCCCATAAGCCGCAGGCATAGCATACGCGCCAAGCGAACCGACAAGCAACAAAACCGTCACAATATTAACGACCATAATTAGAATCCCGAAAATCGCGGGCGTAACCGAATCCTTTTCGGAATAAAACGCACGGTCCGCGACCTCTTTAAAGGCAATAAAAATTACACCAATCGAATAAGTCCCCATCAAATTCCCCGCCAGTAAAACGCCCTCTGTCCCGCGCTCCCCCGGGGAGAGCAAAAAGTCCATGATTTCCATGCGCAAAATAAATACGCCGGCGGCGGCGGGCAGAACAAGAAAAAACGTGTAAAGCATGGCATTTCGCAAGGTTTCGTTGTACTCGTTGTATTCGCAGTATTCGCGCAAAGCGCTCCCGGCTTCGAGAGAACGTGTCGCACCGAAAACATGCCCCCGGTGTCCACCCCCCGCTTGGCGGGTGCGGGCCCAAAGTACGGACAGTTTCGGGAAATAAACAGCCGCAATCGCGTAAACCATCGTTAAAATAAGCACCTGTACAACTTGTTGTGCATAATCCACAACCGCCGTGGCGTTAAGCCGCAGTGCAATCGAATGCCCGAACAAAAAATGCATCTGGTACGAAGCGGCGGAAATCACAACGGGAACGCACAATTTCCCCGCCGCACGCACATTTTTATTGCGCAAATCCAGCGAAAATTTATAGCGATACCCAAGTCGCCAAACCGCCGGAAGCAAAACAATCGGTTGCATCAAAACACCAAGCGCGGTCGCAAAAACAAGCCCGGTAACGCCAAACCTGTCGGCAAAAAAAATTAAATACACGATAAGAATAATTCCACCCGGCGCGGAAGCAACAGCAGGCAAACGAAACGAACCGTGCGACTGCAAAAGTCCGGTAAAAATCGCCGCAAATCCGAAAAAAATCATAACGGGCATAAGCACCCTAAGCGAAAACGTCAAAAACGCGATATGTTCGGGGTCATCAAACTCGCCGCCGGAAATCATCCGGGAAATAAGCGGCGCGAAAAGCACCCCCGCCGCCACGAAGATGCCCAACAAAACGAAACTTATGCTAATCACATTGTCAATAAATTTTTTGGCGTGGTAGGGAATGCGCGCGGCTTCGGGCGAATGTGCCGCCTCCGGCATGTGTTCCCTGTGGCGCGGAGGAGGTTCGCTTTGCTCGCCGCGCCCGCGGTGTTCATTGCACGCTTGTCGCGCCTCCGCCAAAAGTGAATTATAAACCGGAATAAAAACCGCAACCAAAGCGGAATTTACCACGGTAAAAATCACATTCGGCACCTGAATCGCAAACGCAAACGCATTCAAAAACGCGTTCGCCGTGCCGAATCGCGCCATATACATCGTGCGCCCCACAAACGTTAAAAAACGCCCGCCAAGCGAAATCGCCGCCGCGCCTGTGGCGTGACGGTTGTCGGAGGATGGCGCGGGCGGTTTTTTTTCGTCGGTCATGGTGTTCGTCCTTTGTGTGAATTATTGCCAAAGTATACCTCCTGCCCCGAGCATGTTGCAAGCAAAAACACCCGGCGGGATAAAATCCTGCCGGGCGTTTTGTGGTATGTTTTAGGCATTTGCAACGATATGCTTCGGGTTAATTTTTTGTCCGCCGCGTTCGACGAGGTTGACCTTTTTAATACGCCGGGAAGTTGCTCCCGGCTTCGAGGGAATGCGTCGCCGCCGACACATGCCCCCGGTGCCCAATATTTGTAAGAAAATGCGATTTCCTTCGGTTACTATTTTGCCCCCTTGCGTTTTTTACACCACCACAGTATATTAATGGAAGACGCTACGAAAGGAGTGCAATATGTCCGACGATAAAAATAATCGCAATAATGCGAGTGATGACGATTTTAACTATGACGATTACAGCCTCGACAATTACAGATACGATGAAAAATACGACGATTACGAAGACTATGGTGACGAAACTCCCCTGACATCTTCACAGTCTTCTCTTTCATCTTCTCACTCATCTTATCGAGATGAGCCGCCGTCCGTTTACGACGACGAGCCGACTCTCGAACGCGAGGAGGAACGAGTTCGCCCCGCGTCGCGCCGTGAAACAATAGGGCGTGTTGCCCAAGATGTACAAAACGGACTGCCCCGCAAACCCGGCATAACCGCGCCCGACACGCGGCTCGCCTCCGCATACGCAAGCCGCAGAACGCAAGCCGCCCACCGCACGCATAATCGTCCCCCACGCTCGACCCCAACAAACAACCCTCGCCCTCGGCAGCAAAAAGGCCCGAACAGCAAAGCCGTTTTTACCGGGTTTTTCATCGCTTTTTTGATGCTTGCCATCGGTTTGGTTTTGGTCGGCCTTCTTATTTTAATTTCAAACGTAAACAGTGCCGTTGACGGAATGCCGTTTTTCGCGTGTTCCGACCCCGCCGTGCCGCCGGATGCCATCGTGAACAACCCCGCCGAACCTGTCGTACTTGTCGATATGAGCAGCCAAACCTCGATGATTACCGGAATAAGCATATCGGGCGCAACGCGAACCCTTACGCTTCTGGATATCACAACGCATCGTACGGCGGATTTTAACGTACCCGAAGACACTCGCATTCTCGACCGACACAACGGCCCGCTTACCTTCGGCGAACTTCGCGTAGGCAATATGATTGACATTTCGTACGACCGAAATACGTCGAACATAGCCGCATTAAATGAAAGCCGCCAAGCGTGGACTCGCCCGGGTCGCACGAATGTTAATATCGACATCGAAGATTTTACCGTAACCCTCGGCAACGAATCATGGAATTTTAACAGCCAAACCCTCGTGCTTTATCGTGGCGAGCCGTTTTCGATAACGCAGGTGCGCCCGATAAATTCGGTCACTTTGATTGGTCAGGGCGACACGGTATGGCTTGTTCAAGTTGACGCGGCGCACGGATTTTTGCAGTTCACAAACACCGATATGGTCGCGAATCCGCGCATTATGATTGGCACAAATATAGTCCTCGGCCCGGAAGACATCACCTCCGACATTGACCTTGCCGAAGGCTCGCACCGCATTATGATTGAGGGCGACAACATCGAGCCGTTTATCGATGAAATTGTGATACATCAAGGCCAAACAACGCGCCTAAACATGGGCGATATCCCGCTTCGCGCCGCGATTATAAACATTGCCGTTTCGCCCGACGATGCGATTATTATCGTAAACGGCGAGGAACATGAAAATACCGCGCCCGCGCAGGTCGAATTCGGCGAAAACCTTGTGCGCGTCGAGCGCGAGGGCTTTATCCCGCAGGAACAACAGCTTGATATTTCGCAGGCGATAAGCTGGCTTACGTTCGAGCTTGTGGAAATTTCGCACGAAGGCACGCTGGTTATTTTCACGGTTCCGACAAATGCGGAAATTTTTGTAGACAATGTTTTCGTCGGGCATTCCCCGCACACACAGTCCGTCGCGCCCGGGAATATCACCGTTACCGCGCGCCTTCCGGGTCACGCCGATTCTCAAACATCCATAATCGTAACCGGCAACGAAACCGAGGACATCATGCGCCACCTTATGCTTTCGCCGGACACGGGCGACCCGTTACAGGGTCAGCCCCCGCATCAGGTTGACCCGATAAACACGCCCGCGCCCTTCCCTACCCTTCCCCCGGCGAACACGCCGACGCCAACGCCCACGCCGTTCCCGACACTACCCCCGGCGGAAACCCCCACGCCGGGCGACCAGCTTTGGCCGCCCGGCGGCGGCGACCAAGGCGCGCCCGGCAATGAAATCACCCCGACCCCGACGCCGACGCCGTTCAACCCGTTCCCCGATTTCGAGATACTTAACCCTGACAACCAGTGGTGGTTAACGCCGCCGACGCTGTAACCGATGTTTAACATCCCCGAGGAGCTGAAAAAACTCCCCTCCCTCCCCGGCGTATATATAATGAAGGACATGGACGACAAAATTATATACGTGGGCAAGGCGAAAAGCCTAAAAAATCGCGTAAAAAGCTATTTTCAAAAAACCGTACCCGACATAAAAACCGCACAGCTCGCAAAGCGAATTACGCATTTCGAGTACGTAGTAACCGACACGGAAAACGAAGCGTTCATCTTGGAGAACACGTTAATCAAGCAACATCTGCCCAAATATAATATCCGCCTCAAGGACGGCAAGTCGTACCCGTATATAAAAATCACCGCCGAGCGTCTCCCCCGTGTTTTATATTCGCACAAACGCGGCAAGGATAAGGCAAGATACTTCGGGCCGTTTGTGTCGGGCGGGCATGTGCACGAGCTTTTGGAGCTGATACACCGATTGTGGCCGCTGCGCCGCTGTGCGAAGTTGTTTCCGCGCGACTTTGACAAGGGAAGACCCTGCTTAAATCACCATATCGGCCAGTGCAAAGCCCCGTGTTGTCGGCTTTTGGCGGAAGACGAATATGACGAATTCGCGCGCGAGGCCGAGCAGTTTATCCGCGGGAAAACGTCGGGCGTCGCCGAGCGGCTTTCGCGCGAAATGCACGAAGCCGCCGAAAAAATGGAGTACGAGCGTGCGGCAGAAATCCGCGACACGATAAATTCTCTGAAAATTTTGACAGAGAAGCAAAAAACAGAAGTCGGACGAGACGACCGCGACTACATCGCGATTGCGCGCCAAGATGACGAAGCCCTGATGCAAATTTTTTTTGTACGCGGCGGGAAATTAGTCGGTCGCGAGCATTTTATAACCGTGGGCATATCGTCGGACGAGGATGATTCTCTCGAAGGGCGCGGGCACGCTTCAGGTGCCTCCGCCGAAGGCAACGCGCAAAGCGAGGCAAATGCCGAAGCGATGTCCGCGTTTATCAAGCAATTCTACGGCGAGGCCGCCGTTATTCCCAAGGAAATCGTCGTGTCGGAAGCGGCGGAAAAGGATTCTATTGCCGCATGGCTTAGCGAACGTGCGGGGCGACAGGTCGCAATCGTTGTGCCGAAAATCGGCGAAAAACTCAAGATGCTGAAACTGGCGCAAACCAACGCGGAGCTTACAATGTCTCAATTCGGCGCGCACATTAAAAGGGAAGCGGAGCGAACGGCCGCCGCCGTATCCGAAATCGCCGCCGCGCTGGGCTTCGATGGCAATTTTACACGAATCGAGGCATATGATATTTCAAATATACAGGGCTATGAGTCCGTGGGTTCGATGGTCGTTTTCGAAAACGGCAAGGCCAAGCCCAACGATTATCGCAAATTTCGCATGAAAACCGTTGTCGGCCCCGACGATTACGCCGCAATGGAAGAAATTTTATCGCGGCGATTCAAGAGGTTTAACGAGAACAGCGAGGCGTTTTCAGTCCTCCCCGACGTGATTTTCGTGGACGGGGGCAAGGGGCAAATTTCCGCGGCGGAAAAGGCTCTTGCCGCGCAGAATATATCCGTTCCCGTTTGCGGAATGGTCAAGGACGAACGGCATCGTACGCGCGGAATCTTTTTCGAAAATAAAGAAATAACCTTGCCGCGTCATGGCGAGGGCTTCAAATTATTAACGCGAATACAGGACGAAGTGCATCGGTTCGCGCTGGAATATCACCGAAAGCTCCGCGCCGATTCGCAAACGCGTTCCGTCCTGGATGAAATCCCCGGCATCGGAAAAACCCGCCGCAAGGAGCTTCTCAAGCACTTCAAAAGCATCGACGCAATCCGCGCGGCAAAACTTGACGAACTTTGCGCCGCGCCGTCTATGAATAAAAAAGCCGCCGAGGCGGTGTTCAGCTTTTTCGACAAGGAGAGATGAAGTGTGAAAAATCAACGAGAGGAACGCGGGCGAGGAATTTCATCAGAAATTTGTAAGCTCAGCGGAGGGCAAAAACATGATTAAACCCGTTTTGGAGCAGGAGTACGTCTATGAGGCGGACGGCACGGGTGAATTTTGCAATGTGCGAGTGTCGCTGGATGTTGCCGAATTTGAGGAAATCGTTACGGTGCGTCCCACCCAAAATATGTCGCTTGGCGAAATCGAGCGGGTGCTGCTCGGTTTCGAAGCCGATGTTTTAAAACGAATGCAAATGAAGCTGGAGGGGAATTATCCCGCCCGCTTGGAATATAAGGACAAAATTTTCAAAATCGCGTTCGACAACAAGCATAATGTCAAGGGAATTGTCGAGCTGTGAGCGCGCAGACCGGGGCGGCCTTTGATACGCCCGGAACAGGCTATTTTGTGCCGCTGCCGACGCTTATTCAGGAATTTAAATTGAAGCTGATTACGCCCGCCGTGGATGTTGAAAAAAAGACGTTGGCGCGTGCGAATATCAACAGACCCGCCTTACAGCTTGCGGGTTTCTTTGATTTTTTCGACGCAAATCGTTTGCAGATTATCGGCATGGTTGAGCATACTTTTTTGAGCCGCTTGGAGGATACTTTGCGGCGCGAAAAAGTTCAGCGCATTTTTCAGGAAGAAATTCCCGCCGTTATCGTTTGTCGCGGGCTTGAAATTTTCCCCGAAATGCTTGAATTTGCGGAAAAATTTGATGTACCCGTGCTTCAAACCGATTCAACGACGACGGATTTTATCAGCGAAGTCATCCGCTGGATGAAGGTGCAGCTTGCGCCGCGCACGACTATGCACGGCTGCTTGCTGGATATTTACGGCGTGGGAACGCTGATTGTTGGCGAAAGCGGTATCGGCAAAAGCGAAACCGCGCTGGAGCTTATCAAGCGGGGGCATCGTTTTATTGCCGACGATGCCGTCGAAGTGCGCCGCGTTTCGGCGGAAACTTTAATCGGCTCTTGTCCCGCAAATATCAGGTATTTCCTCGAACTTCGCGGCATAGGAATTATTGACATAATGCAAATGTTCGGCGTCCAATCCATTAAGCCTACGCAGGCAATCGAGCTTTTAATTCGCCTCGAGGCGTGGAGTCCGAATCGCGTTTACGACCGTGTCGGCACGCCCGAGGAGTTTACCGAAATTTTGGGCAACAAGGTAAACAGCCACTCCATCCCGATTCGCCCGGGGCGGCCGCTGGCAATGATTTGCGAAGCCGCCGCGATTAATCATCGGCAGAAAAAAATGGGCTACAACGCCGCCGAGGCATTGACCGACCGTGTTATGAATAAACCCGCCGGGAGTTTGAAAATCCATGACCATTATTGACGCGCCAAGCGCGGGTGAACACCGGGAACACATGACCGATGCCACGCATTCCCTCGAAGCCGGAGTGACTTTCCATGACCATTATTGACGCAATTCGCACGCGTTGCGAATCCGTTTTAACAGATGAACCCATGCACCGCCACACGTCGTTTAAAATCGGCGGAGCGGCGGATATTTTGGCTTTTCCGAAAACAACGGAAGAGCTTATTTTATTGTGGAAATTTTGTCGCGAAAACGACGTTCCGATTACCATTCTCGGCGACGGTGCGAACGTGCTTGTCGCAGACGACGGCATTCGTGGCGTCGTTGTTTTTACGAACAAGATGCGCGGAACGGAAATTTTGCAAAGCGAAAAAATTCGCGCCGAATCCGGCGTGCGGCTCGCCGCGCTTGCGGAAAAAGCGGCGGCGGCGGGGCTTTCGGGGCTGGAATTTTCCTGCGGAATTCCCGGCACGGTCGGCGGCGCGATTTACATGAACGCCGGCGCGTACGGGCATGATATTTCCGGACTTACCGAGTCCGTCACAATGTTTTCGAACGGCGAAATTTTAATAAAATCCGGCGAGGAAATGGATTTCGGATATCGCAAAAGCCTCGCGCAGACCTGCGATGCGTTAATCCTGGACGCAACATTTTGCCTTTCACGCGCGGAACCCGAAAAAATTCGCGAAGTAATGGCAGACCTAAACGCACGCCGCCGCAAGTCACAGCCGCTTGAATTCGGCAGCGCGGGCAGCTTTTTCAAACGCCCCGAAGGCTACTTTGCGGGCAAATTGGTAGAGGACTCCGGATTAAAGGGCTTTCGCGTGAACGATGCGCAAGTGTCGGAAAAACATGCCGGTTTCGTTGTAAATCGCGGGGACGCGACGGCACGGGATGTTTTGGCTCTTATGCATCACGTGCAGGACACTGTTTATGAAAAATTCGGCGTGCGGCTTGAGCCGGAAGTGCGGATATTGGGGGAAAAAGTGTGAAGAATGAAATAGAGGAACGCGGGCGACGAATTTTTAGTGGCGATTTGAGCGTTCGGCGAATGACGAAAAAGTGTGAAGAATGAAATAGAGGAACGCGGGCAACGAATTTTTAGTGGCGATTTGAGCGTTCGTCGAATGACGAAAAAGTGTGAAAAATGAATGAGAGGAGCGCGAGCGACGAATTTCATCGGGAATTTGTGCGTTCAGCGAAGGACAAATAAATGCAAATCGTAATAGTAACAGGTATGTCCGGCGCGGGGAAAACTACCGCGCTTAAAATTTTTGAGGACGAGGGGTTTAACGTCGCGGATAATTTGCCCGCGCCGCTTTTGGGTGATTTCGCGCGGTTCTGCGAGGGCGCGAAGATTTCTCGCGTCGCCTTGGGCATTGATATTCGCGGCGGAAAAATGTTTACGGATTTCTCGCTTGGGCTTAACGAGTTGGACAAGCTGGGCGTGGCATGGTCGATTTTATTTTTGGACTCGTCGAACGAGGTGCTTTTGAATCGTTACAAAGAAACCCGCCATTTGCACCCTCTTGCGAAAGACGGACTCGTTAGCGTCGGCATCGCAAAGGAACGCGCATTGCTTGAAGACATGCGCGACCGCGCGAGTTTTATCATGGACACAAGCGGACTTTTGCCGCGCCAGCTTAAAATAAAAATTTTGGACATGTTTGCCGACGGCGAAAACGCGGGCAAGCTCTTGATAAACGTGTTGTCCTTCGGATTTAAGTACGGTATGCCCGAAGAATCCGACCTTGTTTTCGACGTGCGTTTTTTGCCGAATCCGTTTTACAACGCGGAACTAAAGCCCATGTGCGGGCTGGACGCGCCCGTTCGCGATTATGTAATGAGCCACGATGTAAGCGTGCGTTTTTTGGAAAGTCTGTTCAACATGTTGCATTTTCTCATCCCGCATTACATCAGCGAGGGGAAAAGCCAGCTTGTTGTAAGCATCGGTTGCACCGGCGGGCGGCATCGCTCCGTCGCGCTTTCGCAGGAACTGCAAAAAGTCCTGCTCGCGCATGAAAACCATGTCGAAATCCATCACCGCGATATTTCTAAAGACCAATCGCGGAAGTGAGTCGGCGAGTGTCACTCGCCGACTCTTTTTTTTCATGGGCGAGGTGGGCGAGGAAACCCCGCATAAAATTCGAAAAACATCCTGATATATGGTACAATTTAGAAAAACTTGCGCTCGGGGGAGAACGATATGGATGTATTTATGAGGGAACAGCAAATTTACGACACCGCCATTGCCATTTTGAATGGCACACGGGAAGATTCGAGCATCGACATCTCGCAGTACGAAAAGCTGGCGGCGGAATACGGAAAGTTGCTCAAGCAGTTTAAGCAGTATCGCAACACGACGGGGGTGTCGGAACGCCGCGTCCGCACTTCGAACACCGTCGAAAAGCACGAAGCGTTAGACAATCACCATTACGATATCTTGACCGGAATACTGAACAAACGGTATCTTGATGAAAATATGGCGAATATTTTGAACAATATGGGTCGAACGGGTGACACCGTAAGTGTACTTAAAGCCGACGTGGATTCTTTTATGAAGTTCAACGATTTGTACGGGCATTCCGCGGGCGATGCGTGCCTTCGCAGTATTGCAGAGGGCTTGAAGGGCTGCTTGTTTCGCGGGCATGATTTCGTTGCGCGTTTCAGCGGCGAAGAGTTTGTCGCCGTTATGCCGTACACTCGCGAAGAAGGCGCACGGCTTGTTGCCGACCGTATGCTTGAAAAAGTACGTCTCTTAAAATTGCCGCACAGCGGAAGCAGCGTTTCCGAGCATGTAACAATTTCGGTCGGGCTTGTTACCGGGCAAAAAAAATCATCGGGCTGGACCCCTGAAGATTTTTATCGTCGCGCTGACGAAGCCTTGTTTTTGGCAAAAAATAACGGCCGCAACCAATACGCTTTTTTGGAGCTTGACGACAACTCCTAGAAGCCGGGAGAAACTCCCCGGCGCACAAAAAATCGATGATGTTAGTGACTAACATCATCGATTTTCATTTCCATGAAAATCGCACCCGGATTCGAGAGAACGCGCCGCTTTCGACATGCTCTCCCGTCGGCGCGGGGAAACGTTCGCTTCTCTCACTGCGCCCGTGGTGCCCACCGCGCGCGTGCGCTACCGATGCTCGTTATTCGTTGCGATATGACTGCGGTGGTAATCCCTTCCGAAGAAGCTGAGGCAATAAAGCCCCGCAAGCGCGATAGCGGTATATATTATACGGCTTATGATACCTTCCATCCCGCCAAAAATTGTGGCGATTAAGTCAAACCGGAAAAGCCCGATAAGCCCCCAGTTAACAGCACCGAGTATTACCAAAGACAAACAAATGTAGTCCCACGTTCTTGAACGCATTGTATTTCCTCCTTCTATAGAAAGTTGGCGACTTAAAAAATCGCTTTCCTCTATTGTTTCGCACAGGAGAAAAAATATACGTTTTTTTTTCAACAAAAAAAATCGAAAAAAACCGAAAAAAACCGAATCCGGCTTCGAGAGCATGTGCAGCAACCACATGTGCCTACGGTGCCCAATGCGCGCTTGGCGCGCTTTCGAAATATGCAAGGCCGAGTTGCGTGCGATTTTCCACGCCAAGTTTTTCCATTATAACGACGATATTGTTTCGAACCGTTCCTTCGCTTAAAAACAGGGTTTCCGCGATTTTTTTGTTTGCAAAACCACGGGCAACAAGCCGCGCGATATCTTTTTCACGCGGCGTAAGCGTTGCAAGCGCGGGATTTTCACGCAGTGCGAGTTTTTGCAAAACATTTGCGTCAAGGACGCCCGCGCCTTCGGCAAGAAGTCGCAGTTTTGACGCGATTTGGTCGATTTTATCGGTTTTTAACAAATATCCGTCCGCGCCCGCCGCAAGGGCTTGCTGAATATTTTGGCGGTCATCAAAGGTCGTAAGCATCATAATTCGCACGGCGGGGAACCGCGATTTTATCAAGCGCGTCGCGGAAATGCCGTCGGTTCCGGGCATTTGTATGTCCATCAAAATAACGTCGGGCATGTTTTTTTCGCACGCCAAAATCGCCGCCGCACCGTCCCGCGCCGTCGTAATAAAAAAATCTTCGTTCCGCCCAAGGCTTATTTCAAGGCTTTGCAAAATTAACGCGTCATCGTCAACGATTAATAATTTCATGGCGCGCCCCGGCCGCTTCGCTCTTTCTCCGCCCTGGAATATTTCGAAATGTTTAACAAAACCCCCGCAAGCCCCATACTTACGACAAGCGAGGTTCCGCCATAGCTGATAAACGGCAAAGTTACGCCTGTATTGGGGATTGTATTTGTCACAACGCCAACATTTATTACGGCCTGGAATCCGATTGCGAAAACAATTCCGATTGCAAGCATCGAGCTGAATGTTTCGGGCGCGCGCATAGCAACGACTATTCCGCGCCAAATGAAAATCGCAAAAAGAAGCAGAATCAGCCCCGCGCCGATTAGCCCGAGTTCCTCGACGATTACGGCAAAAATCATGTCGTTATGCACCTCGGGGATGGACGACGCTTGGTTGGATTGCCCGATGCCCTCGCCGAACATTCCGCCCGACGCGATTGCGTACAGGGACTGAATTATTTGATACCCCGCGTCTTGATGAAATTCAAATGGGTCGAGCCACGCAAGAACGCGCGCGCCGCGAAAGCCCGTTCCAAGCAACGCGGTAATGCCCAAATATGCCGCAACCGCAGCAATTCCCCCCGCTCCGAGAACGACGAAACGCCAAATATACGGGCTTGCAATAAAAATCATACCGAAGCCGATTGACGCAACAATAAGTCCCTGCGAGAACCCACCGGGAATCCAAACCAATCCGACCATAATGGCGACCATTCCCGAAAAAATAGCCAAGTTGCTCCACGATTTCAGCGCGCCGGGATATTTGTCAACAAGATGCGCAACCGCGAAAATAACCGACACCTTTGCCAATTCGGAGGGCTGGAACTGGCCGATAATCGGCAATTCAAACCACCGAGTCGCACCGCCGACCATCGCTCCTCCCGCAATAACCATGACAAGGAAGAAAATCGTCACCGCGTACAAAACCCAAACAAACTTGCGCAAGTACATATAGTTCACGCGCGCCGCGACATTCATCCCAACGAAACCAATCCCGGCAAACGCCAAGTTGCGCCAAAGCAGATAAAACGCGTCAAAGTTAAACGCGTACAAATTCGCCGCGCGCATATGGCTCGCGGAAAGCACCATGACGATGCCGATGATAACCAAAATCGTCACGACAAAAAACAACGTCATGTCCATGTTTGCAACAATTATATCGGTTTTCGACTTGGGCCTGGCTTTGTCGCGGTCTATGTATTCCTGACGGCGGACACGGGTTTCGGGATAATAATAAAGCTCTTCGTCGTAGTATTCATCGCGTTTCGGTGCCGCACTGCCGTTATATCGAGCCATATATCGTGTCCTCCTCTCCGTCACATCAGTTGAAAAAGCGCGACGCTTCACCGCGTTTGTCGAACGTTTTTTTGCTTTTAGGCAAAAAAGATTTCCTATTTTTTTACGAATTTTTTAAACACAACGCCGCGTTCCTCGAAATTTTTGAACATGTCGAAGCTGGCGCACGCGGGCGAAAGCAGAACAATATCGCCGGGTCGGGCCAATTCTTTCGCCGAGAGAACCGCGTCCTCAAGCGACGCGACTGTTATATATGAAGCGAAATTTTGCGCATCGCAGGTTCGGGCGATTTGCGCCGATGTTTCGCCGATTAAAATCGCGTAGGAGACTTTTTCGTGAAACAAGCGCACCAACGGCTCGAAATCCGCGTCTTTGTCCGAGCCTCCCGCTATTAAAATTACGGGGCGCGATTGATTCTGACCGAAAAATTCCAGTGCTTTAATCGTTGCGTCGGGGTTTGTTGCCTTCGAATCGTTGTAGAATTTCGCGCCGCCAATTTCGCCTACGAATTCCAAGCGATGCTCGACTCCTGTGAAATTTCTCAAGGTTTCCGCGATAATTTCGGGCGGTGCGCCCGCCGCATGGGCGATTGCCGTTGCCGCCAATGCGTTTTCGGGCAAAACTTTTGTTTCGGAAAGTTCTATAATAAAAATTTCCTCGCCCGGATTTTTTGATTGGGCTTTTGAAAAAATCTTTCCGTTTCGGACAAAAACATCGACCTCATCTCGCGTGCTGAAAAAGAGCGTTTTTCCGCGAGGTGTTAACAATTTTGTAATATTATTGTCATAGTTTAGCACACAAATTTCATTTTTGCCAATATTTTCGAAAATTCTTGCTTTTGCGGCAATATAATTTTCCATCGTGTGATGTCGGTCGAGGTGGTCTTCGGTTATGTTGAGAATTGCGGCGATTTTTGGGCGAAACGCCGCGATTGTTTCAAGCTGGAAGCTGGAAATTTCTGCGACAACGAGGTCGCCGGGCAGAATTTTTTCAACAAGCGAGGTCAGCGGAACCCCGATGTTTCCTGCTACGACAGTACCCGGATTTATTTTTTTTAAAATTTCGCCTACGAGTGTCGTCACCGTGGTCTTGCCGTTTGTCCCCGTTATCGCAATCATTTCGCACGGGCAAAGTCGGTACGCAAGCTCCGTTTCGCCCCAAACAGGGATGCCAGCCGCCTCGGCCTTTTTTACAAAATCCGTGTAGACGCTAATCCCCGGGCTGATGATTATTAACTCGAATTGTGTAATAAAATTTATCGGGTCTTCGCCTAGGCGTGTGGAAATTCCTTGCGACTCCGGGTCGTAATCCCACACGATTTCGGCGCGCGCGTCCGTTGCCGTAACCGCCGCGCCAAGCCGCGAAAGTGTAAGCGCAGCCGCCTGCCCGCTTCGCGCCATCCCGCATACCAGTATTTTTTTTGCAGAAAAGTCGTTCATTTAGAACCCCACAATGGCGAGATAGCCAACCAACGCCGCCAACGCCGTCACCACGTAAAAAAACGCGACGACCTTCGTTTCCGGCCAGCCCGAAAGCTCGAAGCTGTGATGAATCGGTGCCATTTTGAAAAATCTTTTGCCGCCCGTCGCCTTAAAATACACGACTTGAATAATTACGGAACCCGCCTCCGCGACGTAAACAATCGCGACAATCACCAAAAACAGCGGCATTCCAAGCATAAGCGCGGTTGCCGCAACAAATCCGCCAAGCGCAAGCGAGCCGGTATCGCCCATAAAAACCCGCGCGGGATGCGAATTAAACAGCAAAAAACCCAACAATGCGCCAACCGCCGCGCCCGCAACGGGCAAAATTTCCGGGTTCAACGCCCACGCCGCAAGCCCGAAAAACACAGCAATAATCGCGGTAACGCCCGCCGCAAGTCCGTCGAGTCCGTCGGTCAAATTCGCGCCGTTCGAGCCGCTTAAAAATATCATCACGGCAAACGCCGGGAAAAACACGCCCAAATCCAGCGTCATTTCAGGCATAAACGGCACCAAAATTTCCGTCGAATACCCCGGCATCGTCCGCCAAATAAGCACAAAAACAACGGAAACAAGCACCTGCGCCGAAAATTTTTGCCACGCCCGAAGCCCCAAATTTTGCTTTTTCGCAATCTTCAAAAAATCATCCGCAAATCCAATCAACCCAAACGCCACCGTCACCCCGACAATCGCAAGCCCCTGCGGATTCCCCGGCAAAAAAATCGCCGACGCCGCCAAAAAACTCACGATTATCATAATGCCGCCCATGGTCGGCGTGCCCGATTTCGCCTTATGCCGTTCCGGCCCGTCGCCCCGAATGTATTGCCCGAATTTCAGCTTAACCAGCGACGGAATCATTATTGGGCAAAGCACTATATTTGCAATAAATGCGATAAGTACAGCGTAAATCGCCTCGTTTAGTGACATTTTGACTGCTCCCTTAAAGAAATTTATCGAGTTATACTCGCGAACCGAAACTTCTTCCAAATTCTTCTGAAGTTTCGGTTCGCGAGCAACCGCCGGTTAGAAACGAAAGTGAACTTCTTTCGTTTCATGAGTTACCTTTTTTACATCAGGAAACCGCTCACGGCTTCGAGAGAATGTGCCGCCGCCGACACATATCCCCGGTGTCCACCGCGCGCTTTTTTAATTTTGCAAAAAAGAGTCGGCGAGTGACACTCGCCGACTCTTTTTTGCGGGCGAGGAAATTGCTCACGGCTTCGAGGGAATGTGCCGCTTCCGTCACATGTCCCCGGTGCCCACCGCGCGCTTGGCGCGCTTTTTATGGGCGAGGAAATTGCTCACGGCTTCGAGGGAATGTGCCGCTTCCGTCACATGTCCCCGGTGCCCACCGCGCGCTTGGCGCGCTTTTTACGGGCGAGGAAATTGCTCACGGCTTCGAGGGAATGTGCCGCCTCCGTCACATGCCCCCGGTGTCCACCGCGCGCTTGGCGCGCTTTTTACGGGCGAGGAAACCGCTCACGGCTTCGAGGGAATGTGCCGACTCCGTCATATTCCCCCGGTGCCCACCGCGCGCTTGGCGCGCTTTTTATGGGCGAGGAAATTGCTCACGGCTTCGAGGGAATGTGCCGCTTTCGACACATGTCCCCGGTGCCCACCGCGCGCTTGGCGCGCTTTTTATTTTTGCTACGATTTTTTCAAATTCCATTCCTCGCGACGCCTTTACAAGCACGGTGTCGCCGTTTTTCAAAAACTCGTCGGGGGCAAAATCTGCCGCCGTTTCGAAGTGAATCCCGGTGCCGTTTCCGCCTGCGCGAGCAAAGCCTTCATATATATAGCGCGAAAGTTCGCCGATGGCGATTAGCAAATCGACGCCGTTTTGTGCCGCGAATTCGCCGATTTCGCGGTGCCGCGCTTCGGCGATATTGCCGAGTTCGTTCATATCGCCCAAAATCGCGACGCGGCGGCCTTCGTTTCCGCAAAGCACTTTAATCGCCTCCGACACCGACGCGGGATTCGCGTTGTAAACATCGTCGATTACGGTCATGCCGCGTGTGTGAAAAATATTTAAGCGTCCCTCGGGCGGCTTGAAATTTTCGAAAGCGCGGGCGATTTCGGCAGGCGTGACGCCCATTTCCAGCCCAACGACCGTCGCCAAAAGCGCGTTTTGTACCATGTGCGCACCCGGGACGGGTACGGTTATGTCGATGTCCGCGCCGCGCCAGTGGAATTTGCAGCGCGTTTCCTGCCGCGCACCGGGCGCGCTCAGGCGGATATTTTTTTCACCGGGATAATGCGCAACAAACGCCGCAACTTTTCGTGCCGCAATCTCGCTCGTAAGCAGGGGGTCATCGCCGTTTAAAATAATCGTGCCGCCTTCGCGCAGGCCGTCCGCGATTTCCAAATTTGCGTGCAAAACTCCTTCGCGATTTTGAAAATTCTCCATATGCTCGTCGCCGATATTCGTGATTACGGCGATATCCGGCGCGGCGGCAAGGCTCAATTCTCGCACCTCACCCGCGTGATTCATGCCCATTTCCAAGACCAAGACCTCATCGCCGGGCGCGGCGCGAAAAACCGAAAGCGGCATCCCGATTGCGTTGTTAAAATTTTTAATCGTGCGCTTTGTCTTGAACCGCTGCGACAAAACCTCCGCAATCATGTCCTTAGTCGTAGTTTTTCCCGCACTGCCCGCAATTGCAACGACTTTTACATCGTGTTTCATGCGATAAAAATGCGCCAAATCCAGCAGTGCGCGCCGCGTGGAGCCAACATATATTAAAGGAATGTCCATGTCGGTTGGTGCGTTTTGACGCTCCGTCAGTGCGCAAATCGCGCCCTTTTCCGCCGCCGCGCCGATGTAATCATGCCCGTCGAAACTCGGCCCCGCAATCGGCACAAAAAGCGCGCCGATTTCAATCGTCCGCGTGTCCGTAGAAACGCTCGTCGCGACCTCGCCGGTATCCTCGTTTAAAAGTCGCCCGCCGGTTGCGGCAACAATTTCGCTGATTTTTATGTTCACATGAAAACCTCCGTACCATTGTTCCGGCTACTGTTTCCGGCTTCGAGAGAACGTGTCGCCTTCAACACATGTCCTCGGCGTCAAAAGCCTCCGTACTTTTGTTTCCGGCTACTGTTTCCGGCTTCGAGAGCATGTGCCGCCTTCAACACATGTCCCCGGTGCCCAAAGCCTTCGTTGCGACTTTGAAGTCGTCGAAGTGGTGTTTTTCCGCGCCGATTTCTTGATAATCCTCGTGGCCCTTGCCCGCGATAATCAGCGCGTCGCCCGGTTTCAGCATTTTTACGGCGGCAAAAATCGCGTCGCGGCGGTTCTCGATTATTTCGTATGTGACGGGCGTTTGCCTCACGCCGACTTCGATTTGTGCCAAGATTTCGGCGGGATTTTCCGTGCGCGGGTTATCGGATGTCAAAAAGCAATAATCCGACAATTCGCCCGCTATTTTGCCCATAATCGGGCGTTTTTCGCGGTCCCTGTCACCGCCGCATCCGAAAAGTGTGAAAACGCGCCCGCCTCCGCTCATGCATTCGCGCACGGCTGCGATGATGTTTTTCAACCCGTCGGGCGAATGCGCGTAGTCGACAAGCACGTTTAAGCCGCGCGTGTTAGGCACGGATTGTATGCGCCCGGGCACGCCCGAAAGCCCCGAATTAAACGCACGCTGAATCTCATCGCGTGGGACGCCCAAAACCTCCGCAACCCCGATTGCCGCAAGCGAATTGTACACATTAAAACGCCCTTGATTGTTCAAAACAAATCGCCGCAAACCGCCGATTTCTTCGAGGTCGAACGTGGTATGCTCATGAAACGAAATATGTAAAGCGCGCAAATCGCCCGCGTCGATGCCGTATGTTAAAAACGGGTCATTGCCATGAAACGCGAGCATTGTCGGGGTGGATTCGTCGTCTGCGTTAACGACGGCGAATCGGCTTTGTGAAAAAAGCCGAGCCTTCGCGGCGCGATAATTGTCCATTGTCCCGTGAAAGTCCAAATGGTCCTGAGTTAAATTTGTAAAAACTCCGACGTCGAAAACCAGCCCTTCCATTTTATACAGCGCAAGCGCGTGGGACGAAACCTCCATGACAACGTCCCGCACCCCCAACGCGAGCATTTGCGCGAAAATTTTATGCAGCTCGGGCGGGTCGGGGGTCGTGGAGGTTGCGAAGGGGATGTCGAGGGGCTTGCCATTCGCGGCGATGCAAACCGTGCCGATTAGCCCGGTTTTTCTGCCGCATTTGCGCAAAATTTCATCGATAAAATACGTCGTCGTGGTCTTGCCGTTTGTTCCGGTTACGCCGATTAGGCGCATTTTTTCCGCAGGATTGTCGTAAAAATTCGCCGAAATACGCGCCATTGCCTGCCGCGTGTTTGGCACCGATATTACAGGCGTCGCGCTTTTAGAGTTCGCCTCGAAGCCGTATTTTTTGTCCGCAGCGTCAAAATATTTTTCATCTGCAACAATCGCCGCCGCGCCGTTTTTAATCGCCGCGTCGATAAAATCATGCCCGTCGGCATTCTCTCCGCGCAAACAAATAAACAACGCGCCCGGTCCGACCGCCCGCGAATCATGCGTTACAAGCGAAATTTCCGTTTCGCCCGAAAAATTATTATCACACGCAACATTTTTAAGTAAACGGTCAAGCCTCATTCGCCCAACTCCATCCGGCTTTGTGGGAATGCGTGGCAGTCTACACATGTCCCCGGTGTCCATTGCCCGCTTGGCGGGCTTTTCGAGATTATTGCCACTTTTTACATCATATTAAACCGCGCCCGCTTGTATGTATATTTTTGCGAAGACGGTCTGCGGCTTCGAGAGCGTGCGTGGCAACCCGCACGCGTCCCAGGTGCGCGGGAAACGTTCGCTTCGCTCACTGCGCCCGTGGTGGCGCGGGGAACGTTCGCTTCGCTCACTGCGCCCGTGGTGGCGCGGGAAACGTTCGCTTCGCTCGCTGCGCCCGTGGTGGCGCGGGGAACGTTCGCTTCGCTCACTGCGTCCGTGGTGGCGCGGGGAACGTTCGCTTCGCTCACTGCGCCCGTGGTGTTCACCGCGCGCTTGGCGCGTTCATTCGATTAGGGTTGCCAAAATTTTTTGGTAAATCGATTTGTAGTTCGTATTCCAATTTGTTTGAATATGCTTAGCTTGCTCGCGGGTGACGACGGGGACTTGGATTTCCATAAGCATGTTTCCGCGTCGGTCGTCGTAAACGCCGCATTTTACGATGTATTCGTCGTTTTCGACGTTCGGAAAATAGTGGGCCGTCTTTTCGAATCCCTTGCGGATTTTGCCGCGATTTTCCTCGATATATTTGATAATCATGTTTCGAACGGGGCGCGGAATTTGGTTTTCTAACAGCTCGAGATTCGTTACGCCTTCACCTGTGAGGGCGTAATTTGTTGTGGTTTCATCCTGCGCATCCTCGCGCGTAACGTCCAAAAATCCGCGCGAAACCATATCGGTCAAATTTTGCCCAAGCGTAAAATGGTTCATTATGTCCTTGCCGATAACAAAATCCGTAATCTGTCGACGCGACATCGGCAAATCCATCATGTGTATCAGATACAAAAGGAGCAGTTTGTTTTCGGCGTCTTTGTATTCAAGCGTAATCGCCATGCTAATGCACCAAGGTGTAGCCGCCGCGAACCATCAGCCACGATTCCGCTGTGAAAATTATGCCGCGCCCGTCGGTTGCGGGGATTATCATCAGGTGATTTTGCTCGATGTTTGCGCCGTTCATAACGTCACGTCCGCCCGTTACGTCGGGGATTCCGTTGATTTCTCCGGTTAGCGCGAGGGCTGCACCGCCACGCAGGATAAATTCTGCCCCGGCGTCAAATGTAACGGCCTGCCCGGGGTGCAGGTGAAGCACGGTAAATGGCGGCATTTGCTGACCCGCGGGGATGAAATGAATCTGCTCGGGCGAGGAAGGCTCGGATGCGTCGATTCGTGCGTCGATGTAGCGCATTAAATCTGCCATCAGGCGGTTGACGTCGGCGGAGGCGAGGTCGGGGGTGTGTGAAGAGTCGGGCGTGGTTGGAATTTGCGGGGCTTGCGGGGTGTTCATCCCGTGGAGACCGATTAATCCGCGTAATTCCGCGATTTCTGCCTCAAGCTCCGCAACTCTCGCGTTTAAAACGCGGCGCGTAACAAGCGGGTCGTCGTCTGTTCCGGGTTGTGTCGCAAGCGCGGGAACCGCAAAATACGCAAGCATAGCCAGCGCGAAAATAATCAGCGAACCCGCGGATACTCCCTTAAATCGCCGCGAAATTCGCTCGCGAAGCGTGTTTTCCGTGAATTTCAAGCCCTTGTTGTTGGAATTATCATTATTCATTTCGCATTCCTCATTCCTACAATATTTTCCTAAATATTTTCGATTATTTCTGCCATTTCTGTTTTGGTTTTCGCGTTATTTATTCGCCGCCGCGCCTCTGCCGAGCCGGGCAAGCCCTTTGTGTACCACGATAAATGCTTGCGCATTTCGATTATATTTTCCACCGCGTGCAAGTGCGCGAGGGCGGTTTCGATAATTTCATCGGCGGTCGGCGGCGGGGGACAAACTCCGGTTTCAAGCAGTCCGCGAGTCCGCGAAAACAGCCACGGATTCCCGAGCGCGCCACGCGCAATCATCACGCCGTCGCAGATTTTCAGCCGAGCCGCCGCCGTTTCCGGCGTGAAGATATCGCCGTTTCCGATTACAGGGATGGTTACAGCGGCTTTTACGGCGGCAATTGCGTCCCAGTCGGCCTCGCCTGTGTAAAATTGGTCGCGCGTGCGGCCGTGAACCGTGACCCATGCCGCGCCGTTTTCCTGCGCGATTCGCGCCACCTCAGGCGCGTTCGCCGTACCCGCCGACCAGCCCTTTCGAATCTTAACCGTAACCGGCCGCGCCGACGCTTTCACCGCCGCCGCAACAAGTCGCCCCACAAGCGGCGGGTCCTTCATCAAAGCCGCGCCCTCGCCGTTTTTTACGATTTTCGGCATGGGGCAACCCATATTTATATCAACGTAATCAAACGCGCATCCCTCAAGCCGTTTAATCGCCTCCGATAAAATTTCGGGTTCATGCGAAAAAAATTGCACCGCCCACGGGCTGACTTCGGCAAAATTCTCCAAAAGCCGTCGCGTATTTTTATTTTCATACACGATGCTTTTCGCCGAAACCATTTCGGAAACCGTAAGGTTTGCGCCATGCTCGAAGACAATTTTACGAAAAAATTTGTCGGTAACGCCCGCCATCGGAGCCATAATAAGTCCTGTCATTATGCATCAAGTTTTACCATTTTGCATGAAAAAATGCAAGTAATCGAAGGATTTTTACAGGTTTTTCTCATCGGGAAATAATTTCCAAATTAAAATTATATGAAATATGTTGACAAAATATTACGAAAATGTTAAATTAATTCCCGGAAGATTTAACAAACTTTGAGGGGATATTAACATGAAATTAAAATTTTCTTTCATGGGGCTGCTTTTCGTTCTGTTTATAACGATTCCGTTTCCCGCAGGCGTTTTTGCGGCGGAACCGCAGGTGCTTGCGGACGCATGGGAATACACGCCGACGGAACCTACTTATTTTGTAACAACGGCGCGGCTGAACATGCGCCCGACGCCTTGCACAAGCGGCGAGCGACTTACGGTTGTCCAGCCGGGGAGACATGTTGAGGTTTTGGATTTCTTGTGCGGCGAATGGTTCTCGGTTTCGTATGGCGGATTTGTTGGATATATGTATGCGCAATTTTTGCGCGACTCGGACGCAGTCGGGACTTTCGGGTATGTCGAAAAGCTCGAATGGCGCGCGGCGCAAGGGCTTATGACACTTGGTACGATTTTTACGGTCGTTGACGTTCGCACGGGAATTACATGGGAGATGGCGTCGTTTTCAAACGGAAATCACGCCGATGTCGAGCCGATTACGGCGGAAGACACGGCACTAATGCTTGCGGCTTTCGGAAGCTGGACATGGACGCCGCGCCCGGTTCTTGTAATGGTCGGCGGCAGGACAATCGCCGCCTCGGTAAACGGAATGCCCCACGGCGGCTCGACGCGAAATAATAATATGGACGGCCACGTCTGCCTGCATTTTTTCGGCTCAACAACGCACATAAACTCGGCATCACATGTACGCGACCACCAAAACGCGGTAGCCGAAGCCTACCGCGCGGGAAACACTATGTAGATACTTTCTCCTTTCATAACACCTCCTCTTCGGGGTTGCCATGCTTAAAAAGCGAGGCAGCCCTCTTTTTTTCGAAGCCCCCGGCCCATGAAAAAAGCGCGCCAAGCGCGCATTGGACACCGGGGACATGTGTCGGAGTCGGCACGCGCTCTCGAAGCCGGGAGCAGTTTCCTCGCCCATAAAAAAAAGAGTCGGCGAGTGTCACTCGCCGACTCTTTTTTGCGAAATCAAAATTATTTTTTCACGCTTAAACGCCGCAAAACCGCCGTTTTTTATGGCGTCGCGGCATTCGCGCATTAGATTATTGTAAAAAAACAAATTGTGCATCACGGCGAGGCGCATCGCCAAAATTTCTTTGGCTTTGAAAAGATGGCGGATGTATGCGCGTGTGTGCGTGCGGCAAACTTCGCAGGCGCAATCGGGGTCGAGGGGGCTTTCGTCGCGCTCGAAGCGGGCGTTGAAAAGGTTTAACTTACCGCGCGAGGTGAAGATGTGTCCGTGGCGGCCGTTTCGCGCGGGAAGTACGCAGTCGAAAAAGTCCACGCCGCGCTCGATTGCCTCGAGTAAATTTTCCGGCGTGCCGACGCCCATCAGATATGTTGGCTTGTTTTGCGGCAAATGCGGCACGGTTTCGTCCAAAATTCGATACATTTCTTCGGCGGGTTCGCCGACGGCAAGACCGCCCAGGGCGTAACCGTCGAGGCCTAGTTGCGCGATTTCCTTCGCGTGTTCGATGCGAATGTCGGCGAAAACGCCGCCTTGATTTATGCCGAATAAAAGCGCGCGGTGGGAATCGGGGAGGTGTGGCGGCGGCTCGTCCCCTCGAAGCGGAACATTGTTTTTTGCAGCTGCGTTCAATTCGTTCATTTTTGCCGCGCATCGGTGCAACCACCGCGTTGTCCGCGCAACGGAATCCCGCATATATTCACGCGTCGCGGGAAACGGCGCGCATTCGTCAAACGCCATAGCAATTGTCGCCCCAAGCGCGACTTGAATTTCCATGCTTTCTTCCGGTCCCATAAAAATCTTGCGACCGTCGATGTGCGACGAAAAAAAAACGCCCTCTTCTTTTATAATGGGGGCTACGCCCCCAAGCCCCCTCGCTTCGCGCGGCAAAGCCACGCTACGCTCCGGCGGCATAGCCGCCGTGTCGTGCTTCGCCCGACGAAACGGTTCGCCCCCAAGCCCCCTCGCTTCGCGCGGCAAAGCCACGCTACGCTCCGGCGGCATA
>JGI24703J35330_11748730_pt1 | contig 29434 bp, 26 predicted proteins | sample TergutNt197P1_FD_35330 | JGI IMG/M metagenome (IMG submission 35330)
AATAGAAGTAAGTCTTTGACGATGGGGCGGTATTTTTCTTTCCATGCTTTTATGTCGGTGTATTTTTCTTGGAGGAAAGTTCCTGTTTGCGAGGTGTTTTGTATGCGGTCTGTTAAAAAACTAAAGGTATCATCTTTTAGCATGTCTTCAAAAACATTGTAATATTTCATTGGGCTCACTTCCATTATTCAAATTTTTCACTTAAATGGTCGTAGCTAAGCGCCAAAATCTCAGTGCTTAGCTAGACGTATTAAAAATGAAATCATGATTCAACTTGTTTTAAATAGACACTACCGCTAGCGAAGTCGCCTGCTTCATTTGGGTTGATATAAAATCCCATATGCATTAATTGGTCTCCACCTAAAATCAAACCTTGTTCAAGTGTGATCATTTCAGAATCTACACGCCTTATTTCATAAAGCGCCTCTGATTTTAATCCTTCAAGTTTTAAGGTTGAAAATGGTGCACCTGCTTGCGCCATTAAACCATAATAGAAGACCAAAGCTTCATTTCGATCCTCACTTACAAATGCCCAAGCGACTCCTGCTGTCTCTTCATAGGGACTTAATAAGCGAATAAATGTCCCGTATTGAATGAGTGATCGATGCATATTATAAAATGCAATTTGTTCTTTGACTCCGACTAACTCAATTTCAGTCAATTTTGATAAGTCTAGTTCATAACCAAAGACACCTGACATGGCTACATTTCCTCTAGTTGCAAGTGTCGTCGATCTACCTGTTTGGTGATTAGGAATTGCCGAAACATGGGCACCCATACTAGAAATCGGGTAGATTAAACTAGTTCCATACTGAATTTTTAAACGTGCCACTGCATCAGTATTGTCACTAGTCCAAACTTGAGGCATGTAGTACAACATCCCAGCGTCAAATCTGCCACCGCCTCCTGAGCAACTTTCGAAAAGGATTTGAGGATATTCACAAGTTATTTTTTCCATAAATTCGTAAAGTCCCAGTACATAACGGTGAGCCAATTCTCCTTGTTCATAAGGAGCTAAGCCAGTGGAATAAAGGTCGGTCAAATGCCGATTCATGTCCCATTTAATATAATCTATTTCAACCTCATCTAAGATGGTTTTCATTTGATAGTAAATGTTTTCCCATACTTCTTTACGTGAATAGTCAAGCACATACTGGTCACGACTCACTGCTTTTTTGCGACCTGGAATGCCAATAACCCAGTCGGGGTGTGTATCATTTAATTTGCTTTTTTCAGAGATCATTTCAGGCTCAAACCATAGCCCAAATTTCATTCCTTTTTGATGTATTTTTTCAGATAAGGCTTTTAATCCACCTGCTATTTTACCTTCATATTCGAACCAGTCACCCAGAGAAGAGTTATCAGTATCTCGTTTTCCAAACCACCCGTCATCGAGAACAAACAGCTCCACACCCAAAAGTGCAGCTTGATCTACGATAGCTGTTATTTTATCTAGGTCAAAATCAAAATAGGTAGCTTCCCAGTTGTTGATTAAGATAGGACGTTCTGCATTTTTGAAATTTCCTCTTACTAGATGGTTATTAAATAGCTGATGATAGGTGTTTGAAAGTTCGCTTAGACCAGAATTTGCGTAAACCATCACGGCTTCTGGTGTTTGGAAGCTCTCACCAGGTGCTAAATTCCAAGCAAAATTAAAGGAGTTGATCCCCATTAACAAACGTGTTTGTTCATAAGGGTCTTTTTGCGTGATAATTTCAAAATTCCCACTATATACTAAGGCCATTCCATAGGCATCTCCTGATGTTTCAGTGGTGTTTTTATCTACTAAAATAGCAACTGGATTTTGTTGGTGACTGCTAGTACCACGCTTGCTATCAAGTCTGATTGTTCCTATTGAAACTGGAATTCGTTTCATTTCTCTTTCGCGCCCCCACGTACCAGGTAGATGAATTAGTTCTAGTTCTTTTGCAGGAAAATCAATGGATGTCGATGCGAGTCTGTTTATTTCAATTTTCTCCGTTCCTATATTTATCAAACGTGTCGATCGGCAAATCACTGGTAATTCTAAAAATATAGTGTATGAAATGACAATTTGTAACTTGGAAATGTCATCTTGTAGTGTGATTTCCAGAGTTGTTGCTTTTTTAGGGTCGGTTATGTAGGTCGCTGGTAGTCCTTCAAGTGCTTTTTTTCCAGCGTAAATTTCGTGATTTACGTAACGAAAATCATTGATTCGACTTCCATCGGCAAGTATGATGTTATGTGCTGGCTCACGAAAGTCCCCGAATCCGAAACCTGGATATTCCATCATGAGATTATCCAGTGAAAACTGACGATCAGTGCTATCTGCTGGATTTGGTGAGAATGCACGCGCTTGTTTCGGGTAGCTATAGCCATTTGTATATGTATTTATTCTTTTCCCGAAGTATAGGTGTCCTAGGTAACCTTGCTCTTCGATTTTTATGATGTAGCTTATTCTGTGATTTGAGAGATGAAAAATCCCTCTATTTTTATCAAATTTAATCATTTCTGCTCTCCAAAATCTTTATTTTATTATGCTGTAGAGGGGCAAATTCGGTATTTAATTGATAGACAGTCTCACTCTTGGTACAAATCCACGTTGATCATCAATTTGGATATAAGCCCAAACGCCATTTGCGGAAATACCTATCACTTCGACTGCTACTCCTATTTCTAATCGAGTCATTAATGGCTGATAACTACCAGGTGCAACTCATGCACGCTTTGCGAATGCTTTTTTATCAGCAAAATTCATGAAAGGCGGACATAACTTTGTTACATCCGCCCTTGCACCACAGAGGGATTTTAAAGGTTTAATTTCCACTCAATTCTCTATATTCTGCATTCCATAATTCTAAGAAATCAAGGATTCCTAAGTTGCGTCTGCTTTCTAGCAATTCTTCGAAAATGCTATCAAAATCCTCATCTGATGACGCTGTTACAAGGCGCATGGTGAAGTCATGTGTTGCAGTATTCATACGTTCCCAATCTCTCATTTGGTTACTCGAAAATGAAGGCATTGATCTCTTCAAACCAATGTGATATGTTGTTTCATCAAAGTCGAAGAAATTATTATTGTACATTTCAAAAGAGTTATCCCAGCCCATCTGTTGCCAAGCGTTGCGAACAATTGGATCGATCGTTCTAGCAACAACATCAGGATCATGGGTAATTCTAAAACTTTGTCCATTATCATCTACACCAAGGAAGAAGCCGAATTCAGACGGTCCAAACATAATATTATGTGGATAATTCGGATCATTTTCACTTCTTTCAAAGAAGTACTCCGTAGCAACGCGGCGTCCATCTACAATTTCAAATTCATAACCTTCACGACCCCAGCCCATCATAATCATCCCCTCATCACTAGCTTGCCACTCGAATAATTCAGCAATACGCTCTGGATGTTGCGCATTAGTTGTGATCGCAACAGAAGACCATACTTCACCAGCACGTTGTGGATAAATCATTCTTTCACCACGCTCAATTTGTGAAGAAAGTTGTGCTGTAACAGGGACATATCTAAAATCGGCTCCCGCTGCTGCTAGTGCTGGATTGAAATCATAATCCCATGGCCATACTAAGAAAAAGGCAGCAAGGGCACGACCTTCGCGCATTTTAGCTTCGAAATCTTCCCAACCATCAGTAATTGAATCTCGATCAAATAATCCTTCTCGCCACATACGATTCATAAATTCTAAACCATTGCGATATGCGTGATCGGTTGTAACATCAATAAATTCATCAGCTTCGAAATCAAAAACCATCCCATGATTTGCAGTTGTATGTGTTAAACGACCCATATCATAAGTGTACGTTAATGTTCTAAGCCCATCTGTCCCCCATGCCTGGAGTGGATGACTAAAACCAACAGTTGGTTGTCCATTTGTTTCTGGATTATCGATTAAACCTTGAGCAATAATGTCGAAAATATCATTTTCATCTCTGATTTCTGGGAATCCTTGCTGCTCCAAAATATCAGAACGAATTAACCATTGTAAATGTGGTCCTGAATTCGTACCTGTTAAATTCGGCTCCCACATGGTCATCGCCCAAATTTGCCCATCATCCATTCCCGACATCGCTCGCCATACTGGCAATCTTTCTGCATGACGCTCTAGAACAGTCGGTGCATGCTCAGCAAATAACTCGCCCATATTGATTAAAGCACCAGCATCTGCATAGGCTTGTAAAATATTCGCCTGTCTTGGATTAATAATATCTGGGAAATCGCCACCTGCAAGGCGCAACATTAACCATTCTTGCATGTCACCTGTATAATGAACCTCTCTAAAACCGATATTAAATCGTTCTAAAATATACTGGCGAACAAATTGATCATCCATAAAAGCATCTCTTTCTGAGGTGTCATGGTCTCTTAAAAAGACCAATTCGATAAATTCTCGCTCATCTTCACCATTACCATTTGCTCCATTCTCATCGTTTGCTGGCGTCGTTTCATTGTTGCTTGTTTCATTATTTGGCTCATCATCACCTGTACAAGCTGCTAAAACAACCAGCGCCAACATCGCTACGATAAACATCGCAAATATTTTTTTATAACCTTTCATTTGGAAAACTCCTTTCATTTTTCAAATCTTTTGCCACTACCTGCTTCATTTACGAAACACACCACCACCTTAAGGATTTTCAAATTTTTTAACAACCTAAGAAAACTCTACCCCTTCACAGATCCCACCATCATTCCTTTAACAAAGTAACGCTGCATAAATGGATACACCGAAGCAATTGGAACGATTGCGATAACTGTAACAGCCATTCGCACAACTTGTGGCGTTAAACGTGCACCAGCACCTTGCTGTCCTGCCTGCATCGCAAGTTGCATAGCCGCATCAGACGATCCTCCTGCGACATTATCAACCATTCGCACCAAGAAATATTGTAAAGTATGAAGATGCTCATGCATCGAATTATAAATCACCGTATCCGAATATGCATTCCATTGAGCAACAACCGCAAATAAAGTAACAGCAGCAATAACTGGCTTACATAACGGCACAACAATCTTCAAGAAAATCGTAAAATCATTGGCACCATCAATTAGCGCCGATTCCCGCAATTCAGCAGGCAAATTCTCAATGTATGTACGCATTAAAATCATCCCGAACACATTGACAATTGTTGGGACAACATAAACCATGAACGAGCCAACAAAGCCTAATGACTGAAATAATAAATAAGTCGGAATCAATCCCGCACTAAAATACATGGTGAACAAGAAATACCAATTTAAAACTCTTCTCCCAGGCAAGTCCCTTTGACTCAAACCATAAGCAATCAGCATCGTAATCACACCACTGATAATCGGTCCAATCGTGCTACGCGCTACAGAAATCCACAAAGCACTTAAAAAGCGTGAATTCCTAAAAACCGCCAAATATGCCTCAACCGAAAATCCGTTAGGAATCAATTGAAAACCATTAGTTACACGAGCAGGATCAGACAATGACACCATAATGATATGCCAAAACGGATAAGCTGTCGCAATAAATACAAATATGAGAAAAATCCACATCAACACACTAAACGCTCGATCTAAAAGGCGTTGAAATGGTGAATGAATACTATCTTTATAATGTTTCATAAGCTACCTCCAAATTAATCACTCTTTAAATCTTGCCTTTAAGCAACCGAGCCACCATCAAATTTTCTCGAAACAGCATTTACGACAATCAACACAATAAATCCAGCAATAGACCTCAAAATACCAACTGCTGTTGCATAAGAGTAATCTAATTGTCTCAACCCGAAGCGGAAAATATACATATCAAATACTTCCATAGTCGGTCGATTTAGCGAATTCGTAAATAAGAAAAACTGGTCAAAGTTTGAAGTAAAAATCCAACCAACATTCAAAATAATCAAAATTTGCAATGTTGGCATCAACTGAGGTAAAGTAATGTATCTAATACGTTGCAATCTGTTAGCACCATCAATCGTTGCCGCTTCATACATGCCAGTATCAATACTTGTAATTGATGATAAGAAAATAACAGCATTATATCCAAGAGTCTTCCACAAATTAGATAAAATAACTAGCGCCCATGACCACCGTGGATCTGCTAATACACCCAGACCATCTTGCTCAAAGCCTAAATTTCTCAAGAATGTTGGAATCAACCCAGTACCACCTTGAAAAAACACTTGCAACATATTATAAACGATAACCCATGATACAAAAAACGGAATAAATGAAACTGTTTGAATCGTCTTTTTAATCTTCTTGTTAGCCACTTCATTAAGCATAATCGCAAACATCAAAGCAACAACCATCCCAACTACCAATGAAAGAATATTCATTCCTAACGTATTTCTCAAAACAGTACCTATTTCAGCCGAATCACGAAGAACCATCCTAAAGAATTCTAATCCAACAAACTCTGCTGAGAATAACGGTCGTCCCAACCGATAATCAGAAAAAGCCATATATAAACCAGCCATAGGTCCATAACTGAGTAGCGCCGTTAACAAAAATCCGGGCAATATCATTAAATAAATGATCCACCAGCGAGATAGACTCTTCTTTAGTGATTTACTTTTAACCATGCTTCAAGCACTTCCTATCTTATCAATTTTTTTGTTAATTGTCTTCATTTGCATCTGCGCCACATTTATCTTTTTGCTTTTCAAATAGCCCATTACTACTTAAAATTGGGCCGCTAGACTAATCATTGCTCCTGTGCTATAATATACATCAGTAGTCTTGCATTTTTTGAAACCACTTTACTTTCGGTACAAAATCCATTATAACACTAAAAAAACACTTTCGCAATGGTAAATTTTAGCTTAGGAGGGTAAAATCATGCTCACAAGATACGATGAATCCGCGGGCAATACCTATGGATTTGACTTTAAAAACATCACAAGAATAGACAGTATTGCTACGGTTAGATCCATTGGAATTGAGACTAGGAATACAAAAGACAACTACTTTTGGGATTGCAGCTCTCGAATTGATACTGAAACATTTATCTTTCAATATACGCTTTCAGGCTGCGGTGAAATTAAAATTGATGGTAAAATATATTCATTGCCAAAAGGCTATGCATTTGTCGTGGCCGTCCCTGAGGATTCTCAGTATTATCTTCCTGCATCAAGCGATGACTGGAAATTTATTTTTATTACGCTTAGCGGTGAAGAGGTGAAAAATTGTTGGAAATACATTAATACTGATCATGGACATGTTTTTGAAATTTCACAAAAGAAAAGAATCATCCAACAACTTATTTCCACCTATATTGACGTTCAAAATAGTCAACTTCTAGATGTCTATCAAGCTTCTCACAAAGCCTACGAATTTCTTACCTATTGTTATCGACATTTTGAAACCAGAGTTGATTCTGAGGTTATCAAAATGCCACCTGATGTCGAAAGAGCAATCCTTTTTATCAAAGAAAATTTCACTGAGCCTTTGAGTATTGATGACATTTCTGAATCCACAGGACTCTCAAAATACCATCTATCAAGAAAATTCAAGAGCGTGACTAGTTATTCTCTGCTTAACTACCTCAACAAATATCGAATTGAACAAGCCATCTATCTCCTGCAACACACATCCAAAACAATCAAAGAAATTTCAGCAGATGTCGGTTTTATCGACCCCAATTATTTTTGCAAAGTTTTCAGAAAAACCACCGGCATTTCACCTAATAGCACCCGGAAAACAAAAGTTGCGCAACAAGATCTAGATTTCTTAATTACGGATCAACATGGTATTATTGATTTGGATTGATAACATTCACATGACAAAAAAAGATGAAACCTGAATTAACAGGCATTCATCTTTTTTTGATTATTTCAACATTCAAACAAGCGACTACATAAATAAGCGACCGATTGCTAAAATCGCTAAATGTAGCGGATAAACAATGTAGAACAACCACTTCATATTTTTACCACGCTCACCATTGTAACACAGCAGTAATAAAGGCACTAGCAAGATTCCAACGAGAAAAATGCTGCTTACCAATGCAAAATTTGGATCCCCAGCTAAACCCGGAAGATTAGAAGTTAAGTCCTCTAAATCAATGCCCTGGCTCACAGCAGAAATAACCTTTCCAATTGTTGCAATTATGGAAAATACTATTATGAAGCCAATGGCAATCAGAGGTGGCCAAATTCGACGGGCTTTCTCACCTTTGATGATATAATACATTAACACCATGAAAATACCGCCCATTGCCGCCCATTCAACTAAAACCAAAGATATCGGCGTGATCACAATGATGAATAAAAACCAAAAAGCCACGCGGTTCATTTTATCATATAAGACAAGTACACCAATAGATAAGGCAATCGTAAACATAATATTTAATCCTGTAAACAGCATGATAGGCGAAAATTCATCTGCTGCTGCCATCCCAAGGGTCATCACATGAAAAGGAAGCGCAATCAAACCGACGAGCAAAATACGACCTACATATCGTTTTAAGTTACTAGTATGCTTATATCCTTCGACCACAAAGAAGCCCATAATCGGGAACGTAAATCCACCCACTAAATAGAAAGGAAAAGCAAGTCCCATCGGCATAATATCCCACCAAGCAATAACAGTATGATTAAGAACCATCCCAATCATAGCAATCCATTTTAATTTATAAGCATCTAATTTAAACATTTTCTCCTCCACATTCAGCCAATTCATTTAGGCTATTATTCAGTTTCAAAAGGCTCCAACAGGGCACTTTTATTTACCTAAAATCATACACACTTTTTCCAACAATTCACACTCACTTCCAGCACGAATAGGTTTGTTATTAACAAAAACAAACGGATTATCACGACCAGGTCCACAATAAGAGTGACATCCTACTATGATTTTAGCTTCCGAATCAATTTTTTTTAACCCTGCAACCAAAGTGTCAAGATTCGTTCCTTTACATTTATCACAAACTTTAAACTCTGTTTTAATCTCCGTGAGCATTGCATCCAAATCTAACATTATTTCTTTCCAATTGCCTGATTTGCAGTAATAACAACTGTATTATAGACATCATCTGCACTACATCCGCGTGATAAATCATTAACTGGTTTATTAAGACCGGCTAAAATAGGACCAACCGCTTCATAGCCACCTAAACGTTGCGCAATCTTATAACCAATATTCCCAGCGTTCAAATCCGGAAAAATAAACACATTAGCACGTCCCGCTACTGGTGAATCTGGCGCTTTTAGTTTTCCAACACTATCGACAAGAGCTGCATCAAATTGTAATTCACCATCATATGCAAAATCTAAATTTTCCATGCCATCAAGTATTTTAACCGCTTCTGCTACTTTTTCAGTAGATGGTGTTTTAGCAGAGCCGTGAGATGAAAAGCTTAATAGTGCAACTTTTGGATCAATATTAAACATTCTTGCAGCAGCGGCTGATTCGACAGCAAATTCAGCTAAATCAGCACTTGATGGATCAGGATTAACAGCACAATCAGCGAAAATATAGCGACGATTCGCCTCTTTTAACATTGCAAAGTAACCAAATGTCTTTGTAATCCCAGGCTTCGTTTTAATAATCTGTAGTGCCGGACGGATCGTTTCACCTGTTGAGTGGATTGCCCCTGAAACTAATCCATCAGCAAGCCCCATATGGACGAGCATAGTCCCAAAATAATTTACATCCTTAACCAATTTACGTGCGCCTGCTTCATCTAATTTGCCATTTCTAACTTTCACAAATTCAGCAATCATCTCCTCAATACCATCATAAGTTTCAGGGTCGATGATCTCACACTCATCAATACAGGCGTTTCCTGCTTTTTTGGCGATTGCTGTAATATCTTCTTTTTTTCCTAGAATGATCGGCTTAACCATATTACTTCGCCCTAACACACTTGCCGCCAAAACGACACGCTCATCATTACCTTCTGGTAAAACTATTCTAACACCCTTTCCTAAAATGTTGTTTCTTAATTGTGTCATAATATCCATATTTACTACCTCCATTTTATAAATTGTTACAAATTTCACTGTTTCTTCGGATTTTTTCGAGGTTTTCCGTTACTTTTCGCAATCACCATTATACACTATTTTATCCATTTTTGAAATAGGGAATGCACAACTATTTCGTTTTATTCATTTTTAAATTTTTAAAATTTGCACCAAATGCCTACTCTTATCATAACCTAACATAGGCAGTCATATAATTAACGAGTGAGGTGATGCACATGGCTGTAATTAAAGCAAATCAAAAAGACATCGAAACATTGGCACGCCTCATGCGAGCTGAAGCTGAAGGTGATGGCGAAATGGGAATGCTCCTTGTTGGAAATGTTTGCGTAAATCGTGTACTTGCAGATTGTCATGATTTTAAAAAAATTAATGATATCCAAGCAATGACATTCCAATCTCCAGGCGGTTTTGAAGCAACCCACTTCCCTTATTTCTACCAACGCGCCAGAGAAGAGGATATTAAACTTGCACGTCGCGTCATAAACGGGGAACAGCACGATCCAGCCACAACCGCTCTTTGGTTTTACAACCCTTTTCAAACCAGTTGTCCCGCACAATTTTGGGGTCAATGGAACTCTGGACGATTTGGTGTTCATTGTTTTTATATGCCACTCGAATCCGATGATTGTTACTAATACGGTTAAAAATTATAATAAAGCGAGGTTATAAATTATGTCTTATTACCCACCTTTTTATCCCTATCCTTTCCCACCACCTAATTTCGGCAGTTCTCCTAGTTGTGGTAGTTTTAGAAATCCGTTAACACCAGAGGAGTATTCAAAAATGATGGAACCCCCATTTCCAGCAGGCGCACCAATCGGACCTAACACACCAACAGGACCAAGCGCATCTAGCATGGCTGCAATGGTTGCCGCTAGCGAAGATATGGCAGTTGAAAATTTCATTAATAGAACCTCTGGTCGCAATGGTGGCAGTCACTTAGACAATATCATCAGATTAAACCGAGGTAAGCTAGCACGCGTGCGCATGACTTTTAACTCTGGGGCTAACTCATCAGAAACGAAAATCTTCACAGGTATTATCGAAACAGCTGCGAGGGATCATATTGTTTTAAGCGATCCTCAAACTGGCGGACGCTTCTTACTACTGATGGTTTATCTCGATTATATCGAATTCCCAGAGGAAATCAACTATTATTACCCAGGGACGAATATTTTGAATATTACTGATGAGCAAGTCTTGCAAGATCACCCTGAACTGATGCCGCTTTATCATTATCAAAAAGCGAAAAATGATAGATTCATCCACCACCTTGAAGCATTGACGCTAAAAAATGAAGAATGACCTTCTCAACAATAAAACTGTCTTGATGATTTCAAAATCATTCAAGACAGTTTTATTATGAATCAAATCAATACTCATTTAAATAATTAGGATCAGCTTGCAAAAGTGGTGCAACCATCTCTCTCAAAGGCTGAGCACGCATCAAGCGAGTTGTTGCATTACCGAATTTTCCAAGGGTTAAAATACCTTCTGAAATCGCTCGAGGCTCCAATTTAGGAAATGTCTCCGATCCGATTCTAGCACAATGGCGGTATTGTGGCGTGAATAGGCGTCTGCCCTCGTAGTTAATCGTATAATAATCCTCACGTACTTTTGAGATTGAACCCTCAGCACCATCCCAATCTTCGATCCCGTGGATAAAAGTGTTTCGTGCAAAATTAACCCCAATCAGCAAGATTTGCGCATTATGAACCCATAATTTATGATAAACGCCACCTTCTCCACACGGTTTTTCCATCTTCTCCTCTCCTGCCACAAATTCAGCTGCCCCCACTCCAAAAGCTGCGACAGAATGCGTCGGGTGTAATGATCGATGAACATCTGGATAGTGACGAAATAACTCTGGCAGTATGCCAATACAAACAGGTGAATACAACACGTCCATCACTGGATTTTCCTTTTTAACATCGCGCCATGTGTGTGTCGGAATTACCAACAACCCCTTGTGCATATACGTCATCAAAGCTTCTAAAACCGTCTCGCCCCTACCGTCAATTTCACCCATTGCTTTATAGGAAAAATGGACCTTCAATACCCCTGTTGGATCTACGCCGATTTCTGCTAAGCTTGCTAATAAATCTGATTTTGTAAACATAAAACATGCACCTCTTATTCTTTCTTAAGTTCCAACCGTTGGTCACACAGGTTATCTAATAAATTTAAACTATGCGTCACCACAATCATAATACAATTTGTTTCTTTTTGAACTTTTTTAAGATTATCAATAATCAAGCACTCAGTTTCATAGTCGAGCTCTGAGGTTGGTTCATCCAAAATCAACACATCGAATTCACAAGCAAGTGCTCTGGCAAGTCCGATCCGCTGACGCTCGCCGCCTGATAAACCTAGCGCATTTTCATCCATCGAAAAATGATCTACTGCACTTAACTTAGCTGCATCCCGAATATGCTTTTCTGAATAATCCTTCCCAAAACTGATATTATTCGCGATCGTGTCATCGAAAATGAAGACATCTTGTGGCAATACCGCAATTCTTGAAATATAGCTTGCTGCATCAATTTCAGTGTAATCATGACCATTAACCAATAAAATCCCTTCTGTGGGAGTGATTTGCCTTTTAAGCAATCGTAAAAGTGTTGTTTTCCCAGCACCAGACGGTCCAGTGATCGCCAAAGTCTCACCACGTTGCAAATTGAAATTCAAATCCTTTAAAACTCGGTAACCATCTGAATAAGAAAAACCTAAATCATAAAATGTTAACTGGGCAATCTGGTCAACATGAGCAAGTTCCGTCAAATCCCCTCCATCATCAATTAATAGTTCTTCAATACGCTTTTCAACAGCCTTCGCATTTTGCAAGTCGATATTAAAATCACTTAGAGCCTTAATCGGCTCTTTTAAACGTGGTAAAAAATAATAGAAGGCCAAAATATTCCCAATTGTTATCTCTCCGCCTAGAACCATGTAAAAAACACCTGCAATCACAGCCGCAACAGGAACAATACTCGTCAATGTATCCGTTGTGGCTTTTGAAAGTGTCTGCCAAAATTTAAGAGCTGTTAAATCCGCCTCATAAACATCGACCAGCTTCTCAAAATACTCCGCAGCATAATCTTCACCTGCATATAACTGAATTGTATCAACCCCTGTTAATGTGGCATTTGCATCAGTCAACAACTCCGAAAAAGCTTCCCGCTCCTTAACCGAAAAGTGACGCATTTTATGATTGATTCGGCTATAAATTAACAAGAAAATGAGTGAAAATAGCATCACTAAAAAAGTCATATAGATATTCAAATAGAATAAGAAAATAAACAGCACCACAATATGGAGCAAGCTTAGCAACAAGGTTGGGACAATCATTAAATTAGTTTTTACGTAAGTAACTGAATCATGAATCACTTTATTGTTGATATCGCCAACCGGGTGATCAAGAAAAAAGCGGTAGTCCTTGTGCATAACATTCCAGAAAAGCGAACTTCGAGCAATTCCGGCACCGCGGTTAATTAAATCCTCACGCAAATAGCGCTGTAGCCAGTCTAGACCAAAAACAACAATCAACAACCAAATGATAGTTGCTATCTTAAAAATATGTGTCGATACCCCTGTAAAATTAGGATACAGATCATCAATCAATCGGCTCATTAAATAGGGCGGCAATAACCCTAGTAAAATATGCGCAATACTTACAATTATGACGACATTTCGTCGCCCATGCAATGGTTGTAATGTTTTCGAAACTTCACGAATCATGTGCTTAACACACCCCTTTTATTTAACTTCTATAGCATATCCACTTTTTGTAAAGAAATCAAGTTTTACCTGATCCGTTAGTTTGGTACGGTGAGCTTACTTACAATAATCGAATTTGCTATACCATTATAAACCAAGATCGCCAAAAAATCCATACCTAATAGCACAAGTCCAACATAAATTAAATTTTTGCTTACAATCAGCTGCTAATTTTCAATAGTTATCCTTTGAATAAACTCCCCTTTTTCAATTCGCGTTTCAAGTGATAGCAACGGATTTTCATGAACCAATTCGAGCAAATTTGACAACCCCATCCCCCGTCCTTGCCCTTTTGTTGAAAAACCAGCCTGTTTCAATTGATCAAATGTTAGATCCATTCTGCAAGTATTCTTAACAATTAAATCCACATACTCCTCACCTTTAATCATCCCGACAGACAACATGCCCGTTCCAAGACTTTTTAGCTCCTCGATAGCATTATCTAGCAAAATCCCAACAATCCGCACCAACGCCACTGTATCGATCGCCACATCAATAATCGGCTTCGGAACTTCAAAACTAACATCAATCTCCTCCGCCTGCGCACTCATCAATTTAACAGCAAAGATACTCTTAAGCTCTTTGATTTCCACCCGAGCTAGCGGTTCTAGTTGAAATTTTTTCAGCATCAACCGCTCCGATGCAGGTTTTAATTTTTCAAAGTAATAAGCTTCCAGTGCCACATAATCTTGATCAACTATAAAACTCTGCAAAGAAGTCAAAATGTTCTCATAGTCATGCCGAAACTTCCTAATTTCAGTATATTGCCTCTCAATGGTAGTGGTATAGTAAAGCAAATTAGCTTGCTCTTCTTCTTTTCTATGCAATCGATGCTTACTTTCTAGATTTTTAGCATAGAGTGAAAAAGTCACCGTTAAACCAGCTCCCGTTATTAAGGCTAGGCTCAAGCCGATAAGCATAATGATTAATACACCAATATTCACTAATTGATAGATGATCGGTGCAAACATCAAAATGAAACTACCGATATAAAGTGCGCTTTGCGCAATCACAGCTAGAACATTTTGTAAGCTTTCAGTCTCATTTATGGTTCTTCGAAAGCGAATCGTAATTTGGGTGAAAATCAAAGTGATACTTATTGACGCCAGTGCTACAACGATAATATATGCGATAATCTGTAAAGGCGCAACATTTTCAAAATCAGAGATCAGACGATTTCCCCAGACAGCTTCCCAAATGAGCAAAACAACAAGATCGACTAACACCCAAATAAAAATACTAAGAGACGATAAAATCAAGCCTTTTTTCAATGGATATCCTTTTATCTTTAAGTATGAAATTAGTAATAATTGTGGCAGTAGGTAAAGAATTACAACGGAAAATGCGATGGTGAAATGATAACGCCAAGTCAAAATTAGTAAACGATACAAGCTACCGATTAGAAAAATCGTACAACAAACATAAACCCATTCAAAAAGAGGATACTTTCGATCACGAATCAATATTTTCACATTGATGTACAAGGCTAATGTACTAATAAAACCCATCATAAAATATTGCAATTTTCACACCTCCAGCTCTTTTTATTTAAGTACTTGCAAAACGCGCAAATTCCTACATTCAAAGGATACCAATTTTTCAATGTTGCTTAATTATATTTATCAATTGATAGAAAATTATATCACTTCAACTTGTAAAAGTCTATGCTTATGCGCCGAAACTTATCAATTTAAGCCAGTTTGTCGCTTTTTGAACTTAAAAAACTTCCAACCCTTAGCTATTTACTAGCTTATGAGTTGAAAGTCCGAAATTCTGCTTTTACAAACTATAGATGGATTTAGGAGATTTATCTGAATAATCCGTTACCTAAAACGCCTCGAATCATACAAATAATGTGCTCCCAAATTGTAAATGTTTCACCATCAACAGCTGCTTCGCAACCTGCATTAAAAATCATTATTGCACCACCTCCTGTGATTGATACTTCTATTCTATCATAAACGTCTAAAAATCTCAAGTATTTTCTGCCTTTTCCATGTGTTTTGTCGCTTTTTAAGTGATTTTCAAACCTAACGCGCTAAATTTCACGACGAATCTCAACTTTATCTTGATCTCCAAGCAGATAATTTTTCCCTAATGATCGCCCAAATCGTTGGACGAACCACTGGCATCATCCCCTCTGGCAAGGTCTCTGGCTCGGTCGGGTTCGGATCTGGTAAAAGGATCCAAGTATAATCATCGTCATCTGATGGCTCGCTTGGATCAGCTGGTGGTTCTGTCTGTACAGATTCATCTGTTTCAAAAACAGCAATGATAGTGATGGTTGAGCTTAACCAACTCAATTGTGGCACAACAAAGCTTGTTCTTGGATTAGTCGAATCTAAGAAATCTACCGATGCTACGCTACTTCCAGGTGCTACTACCCAATGTGAGAAGCGATAACCTGATTGTGGAGAATTTGCAGCGATTTCTAGTGTAGAACCCATTGGATATAAGCCTAATTGATTTGCGTCAATGACTTCTCCACCTTGAATATCAATCAAAACTCTTTCTATGAATACAGCTCTTACTTCTACATCATGAGCTGGCATGATGAAATAAGCCATCCAACCCTCTTCATTTAAATGTGTCACTTCTATTTCTGAGTTCACTTCCCAATGCCCAAATGCTGTAAATCCGATCATTGGTTGGCTTCGTAGTGTTACGACATCACCTGGTTCAAAATGCCTAGAAGATCCTTGAGACTCACCGTCTACTAGTATTTCTGCTCGAATAGTTCTTACTTGATAACCACTTTCAATTGGAATGAAAACCGCTCTTATATTAATCGGATCCATAGTAGATGTTTGTGGAACCAAAAAGGTTGTCTCTGGTGCAGTTCGATTTGAAAAATCCCCTAAAAATGGTTGACCTCTCCATTCTGAAACCCAATGAGAAAAGCGGTATCCTGCTTGTGGCTCGCATGCAACTATAAGCAGGTTTGTACCTGCTTCGAAAACAGGGGTTTGTTGTCCTGTAGTCAAACATCCTTCTTCAAATACACCATCAATAGCACCACCATCAATAGCACCACCATCAATAGTCACTGCTGTTAGATGATCATTAGTACCTGGTAAATCGTCATCCTCTTCTAGAACAAAAACAGCCGTGATATAAAGCCGATGAACCTCTGGAATAATGAAGGTCGTCGTTGAGGCACTTTGATCTGCAAATTCTAGTGAAATTGGCTCCGAAACCTCACCAAAATGTGCTACCCAATGTGAAAAGTGATAGCCTACAGCTGGCATATTTGCTGTTATTTCAATGGTTGAACCTACGACAATACCATTAAGCATTTGCCCTTCAAGAATTTCATAGGTTGCATTTTGAACTCTAAGATCTGTTGTTTCAACCCACACAGCATTGATTTCCACATCACTTGCCGGCATGATAAATTCATGTCGCCCTGTAAATTCTACAGCCGGTGTTACATCCCAGTGACTGAATCTGTAACCACCTAAGCCACTCGTTTCGGCATAATGCGTTAGTCTAACAATTTCTCCAGGTGCAAAATCCGCAATTTTGATTGATTCCCATACCCAATTTTCATTAATCACATGTTGAAAATAGCCGCGACCAGTGATTGTTGCTGTGAATTTTTCCCCATTTTCATCATTTTCAAGTGACACAAAGACTGCGGCGATTCTAAAATCGGTTTGTGTGCCTAAGTCTGGAATCGTGACTGATGTTGTTGGCGCAAAAATGTCTGCCACTTCTAATGTGGACACATCACTACTCCAATGAGAAAATCGATAGCCAGCTGGTGGTCTGTTTGCTGTAAGGGTTGTTTCAAATCCTGGTTCAAACACAGCAGTTGGTTGATTTCCAAATTCCGGACTATGGATTGTTCCGCCCTGTACCCAGGCTCTTACTTGAACAACTTGTAAGGCACTAACCTCTACCGAATGATCTGGCATAATAAAAGTTACGCCTCTATCTGCTGGTGAAAATTCAACCGTAGGTGTTGATTCCCAACGAAGTGTATTGTGTGTCGAACCAATAGCACGCCATTGAGCAAGATGAACAGCATCTCCAGGTGCAAAATCCCAAGAGCTTACCGACGTCATATGACCTTGATCATCTTCAACGCGAATCAAACCCCAATCAGAACCCTCTACGACTGTTACTGCGTGGCGAATCTCATTATCCAAACTTTTTGCTTCACCCTCACCAGCAAATCCAACTGGTATCAGTATTTGAAAGACAAGTAAAGTTGCTAATATTGTTGTTAATATTTTTTTTAACATCTCATCCACATCCTCTATTTTTCATTAACTAATTTCATCGTTCCGACAAGTCTTTGTGAGCGCTAAACTTTTAATTGTTATCGGAACAGAAAACAAAACTTCACAGCACCTTTTTCAGAAGTCAATTACAAAAAATCAAGTTATGCAATTAACTACAAATGATTATCTGGGTTAAAATTCCTGATATCATCTACAATTCCGCTAACTAATTCGTGTATAAAAGTAAGCACATTCCAAAACAACATCGCCAACACCTCCTTATAAAATCTCTCATTTTACTCGCCTCCTCACGCACCACATCATCATTATACAGCATCTGCCCCACTTGTGCGCATTTATGCAGTAATTCGATGATTTTGCGCGAAAAGTGTTAAGAATCATCTTCTCATAACAGCTTTTTGTTCAAAATCTATATACCAAGCTTCGTTCAAAATAAAAAAATTCCAGCTATGAAATTTGCATTTCATAACTGGGCATTAAGCTATTTCAAATTTATAATCCTGGAAGTGGTGGCACCAATGAAGGATCATCAGAACAACCTACTATAGAACAAATAACACCAAAAATACCTAATAAGAAATTCGAGAAAAAGTCAAACATACTTACACCTCCTTAAGCGTGACTATTTTCTTGCTACAAATGGTCATCAGGATTGAAATTGATAATATCAAAGATAATTCCACCAATCAGATCACGGAAAAAGTTAAAAATAAACATATGCACACCTCCTTGTACTATCTAATTATACCATCTTAAATGACAAAAATCTACTGCTTTTGATAATTTCTTCATTTTAAAGCTTTCATTTCATGTTCCAATTTCTTCAACCCACGCACGGAAGCGTAACATGTTATGCCGTTCATCATTTCAATTTCTTTATTCTTTTTATCAATCTGCTTTATGTTATTCGCATTCACAAGGTATGAGTTGTGTATGCGAACGAAACGCTTACTTTCTTTCTCTATATCTTTCATAGCCCCCGAAAAATGATAGACCCCATTCTTTGTGACAAGTTCCATCATTCGAGGACCATTTGAAGTGAAATACAGAATATCTTCCATTTGAAAAACTTTAATATTTGAACCACGCTTAATTTTAAATATTTTATCATGATTATCTGGAGCCTGCTCTTTTAAATAGCGATTATAAGCCTCTTTCACACAAAAAATAGCTCGTCTTATCACATCATCAAAAATAGGTCCTTTGTTAATATAGTCCATAGCTTCCAGATGATGAAAAAATGTGAGGTGCATCATTTCACCATGGGTTGTAATAAAAACAAATTTCGCAAAAATATCTATTTTTTTTATCTCAACCGCCAAGTCAATTCCTGTTTCTTTGCATCCGAGGTCAATGTCTAAAAAATATAAACCCGACGTTTTAGGAGCTTTTTGCAAGTAGGTTAAAATATCTTGCGGATTTTGGGTAACAACAGATAGCTTGGCTTCGATATCTTCCATAAAAATAAATTTTTCAATTTCTTTTTCTAGCTGATTTCTTTGACGTTGGTCGTCTTCGCAAATAAATATTTCCAACATAACTTTCAACTCCTATTGATGTGGCTTCCTGTGTATTTTTGTTTATTGTAGCATATTTGCTTGAAAAAAGCAAAATTTTAGTAAATTTGCAATTGTATGAAAAACAGATAAAGGCTATAATGATGGCAAAATTCGCAAAAATCTGATATAATTGAAAGAAGTATAGTAGAGTGAGTGTTATTAGGCATTTGCTATCATGATTTGATTGGAGGTTTTACTAATGAGAAAGGTAAAGTTTTACACACCTGTTGTAACGGCATTTAATGAGGATGGAAGTTTAGATCGAGAAGGAAATTTAGCAATTTTTGATCATTTGCTCGCTGGTGGGGTTGATGGTTTGATTGTAATGGGCAGCACAGGGGAGTTTTTCTCGATGACTGATACACAGAAAAAAGACCTAATTGACTTGGTTATTGATCATGTTGCCGGTCGTGTGGAGGTTATTATCGGAACAGCTTGTATGCGCCTTGATGAAACTATTGAATTGAGCAATTATGCGCTTGAGGCTGGGGCTTGTGGTGTGATGGTGATTAGTCCTTATTATTTTGCTTTATCTGATGCGAGTGTTGAGGCGTTTTTTGGTGAAGTAGCTCAGGGTGTTAAGGGGCGGATTTATTTGTATAATTTCCCTGCTCGCACTGGGTATGATTTGTCACCGGAGGTTACTTTAAGGTTGCTTCGCGATTATGAAAACATTGTTGGTTATAAGGATACAGTTTTTGAGATTGGTCATACGAGAAAATTATTAACAACAGTATTGCCAGAATTTCCTGATTTTGAAGTGCTGGCTGGGTTTGATGAGAATTTGCATCACGTGGCACTCAGTGGTGGGGCGGGGGCGATTGGAGGGATTTCTAATTTGTATCCTGAGATTTGTGCTCAGTATACGCTTGCGGTTAATGCTGGTGATCAGGAGGCGATTTTTAAAAGTCAGCGCAAGATTGATCGGTTGATGGATATTTATACTATTGGAACGCCGTTTTTCCCAATTATAAAAAAAGCAATGATCTTGCGTGGTATACCAATTAAGGACGTGTGTACGGCACCTTATCTTCCAGCGACGGACGAGCAGGTGGCTAAGGTTGTACAATTGATGAAAGAAGTGGAGGCGATGTAGTGTGAAGTTAGAGGAATTGCTTGAATCAACTACAAAGATTTATGAGCTGAAGACGCACGCCGCAGGTCCAAAGGGGAAGTTGCCATTGTCAGAGGATTTTTTGAAAAAGGCTCCTAGCGGCGATTTGTTTGGGATGGCGATGAATACAGGGATGGGGTGGGCGGCATCTAAATTAACAGGTCCTGAGGTGATGATTGTATCAACGAAGGCAGGTTTGCGCGCGGAGGATGGGAAACCTATAGCACTTGGGCTTCATACTGGTCATTATGAGCTGGATATGCAGGTGAAGGCTGTCGCACATGCGATTGAGGTTGGTGGTGGCATTCCTTATGCGACTTATGTTAGTGATCAGTGCGATGGGCGCGCTCAAGGGACGACTGGGATGTTTGATTCGCTTCCATACCGAAATGATGCGGCGATTGTGATGCGCAGGTTGATACGATCTTTACCAAATCGAGCTGGGATTGTGGGTGTTTCGACTTGTGATAAAGGGTTGCCTGCTACGATGATGGCTTTGGTTTCACAGCGTGATCATGCTGCGGTGTTGGTTCCAGGTGGTGTCACATTACCTCCTACTAAGGGAGAAGATTTAGCGAAAATTCAGACTCTTGGTGCGAGGTTTACTCATGGAGAAGTTACCGTGGATACTGCTGCGCGCTTGGCTTGTTCATCATGTGCTTCTGCTGGCGGTGGTTGTCATTTTTATGGCACTGCCGGTACAGCGCAAATTGTTGCAGAAGCTCTAGGTCTCACACTCCCTCACTCTGCCCTTGCCCCTTCTGGAGAAACCGTTTGGAAAGAGATTGCCAACCAATCTGGAAAAGCTATTTTGAATTTAATTGATAAAGGGCTCGTAATGAGGGATATCGTCACGGATAAGTCGATTGAGAATGCCATGATGCTTCATGCTGCAACAGGTGGTTCTACGAATTTATTACTTCATATTCCAGCAATCGCCCATGCTGCAGGGTTGAAAATTCCGACTTTAGAGGATTGGATTCGAATTAATCAAAAAGTTCCGCGACTGGTAAGTGTGTTGCCTAATGGACCTGTGGATCATCCGACATTGCGGATGTTTTTAGCAGGCGGCGCACCTGAGGTGATGCTTCATTTGAGAGATTTGGGACTTTTGCATGAAGATGTGTTAACTGTGACTGGTTTAACTCTGAAAGAAGTGCTTAATTGGTGGGAATCTAGCAAGCGCAGGCGCCGAATGAAAGAAATTCTGTGGGAGCAAGATGGAGTGCGAGCTGATGAGGTGATTATGTCGCCTGAGCAAGCCAAAAAGCGGGGGTTGACATCTACTGTTACTTTTCCTGTTGGTAATATCGCACCGGAGGGATCTGTAGTAAAATCCACTGCTATTGATCCTTCGAAATTGGATGAAGAAGGTGTTTATCGTCATACAGGTTTCACAAAAATTTTCACTTCTGAGGCCACTGCCATTTCAGCTATTCGCAATCAGGAAATTGTCGCTGGTGATATTATGGTGATCATGGGCGGTGGTCCCCTTGGTACAGGTATGGAAGAAACTTACCAAGTCACATCCGCTTTAAAACATCTATCCTATGGGAAAGAAGTGTCCTTGATTACTGATGCTCGCTTTTCAGGCGTCTCAACTGGGGCTTGTATTGGTCATATCGGACCTGAAGCATTAGCTGGTGGACCTCTTGGAAAGTTGCGAGATGGTGATGTGATTGAAATTATCATCGATTGTAAAAATCTCTCTGGAAAATTGAACTTTGTCGGTACAAAAGCGGAAAAATTAACTCCAACTGCTGCAAAAAGCCTCCTTGAAAGCCGACCTTCTCATCCAAACTTAGCTCCGCATGCAATGTTACCTGATGATACTCGATTATGGGCTGCCTTGCAACGTGCAAGTGGCGGCACATGGAATGGTAGTATCTATGATGTTGATAAGATTATCGAAACATTGGAAGCTGGCATGCAGGCTGAGGAGTTGTTGAAATGAATTGTGCTATTTATCCCGAAGTTTCTTATTTTGTAAGCAAGCATTGTTCTTCTGAGTGGATGCTAGCTCCTCATAGAATCCATGTATACAGCATGCTTTTTATTGAGGAAGGCAGTGCGAATTATCTGATTGATGGTGTAGTTTATCAACCTCAAAAAGGGGATATTTTATGTATTAAATCTGGCAGTTTTAGAGAAGCTTCAACCACTGGAATGGACTGTATTGGGATTGATTATACGCTTCCTTTTGCAACTGATATCGACCTACCCGTTTTAACAAGTTGGGGCGATTTCGAAAGTTTCCATCCCCTTTTTCAAGATTTAAAGTTGGAATGGATGGAGCAAAAGGAAGGCTTTAATTTGAAAAGCAACGCCTGCCTGATGCTCATTTTGCACAAGCTAATTTATGAAAAAAAAGATAATTCCAAAAATATCCATGTCGAATTAATGAAAAGATTTATGATCGACAACCACAAACAAGAATTGTCCGTCTCTATTATCGCCAGCGTGGTGAGTCTTAGCCCTGTTTACTGTGGTGCCTTATTTAAAAAAACGGAAAATTGCACCATTGCCGAATTTCTGACACGTGTGCGCATTAACCGAGCGATGGTTTTGCTCGAAACAGGTGAATATAGCATTAGCACCGTCGCTTTCGAATGCGGATTTACCGACATTTATTATTTCAGCAATACTTTTAAAAAAATGGTCGGCCTCTCCCCTAGCAAATACAAAAATTCACGTCTGATATAAAAATAGGAATGAGCTAGTTGCAAGTAGCGTCATTCCTATTTTGGATTTATTTTGCATTTTTTTCGTATCGACCCACCGAAATTTGACCAGCCGTAAAGTTCTCAATATAGCCTGTTTTCTTGTAGAATCTCACTGCATTTTCTAAAATACCTTCAAATGTATAGAATGGATCATCTTTTGCGAGTGGTAAGCTAACAGTTTTCTTCTCACAACCTGATTTGTAGATGGCAGAAATTAATTCAACAGTTTTTCTTCCATCCGCACCCGTAATCGAAGGTTGCACGCCAGTCTCAAGTGCCGTTAGAATATCATCGACCTGTCCAGCATGCCCTGTGTATGATAAATCATCAATCACTTCATATTGAGCGATAATTTCCTTGATTAAATCATGATTCGTTTCAGGGAAACCATTACCCTGTGCAAGCTCAGCCTGAACATCAAATGGCGATGCAATTTTAGCTTTCTCACATTGCAATGTAATTCCTTGTTGCTCGCCATGGTGGACAACTGAACTGGTTACTTGCGCAACCGAACCATCATTATACTGCAAAATCCCAAACGACAGATCCTCAACTTCTGAATTGTCGTGCATAACGTTTGCTAGCACTGCTGTTACTTCTTTTGGTAAATCGCCTTGAATCCAGTTTAGCATGTCAATATGGTGGACTGCATGATTTAAAGTCGGTCCTCCACCTTCTTTTTCCCACAACCCTCGCCACCAAAGATCGTAGTAGTTATGTCCTCGCCACCAGAAAGAATCCACATGCGCCACTCGAATTTTCCCAGCAATACCCTGGTCTGCAAGTATTTTCAACTTGTTAACTGGATCCTGAAATCGATTTTGGGCGATGGCTGATAAGACAACATTATTTTTCTTGGCAACTTCAATCATTGCGTCACATTCCTGCAAGCAAGTAGCCATCGGCTTTTCAACCACGACGCTCATTCCAGCATTCATACAATCAATTGCAATTGGTGCATGAACATAAGGTGGCGTACAATTGTGAACTAAATCGATTTGAATATTCGATGCTAAAAGCTCTTCATGACTTGCAAAAACTTGCGCTTCTGTCAACTCGTACTCTTCCTTTTTTGCTTCTGCTTTTTCAGGATAAATGTCAACTAGTGCCACAATTTTTGCACGATCTGGAAATTTTAGTAACCCCTTAATGTGAAGCGATGAGATATTACCTGTTCCAACAATGGCTATTTTTTTCATAAAAACCCAACCTTTCTTCTTGAGGTTCAACCACCTCGATTGTTGGTATAAGTATAACACCAAACCGCTACCAAATGAATGAGTAAATTCATTTTTTTTTGTAATAATTAAAGACTTTTGGCGCAAGCGTTTAATTTTTACAAAAAAGGTGTAGTTTATCTATTCCCAACCGACCTGTGTTCATGGTATACTTTTGACAGTTAAAAATGGGATTTTAGGATGAAAGCTAGCATCCCACAGGAGGAATGTAAAATGGAAAAAAATCGTGCAGAAGGGTTGAATTATGCCCCAAAAGGAAAGCCTAATCCGGTGGTTGAGCCAGGAGAATTTGTTTTTGCTACCGTTGGTCTTGATCATGGTCATATTTATGGCATGACAAATGGTCTTGTAGAAGCAGGTGCTACATTGAAATGGGTTTTTGATCCTGATCCTAAAAAGGTAGAAAACTTTTTAAGTAGCTATCCTGATGCAAAAGCCGCTGATAGTGAAGAGCAAGTTTTAGCGGATCCAGAGGTGAAATTAGTTGCAGCAGCCAATATCACTTCAGAGCGTGCGGCTTTAGGTTTGCGTGTTATGGCTGCTGGTAAAGATTATTTTGTTGATAAAGCACCACTAACGACTTTAGAACAACTTGAAGCTTGTCGCGAAATGGTTGCAAAAACTGGACAAAAATATGCGGTTTATTATTCAGAACGGCTACATGTTGAAGCAGCAGTTTATGCTGGGGAGTTGATTGAGCAAGGGGCAATTGGGAAGGTTGTTCAGACAATTGGCATGGGGCCGCATCGTTTGAGTGCTAATCAACGTCCAGAGTGGTTTTTTAAGAAGGAGCAGTATGGTGGTATTTTGTGTGATATTGGATCGCACCAGATTGAGCAATTTTTGTTTTATACAAGGTCTAAAGATGCAGAGATTATGGCAAGCCAAGTCGCAAATTATAACAATCCACAGTTCCCAGAGCTTGATGATTTTGGTGATTGTACATTGCGTGGTGATAATGGAGCAACTGGGTATTTCCGTGTAGACTGGTTTACACCGGACGGATTATCGACATGGGGTGATGGTCGTACCTTTATTTTAGGAACTGATGGGTTCATCGAGTTGCGTAAGTATGTGGATTTAGGTAAAAAAGAAGGCGGGGGTCATGTCTATATGGCTAATAAAGAAGGCGAATTCTATTTTGATGTAAATGGGAAGGTTGGCTTTCCTTATTTCGGACAATTAATTCTCGATTGTATCAACCGCACGGAAAATGCAATGACGCAAGAGCATGCTTTTAAAACGGCAGAGCTTTGTGTGAAGGCGCAGCTGCTGGCGGATGAGGCAAATCAAAAATAAGAAAGTTTAGGTGATGTAATGATGATAATGATACAAAATCCTGTTTTAAAAGGCTTCAATCCTGATCCATCGATTTGTCGTGTTGGGGATGACTATTATATTGCAACATCTACGTTTGAGTGGTTTCCAGGTGTGCAAATTCATCATTCGAAGGATTTAGTAAATTGGCGTTTGGTGAGCCACCCTCTGCAACGTGTTTCTCAACTTGATATGAAAGGTGTGCCGAATTCTGGAGGTATTTGGGCGCCGGCACTTACTTTTTCAGATGGAAAGTTTTGGCTAATTTATACAATTGTTTTGGTCAATACTGGTCCATGGAAAGAGGGGCATAATTATTTGGTCACTAGTGATACGATTGATGGTAAGTGGAGCGAGCCGATTTATTTAAATTCAAGTGGCTTTGATCCGTCGTTATTTCATGCCGATGATGGTCGTAAATATTTGCTGAATATGTTGTGGGATCCACGTATTGGGATTAATTCTTTTGCGGGGATTGCTTTGCAAGAATATTCAGTTTCCGAGCAGAAATTAATCGGTGAGGTGGCGAATATTTTTAAAGGGACATGGCTTAAGTATGTTGAAGGACCGCATATTTATCAAAAGGATGGTTATTATTACTTAGTTACAGCAGAAGGAGCGACTGAGTTTTATCATGCTGTGACAGTTGCTAGGTCGAAAAATTTGGAAGGACCTTATGAGGTTCATCCTGATAACCCGATCCTTACGGCAGCGCCTGTACCAAATCATGCTTTGCAAAAAACTGGGCATGGATCGTTTGTTGAGACGAAGGATGGCGAGTGGTATTTGGCACACCTTACTAGTCGCCCTGTGTGGCCAACACATCCTGCTTTGTTACAAAATCGTGATGTGCTTCACGGACGTGATTTCGCAACGCAGCATGTGTTGCAAAACCGAGGTTATTGTTCATTAGGAAGAGAAACAGCACTTCAAGCTTTAAAATGGCGGGATGGTTGGCCTGTTGTGGTTGGACCAAAAGAAGGAAGTGTTGAAGTAGCGGCGCCTGCAGGGGTGGCTGAGGTTGCGTGGGAAGCTACTTATTCTGAGGTTGATGATTTTAGCTCGTCTGTTTTGAATATTAATTTTTCAACTTTGCGGATTCCGTTTAGTGATGAAATCGGGTCTTTGGTAGCACGACCGGGTCATTTGCGTCTTTATGGGCGTGAATCGTTGACATCTAAATTTACGCAGTCCTTTGTTGCGAGGCGTTGGCAAAGTTTTGTATTTGAGGCAGAGACGGCGGTTGCGGTTAATCCTGTTAATGTCCAGCAAGGCGCAGGGCTAGTTTGTTATTATAATACGGAAAATTGGTCAGCTTTGCAAGTCAGGTGGGACGATCAGCATGGGCGAATTGTAGAGTTAACCGTTGCTGATAATTTCAATTTTACACAACCCTTACTCGAAAAAATCCCTGTTCCAAATTCGGCTGATTATGTTTACTTTAAAGTCAATGTCAACACGGATCATTATTATTATTCGTACTCTTTTGATGGGGATGAATGGATGCGGATTGATAAGTTGCTTGATGCGACTAAATTATCGGATGATTATGTGGTTGGTCCAAGGTTTACCGGTGCTTTTGTGGGGATGAATTGTGATGATATGAGCGGGGCTCGTTTGAGTGCTGATTTTAAGTATTTTAGGTATAGCGAGTTGGATTGATTTGGGCGGATTTTAAAAAGCTATCGTATGTTAACGAATAGCTTTTTTGTTTGGGCGTTTTAGGAGTAGCCTGGATTAAACGACCAAGTTAACTCGCGACTTCAGGGAGTTATGCGAGTTCTGAGGTAAAATAATCCCGCTTTTTTTGATGGATAATTTTTTCATTTCACCTACTAGCGTAAAGAAAGAATGATAGGTTCTTGTGCTTCGTAGGTAGATCTTAAGAACGGGGTAATAATTAATTGATTTGCCTCTGGCGGAATGATACCGATAAAGTTATGCAAAGCGGTAAAGCCATTTCCACCACTTCCGAACCACGAATACTGATTTCCCAAATCATCATATACGTAAAATTCTAAATCGAAATCCCCATTTCCTCTAACCTGTATGCCAATTCCCAAGGTTGAAATATGTACATGTTCAACCACAGCATGAAACTCATCTATCTCAATGGCTTCGTCAAGAACATAAATATCTGTTTTGATTCGCTCTAATGGAAATCTGAACTCATCTGGACTTAGTTCATATTGCCCTCTTTCAAGTCCAATTGATTGGAAATCGAACCTTTCAACAAACCCTGATTCAGTAAATATTGTGCCAGATAAAAGCACGGAGAGTGTTGCATCACCTGAACGTTCGAAATTCTGTCGTGGGTGATAGCGTATATGAAACATCGTCATACCAGCATATAAATAAGTATCATCACATATGCGATCGAATCCAGTTGATGAGCTACCTGAACCTGATCTCATTGCGTTCACTGTCGTTCTATAGCCATCGAATCTAACGGCAAAATCACTGATACTGATGGAAACAAAGTAATCTTCGAGATCAAACTCACTCTCAAGGATATATGATAAATAGATACTGCGTCCATCAAAAACGGCTTCTTCGATGGTGATTTTGATACCTCTGCCCTCTTCTGCCCCTCTAGCTCTTCCCTCTTGTCCAACTTGCATAGTTATTTCTGCTACTTTGTCTCTTTGGTCATGATCAAAAAAATAGCGTTCGAAAAAGTCTCCTACAAATGGTAGCTGGCTAGCGTGGGTTGGAAAAACAAATCCTAAGGTAAGTAGGACGGCTAAAAATGAGGCTGCAATGGTAAGTGTTGGTCTTGAAAGTGAGAGTTTTCTTTGTTGAAGTCCCCGATCTATTATAGTTTTTATCTCATCTTTCACTTCCAATTGATCTGGAATTTCGATAAATATTTTCTCGTCGTTCATTATGTTAAACCTCCTTGAAATTGCGATCTAATCAATTTTTGCGTGGCATAGTACTTCGTTTTAACGGTTGATTCAGGTATTTTCAACATTGCGGCAATTTCGAAAAACGTATAGTCGCCGAAGATTTTTAAGCGAAAAATTTTCTGTCTAGTGACATCTAGTTGGTTAACGCAATCAATAATCTGCTCTAGCTCCAACTTCCGCTCAATACTGAGACTGAAATCCGCCTCTTCTGCGAGATCTTCTTCTAAATATTCCAGCACTAAAGCGTTATGAAATGTCTTTGATCGATAATAATCCACCACTTTATTGGTCGCAATTCGATAGAGCCAGGTTCGAAATTGTGCTTTTTTTGAATCAAAGTTCTTAACGGTCTGCAACATGCTCACAAAAGTTTCTTGTGTCAAATCCATGGCTAACTCCTTGTCCACAGTCTGCTTATACATATAGCAATAAATTTCGTGATAATAATGCGTTATCAAAAAATCCGCTGCTTTTTCCTCTGATCGCTTCTGCAACCTTGCCACGCATCTCTGCAATTTCTTTTCAACATCCATCAGACACGACCTCCTCACCTATACATTCGTAATCCATCTACAAATAGTTTCAATTTAAAAAATTTT
>JGI24703J35330_11748729_pt1 | contig 29398 bp, 31 predicted proteins | sample TergutNt197P1_FD_35330 | JGI IMG/M metagenome (IMG submission 35330)
TTCGTTGTATAAAAAAACTGCGATAGATAAAATCAATCACAGTAAATGTAAATTATTTTTGTTTTTTTCGCCTGTCTACTTGACAGGGAGTAGTTCACTTGTTTTAAATCTGATTGTTTTAATTTCTTTTTCATTAATTTTCTCCTGGTTAATGTGTGTGCCTACCAGAGCTTAACATTGAAAGGAGTTATTCTAATATTTAAAAGTATTGTCAAGAAGTTCAATCACTTCTCTTGTTATTTTACCGAACTCAGAGTTTTTCGTTTGTTCGCTTTTTTGTTTTATATCTTCAACTTGCATATATAAATTTGTCAAGTTTTCTTTATCAGTTTCTAGCTCTGTCGGTTCAACATGTTCTTTGATTACTTCCTCATACGCTTTCATATCAAGTGTCATGTTAATAAAATTACTTCTGTTTTCTGACAAATTAGCTACGGCATCACCTAATCGGACGAGTAATGTATTAAGCTGGTCAAATAACTTATTTTTATCTGGTCGATTCGATAATAAATCCATTATTCTAAGACTATTCGCAATAAGAATTGCCACATAAATTTCTTCGTCATTAGCGCCTACTCCAGGCATAATACTTCCACTTTTCATAACATAACTGGAAGTATTAGCTTTTAATAATGCTATAATTTCTTTCGTGTTTAAATCTCGTGTTATTTCATCTGCTCCGAGTAAGAAACTAACTGAAACATTAAAGTAATCTGCCATAGCGTGAAGCATTGATTTTTTTGGAAATCTGATACCTTGAGCATAACTTGCTAAAGTACTGTAGCCAATATCTAAATCTTCACTTATTTCTTTTAGTGATTTATTACTATCTCGAATTAGGTATTGCAATCTATTGAGTCCATTCTCCCTTGAATCCATTTGTTCACCTCATAAATTATTTATAGCTAATTATAACACGAAATATTTTTAAAATCTATATTGATATACAAATTGCATTATACATTATGTGTATCTGTTGACAAAAATATACTTCTATGATATTATAATTATACAAAAAGTATATATCAAAATTGAATTATACTTTTTAAATAAACCTACCAGAGCTACAATGAAAGGAATGAATATATGAATTTATTATCGGAAAACACAGAAAAAAACCTTGTTTATAATTTAATCAATTTATGCGAGAAGCATCTTCTGAGCGTAATAGAGCGTGAATATTATAAACCTGAGTATGTAAAACAAAAGCAATTACTTCAAGAACTAGGTATCAATTATGCGTATCTGAAAAAACTTGAAGCGAATGGTTTGAAGAGAGTAAAGCTTGATCCAGAAGACAAAACGATTTTTTATAAACGGAAAGATGTATACGCATTATTCGACCAACTTGCTGAATAGATACAGCTTAATCTAAATGTATTAAATGTACTGAACTTAGTAAATTGCACGTATTGTACGAGTAATAATGTAATAATATTGCGTACTAAAAATGTACTATTACTAGACTAAACTCAACGTTAAGAAAAGAGAGGAAGCAAGTGATTCAAGAAAACAATCCAAATATATTACCTGATTTTCCAATATCCATTTTTCCACAGTGGCTGCAAAAGTTTTGCAATGAAATGGCGGAAAATGAACAAGTTCCACTAGACATGGTCGCAATGATTACATTATCATGTTTCTCATCCGCCCTTATGAAAAAGGCTCATATACAAATCAACCAGTCATGGAAACAAGATTTAAATCTGTATACGCTCATTTTGGCACCATCGGGAAGTAATAAGAGTGGCGTTGTATCAAAACTGCGAAAGCCCATTACCGACTTCGAGGATGCCTATAACAAAGCGAATTTAGTGCCATTAAAGAGCAGTCAACTAAAATGGGATGCTGATGATGGTAAGATAAAAGAAATTATTAAAAAATTAGCCAGAACGGAAACAACAAACCAAGAAGCTATTAAACTTAAAGCACAATCAAGTTTAATCCAGCAAGATCATCCTGCACAAAGACCAACAGAATTAAGGTTATTGTGCGAGGATGCCACAGTTGAGAAAATATCAAATCTAATGCATCACAACAATGGGAAAATATCAATAATTGAACCTGAAGGAATGGGTTTTTTCCAAAAACTTCAAGGTCAATACTCATCAGGTCCAAGTTTTGATATCATTTTGAAGTCAGACGAAGATGCGTCATTCAGGGTTGACCGAATGAATAGTAATCGTGAGGATTTTAAAATTGATAATCCACGGATGACGATCTGTATCGCATGTCAGCCAACGATACTTACCAATTTAAAGAGTGAGTTACATGAATCCGGACTGTTTGCTCGATTTCTTATTTCAAATAACTCTCATTTATTCAAACCACGTGTGTTAAGAAATGATATAGTAAGCAATTTATATCAGGATACGTATCACCGTTCAATGCAATGCCTTCTTGAATTAAAAGAGTGTATCACATTGACACTATCAGATGAAGCTTTTCATTCGTTCAACAAGCTAATATTTGAACCCATTCAAATCGAAATTTATAAGGGGAATTTAACATACGACCATGGTAAAAGCTTTGGCGGTAAACTTGCTGGCAAACTTGCACGTATTATAGCGATTGTACACATACTTGATACTTTAGGAGATTTTGCAACAAATAGAATGATACCACAAGAAGCAGTGGAGCGCTGCGCACCCCTCCTTGATTATTTCATTAGTCACAAAACAGCATTTCATGCCAATAGTAATGAAACCAAAGAAGATAGATTGTGTTCCGATTTAATGATTAAAATAGTCGATTACGCAAAAGGACAAACAAGATTGGATGGAAGCAAGTTTTATCAGGATAAAGTAAGACGCAGATTTAAAAATGTAAAGGAGTATAAAAATCAGCTGATAAATATGCAAAACCGTGGTCTGATATTCGTCCATCATTATGATAATAAAAAATATGAAATTGAAATTAACACCGAATGGAAAGAAATGATATAAGTTTAGTGCTTTTAGGAAATGTTCTGTGCACGGTTTAGTACATGAGAAACGACGTAGTAACAATATTTAACAATTATTTAGTACGTTTAGTACATATACTAGGAGGCAATAAATGATTCAAATGATAAAAAAACACCTCATCCAGAAACAATATAACAAAGTTAAAATATTTGATACGATTACTAACAAAAATATAATAGACAGTAAGTTGTTTCAAGAGAGATGGCTCAACGGACACGATACCGAAGCCATCTTCTACTATCGTGATATGGTTGTTGCAATATTAAAACGCGACGTAAAATCTAACATTAAGTACAATGTATTTATACCTGATGGTCACTCGACACTGAAAGAGGAATTGGGACGCATTCAGATGGTAACAGAATTTTATAAAATTGGTTCATTCACAACTAGAAAGCAAAATGTGCCAATAAAAAATTCAACTTCTTTAATCTTAAAGTACTGGGATATTGAATTTCAGAATCTTAGGAAACTAAAAAAAGATATATTGAAACTGAAAGCAAGGAAAAAAAGAACGCAATTAACTAACGAAATGATAAAAAAACTTGAAAAACAAGAAGCTGAAATTCTTGAGAGAATCAGTAAAAATGATAAGAGCTATATTATAAAAGATGATGACTGGAATCAAACTGTGCAATTAACTGATAACGAGCTATTAAAAATAAAAATTGATGAAGCAGAAAAAGAAGTTCAAGAATTGAAAATAAATAGGGAACTAAAATCAAAGTTGAAAACATTAGAAAATACAGTAATGAGAATATCAGAAGAGGAAAGCGAGGAAAGCAATGGCAGAGAAAAGAACAAGGCAGAAACAGAAGCTAATCCGTATGACGGAACACGAAGCGATGATAATAGAGAAACGACGGTTACAAGCTGATCCATACTCAACATTTAATGATTATGCGGTCGAGATGCTTGTATATGGAGATATCAAACAAATTAATTTAGTTGACCAAGAAAAGATTGAACATATGGCGAAGGCATTAGATAATTATTATAACCAAATGAATGCAATCGCTAGAAATATGAACCAACTTGCGAAAGCTGGAAACTCAATTTCAAGGGATTACGAAACTATTTCACACTATGAACAGATGCGAAAATACGAAAATTTATTAAAACAGAAATCAATTGCTCAAGAAGAATATGACAGAATGAAAAAGAATAAGTGTTATGATTTCGAGCTTAGGGATTATGAAAATCAGTTCATATTGCCAATAAACACGGAAATTGAAACCATCAAAAAAAACCTTCAGGATTTCAATAACAAAGCAATAAATACTTTTGGAAATCTAGAAGGTCATTATAAATTATTGTATGAAGATATTTACCAGCAACTCTTAACGCTTTATGGTTATCTCGTTGGCGAAGTTATACTGGAATCATATAGAATGAAGCGAAAACGACAAGCCCCTAAATTCTCTCCTTACATTCGAAAGAATAAGCCGTAGAAGAAGTCTAATGTACAAAAACAGCAAGATACGCACTGGATATCAAATTGGATATCTCACGTGCTAAAATCCCTAAGGGGATTTTTTGTTTTTGGGATTCTCCCAAGCCCTGCTTACAATCACATTTTTAAGATTTAATTTAAAAAGCATCCCACTTTCGGTCGGGTTAAATACGTATGGTATATTTAACTGCCTTAGTAATTGATCGATAATTGGTAAACCTAACCCGGTACTACCGACTGTTTCATTCGCAATGTATAAAGGACTAAAAATGATATTCATTTCTTGGTCAGAAAGAGGTATACAGTCATTTTCAAATATCAGACAATTCTCTTTATATAATATCTTGATTTTGCCATTTGTGGATGTATGGTTGACTGCATTAGAAAATATATTTGAAATTGCCCTTGTTAGGAGTGCTTTTTTAGTGACTACTAAAACATCATTTGAGATCTCATCGTAATAATTTAGATTTTTTGATTCTATAATGATTTCATAAAGGTTTTTCATTTCGGAGATCAGTTCGAGAATAGAAATTTCTTGAGCCTCCTCTTTGTAATATTCTGACATTTTTAAGCTGTCCTTAGTCAAATTTATTGCATCTGAAAGCAAGAGGTGGCATTTTTCGAGGTAATAATCTTTATTGAGATTGAAAGGTGCTATCTCGTATAACATACTTTCAATAAGTGCATTTGTAGAAGCAAGCGGGGCTTTTATTTCATGGGACAACGTTTGGAAGAAATCAATTTTTTTATTTTCTGTGTTTTCATATTTTTGAATTTCATGCTCCAGATTATCGATTGTAGTTGTCAATTTTCTATACAAAGATTTTATATCTAGAGATAAATCTCCGATTTCATCAGCTGAAAATTTTTCGCTACTATCTTCATAATCAAAATTGGCCATTTTTTTGGTGCTTAATTGTATCCTTTTGATTGGTTTTATGAAATGGAGTGAAAAAAAAGTAGAACTTAGAACAGAAATTAAAAATGAGATACCTATTGCAATCGGAGCACTGTTTATCAAGACGTGACGTGCATCAGTGAGGGGTTGTATAGGAATAGACAAATTGATTTCACGTCGACCTGATTGGTTTTTAAATTCTATTATATGCGAAATATATTGTTGTTGATGGTTTGGATTCATTATGACAATATAATCACTTTCACTCATGATTTCTGTGTTCGGTAAGTTTAATTGTTGACTCATAAAGGGACTTTGTTTAAAAATTACATCCCCTAAATCGTCAGTAATGAAAAAATTTACATTGTGATCACGAAGAATATAATTAATGGTATAAATCTCTTCTTCTAACGATGCTGTAGAGACGAGAAACGTGCGACTATGATTGAAAATCTCATCATATTTATTTATTAGAAACTGATGATAGAAGAATGGCATTAAAATGTAGATAAGCATAATCAAAGTTATAAATCCCAGTGAAAGGACGATAAGCAAGAAACCAAAAGATTTTTGAAATAAATTATATTTAAAAAGCTTCACTTATTTATTCCACCTTTATTAATTCTAAAACCCACATTCTTTATTGTTTCTATAGTATCGTATCCTAATTTTTTTCTCAAATTTTTCACATGTGTATCTAAAAGGCGAATTTCATCTCTATATTCATAACCCCATAATTGGGTTATAATAAAGCTCCTACTGACTGGCCGTGGACTTTGCTCATGTAATAGCTTTAAAAAATTATATTCTTTTGTTGTTAAATATATATTTTCACCTGTAATTGAGGTAACACTGCGTGTGTCGAAATTAATGTAGAAATTATTAATTCTAATATTGGATGTTTCGGGATAATGCCTTTTGATGTGAGCCATGATTCTTTTTGTCATCACGAGTGGAGAGACTGGTTTATCAATAAATTCGTCAGCAAGATATTCGAATGCGTTTAACTGTGTAAGCTCATCATCGATGCCGGTTAAGACAATTATGGGGATATTACTTTCTTTTCTTATATTTTTCAAAAAATCAAAACCGTTCCCGTCCGGTAGATTTAAATCTAATACAACTAATTTTATTTCATCATTAAATAATCTAAAGGCGTCATTTAAGCTATGAGCTGAATCAACATTTAAACCTTCTTTCTCACAAAAACCTTTTAAAACAGAATTTTGGACAATATCATCTTCAACAATTAAAATTTTCATAAGTCCTCTCCAATTACAGAATTATTTTATAATATAATACCATGACTGTAGTGTTATAGTAAAGCATATGATTTAAAACTTCAAATAAACTCCAGATAAACCCCATAACAAGTACAAACTAATGTGCTAAAATAATCATGTAAAGTAATCTGATGCACAGGCATCGAAGGAGAGGATTCACATGGAAAAATTCAAATTTACATCACTCAGTAAACAAGCGAGAAATTTATTCGCTATCGCTTTCTCCCTTGCAGTTTTAGTTTTAGGTGCACCAATTGTGGCTGAAGCTTCAGGCTATATCGAAGTATATTCAGGTGCAAATGGTTACATTGAGACTGATTTAGGTGTAATTAAGCTCGTTGATGATGGTGAGGTTATTGCTGTTTCAGTACCTGACGATTTATTACCAAGAGCACATTACACTACGATTAACCCCTTCAGCACAACAGTGAACATCAACAATTGGTCAATAAATTCTGGTTATATGAGTATAAGTACAACACAGGTAGCTAGGTCTGCAAATTCAACATTTGCGGTTGATTTAAGATTTACGAATGGCCGAGCAACCGGAGTAGGTGTGTGGAACCGTACATCTGGAACAGTTTCTTTATTCCAAAGAACTTCAAATGTTGATGAAAGTTTTACAATTTTAGTTACAGGAAATTTCTCACCTGCAATCTCAAACAATTCTGCTTGGACTACTACTTATAACGGATCGTTCACATTTAACTAATATTTTATAGATGACCTGTCACGTAATAATCTGACAGGTTCTTTTAATTCAAGGAGAAAATCATGAAGACACTTAAATTCTATAGGCATAACATAATTACTACAATATTGTTTTTTTTTATTACCGTAAGTGTGAGTTGTTTGATTTTATTTTATTTTGTAATTTCTAGAAGTGTTACAATTATTCATCACAATCTTTTAGAAAGTGTTAAACCTGTTGCGACAATTCATTATGATAGTTGGACATCGCACTTATACTCTCGTGAGTCTGGTGGAAAAAGTGAAAATTTAAAAATTGAAACTATAAGACAGATAGGGCATTTACCAGAGGTTAGACAATACAATTTTATATTTCCCATGACGTTATTTAGTCAAAACCTTAGGAATTACTGGAATTATGAAACTAGTATTCTGTTTCAAAATATGGATCCAAGGAGTTTTTTAAGACAAAACAGCAAAGGGTATGAGTGGCATTTTATTGAAGGTGTAGAAACTTCTGTACCTATCAAATTAGATGCAGGTTTGATTTCGCTTTATAACGGTCGGCTTTTCACATATCAAGAATTGGGAGGTGAAAATGTTGCATTTATTTCAAGAGAATTTAGTATTGAAAACAATTTGAGACTAGGTGACACATTATATTTACAAAATTGGTTCTTTCCCGAAGATCCATTTTCTACATGGGATGAAACTATAAAAAATATATATTCAGAAGACGTTTCATTAGAAATAATCGGTTTATTTAAATTGAATAATAAAGAGAATTATAAAATAGATGAAATTGGTCAAAGAAATATGAATGATATTATAAATACTATCTTCATACCAAATAACACTGCACACAAATTAAAGATAAATTCATGTCCTGAATGCATATTAAACAATCCCTATACTTTGTTTTTATTAAATTCTTCAGCAGAGTTACCATATTTCATAGAATCAGCCAATGAATTATTACCAGCTTTTTTTGAAATAAGAGATCTTACGCAAGTTCATTCTCATATTGTAAATTTCATAAATAATACGTCATCCGCTTTAGGAAGTATTCGTGTTGGTATTTTAGTTTTAGGTCTACCGTTTTATTTTTTATTATTTATCTTGCTTCAATCGTTTAGGAAGAAAGAGTATGCTATTTACCTTTCGTTAGGCATGGCAAAAGCAACGCTTTATAAAAAATCTGTTTATGAACTATCATTATTGATGTTTATTTCTACATTAATGAGTATTCTTATAATTCTAATAACATCAAATAGTATCTTAGATATATTTATGCAAACAAGTATTTCTAATTATCTATCAAATGCTAGTGATATTCCAAACTATACAGTATTAGGTACGCCAGTAACACTTCCAATAACTAATTTGATGCTTGCAAATTTTTCTACTACTTCTGTTTCATTTGATGCAAATATTTATATATCGTCCATACTAGATATTGGTGAGATTATTTATATATTCTTTTTATACGTCATTTTAATTTTGAGCACAAATTATATATTCTTTCAAAATCAGTTTGGTAAAAAGCCATTAAGAGCATTCTTGTAATACATCGAGTTATTATAAAAGTTAGTTACAATTTATTTCCAGATTTTAAACTCCAGATAAACTCCAGATAAACCCCATAACAAGTACAAACTAATGTGCTAAAATAATCATGTAACAAGAGGAGAAAATTTAAACATGAAAAAAATATTGTTACCAGTTTTATTTTTTACGTTTAGCGTCATTCTTACAGCTTGCTCACATCGACGCTTAGATAGTATTAGCACGAATGGTACTGAAAATGATTCATATAACATTAATGAATACGAAGTTTTTGAAAATAACCAATTTAATATCATTGATATCGAAAGTGGTGAAGGCGAATTTGAAATAAAGAACTCTGATTCTAAGTATTGACGAGGTGGTTTGGTATGCTTAAAGTATTACTATTAATTTTGATGAGTAAATTGCTATTTTTAGTTGCCTGTTCTGAATCATACAATTTTTCTTCATCCCTTACAAATGGTGAATATATTATTGCTTCTAGCTCTCAAGATGAAATGACAAATCAACATTTATTTGAACTCATGCTTCATCAGTTCGGCATGGAAGTGTTGCTTGATGTTGTGGACGAACATATATTTGAAACATATTTTGAGAATGAGTTTGAAAGTCTAGAACAAGAACAATACTATGTTGAGATAAAATATGCAATGTTAGGTTTTGCTTCTAATGAAAAATTAATTAATAATTTAGAAATGCAATCTAACCGACAGCAGTTTATTGAGAGTACTATAGATAAAAGCGAAGATATATTAAAACAAAAGTATGGTCAGATGCTTAAATTAAATCCTGATCTCCCCCCTTTTTATGAACTTAGACATGAATTAATAGACAAAGTCCTATTTGAAACAGGAACATTTATTTTAGCAGAATTACGCTCTAAATATGAATTTACGATATATAATCCCTTTATCTACAACCAGTATCTAAATTATTTAAGTTCTAGAAATTTAGCTCCTAGAGGTTTAATTAAAAATGATTTGGGTAGAGCAAATGATTTGATAGCTTCAGTTGGTACATTGACTATCACAGTAGATGATTTCTTTTATCATTTAGTTTATCGTGTGGGAGTTTTTATCGTATTGAATGAATTTAATTATAAAATTTTATCTTTATTTTACCCGATCGAAGAGTATGGAATATCAAAAAGAATTCAACTATTAAAGAGCGAATTAGGTGAATACTTCGATTTGTTTATGTCAGCAAATGGATATCAAATTGATGACTTAGTCAGACGTTTCGGTTTATCGATGATGATTGAACAAATGTTAGAATTAAATTCCCAATCGCAATGTATTGACTGTGTTTTATCAAAGTATCGCAATTTGCAAAATTTTACTTTTCATAATGAAACGCTTATAAAGAAATATAACAGCATAATAGAAAATTTAATAAATTAATAACACTGACCTATCTATAAAGAAATTTGCCGATTAACTTGATGAAAGATAATTTGCCGTTGAACAACATACTTAAGGAAGAATTACGAACAGCCTGTGTTTTATAATAAGATTTCTGTTTTAAATTTCTTATTTTTAACAGAAAAATTTGAACATAAATAAATAATCTCTTATTGGTATGGTATTTCTATAATTCTGACCAGACGAGGGTCATTTTTGTTGAAAAAAGGCTCTTTCAAACGCTTTTTATTCTAAAGTGATAATATCTAATCTTCTGTGAAATAATTGGTCTTATATCGAGAATAAGATAGGAAATCAACGCTTAGCTCTGGTAGGCAAACGAGTATAAAAGGATTCTGAAATAAATCCAAAAATAAATCCAAATTATTGATAAGCATGAGCTAATAAAGGTATATTAATATAATAACAAATGGCGTAATGACGGCTGCAGATAACCATTAATTACTAATTGTTAATCCCTACAAAATTTGGCTGATGAATCGTTATAAATAGATAATTAAATGGCTTAAATGCCGTAGTACCAGTACTTTCAGTAGGTTGAGAGTGCTGGTTTTTATTTTCAATGCAAAAAAATATACAAATTAGATTGAACACATGGCAAAGGCATTAGATAATTATTACACTAAAATGAATGCAATCGCTAGAAATATGAACCAACTTGCGAAATCTGGAAACTCAATTTCAAGGGATTACGAAAATATTTCACACTATGAACAGATGCGGAAATACGAAAATTTGTTAAAACAGAAATCAATTGTTCAAGAAGAATATAACAGAATGAAAAAGAATAAATGTTACGATTTCGAGCTTAAGGATTATGACAATCAGTTCATATTGCCAATAACTACGGAAATTGAAACCGTCAAAAAAAAACTTCAGGATTTCAATAACAAAGTAATAAATACTTTAGAAATCTAGAAGGTCATTATAAATTATTGTACGAAGATATTTACCAGCAACTCTTAAAGCTTTATGGTTATCTCGTTGGCGAAGTTATACTAGAATCATATAGAATGAAACAGAAGCGACAAGCCCCTAAATTCACTCCTTACAATCGAAAGAATAAGCCGTAGAAGAAGTCTGATGTACAAAAACAGCAAGATACGCGCTGGATATCAAAATGGATATCTCACATGCTAAAATCCCTAAGGGGATTTTTTGTTTTTGGTATTCTCCCAAGCCCATCCTGAAAAATTATATTGTAATATGTTTCAATCTAGATGTTCCTATAAACAGTAAGTAAAATAAATAATTCTTGTTGCTTCAAAAATATTTATAAAAATAATCATATTACTAGACGAATCTGAAATGAAAATTAAAAAGAGATATTTTACTTACTCCCAATAACTTGCAGTTTTTTATTCATAGTGATATTATTGAGGTAATTAATCTACTCTAAAATATTAGTTTGTAATTATAGTTGGTTAGAATAAAATGAAAAGAGGTATTTCAAATGATTAAGAAGAACAATTTATTTTTGTTGGCACTCACTGCTTTTTTATCGTTAGGTGCAGTATTTTTTAATCAACCTACCAGTGCAGATGCAGCGGTCTTTTGCAATACTCCAATTGTGTGTAGAAGTACTATACAAAACACGATGAACGGACATCAAGCACAAGTTAGAGGAGCAGTTTCAGGAACACAAACCGGTCGTGTAATGAATGCTGGTGCTGGCATTAGACTGGGAACTAGATCAACAGGAACTACGACAGGAACAAATGTGGGTTTCATTACAGTAAGTTCAGCGTGGTTAGATAATAAAAACGATACTAGTGATATCGCAGTGTTTGGACACGTACGATAAAAAAATCGAAGGCATCCGTTAATAAAATCGGATGCCTTCGATTAAAATATTATAGAGGTAATGAAGTAGTACTACACTCCTATCAACCTTTTATTTCAATTTCCATCACATTCAACTCGTCTTCATCGTGACTAGGCATAATTTGAAGTAAAATTGATGAATTATTTTGATAATAAGTTGCGTTTTCAATTCTTTCTGTATTAAATGCAATTACGGAAGTAAGTAATAAACATAAAGAACCAGAGATTAATATTTTATTCATAATTAAGTTTCTCCCTCTTTTTGTAAAATTCGTTTAATTTGCTATATTTATTCTGATCACTATAGTGCTGCATTAAATAAGAATAAATATAATATAAATCAGAAATATAATTTCCTTTTTCGAAGTATCTTAAGACATTTCGAATATTTTTACCAAATTCAGTTTCATTTCCAATCATTAAATTAAGCTCGCATTCTAGAGATAATAATTTCATAGATTGGTGGAGATTTAAATCTACAGACCTTAACCTCTTAATTGTAATTGAGGCTTCTTCGGTATTAGTTGATTTAATCTGGCAAACTAACAGTGTTATCAACATTCTGTTTGTAACGTTAACTTGTGTTACTTCATTCAAAGCAAGTTGATAATTACTGGTTGCTAGTATATAGTCTTTTTGAGTTTTATAAATATAGGCTCGGTGCTGATATATTGTTGCTGAAAGTTCATTACTATTTATATCTAAATTTAATTTTTCTAGTTTACAAAGTACATCAAAAGTTTCTGAATACATTTTAAAACTTATAAGTACAGCAGACAGACACGTATAAGCTGTTGCTAACAAAAAATCATTGTTAAGGTGGGTAATGAATTTAATAGCATCTTGTATCTGTCTGAAAGCCTCGACTTTTTTCCCCATTTTATATAACACATTAGATTTCATTACTTTTGTTCTTCCTATCATATCGTCATTAGTAAATATAGAATTTAAGATGTCACAATTTGCCAAGCATCCATTAAAATTGTGTGCACTATTGTTTTGTTCAAACAAAAAAAGATTATAAATTTTAGAAAGTGAATTAATTTCTAAATTTGATAAAATCAATGATTTCATAGGAATAATGAAATTATGTATTAAATAATCTGCTTCACTTTTATTTCCGCATCTTAATCTATAAATTGTTTCTAACAATTTAATGCTTATTTCCTGGAAAATATCTATAGCATAATCATCGTCATACTTCTCGAAAAATGGAAATGTAGTTAATTTATGAAAAAATATTTTTTCAAAAGCATCCTCAATTAAAGACTGTAACTGTAAATTAAGAGGCGATATTTCAAAATAGGATTTCTCTACATTAAAAATATACGAAAGAGAACTTGCCAAATTTGGTGAAATCTCCAGACGATTTTTTTCCATGTTAGATATTTGGGCCTGAGAGAGGAAAAGTTTTTTACTGAGATCTATCTGAGATAGACCTTGTTTCTTTCTTAAGTAGGTAATTCTTGAACCTAATTGATTCATTACGAAAGTTAACTCCTTCCTTAGTATCAACAATAAATTATAATTGATTAATCTTTAAATATCAAGCTTTTTTAATCTTTTACTAAAATGTAAAATAAATATTTATTAACTCATCGTAAAATGCTTATATCAATAATTTTATTATTTTACACAATTAAAATGAAAACCGAAAGAGTTATTTTACTTAACCCTAATGACTTGCAGTTTGTTAACCATAGTGATATTATAGAAGTGGCTAAAATTCTTAATTACATTTGCTTAGACTAAATCGAAAAAGGGGTTTTTCAAATGAAGAAGAAAAACAATTTATTTTTATTAGCACTCACTACTTTTTTATTGGGAGGGGCAGTATTTTTTAGCCAACCTACCAGTGTAGATGCTAGCGTAGCATGCGGTTCACAAATTTTTTGTACGAGTTCTATAGGAAATAGAATGAACGGTCAACAAGCACAAGTAAGGGGGACGGTTTCGGGTATTCTATCAGGGCGTAATATGAGTGCCGGTGCTGGGATTAGACTAGGATCTAGATCAACTGGAACTACTACAGGTACAGGAAATGGCATTGTATCTGTGAGTTCAGCGTGGTTAGACGATAGAAATGACACTAGTGACATCGCTGTATTTGGACATGTACGATAAAAAAAATCGAAAACTTCCGTTTACAAAAGCGGATGTTTTCTTTCGATTGATAAAAAGCAAATCTTTTATTTTCTTACTTGCTACTTTTTTTATTGTTATCTTTTTAACATTTTTTCTAAAAAATAATTTTAATAGGAATTTACTCACTTCTCTGACGCCTACTCCTTTGAAATTTATAGTCGATGAAGATAGATCGCAACTTAGTGTTGAAAGTATATTGAAATATTCCGATATTTTTTCTTTCGATGATTTAGTTCACTTGTCGAATTTAGAATATGTAGAAGATTTATCTTTACAAGAATTTCTTTTCTTATCAAGTTTTGAATTAAATTATTACTCGACTACTCTAAGATCACATCTTGGACATCCTCAAAATTTTTTATTACTGGCTAATTTTGGTAATCATTATATAACCAAATTATATAAAAATTTATTCTATACCATAGAAGGTAAATCAATACAAGAAATAAAAATGTGCGATGAAATATCTACAATTCCACTCATTGGATTTAAAGATTTTGTTACCACAAACGAACTCTTAGTGGGTGATGTTTTCTACTTATCGTCTTTTATAAGGTATCCTGATGAAGAGTATCTCGAGCGTGGTTATAAAATTATTGAAACTTCAAATTTAAATTTTTATAATGAAGATTATATTTATGACGAAGTTATTATTGCATTTGAACTAGTTGGTATACTTGATTTTATAGACTACAGCAGAAATGAAACTATAATTGACAAAAATACATTGTTTATTCCCTTCGAAGGATTTTTACAAATCCGTTATAAAATAAATAATTCAATATATGAATCCTGGAATAATGTGACTTCTAGAGTCCCGGATAAAATTTTATCCAATTTAGTACAGTCAGAAATATTATATACATTCACTATTACGTTAAATGATAAAAAGTATATCCCTTATTTCTTGATTAAATTGAAAGGCATGAGCAGTCCGTTTGTGTATTATAAATTAAACGATTTAACGGTAGGTGAGTAAATGAACTACATATCTAGAGGTCTTACTAGAATTAAAAGAAATAGATGGCAATCGCTAATTATTTTTTTGCTCTGCTTTATTATAAGCTTGTTCTTGGCATTTTCACTTATCATGAATCATGCAATTTCAAGTACGTTAATACGTGCAGAACGAAAAATTACACCAGTAGTTACTGCCACAGCTGATTTAGAATTACTGTTAAAATACAGCGAAATGCCACAACTAGAAAATATCACTCAGGATATCATTTCTAAAATAGGTGCTTTGCCTTACGTTAACTATTATGAAACCTCATTAGGAATCAGTCCACTCACTAAACTAGATTCTTATATTCCATTTGCAAGGAACATAGACGTTAGCGGTTTGGAAAATGGTAATCTTCTCGGTGATTTTAATTTTCTTTGGATGTATGGCATTACAAACCATAGAGTAGTTTATGTCGAAGAAGGATTGTTTAATTTAGTTGATGGGCGTTTGTTTTATGAATACGAGTTAGATCAATATAGATTCTCTAATAAAGCGACTCCGATACTATTACCAAAGAGGATTGCTGAAATTAATAATCTCTCTATAGGAAATAAAATAACTCTTTACTTAGAACATTTTGACATACCCTATTATGCTTGTATTACTCAAGGAGGATATTTTCTTTCTGCAAATGAGATTCGTGATCATAAATTTAGCTCGCAAGTGCTCAAAGATTATGAATTTGAAATAATCGGTTTACTAGAAATTGATTTCAATGTACCTTATCATGATGAAGCATTTCATATGCAACTTGTAGTATATAACACTGTTTTTGTTCCTAATTGGAAAGTACATCAAATGATATTGGAGGAAAGAGATTCTCTAGAAAGATGGAGATATGTTTTCAATCAAACTGGAACGAGTTTGGAAGAACGATTAAGTCCTACATTCTTTTGGATTTTAAATAACATTGACGAATTGCCTTCATTTTTATATTCGGCTCAATACTATTTACCTAATTATTTTAGATTTGATTTCTGGGATAATCCAATGATCCCATTTAATTCTTCAATTAATAATTTAAATTGGCTTTCTATACAAATTTTATATTATTCTCTTGGCAGTATGATTTTAATACTATTTTTGGTTATAAGCTTAATATTAAAAGAACGATATGAAGAATTTGGTTTATATCTAGCGCTTGGAGAAAAAAAAATTAAAATAGTTGCACAAATTTTGGTTGAAGTTTTACCAATTTTGTTCTTAAGTATTTTAACAGCTCTTATATTTACTAGAATTATATCCGACAATATTTCTACGTTTTTATTGACACGAGAATTATTGAATGTGGGGCGATGGACAACTGGATCAACGTTTTTTTCAGATTGGCAAGAGTTTAGTCAATTGGAATTTATCGGAATAGGCCGTGAGAAAACGCTAGATGAATTAATTAATATATTTGAAATAAACATTTCTATTGGAACTGTAATTATTTATTTCATTTTAGGTTTTATTTCAACTACCATTTCAATTTTGATTGCTTGTTATTCTTTACTTAAACTAAACTTGAAAGAGATGCTTACAAAATTATTTTAAAATTAACATAAAATCGTCATATAAAATTTTAAATTTCATAATATCCATCAAAAGAATATGAAAAATTTAAAAATATTACGTTGTTCAACACTTAGCTCTGGTAGGCAAATTAACAGGTTTTAAAAAATATACAAAAGTATATACAAATTATAGTAAGATATTTGTAATTAACAGTGAGATACTTCGGTTTGGTTAATCACTGCAACGTCTGATAATACATCATTTTAAGCCATTCGTAAATGCTTCAAATACTTGGCTGATGAATAGAGGCTGTCATTAAGGTAAATTAATGGTATCCTCCCGAGGATGGAATTGTAGATTATTATGGGACATTAAAAGAAACTGAAAAAGTATTAAATACTTTTTTTAGGAGTCATAAATCATATTTAGTTAATCCCAAAAATATTAAAGAAATAAATATGTATACAAAAGAAATAGAATTCCGAAATGGAGATATTTGTGAAGTCTCAGCTAGAAAAATTAGTCCACTTATAAAATTAATCGAACAATTATGATCTAAATTTTGGAAGTTTTTTCTAATTAACATATCTCCACTGAAATTGTAACTCGAAAATTTAATTTAAAAAATGATCTTTTTTCGATATTAGTAGAATATTTTAAAATCCATCTGTCCATAATGCCTTAGATTAATTGAAAGGTGGACATAAAAATGACTCCAAAAGAATTGTTGTATGTGGAAGATGCTTTGGGACATGTGAAATTTATTTCTGATAAGTGTGATAAAGCGAAAACTGAGGTTACGGATCCTGAACTTGTTAAACTCATCGATAAGGTCGGAAAAAGTAATAAGAAAATTCTTACGAATTTTGTTAATTTATTAGTTAGTCAACAAGGGGGTTCAAATTAATATGACAGATCAACAGATTATGACTAATTTGCTCCACTTATTAAAAGGAGTTTCAACGCTTCATTTGTGGGGTAGTATTGAATCAGCGACTCCTGAGGTAAATCAAGTATTTAAGAAAACTTTGACGGATAATCTCTCATTACAAATGGAAGTTTTTAAAGCAATGGAAGCGCGTGGTTGGTATAAAATGACTGCTGAGAAAAATTCGGCGATTGATAAAGTAGTAAAAAAATATCAATCTGGATAGAAACAAATAATGGGGGCTCTGGTAATTATTGAGTTCCTTTTTATCTTTTATCTTGATAAATTGAGCTAGATTCGGTACAATAATTAGATAGAATAAAATTTGCACAAAAGAGGTATACAATGTCCAACTTTACCCAAAGTATTTATCAACTTATAGTTAAAACCTCGACAACGCTGCCAAATGATGTAGAAAATGCTCTCGAAAAAGCAAGGAATGAAGAAATATTTGGCACTCGGTCAAAAATGTCACTTGATATAATCGATGAAAATAATTTTATGGCTCAGAGTTTAAAAAGCCCTATTTGTCAAGATACAGGGATGCCTACTTTTTATATAAAAACTCCTGTTGCAACAAATCAAATTGAAATTAAGAAAGCGGTAGAGAATGCAGTTGTTCTTGCTACAAAAAATGCGATTTTGCGTCCGAATGCTGTAGATTCTTTATCAGGAAAAAATAGCGGTGATAACTTAGGACGTTATGTTCCAGTAATCTATTTTGAGCAATGGGAGGCGGATTTCATCGATGTTCGTCTTATTCTAAAAGGCGGTGGTTGCGAAAATAAGAATATGCAATATTCGCTTCCGATGGAAATAGAAGGATTGGGAAGAGCAGACCGCGGTTTAGAAGGTGTTCGAAAATGTATTTTACATGCTGTTTTCAGTGCCCAGGGACAAGGTTGTGGACCGGGATTTTTGGGCGTAGCAATCGGTGGCGATCGTGCTTCAGGGTATGCTCACGCAAAAAAGCAACTTTTACGCAAAGTTAATGATAAGAATAACGATAATATGCTAGCAGATTTAGAAGAATTTATCCTTAATCAATCACAGGAACTCGGAATTGGAACACTAGGTTTCGGTGGAAAGACGACGCTTCTAGGTTGCAAAATCGGCGCAATTCATCGGTTGCCAGCAAGCTATTTTATCTCGATAGCATATATGTGCTGGGCATATCGCCGTATGGGTGTGAAAATCGACCAACAAACAGGAGAAATTTTTGATTGGACTTATGAGCAAAATGAAAATCCTGTAGATAAAACAATTTCCACTGACATGAAACAAGAAATCAAAAAAATATCAACCCCTGTAACAGATGAGATGGTTCGAGAGTTGCGAGTTGGAGATATTGTACAAATAACAGGGATCATCTATACAGGTCGCGATGAAGTTCATAAATGGTTATTTGATTCAAACGAGTCTCCCACTAGTTTACAAGGTCAAATTCTCTATCATTGTGGTCCTGTGATGAAAAAGAATTCTAACGGCTCCTATAAAGTACTGGCTGCAGGTCCGACAACTAGTATGCGTGAGGAGCCGTATCAAGCCGACATTATTAAAAAATATGGTGTTAAAGCAGTCATCGGTAAAGGCGGCATGGGGAATAACACACTAGCCGCTCTCAAGGAGTGCGGCGCTGTCTATTTGAACGCAATCGGCGGTGCCGCCCAATACTATGCTAAAACGGTGAGCAAGGTTGGCGGCGTGCATTTCCTCGAAGAATTTGGTGTACCTGAGGCGATGTGGACTTTGGATGTAAACAATTTTACTGCAATTGTAACGATGGACAGCTATGGGGAAAGTCTTCATAAACAGGTCGAAATGGACTCATTTAAAAGATTGTGTTCTTTGAAGAATGCTTCGTTCCAGTGGAAATAGTATGAAAACGGCCGACTATTTTAATTATTCATAGATAATGTTGCGGGTTTTGTGCTATAATAAATTTGTTTATTTTTGTTAAAATTTTCTTGAAGGTGGAATTGTCGATGCAACATGATGAGATTTTGGTTCTCGATTTTGGTAGTCAGTATAATCAGCTGATTGCGCGTAGAATCCGTGAGTTTAATGTTTTTAGTGAGATGGTGAGTCATAAGACGACTGCTGAACAAATTAAGGCTCGTGGGAATATTAAGGGGATTATTTTGTCAGGCAGTCCTAAGAGTGTTACTGATGATGATGCTTTTACGGTTGATCCAGAAATTTTTAATTTAGGTTTGCCGATTTTGGGTATTTGTTATGGGATGCAACTTACATGTCATATGTTTGGTGGTAATATTGAGCGTGCCGAAAAGCGCGAGTATGGGAAAGCAGAAATTTCTATTACTAATCAATCGGGATTATTTACGGGTACCCCTGAGTCTCAAGTTGTTTGGATGAGTCATGGTTATCATGTTACTGAACTTCCTGAAGGGTTTGCTGTCGATGCGTCTAGTCCTTCTTGTCAAATCGCGGCTGCTTCGAGCTCTGAACGTAATATTCATTTACTTCAATATCATCCTGAGGTGCTTCATTCTGAGTATGGCACTGATGTTTTACGTAATTTTGTGTTTAATATTGCAAATGCAAAAGCTGATTGGAATATGGCAAATTTTGTTGATGAACAAGTTGCGAAAATTCGCGCGCAAGTTGGTGATGGTAATGTGCTTTGTGCTCTTTCTGGAGGAGTTGATTCATCAGTTGTAGCGGCTTTAATTCACCGTGCGATCGGTGACCAATTAACGTGTATGTTTGTTGATCATGGGCTTCTTCGTAAAGGTGAGGCTGAGTCTGTGGTTGCAACTTTTGACGGTCAATTCGGGATGAACTTTATCAAAATTGATGCCAAAGATCGTTTTTTATCAAAGCTTGCTGGGGTAAGCGATCCTGAGACAAAACGTAAAATTATTGGTAATGAATTTATCTATGTATTTGATGAAGAATCAGCTAAGTTGCGTGATATGAAATTTTTAGCACAGGGTACTTTATATACAGATATCATCGAATCAGGAACAGACACAGCGCAAACAATAAAATCTCATCACAACGTTGGTGGATTACCTGAGGATATGGAGTTTGAGTTGATTGAACCGCTTGCGACATTATTTAAGGATGAAGTTCGTGCGCTTGGTTTAGAACTGGGGTTACCTGAGGAGATTGTTTATCGTCAACCGTTTCCGGGTCCAGGTCTCGGAATCCGTGTTTTGGGTGAGGTAACAGAAGAAAAGCTTGAGATAGTCCGTGAAACAGATGCGATTTTACGTGAAGAAATCAAAATCGCTGGGCTAGAACGTGATGTTTGGCAATATTTTACAGCGTTACCTAATGTCAAAACGGTTGGTGTAATGGGTGATGAAAGAACTTATTCGCATGTTATCGCTATTCGTGGGGTAACCTCTATAGATGGGATGACAGCTGATTGGGCGAGAATTCCACATGAAGTACTTGCTAAAGTTTCTACGAGAATGATTAATGAAGTTGAAGGTGTTAACCGAGTAGTATATGATATTACGAGTAAACCACCGGGGACGATTGAGTGGGAATAGTAATAAAAAGACCTATAAACGTGGTAGTATCAACGTTTGTAGGTCTTTCTTTTTGTCTGTGGTAGCCGTTTTGGTAGCCATAATTCGGATACTTATCATATTTGCGTGGTGGGAGATTTTCGTGTTGGTGGGAATCAGCCTAACAGCGGTCAAAGGAATGCATTGAATGAGCGGCTACGGGCGAATAAGAGCCGTTTTAATGTGACGGCGGATAATGTGTTGGGTCATAATGAATTTGCGAACGTGGCCGGCTTTAATCATCGAAGTAATACTTGCCTTGGAATGGATATGAATTTATTGCGTGGTGAGATGGTGACGATCGTTGATGGGCCGGTGAATGCAAGTCGCGAACATGTTGTGGTTGCAAGCGATACGTTGGGGGCAGATAGCAAGGGATAATAATACAACTGTTGATGAATTGGCAGTGTTGAACGGAATTGAGAATGTTAATTTAATTCGAGTTGGTCAGGTGCTGAGATTGCCTGATGGTGGTAACGGGATTTCTATAGGTGATGTTGTACGGGTTCGGGAATATGCGATTCATTGGGCGACTGGTGAACGGATTGCTAGTTGGGTACTTGAGCAGGAGTTTGAGGTGGTACAGGTTCGGAATGATGGCATGGAGATTTTGTTGAGTGGAGTGATGAGTTGGATTAATATCAGCGATATAAAAAGTGTTTAGAATTTAGTGAAAGTTCTAAATGTTTTCTACTTTAAAAAAACTGTGTGAAATGGTATAATTGTGTCAATAATAGGACGTAATGTCCTTTTTTAATTACCGAAATGGAGAAATGAAGTATGAGTACCTTAGCAAGACCTACGATGCAAAACATTAATTTGATTAAAGAAAAACGTGAAAGACTGAATATGACCCAAAAAGAACTAGCCGATGCGGTCGGTTTAAGTAAGAATGGAGATAGAACTATCAGACGGTGGGAAAATGGGGAGGCTGCACCATCAGCCTTAGAACTATCAGCTATCTTAGATTTTCCAGAAGAAGCACCGTATAAAAACAATCCAGATGCGAAGTACCGTCAAATTGATTTATTTGCCGGTATTGGAGGAACTCGATTAGGTTTCCAATTAACTGGGAAAACAAGAACCGTATTTTGCAGTGAAATTGATAAGTTTGCGGTTAAAACATACCATGCAAACTTTGGAGATACACCCCACGGCGATATAACAGAAATAGATGAAAAAGACGTTCCGGATCATGATATTTTGGTCGGTGGTTTTCCTTGCCAAGCTTTTAGCCAAGCTGGTAGAAAGTTAGGTTTTGAAGATACAAGAGGGACGTTATTCTTTGATGTTGCCAGAATTATCAAAGAAAAGCGGCCTAAAGCCTTTCTTCTGGAGAATGTTAAAAATTTGGTTTCACATGACAAGGGAAGAACTTTCGCAGTCATTATTAATACACTCATTGAAATGGATTATCTTGTAGATTATTCGTTATTTAAAGCTCGTGAATTTGGTGTTCCTCAAAATCGAGAAAGAATTTATATCGTCGGTTTTGATAAAAGACAAGTTGCTAATCCTGAAAATTTTGAAATGCCTGTCCCACCTAAGACACCAGTGAATGTAGGGAAAATATTAGAAAAAACGGTAGATGAAAAATACACCATTTCAGATAAGTTATGGCAAGGTCATCAAAGGCGTAAAGAGGAACACAAAGAAAAAGGAAATGGTTTTGGTTACTCGATTTTTAATGCGGAAAGTGAGTATACAAATACCATTTCAGCAAGATACTATAAAGATGGTAGTGAAATATTAATAGAACAAGCGGGGAAGAATCCACGTAAAATAACGCCACGTGAAGCGTCGAGACTTCAGGGCTTTCCAGATAATTATATTATTCCTGTAAGTGATACGCAGTCGTATAAGCAGTTTGGAAATTCAGTCAGTGTACCTGTAGTTCAGGCCATAGCCGAGAAAATATTAGAAGTGCTAGATTCAAACTAAAATAATATGTAATGGGGAATGTTGATGTTACGAAATTTGAGCGAATTAATTGAAGAAATAAATAGTAAAGTGGAAAGATATAGTGGAAATGAGTTAGAATTGTCAGAGCAATTTAAAGTTGCCATTGAAAACAAACTAAAATCAAATGAAAATATTAAATTTAATAAATATACATCGACATACACGAATGCAAACGGCCAACGACAATTTTTTGCAAATCAATTTTTCTATTTAGCTACTTTAGGAGTAGAATTGCAAAGGGAATTAAATAAATATAAAGGAATTATCCTTAAGGGTCTATCAGATATCCCTTCTAATCAAGCTAGGGAAACAATGACCGATGAATGGAGAAAAGGAAATAACATCAATGCTCTAAGAGCCAAGCTCTCACAGATTATTGAATCTGATCTTGAATTAGAAAAAGTAGTTCAGTTTGCAACTGATTATTCTTCTTGGTCGGGTGCAAAAAACATCGCTAGGAATGACTTCAATCAATCACCGATTAGATCATTATTGAAAGTTATTGCTGAATCAACATCACCAATGTTATCTAAGATAATAGATTTGTATGATGAAGATGATAAATTATTAGTATTGGCTCATGAAAATTTTGATGGACAAGTAATTCAAACTGGATATGCAGAAACAAATTTAGAAACAGAGTTTAAAGAATGGTTAAAAGTCAAAGGTCTTAAACGTGATGATTATGCACAATGGATTAAGACGATTCAAAACAAACGAGCAAAACTTTTACCAGAAAAGCCAAAAGTAAACTTGTATAATGATCCAAGTTCATTAATAGACAATACTATTGACTGGTTCGGATTCGTAGAAACAGGATTCGATCGCGATAGTTCAGGTTATAAAACCACCCTACGAAGTTATTTAGAGTTTTTGAATCACAAGAATAGCCCCGAGAACCTAGAATCAGAGTTTAAAGAATGGTCTTCGAAGCAATTGAAGAATAATGGTGATCCGTATGCCCAAGGTGCTATGAATACTTATGCTCAAGCGATAAAATCTTTTGCACCTAAGTTTCCTGATTTAAACCTTGGAGAATTTAACGTGTTTACAATAAATAAAGCATCTGAAATAGAAAACCTAAGAGCTAAAGTTCTGAATTCCCCACTCTATGCAGAATTAAACAAACAAGCAGGAAACAATGGTGCGATTAAGAATGGTTTAGTTAAGTATCAACAATTTTTGGAAAGTAGATTTCAAGAAAAGCTCTCTCATGACCCAGAATTGAAAGAATTTCATTCAACTGGAATCAACCGCATCTACTTTGGTGCCCCAGGTACAGGTAAGTCATATGGAATCAGAAAATTCATTGAATCTCAAATAGGCACATCTTATGACGAGAATGCAGAAAATGATTTTGTCTTCAGAACGACGTTACACCCTGAATTTTCGTACCATGATTTTGTTGGTCAGGTTATGCCAGTTGTTGATGAAAGTGGTAAAATTGAATACACGTTTAAACCACAGATTTTTACTGATGCCTTAGATTTCGCCTTAAAAAATCCATCGAGGCTTGTTTTCTTAATCCTAGAGGAAATGTCACGAGCCAATGTAGCGGGAGTGTTTGGAGATTTGTTCCAGTTGCTCGACCGCGATGAACAAACGGCTCAATCAGAGTACAGTATTAATAATGATAATATTGCTTTAAAAGTATTTGGAGATAAGAATAAAAAAATCTTCTTGCCTGGAAATTTATATCTAATCGGAACGGTTAACACAAGTGACCAGAATGTTTTTGTAATGGATACAGCGTTTAAGCGACGATTTGAATTTGAGTATATTAGTCCAGCCCCCTCAGCCAAACAGAATGGCATTCCTATCAACAATTTCCAGTTTAGACTAGGAGATTATCATTTAAACTGGATTGACTTCTATCAAGCCTTAAATACGTTTATCGTGGATAAGGCAGGACTCAGCGAGGATAAACAATTGGGGCAATTTTTCGTGAAGTTCCGTGATAATGATGAGGCACATAATCTCAACCAATTAAGCGGCAAGTTGTTACTGTATTTATGGGAAGATATCAATGACAAAATTTATGGTAGTGGAAATGCGAAACTATTTAAGAAATCAATCAAGAGTTTTTCGACTGCTTACGATATGATTGGGAAAAAACAAAATGTCTTTAATACGGATCTTATGAACCAATTTGATGTTAACTTATATGATGAAGATTCAGATGTAGTAGGTGAATAGGCTTATGGAAAATTTAACTTTCCACATAGGTCAAGACGGGGATTTTGTTAATCCTGAAATAATCGATAAGTTTTTCTCTGATGTTGGAGACAAGGAAAAATTTAGAGACATCAAAGGTAATGCGTATGGTGAATTTTATAATTTTGTTGGATTTATCATCAAAGGAAATGATTGTTTAGTGACATTTCCAAAGAAGTTTATGAACCGCGAAAAACGAAAAGATTTATTATCACATGCAGAAGACCGACATCGTTACATACGACTGCTTTTTGACAGCGTTAAAAAAGGCGTTAAAAAAGAAAGTGGAAAACGAGAGTCAGATCAATATGTTGGATTAATGGACGATTTTGATTCTTTTTATCCCTTGACACAGTATTTTAGAGTGAAGTCTTATTATGATGAGTACGGCTTGTTTACTGATGATACGTTAGTTAAATTTTATGGATATAGCGGAAAAGTTGCATGGAGTGATACTATTCGAAAATCACCGATAGTCGTTGATGATGGAAACTTGCTTTATATGCCGATGGTTATCCAAAAGAATGTTCAGGAGCATGTCTTTTTGAGTAAGTGCATGGCTTATGTAATAGATACAACGTTAAGAAAGTTTGAGTTGTTTATCGATGGTCGTCCAACTGGATTTGATACTAGCGATCTTAATTTTGAAGCAAATGATTTCGTACTTGCCAAACTGTACCAGATAAAATCATCGTTTTTTAAGAATATTCATGTCAGATTGATTAATGATTTGATTGAGTTCTTTGAATGTGAGCATCATGAAGGTGGCGATTTAAAGCTGAAGATTTATAACTTCAATTTGTTATGGGAAGACATGGTTAATGAGTTTTTGAATGATAGATTTGTAGGAGTAGACGAGAATCAAAATTTAGTTTTTGGTAGTAATCGTGTGCCGAAGAAATTTGACAAAGCTCAAATATATCCTGATGTCATTGGTCGCAAGGGTTATCGGTTAGAACCGGACCATTACCTGGAAGATGCTGGTCGCCGGTACATATTTGACGCTAAGTACTATATGAAAGACGATGAACTAAATTACAAACAAGTCGCCTATTACTTTTTATTGAAACACCATCTAATGCAGCCTTTTGATGGATTTGACCCAAACGCGACACATATCCCAACATTTAATTCATTAATTTTGCCATCTACCAGTCGCTCGAATCGAACGGAACCACATTTTGCGATTAATCCTGATTATAATCGTGACGATCCGGACTTTAAAATTGTAACACAGTACTTGAATACGATTGAAGTTATGGAGAATTATTTGGGGGTGTAGAAGGTGAATCGACCGCGTAAGCAACATTTAGTTCCTAAGCTACTACTGAAGTCATTTGCAGATGAAAAAGAGAAGATATTTGTTTTTGACAAATTCCAAAATAAATCTTTTATATCAAGCGTTAATGATATAGCTACAGAGCGTGATTTTTACAATACATCTACAAGAAAACTCTATGAGCTAACTGATGACGAGCAAATATTATTAGAAATAAAGAATATGGCAGATGGGTTAAATTTATCTACGGATGAACTTAATGATCACATGGAGTTTTTTATAGAAAACTTTTTTGCAACTAATATTGAGCCAAAACTTAAAAGAATCCTTAATAATATTTCTTCTGTGTTAACGCTTTGTGTAGAGTTGAAAAAAGCAGAAAATGCGATTCGCTACCTAAAACCAGATATAGCATTAATGATCGCTTATCTATTGTGCCGTTCGAAAGAATTTATTACTTCTCATAATGAGCGAATGCTAAGTGCTACGCAAATTATGTATGATTTACATTTGGAACAAACACAAGGACAACAAAAAGATGATACTCAAATTAAAATGAATGACAACTTCAATTCTTGGATTCATGCAGATATTTTGAGTTCGAATTTACCAATCGAAATAGCGAATGGTATTTTAAATCATCATTGGTATTTGGGCATTTCTAACAAAATTAACCCATTCATAATTTCTGATAATCCGGTAGCAACTTCTGGCAACGGATTTGTTACAACTAAAGAATATATATCTTTCCCGTTAAGCTCTACCCTATCTTTAATTTTAGTAGGTAAAGGATTGCTTAAAAGTACAAAGTGGACAACAAAAATAAAAATTCTACTTTTAGAGAACGATGCAGTTGGAGATTTGAATAAAAGACAATTAGAATGTTCATACAAACAGGTTTTTGGCAATAAAGAGACAATAGAAGATTTAATTAGAAATATTGATTTAAAAAGTATCGAAAGAAAGCCCTCACCCTTAGTAACTGGAAGAAAAATAAAAAAATAGATCAAAGCTTTTACGGCTTAAAAATGACATTAAAGCTAGATTGAGTTTAAATATTAGCCTGCATTGTGATTAAACAATTCTACCTTATCCATAATAATTTAAAGGCTGGTGTTCGTTATGGAAAAAGAATTGTCTGAATTGGAAGAGTTAGAAATGTTACAAAGATTCCACACCATGATGTTAGAAACGATGCTTGGAGCTGCTAAAGAATATGATCAGAATAAAGGTCTTCCAGAAAACTATTAAAATCAATACGATGATATAAGGCCGGATATAGAGTCTGCTAAAATAGACCATCAAGGTACTTTAACAGCTTTAAAATAAATTTAATTTTAAGCAATGAAAAAATTGGGGAATGACCGAATAAGGGGAGACGAAACTATTATGAATTTACGGACAGGGAATTAGAATCTTTACAAATGGCATTAGATATTCGTATTGATAATGAAAATGACGATGAAGAAATTAAATATTTAAAACAAATTTGGTTTAAAGTTTTTGGTAGAGAATACGTTTAATAAGGCTCAAAGCATAATGAACAAATCCATGTTCCTTGTGCTTCTATCTATCTACAAAAGCGTGGCTCAACCAATCAACCAACGGCTCATAAAAATGTAACGAAACGCCACTTAACCCACGTGCTACTTCATTACATTTAATCAATCCTTTCGCAACAAGGCTCAAGCAACAAAAATAGTGACTCACTGAAAATCTCAGTCAGTCACTATTTTCATACCTTCCATCAATCCTACAGAACAAATGGCTCTTGAAAGCCATGTGCCGAAAAGTACCCCAAGAGCATTTGTTCAACTAACGACGCATACTTCGTCGAGTTTCACTGGCAGCCCCACTTTTCACCACATAGCTTTCTTATCAAATCCTACAGAAGCGGGCCGCCCGTGGCGAATAGAATCAACATCTGAAATCTAAAATAAAATACGAGCTGACTATCCTAACTACTCTATCTATTAGTACCCTACTACAAAATCAAGACCATTAAAAACATTTGTTTTCTCAACGATTACAAAATGGGATTTTCCAGTAAGCTTATATAGATTTTCTGCTGATTATAGTATTGGAAAAGATATTCAAAGGTTTTCGATTCAGTCGCCGGTCAGGTTGAACGAAAGTCATCTATCCGGTCAAAAGCATGGCTCAAGGTTCTAATTGCTACAATCACTGTGGGAGGACCAGTCATTGCAACAATCAGAACCTTTTATCATTCCTACTCGCCAGGTACGAAATAAGGTTTCTGGTTAATATCCGGGCAATTTTAAACAGGTTACCTATTTCAAAAAAGGTCAAAAGAAAGGAATATCAACCATTTCTTCCACTGCATTCCAGAAAAGATTGGCATTCGTGGTTCAGGCTCGCCCGCTCTAACGTCCGCTATAGTCCAAGCCCGACGAGTCGCCCTTGTAACCTTACGCTACCTCTAGACCATGCGATCCCGTCAATTAGACATACAGCAGAGAAAAGACAAAATTAACGAATGATGGACCTGTTCATTAATATTGTCTTTTTAAAGGTAACTTTTATTATTGGCTCATAGAAAATGTAAAGTTACGAAATGATAAACCTATTTCGCAACATTACATTTTTATCAATCTTATCCGCTCGATTTGCATCATGGCTGTACAGTTGTTATCAGGGTGGCTTTTATCATAGAACGGGCCTGTATCCATTAAATCGGGGCGAGCCACGGTCTCGCCTTGTCCG
>JGI24703J35330_11748728_pt1 | contig 29380 bp, 25 predicted proteins | sample TergutNt197P1_FD_35330 | JGI IMG/M metagenome (IMG submission 35330)
TCAAGCCTAAATTTGCACAAATGAGCGTTTTCGCTCATTTTTTTTGAAATCCAAGGGGTGGGGTGTGATTTTACGTATAATATATTAACCAAATAGGTGTGCTTTCGCACGCCTTTTTAGTTTCTAAACTGAAAAAGAAATAATTCGCCCTCAAATTCCGTCCTTTCTGCGGAAAATCCATCGGACACCATAAATCAAGTCCGAAAATCAAGAATTCAAAATTTCAAGTTTTTTCGTTTTACCCCTTGCAATTCTAAAGAAATTAAGGTATAATATCTTTAGGGAATGATTTTTTTTAAAGCTAGGGAGGGAAATATTATGCCACGTATCCAATCAAGCACTGACCTTCGTAATAACTACAATGAAATTTCTACGTTCTGTCACGAGAGCCGTGAGCCTGTGTTCATCACTAAAAATGGACAGGGTGATTTAGCCGTCATGAGTATGGAAACATACGAGTGGTTAAACGGGAAACTTGAACTCTACAGCCTTCTCGATGAAGGACGCAGGGCTGCAAAAGAGGGTCGCAAACGTCCGCACAGAGACGTTTTCAGAGATATCAAACAGGAGATAGCGGATGGTAGAATTTGAAATAAACGTAACCGAACTTGCCGAGAATGACCTGCGAGATATCGCAACATATATCGGTTCGCATCTGCATGAGCCGAATGCTGCTTTGAATACGAACGAAGTGTTTGAAGCGAAAATCGACAGCTTGAAGCGGATGGCTTTGGCTTACCCGATTGTCGGAGACGATTATTTGGCTTCAATTGGCTACCGCTTAATGCCCGTCAAGAATTATCACGTCTTTTATATCGCTTATGAAAAAGAAAAATTAGTCGATGTTGACCGCATTTTATATAATCGCCGCAACTGGAATTATATTTTATTAGGCTCACCACCAGTTGACCACGACTAACTCCGCAAGTTCTGTGCCCGTAGATATGCGTATTTATGTTGTTCGAGGCTTTTTGCGTGATTTTTGGTTTGGATTGCCATTTTTCTTTTCAGATTAGTCAAAACAAATACCATATCACCTCCATGTAGGCGTAGGCTTATTAGTCAATTTCAACAGCTTCGTTATCAATGATTTTCTGGAAAATTGCATTTGTTGTGTTTTTCCAAGTTTCATTCGCTTCGGCTATTTTTTTGTTCCTTAGTTCTGTATTTTGGAATGACTCATCAGCTAGTTTATCCTGCAAATCCCTACATGGCAGAGGTATTACCGTTTTCAAAACATCTTCATCAAGTATTGCAGGATAGCTTGAACCTGTACTCCATTTTCTAAACTGTTCACGAGTGCTTTCGCCCCTCAACACAAAGTGCAGGTAGTGAATATTGACACCTTTTTTAGCTCTTATCACGCTGAAACCTGTTGAGCATATTTGGTTATCCAGTTCCAGTGGTACGATTGCAATTGCACCTCTTGTCGGTCTGCAAGTTGATATGATAATATCTCCAGCCCGAATTACTTTTCTTGCCCTCGAAGGGGCTTCTTCGCCAATTAACTCTTGGGGATTGACAATAATACCTGTAGCTACGTCGATAGAAGATATATCCACATATAAAAACGGCTTATCGGGTTCTAGCTCTGGATTTCGCTTGTCGGGAACAATGTCTGCGCATTTGCGTACTTCGGTTAATGTTTTGTCTTGGAATTTCTTAATTTCAAGAGCTGGCAAGTGAAAGTCAATATCCCACCGACCTGCTTTAGTAAGTTGATTCCGCTGAGCAATTAGTTTTTTCATTCCCATCCAATCTCCTTATGAAACAATTCAATTGCCGCTTGAACTTCTGAACCCGATTTGGGGCGACCAGTAGCATCATATCCAAGATTTTCAATCTCAAGCAACAGCGTTTTCGCATCATTGTCTATACTTTCGTCTTTTTTGAGTTTTTGAAAAATGCAAAGCGAGGTTTTAACCATTGCTCCATATGACTGGAACGACTCTTCAGGCAAGCTAATTATCGCTTTGATATTTGCTACTCCATCAACCCATTTTCTAACAAACTTTGAGTTTTTGTTTTTTAATAAGCCGTCAGGCAGAACGATAGCAAGTCTACCGCCGGGCTTCAAGAACTGAAAACATCTTTCAAGGCCTATGTACTCCATTGGCAATGTTTTTTTCTTATGACCCAAATCGAATCTTCCGACCATCTCCATGACCTCTTGGGTCATTAGGCTGCCAAAAGGAGGATTTGTTAAAATAATATCGAATACAGCGGGGTTAGCGTTTTCATCATCAACTAACTGCAGGATGTCGGGATAATTGTCAAAACTGAGCAACGAATCGACATTTCTAATGTTTGTGTGACCATCGTCATGTAGCATCATATCTGTCATTGCTATCCTTACCATTCTATCGGATTTTTCAATGCCGTGCAGATGGAAGAATTTGAATTGATGGATTGTATAATCGTCCACTATATTCGAGTGGTTTTGGATTATGAACCCCAAGCTTTTGCTCAGAAAATGCCCAGAACCGCAAAACGGGTCAAGAATTAAGTCGGAAGGGGTTGGCGAAACGATACCCACCGCAAGCCTGACTATTGGGTCTGGAGTAAAGTATTGTCCCATGCCTGCTCGAATTGCGGAGTTAAGCACACCTTGAAAAGCGCGGCCTTTTACATCAGCATCGCTATCTACGAAGGAAAAATTTTGCAATTTTTCTGTGACCTTATACAGAGCTACATCGCTTAGCCTTATATTGCTCTTAAACACTCCGCGCGACCTTTCGTAATTGGGTATCCGCTTGGAGTATATTTGGATTTCGACACTTCGAGCTTCTTCGTAAAGTTCCCTTATATTTGCCGCCACTTCGGAGTTGTTGCTTGCACCATATATCTGAAATCGAAACTCGGTATCAACTTTCTTTTCGATTGTGCTTCTTTCGTCATAAATTTTACTGTATATGACTTTACAGAGTTCATCAAGTGCTTCATCGGCGTGTAATCCATCAGCATCACGAATTACGCTATTACACTCAAATAACAGCCTTTCATAATTGCTTGATAAAGGCTGTAAACCTGTTTTGTTTGAGCTTGTCACTTTCGGTATTTCCCGCACCAAACGAGCCTTGCTTGCTATCCCCTCTTTGGAATAGCTTGGAATATCCGATATGAACTCAAAATCGTTAGGGTCGATTTTCTTTCTTATGCATCGCACCTTGGTTCCGTTTGTTACTAATCCTATGGTGGCAGTATGCGTTGCAGCTAGATAGGTTTCTAACTGCCTTTGAGCTTCGTAAAATTCCTGTTCGGATATGTTCCCCTTTTTTACCTCAATAAACAAGAACACACGTCTATTTTGGTTCTTCAAAGCTATGTCGGCTTCCTTTTCTGTGGAACCCATTTTAACAGGGTCTTCAATTTGCAATCTTTCTCCAAGCCATTCCAACGGATAGTTGTATGCAGAAATTAGTTGCCTTAGCGCCCACTGCCTTACAAACTCTTCTATATCCTGCTCTGCTCCAACATATGTTCCATGCCTACCAAACCATTGCTGAGCCTTTCGTTTAGCATCGACAACATCCCCATGTGTTGAAAAATACCATTCATCTGGGCTAACCAGATAGTAAGTTCCAATTTGCGCCATAATTACCTCCGTCATAAACCGTTCTTGATTTGCGTTTCTTCTGCTACACATGAAGTCAAAGACAAACAAAAAACTATGAGCAAAGCCCGTTGATTTGCTATTCGGGTTCATGTACGACACAATATTTTCACGTATTCTCGGAATCTGAAATTCCTCAGAAGTTGTGAGAATTGAAAATAGGTTCTTAATCTAATCTTGTTCATTTTCCATGAAGTTGTTACCCCATAGTTTTACAAATCAATTCGATATTCATCAGAAGCATCATAATGATAGAAAATTTCATCTACTACTCCGTCAGTTAATTTAAATTCAAGGCTCATTCCATCACGGAAATATCTATACCGATTGTTTGTGCCAGCGATTTCAGAAGGTTCGCCATATAATTCCAAAACGCGCTCCCTACTCGCACCGATGTATGCACCATTAGGGGTGGTGATTGTATCATTAGTAACATTGATTGCGAGAATACGGTTATCTTCACCCGTTTCATCGGTCGAAAAAGTACTTATTTCAAACCCTGGGTAGAAATAAGTATAATCTCGCCCATGGAACGCACAGCTTTCTTCTGCGAAATAATCATTTGGCTCACCAAGCCTATCGCGGGCGATTTCTATACAACTACCAAGGAATATATCAAAATCCTTAAAATGGAAAAAGTACCCATCCATTGCACCAAGAGTTGTGCGTTCAACATATGCTGGTGGATTGTTTTCAGAACCTCCATCGGTTCCAGTGTCGTTGCCACCTGATTCAGTAGCATTACCATTTGTTCCGTTCGGGTCAACATTGCTACCGCTATCATCATTTCCTTCAGAATCTCCGCAAGCTGTAAAGATTGCAATTGTTGCTGCTAGTGCTAAGCATAAAAACGAAGCTGTGATTTTCTTTTTCATATTTATAACCATTCCTTTCCGCCACAAACGTGGCATGAACAAAAACCTGTAAGTATCGGGGGTGGCAGAACAGCCCTTACTAAGGGCTTATCTAGTAATCGTTCGAATTTCGCCATATTGTTCAAACTCTGCTAGCTGAGTCGTTCTATGATTATCGTATTCATAAATCAGTTGTTCCCATTTTTTGGCGATTTCAGCGGTATTCCTATGGTCGGGCAGTTCTAAATGGTCAAACGCTTGGTTACTCCGAAGTTCTTTCCCCAACCAACGCGACAAGATTTCCGCACCAAACACGTTCATATGAAGACCAGCGTTCGGAGTATGGAACTGTAAGTCGATTGGTTCAGGAAGTTCGCCATTTTCGTTCATTCGCCCAAGACTAAAGAATTGTAACGAATGCTCATCAGCATAATCTCTAATAAGCTCATCCCATCCATCATGCCAATGCGGAAAGGCTGTGGGCGCTTTAGTCAAGACTAATTCAATCCCATTTTTGTAACACAATTTTCGAATCCGCTCAAGATATTCCCACGTTATATCTGGGAAATAATATTCGTCTAATCGTCGCGGTGTCGGAACTCTCGTTACTGGAACAGTTTCACTTCGCATCAGATAGCCATTAAACCCGACTTGTCTTGCCACAAAAAAATACCGAAAATCATCATTAGAAAGTTCGCGCCATCTATCTTTATACCGAAATAAAGGAAATGCGTAACTAATCAACGATTCCTCTTCAAGCATAGAAGAGTTTATTGCACCAAACTTGTCTGGTGAAAACCGCATTCCATCTATATTCAAGCGATTATACGGTTCACTTGTTGGTTCACCACGACGCATTGCGAGAACTGACAGCACTACTACTTCAGGTGGCGTTTCAGCGAATCTTAGTGTATCACGTAAAATCCAATAGCTTTGCCACAAAGTTTGTGACGGAGCACCTCTAATATGAGAGGTTATACCGTGTTCACGAAAAAGCTCTGGCGGTGAGAAATTCTGATAAACCTCGCAATCGCCAATAAAAATAACACTATGATTTCTAAGTGAACTGTAATATTCGCCAATTAAAGCACCATCAAAAACCTCACTCATAAACTTAGGTACAAAAAGTCTCTGTAATCCCAAAAAGACAAGTGTGTAAACAAGAATAACTGCCAAATATTTGCAGATAAGTTGTTTTCTATTCGGTTTTGAGATAGTCTCCTTAACAGATTCGATTTTTTCGTTATCGAACTCACTATTTTTCATACGTCCCCCATTCATGACACTACTGGGAATAAAGATTCATCAAAGGTATAGACATTAGCACGCGTCTGATTTAGCTGAGCAGCACGAGCGGCACTAAACATATGCGTATCTTGAGAACCGCGACAATATCTAAATCTTGACGCATCAAAATGATACCATGTTCCGTTAATGTTAATCAGATTCCAAGCATGGCTGAAAGCAACTGTATTGTGAATCCTTACGTTTTCGATTCCTGCACCAGTTAACAAAGCCTCGGCAGCACGTTGTGAGGCGATGCAGTTACCACGCATACCACGGAGCGTGTTATAAGCAAAACGAACCTCGTCATTCGGGTTAGACGGGTTATTCTGATAAGTCATAGTGTAAAAAACATAACGATGAATAAGCCTTGCTCTTTCTATCATATTATTAGTCTCAAAAACGCCGAGTTCATTTAAGCGTTGTTGAACTAATACCGCCAAGCCGCCTTCTTCAACGTCAACTATATGCACGTTAATTGTAACACTCGTAGAAAGTCCTGCTCTATTAGTTACAGTATGAGTGACTGGATATACCCCCACTTGGTTAGAAACCACCGCACTTGAATCGATTTCCCAGTGCGGATTAGGGTCATAAGCATCAGTAACAGTTATTCCGTGACGAAACGCAATCGAATTACCAAGTAGCACCGAAAAATCACGCGTCCCATTAATAACTGGTGGTTCAGTAACAGTAACCATCTGTAGTGTAGCATCGACTTCAGCCGTATTACCAAACTGGTCTAAAACACGAATTGTTACTGGATGTGAACCCTCGCTACTCCAATTAGGAGTAGTGACAAATTCAGATGTAAGTTCGATATATTCACAAGCATACTCGTCTGGAACTCTAAAAAAAGCTGAACTTTCAACTTGAGGATTAGGTTCATTAACAAATCGAGTAACAGTGACTGGCACTACGTTCGGAGGAGTCGTCACAACCACTTCAATCTTAGAATAGTGGCGAACCCCTTCTACAACAATCGCAACATCATGAACGCCAACTGTTTTATAAAAATCATCTGGTAAATCCATTTCAAGAATAACATCTTCTGGTGCAATTAAGCTATTTCTCGTAAAAGAAGCGAAGTCACTAAGCACAAAAAACGCAGGAGTACCACGTTCAACTGTTATACTTTCAGTGACGTTAAAGATTTCACACAAAGCCTCAATCACAGTATAATTTCCGTAAGAATCAGTTATTTGAACTATAACCTCATAAATTCCAGCGACTTCGATATCAGGTTCCTTCAAGAATTTTGATGTCGTTTCAGAGTGGTCGAACAAATCGCTATAAAAGTCAGACGGTGAGAGTTCTATTCCTACAGGCGAAGTCACATTAACAGGGTTAGCAACAGGAGCGACATTATCGATGACGTTCAATTCAACCTCATGCAGTGTCGAACCCCCATCAGTGAGTATTGTGAGGGAATGTACTCCTGGTATAACGCTTATTTCCGAAAAACAGAGTTCGCTTTCGCCATCAACACTGTTCACGCTTCCGAAAACAGCTTCTCCTCTGAGTCGTGTGAACCACTCAGTCGGAGCGGGAATTTCTTCTCCCATATAAATGCTAACTGGTTCTTCAGTAAACACCGGTGTGTTATACCAAATCCAAAATATTATCCCACCAACACCAGTTGCAAGCAAAAAACACACAGCAAACACTACCCCAAAAATCATTCGGCGAGTGTTTCTAAAACTGCCACTCCGTGTTTTTCTAAACATTCTTTTACTACGGTGAACACGCTGTCCGCGCGAACTATCTGTTCTTCTATTTTCCATCATTTTTCATTAGACCTCTTTATTGAAAGTTCGGGGGGCACTACGCCTAAATTGTTTGACACAACACGCTGATTCGTCAGGCTAAATGAGAGAAATGAATTCCCTCATTTTAGCCCTTGTTTAGCATTACTGTATTTCTGGCAATCCAGTTGTATCAAAGCTATCATAACGATTGTTTCTGTTTGGCGAAATTCTTCGTGCTGTTTCGTTTGTGAACATAAAACTACCTTCATAATGACAATTATTGTACCAAGTTGCGTCATAATGATACCAGTTACCATTTATTTTAATCAAGTTCCAAGAATGTGTGTTATCGCTATTTCTGATTCTCATGTTTTCGATTCCTGCTCGTCGTAACAAGATTTCTGATACTCGCTGTGTTGCGATACAGTTCCCCCTCATGCTACGTAAAGTCGAATACGCAAATTGAATATCAGACATTTCTCCAGGACCGATTCGGCGAACATATGTCATATTCGCACGAACATATCTATGAATAAGCCTTGCACGTTCAATCATATTGTTAGTATTAAATACACCAAGGCTATGCAATCGATTATCAGCGAGGTTGTATAGGTCATTAGATGACACTTCAGTCACACGAACATTTACAGTAACGCTCGACGTATTCCCCGATCTATCACGTGCGGTAAAGACTAGCGGATACGTTCCAGCTCTGTTCAAATTCACGGCATCAGCATTTACAAATAATTCAGGCGAAGGGTCTAAATCGTCAACAACTGTGACACCATAACGAAACGCCACAGTAGTACCCACTCTTACCGAAAAATCTCTAGCTCCCAAAATCGTTGGAGGGGTTATATCATGCAAAATCGAAAGCTCTGACTCGACGATTGTATAATTGCCACAACCATCACTCACACGGACCGTTATAGATTGCACACCAATATAATCCCAGTTTGGAGAGTTTACAAACTCCGAGGTAATGCTCTCATATTCATCTGGAATAGTTGTAAAGAAAGTACTACTATCAGCACGTTCACCCAAGAAAATCCAACGCCCTAAAACACTGGTCGCTTCTGGAGGTGTGGTGTCAATTACAGAAATCTTTGATTGATAAGCAACTCCATCAATCAAAACCCAAATCTCAAACTCACCTACACTCCTGCTAAAATTTTCTGGCAAAGTTTCAGGTGCTTGCAGAGTAATTTCGCCTTCAAAATTAGACAACGTTTCAAACGAAACAAAATCAAGAACGTCAAAATCACTCAAAGTTAGTGCGGTTTCAGAAACCACAACCCTCTCGATTATAACCTCTGGAATTATGTAGAAAACCTCACACACAGCCTCCACAATCGTGTAGTTTCCATAAAAATCGGTGATTTTAACCAAAACCTCCTGCGTTCCAAAAACGCTTAGGTCTGGAGCTTGTAGGAACTCTGATGTAGTCGAAGAATGGTCAAATAAATCAGTGTAAAAATCAGAGGGAACAAGTAAACCCTCATTTCTTTCTGAATCTTCATCTAAGTTCCCGCCAAAGCTTTCTACAACCTCGCCAATCGGAACACTTATGTTGACTGGTGTTGCAGTAGGCGGTACATTATCAACTACTTGTAGAAACATCGTGTACAGTTCGCTACTTTCGCCACTTTCGAGTCGCAATACCACAGTATGTCGCCCAGGCGTGTCAGTAACACCGATTAAATTTTCGGGTTCGTAGAAATCCACAATCCTTGCATTCGTAGTATTCTCGACATAAGCTAAATCAGTAGCTGAAATGACTGAATCATCAAACCACGAACACGGCGATGGGAGTTCATCGCCAACATAGACGCTAATTATATTAGTAGCCGCCACTGGTGTATTCTCAAAAAAACCCCTTAATCCAAACGCACCGAACATAAAAGAAGTTACAATTCCAATAACAACCAAAACAATAACACAAAACATAACTAAGAGTGTTTTATGGCTGATTTTGCTCTTTATCATTTATATTATCCCTCAAAAATTCATAATATGAGATATTGTAACATAAAAATCAAAAAAAGTCAACCGTTTACGCACAAATATTGACAAAAAATTTAGCGACCACTCCGGAATGGATTTTAGCTTCAACCTCATAAGTCCCGTAAGACTTAATGTCGTCTTTAACGGTGATTTTGCGTTTGTCAATTTCACAGCCTTCATTTTTAAGAGCGACCGCTATATCTTTAGCCGTAATCGAACCAAAAAGTTTTCCGCTATCTCCTGCTTTTGCTGAAATCTTAAATGTTTTCCCGTTAATCTTTTCGGCGATTTTTTCTGCCGACACTAATTCCTGCCGTCTTTGTTCTTGCAGAGCAGCTTTCTTTTCTTCGAGCATTGCCATATTAGGCTTAGTTGCCTCAACTGCTAATCCTTGTGGGAATAACATATTACGAGCGTAGCCATCTTTAACATTTTTGACTTCGCCTGCTTTACCTGAACCTTGTACATCTTTTAAAAATATAACTTTCATTATAATTTTTCCTTTCATTAATTTGTTTTAACTATTAATCGACTATATAAGTTGAAAATGCTTTACATTTTCAATCCGCAGCGTTTGCTGTGTAGTCGCCGTATGCGACCCTGACTTGAATTTCATAGCATTTATTCATCAAGTATTTCCTCGCCAATAATGCACGGCGAGTTGTGTTCTATCGCGTAACCCTAATTTTTCTAAAATCTGCGAAACTGCGTTCCTAACTGTTCCTTGCGACAAAAAAAGTTTAGCGGCAATTTCATTGTTAGACAATCCAGTCGCAATTAGGGACAGAATTTCGTTTTCACGCTCGGTTAGTTCAGTAAAATGGCGTTCTGGCAATTCTTTTGCACCACATAATTCTACAGCAGAATTTAATTTCACACCTTTATCGAAAACCAATGCTCCTTTTTGTACCGCGCGAATGCGTTCAATAATCCCATCAGCGGGCGTACTCTTTAAAAGATAACCATCCGCCCCTCCTTTAATCGCAGAAGCGATATATCCCTCGTCACTAAAAGTAGTTAGCATCACGATTCGTACATTTTGAAAATCTGATTTAATTTTTTTAGTAGCTTCGATTCCGTCCATCACTGGCATTCGTATATCCATTAAAATTACATCTGGAACGGTTTCATCTTGCTTACATAACTCAAAAGCGACCAGACCGTTTTCGGCGGTATAGACTGACCAATCGGGTTCTTTGTTTTCAAACAGGATTTGCAGAGAATCTCTGATTAGAGCGTCGTCATCTACTATTAGTAATTTCACTCTTTACCCTCCAATTCCTCAATGAAAGCACATTTTCTTGACACAATACACACAATTCTAAATCCATTTTCTGTGCTGATTGTTAGATTTCCACCGATTTTCCTCGAACGCTCTTTCATTCCAGCAAGCCCCAGTCCTTTTGAATAACGTAAATGAAGTGAAGACGTAGATTTTTGAGAAGTCGTTCCATTGTCATCAAAACTCATTCTAAAATAGCTACGATTTGAATCGAGTTCAACTCGCACTAAAGTTGCGTTTGAATGGCGCGACACGTTAGTGAGTGCTTCTTTTAGATTAGTACAAAACAACCCCATCACACTATCAAATTCTGCGATTTCATCAAATTTAGTAAAATCTTTGGTTTCGATTTTGTTTTGGAATTCTACTTCACAAAACGAAAACTCATCGCATAGTTCGCTAAACTCTTTCAATTTCACAAAGCCAGAATCATTTTTAACAGATGATGGTTTTAGATTGTAGACCGTTTCGCGCAAAATCGCTGATGCTTGTTCTAAACGCTGTATAGTTTGCTCTAACAAAGATTTAGCTGATTCACCGCCATAAATACTATCAGCAGTCTGTAAAGCTAAGAGTGCGCCTGCGATTTCATGCCCCACATGGTCATGAATGTCTTGTGCAATTCTCGTTCTTTCGTTAAGTTCAGTCAAACGAGCAATGTTTTTTAATTGCACATTAGTTTCAGAACGCTCACGCAGGAGTTTTAGGAGCTTGGCGTTAATTTCAATATTCTGCAAAGTAAGCTCGTTTTCGAGTACCACCCACTTTGATTCAACAAAACCGATTGTCGGAAAAAGCAAACCAAACCAAGCGGGCAACCAATAAAATGCAAATGGAACAGTAATTGCAACTTCAATAAACGGAAGCCATTTATAAGCCACAAATCGATACCGTATAGCAGAGGTCGCAGTTAATGCTAATACAAACACGATTCCTAACAGCGGGCTTCCGTCAATCCGCACAGACCACAATACAATGATTACCAGACCTGCTAAAATACGTGCTATGAGGAAATATATTTTCATTATACTTTCTTAACAGCGTCTTCCATTGCAGAAATCACTCTGTCGCACCAATTATCAAATTCAGGGTCAAGTTCCTGTAGATTTGGATTAGAAAGCACATTTTCGATTACTTCACGAATGCCTTGGTCAAAACGTTTTGTTGCGACAAATTCTGGAACTAATCGCTTGAGTTTTGTATTATCAAACACAACAGAATTTGCCTTATCTCCGATTAAAGAGCCAGTAAAATCATAACCAGAACATTTTGACAAAAAATCACTCGGTACATAATACGGCTTTAGCTCGACATTTAACACACGTGCAATCGCTGTATAAACCTGATTCCAAGTCAAACTCTCATCAGAAGTGATTTGTACACTTTCACCAATCGCATGAATATTACCCATAAGTCCTATAAAACCTTTAGCAAAATCAGAGTTATGAGTCATAGTCCAGAGTGACGTTCCGTCGCCATGAATTATTACGGGTTTACCTTCGAGCATTCGTTTAACAACCTGCCACGAACCCTTGTCGCCGTGAACCCCCAGCGGGATATATTTATCATCATACGTATGCGACGGTCGAACGATTGTAATCGGAAATCCGTCATCTCTATAACGCTCCATCAAGTATTCCTCACACGCAATTTTATCACGTGAATAACCCCAATAAGGATTAGATAACGGCGTAGATTCTGTTACACGATAATCCGACAAAGGTTTTTGGTATGCTGAAGCCGAACTAATGAAAATAAACTGCTTACACCTGTCTTTGAATAATCGGTAACGACTTTCAAGCTGTGCTGGAACGAACGAAATAAAATCGGCGACTACATCAAAAGTATAATCTTTAATTAGCTCACTCACTTTCTTTTCATCGCTCATTTCACAAGTGATTATATTTACATTATCAGGGATTTTTACATCAGGGCGATTTCCACGGTTTAATATATACAGCTCCCATTCTGGCATTTTAGATAATTGTTTCATAATTCCAGTGCTGATTATTCCAGTACCGCCGATTATCAATGCTTTCATAATTATGACCATTCCTTACATATTTAGTTCTTCGCTAATGCAAAATCAGACGTACTACTCACGTTATCGCAAGCAAGTACGCCGTTTTAAATTGATTTTGTTTGGTAACTTGAAGAGCTTTGCTTTCGTCAAGCTCGTTATTAGCGGGAAGTAAATTCCCTCTTATAACGAACTCTTGTTTGACTTTATTCAGCGAATCCGCCTTCAACAAGTTTTACAAGTCCTTCTACTGCTTCTTCTTCATCTGCACCATCAGCGATGATTTTGATTGTAGAATTTTCAGTGATTCCGAGAGAGAGTATTCCGAGTAGACTTTTTGCGTTTACTCTACGTTCTTCTTTTTCAACCCAAATTGAAGATTTGTATTCATTCGCTTCTTGAATGAAAAACGTTGCTGGTCTTGCGTGGAGACCTACTTGATTCTTTACAGTAGTTTCTTTAGTGTACATTGATTATACCACCTTTCTTATAAAAAAACACACTCTTATTAAGTGACCCCATGTTAATGTTCGGTAACACCGCGCAGGGCAAAGCTCACGAAGAGCAGGCTTTTTGCCTGCTTGACAGACTCTCCCTGCACACCTCTCGCCTTGCTCGTGAAAACCGACACAGAGTGTTGGGGGTTTACACCCAAACTTTCAATAATTTTATAAGCCAATTCCACAACATCTTGAAATGTCTTATGTGACTATTGCGACTGGCAACTGGTGTGTTTATTTCCTCATTATATAATTATACGTGTTATTTTCAGTTTAGTCAATACTCATATTACCTAAACATAAAACAATATTTTTTAAAAAAATGTACAAATTATACAAAAATATTATCAGTTTTTGTTGTTCACGAAAGTAAATCAGGTCTTTTACTATATGTTGTAGCCTTGGATTGTTCCAAACGCCATTTTTTGATTTCGGCATGATGCCCCGATAGCAAAACTTCTGGGACGCTTTTTTCACGCCAGATTTCAGGGCGTGTGTATAGAGGATGTTCTAGCAACCCATCCCAGTGGCTATCACAGATATACGCTGATTCGTCTGGCAAAACCCCGTCTTGCAAACGAACTACAGCATCTGTTAAGAGTAATGCGGGGAGTTCACCACCAGTCACCACAAAATCGCCGACACTTATTTCTCTGAACCTCAATTCTTCAAGCACACGACAATCCACCCCCTCATAATGCCCACAGAGGATTATGAGGTGTGGTTGATTCGCTAATTCTTTTACCAATTCTTGATTAAGCGTTTCGCCTTGAGGGCTCATATAAATCAGATGTGCTGTTTCATTTTGAGGAATTGATTTTATGCAGGAATAAATCGGTTGAGCCTGAATTACCATACCAGTTCCACCGCCATAAGGCTTATCATCTACCCGATTATGCTTATTGTCAGCGTAATCACGAATGTTGTGACAAGCGATTTTGACTTTGTCCCCATCTATCGCACGCCCGATTATGCTTTCTTTTAGATAACTCTCACACATTTCAGGAAACAAAGTTGCTATATCTATTTTCACTAAAACCTCTAAAATTCCTCAAATTCCCGATTTTTGTAATAATACTTACGCTCTTCGTCAGTGATTTTACGTATAACTCTACAAGGATTCCCTGCCGCCACCGCGTTAGCTGGAATATCTTTAGTCACCACACTACCTGAACCGATTACGGTATTATCCCCTATACTTACACCAGGGTTGACCACCGTATTGCCACAAATCCAGACATTGTTACCAATTGTAATCCCGATTCCGTATTCATAGCCACTATTGCGCGGTTCGTGGTGAAGTGGATGCCCCGCCGTATATAAAGACACGTTCGGTGCAAACATAACGTTATCGCCAATCGTGACTTTTGCAACATCAAGTATCGTACAGTTGAAGTTGGCATAAAAATTATCACCAACTTCGATATTTTCACCATAATCACAATAAAACGGAGATTCAACCCATAATTTTTTACCAGTTTTGCCTAAAACTTGACGAATTAACTCATCTTTTCGTTTGAAATCATCAGCACGAAGTGTGTTGTATTCTTGACAACGTAGCTTATTAGCAATCCGCGATTCAGTCAACCCATCTTCCCATGCTTTGTACGGCAATTCAGCGAGCATTCGTTCTTTTTGAGTCATCAGGCTTTCTCCTATTCCTCCACGTCAAGGTTCTTTACAAACAACAATTTGTGAGCTTCACCTACAACAATCTGCATAAGTGCAAGCCCGACCATTACCGCCCAATGAACAGTTGTCAGTCCAGTTTCTATGTCGAAGATTTCGGCAACTGGTGGAATCAATGCAACCATAAGCGTAAAACCGATTGTTCCAAGTGCAGCAAAAGTGATTCCTTTATTATCAAAAGGGCTTACTTTGAAAATCGAAAGTTCGCTACGAACATTAAAGATGTTTATTACAGATGCCCATGATAGAACAATAAACGCCATCGAAATTCCGATTGAATAAAACGCCGTTCCATCTTCGACTATTGTGCTGTACGATGCTGCTGTAATATGGTCAGGGGCTGGCAATACGTATGCACCTAAGAAGAACGCTCCAAGCGTCAAAATCACAAAACAGATTGAACCTCGAGCGATTTTTGCCCCAAGTCCAGCCGAGAAAATCCCTGAACCTTTGCTTAATGGTTTACGTTTCATAACACCTTTCTCTGGTTTCTCAAAAGCCAAGAAGAAGCCTGGGATTCCGTCAGAAACAACGTTGATTAACAAAATCTGCAATGCCAATAGCGGGGATACACCTACCACAAGCATTCCCGCAAGCAGGATAAAGATTTCCGCAAAGTTTACGCTTAGTAGGAAAGCGATTGTCTTCCTGATATTATCATACGCTGTACGCCCAACAGATACAGCTTCAACAATCGTAGCGAAATTATCGTCAGTAATGACCATATCGGCAGCGTTTTTAGAAACTTCAGTACCAGTAATGCCCATCGCAACACCAACATCGGCGGCTTTTAACGCTGGAGCATCGTTTACACCGTCACCAGTCATAGCAACAACTTCACCTTGAGCGGTCCACGCCTGAACAATTCTGATTTTATCTTCAGGGCTTACACGTGCGTATACCGATACGTTTCTAACTTCATTAGCCAAAGCCTTCTCATCCATTTCAGAAAGCTGCGCTCCTGTCAAAGCTTTGTCGCCTTCTTCCATAATACCGATTTCTTTGGCAATCGCTTTAGCGGTTTCAACGTGGTCACCAGTAATCATAACTGTGCGGATTCCAGCGTCTTTAGCAATCGCTACAGCTTCAGCACTTTCAGGACGTGGCGGGTCAATCATTCCTACAAGACCTAAGAAATGCTGGTCTTTTTCAAGAGCTTCAATACTCATATCCTTAGGTTTTTTATCGTAAACTTTGAAACTGATTGCGATTACTCTAAGTGCTTTTTCAGCAAACGAATCATGAATTTGTGTGGCTTTTTCACGAAACCAAGGAGCTTCGTCCCAATTCACAGGGATTCTATCAAATGCACCTTTGGTAATTACGAGGTAATAGTCACTATCAGCCTCATCTACATGGTGAACAGTTGTCATGCGTTTTCGTCCAGAATCAAACGGCAATTCATGAATCCGCGGGAAGTCACGTTCAGCCACTACACGGTCTAACTTTAAGTCGTGCAAAAGCCTGATAATCGCAATTTCAGTAGGGTCTCCTATTACGTGTTCATCATCATCGCCCCTAACTTCAATTGTAGCATTACTACAAACGGCGAGCATTTCGATTAGTTTTTTGTGATGGTCATCAAGTTCTTTTTTGATTTCTTTGACCGACACTGGTTCATAACAAGAATGCCAGATTTTCCTGATTTTCATCTTGTTTTGAGTAAGTGTACCAGTCTTGTCAGAGCAGATTACCGACGTATTTCCAACTGTTTCTACAGCTGGAATTTTTCGGATAATCGTCTTTTTTGCCACCATGTTGAAAACACTGTAAGAAAGTGTCATCGTAACGATAATCGGGAGTGTTTCTGGAACAGCCGCAACCCCGAGTGCTACTGCCAAAATTAAAGTGTCAGCGAAATCACGGTAATTACCAGTCATCGGATTTATAGAGTGTAAGAAAAACCCAATCAAGAACATCGCAAGCCCCGCAAGAAGAGCCAACGCCGAAATCCGTTTAGCAAGTTGCTTTAATCTTATTTGAAGAGGCGTTTTTAATTTTTGGGTATTATTCAAAAGTTTTGCGATTTTACCCATCTCTGTTTTCATAGCAGTCGCTACAACTAACGCCGTTGCACGACCACCAGTCACCAAGCATCCAGAGTATACCATATTGAATCTATCACCCAAAGGTGCATCATCTTCGATTATTGCGTCTGGGTCTTTTTCGACTGGCTGGCTTTCTCCAGTGAGTGCCGCCTCTTCTACTTGAAGGCTACTCGCTTCGATTAAACGAGCATCAGCCGTGATTACATCACCAGCGGTTAGCTCAATAACGTCCCCCGGTACTAATTGATTTGCATCGATTATTTGTTTGTTGCCATTACGGATTACAGTAGTCTTGAACGAATTCATTTTTTTGAGAGCTTCAAGTGCTTTTTCTGCCTTGCTCTCCTGCCAAACCCCAAGAGTTACGTTAATTATAACAATAGTCATAATAACAATAACCTTAGGCCATCCACGCCCGATTGTTTCAGGGGGAACAAAAATCGCCATATACGCCGCAATAGCAGCAGCAGCCATAAGGATTAGCGTGGGTATTTCACACAAATGGTGAAGAACCCTTTTAAGTAACGTATCTTTCTTTTCTTCCTCAAATTCATTCAGTCCAACCTCATTTTGTCTGTTTGTTACCTGCTCTGTAGAAAGCCCGCGCGATAAGTCTGTCTTAAACGTTGTGCAGATGTCCTCAATTTTTTCTGTAACGTGCTTCATTCAACACTCTCCTCTCAAAATACATCTATTTCTTCAATTATTCTCTTCAACTTATTATTATATAATAGTATACTTAGTTTGTCAATAGGTTTTACAAAAAAAATTACGTTAAAGGGCTGTTAAAAGAGATTCTTAGATACAAAAATCCCTCATCCAAAAAATCAGATGAGGGTTAAAAATTAATTAGACGCTAAAGCGTTTTGTTTTTTAGATAATTGAGATTTTAGGCGAGCAGCCTTATTTTTATGAATAAGACCTTTGCTTGCCGCTCTCGCAACTGAAATTGTTGCAGTTTGAAGTTGTTCAGTTGTAGCTTCTTCCGCTCTTGCTCTTCTAAGCATTGTTCTCATTTCTGTACGACGAGCTTTGTTACGCTCTTGTCTAAGTCTTGAAACTAGCACTCTTTTCTTTGCAGATTTAATGTTAGCCAAAATTTCCACCTCCTTCACCTTAATTTTTGATTACTATCTGTATAACGTAATAAAAATTACGCATAACACTATATGATACATTATAACACATTATTTTGTAAAATGCAAGTGTTTTTGAAAAGTTTTTAATAAAAATCAAGGAAAATGTAGGAGTAAAAGCAATGAGAACTGATTTAGCACACGAAAAACAGCCTAAACCACAAGGCAATTACGAAACAATCTTCTGTAAAGAATTAGATACCGAAAAAGACATAGCCGCTCTAACAGAAGTGTTATCAAAGATGTTACCTGAATTAAGTCATAACCAAAAAATCTTAGTAGCGGGGCTGGGGAATGAAAACATCACACCAGACTCACTAGGTGTGCGTGCAGTCAACAAAGTTCTGGCAACGGGGCATTTTGCAAGCAACGTCGAGCTAAAAAACGAATTTGTAGAACTCGGAATGAAAGAAGTTTATTCCATCACACCAGGAGTAATGGCGCAGACTGGAATTGAAACGTCACAACAACTTCAATTTATCGCTAAAGGAATTCGCCCTGATTGTTTATTAGTAGTAGACAGCTTGGCTTGTAACAGTACCCAAAGGCTCGGCACAACAATTCAGCTAACGGATACTGGAATTTCACCAGGGAGCGGGGTTCAAAACAATCGTTTAGAAATATCGCAAAAAATCTTTGGCGTTCCAGTGATAGCAATCGGCGTTCCTACTGTGATTGACTGGCAAGAGGAAAGCCTTATCAGTGGTGAACCTTTTATGGTAGTTCCTCGTAATATCGATATAATCGTAAATCATTACGCACGTGTGATTTCCGCCGCAATCAACCGAACTTTGAACCCTGGTCTAAACGAGAGCGAAATTGAATGTCTTATGATGTATACCTAACGAGGGAATTATTCAACACACACAGCTCAAGTATTGCGACAAAACCCATTAGAGCGGGCTTTGACCGCTTGATAAGGCAAAAAACGTGAAAAAATAGTATTCAAAAGCTCAATCGGATATATTCATAAGCTCAGTTGCAAATAACAAATCTACCATTCTGCCATAACTTAAAACACCATCTTCTAATCCTTGAGCTTGCAAAAACGCATCGTTTGTGGCGACAGAAACTTCTGCAATCGCTTGTGCTATTGTGTTTTCAGTGATGACAATATCAATTATTTCGCCATCATCATAAACATGAGTGACGGTATTCATTCTCCCCCACCAAAAATCACTCCGTGCCGCCAAATCCACCTGAATTTGTTTTGGGTGAAGTAGCTCGGCATAAAAAATCATGTTTTCTGAATCCTCATAATAAATCCAATTATCACCATCGGAAAAGGCATCAAAAAGCTGTTGAAAATATTCGGGGAGCTGTGCATACATCTCTGGGGTGAGTGGCTGCAATCCGTAGTTTCTCAACTGTGAAAAGGCATATAAATATGCCGAATAGATGAGTTTAGGTTCACCACTATTACGCCCAGCTATAAATGAAATGAAATTAGCCTCATCCTCACGCATAAAACCAGCGACATGAACTAATTCGTGCAATGCTGAAATAATTCTATCACTATCAGGCGCGATATTGTTAAAATTTGCCTCCATAGTCAGTGGAAAATAAAAACCTACCAGAAAAGCATCCGACATAAATTCAGCGAGAAACCGAATTGGCTTTGGGCGTGGAAAATGCACATCAAGCCGCGGAAAATCTTGTGCTAATCTCGCCATTGCCGCTGTGGTTGAAGTTGTCAACTGGTTTTCTTGCAAATCACTCAATACAAATACACCGTTTTCATCTCTGTGGATATAAGAAGAAATCTGCGGATAAGTTTCATAGAAACTCTGAAGTAAAGCGAGGTACACCTTCCATTCGTCAAGCGTAGTGCGTGTAAAATAGGACTCAATCTCCTGCTTATCGTAAAAAGTGCGACGGTTATAGTTTATTCCGCAAAATAAAACAAAGTTAAGAAACAAAGTAGACGCTACACAAAGCGGTATAAGCGACATTCGACCGAACAGTCTCAATCTATTGCAACGAGATTCACGGCGAATTTTTATGAGCTTTGTGATAGTTATTCCAAGCCAGACTAATACTCCTGCTATTAACAAAAGTATGATTATCTCTGCAAACGAAAACGAGAAAAAACAAAAAAAACGCCCGACTGTTTTTACAAATAATGGATAGATATTTATTGCGTACCATTCCGAAAAACCTACAGATAACCTTGAAATGCCAGTGAATAAACCTGCGATTCCAGACGTGAACAGAAAATACCTAAGGCTTTTTGATAGCGAGTTTTGATTTCTTAAATTTTTCAGTCTTAGCTTTTTCAATACGGACATTAAACCTCACCACCTTTATAAAAACCACTCTTGACCTAAATCAAGAGTGGTTTTGTGATTTGTTGTCTTAATCTAATTCACTTGGCAAACCTACGATAAATCTTAGAATCGCCAGTGCATCAGCTATGCTGACTTTGCCAGTCGGGTCAACAACAGTTGCAGCGGCATATGCGATTGCATTATTATCAAGAACACTGTCAAGCCCTACGATATATCGCAAAATTGCGAGTGCATCAGCAATCGAAATAGATTCACCGCCAGTAACGTGACCAGCATTCACTGCCACAAGAATATGCGGTAAAGCACTATCAGTTGTCACCGTTACAGAGCCGTCGGTATTAAAAGTAACACTTCCAAGTCCTTGAACTACCGTTCCGTCTGGTTTTATGTGGAAGAGTTGCACGTTTTCAGCAGCCACACCTGCTGATTTAAGCTGTTCTTTTGTCACTATAAAGTTGACATTAAAATCAAAGTTTTCAGTCGATACTGGTTCGAGCATAATGCTATTAAGCGGGATTCCATCAGGGCGACTTCCGTTAGTACGAATGTTAATATTTGCATTTATGTTGATGTTAGTCACGTCCGCTGGAATATCACGTGGGTCGATTACAAGGCGTGTTCCACATGGAAGAGTAATTTCTATGCGACTATTTCCTTCACGAATACTGTTAATAAACTCTGGCGTGAGGATTCCATCAGATGGTGACTTTGTTTTGTTGTTATTGCCTTGATTGTTGTTGTTATTGTTATTAGCCTGATTACCACTACTGCAAGTTCTACAAGTGTTAGAGTTACAATCTCTCAAGTGCCTAGGGACAGATACCGCTTTGACCGAACTACAATCATCATATTTACAAGTCAGATTACGAGTGGTATTTCCACACTGTACTCTCGAGTTACGTGTAGTGATTGATGGAAATTTATGCCCACGTGCTTTTTCGGTTTGTTTTTCATAGAACGTGCAATCAGTACAAACTCTTCTTTTAATACCAGCAGTCACACAAGTTTTTGGAGTGTAAACAGTCCACTTACCAAAATCATGTTCGCAATCAGTTACATCACAATCATCACGTTCACAGTTGATTTCATAACAACGTTCGCATATTTTGGGTACACTCGGACATACACAACCCCCCCACCAACAACTCCATTCACCACAATCATCGCACTGTCCGTGAGTGCAATCAGGGTCGAAGCAACATAATGTAACACAGTAACAATCACACATAGTTCCATCACAACCGTCACACGGACTGCAATCAGGGTTAAGACAAAAATCACACAACATAAATCCATTTCTGCGTGTCCAACGCAAATGAATTTGTTTCAAATCTTCAGGTGTTATCAATTCAGAGTTAAAAGCGGAAGCAAGCCTATAAAATTCGCCATCACTCCAAATCATGATAAACGGCCCAACGTGCGGATAATTGAACGTAAGCCCATTAACAGTTTCTGAATATAAAGCCGTTGCATACATAAATGCACTACCATTCATAACTACGGCGAGTCTGCCATCATACGTTCCGAGGTATCGAGCAACCCACACGAAGTCACCATCAGACATAGACGAAGAATGTTTTATCCAAAAGTCGGCTTTAATTCTTTCTTCTATATCCACCGGAATATTTTCAATTAGCATATGACGTGGAAGTGGCGACGTTTTTGCTACAACATGGATTCTATGAACGTCCTGTTCTGTTATCCACCCACGTTCAATCGCACCCCAAGACCCGACTGATAGTCTATTAACTTCACCATTGTTCCAGACCATGATTCTATTGCCGTATGCGAAATCAAGACCTAAAATAGTTTGATTGTGTGCTGGGAACACGCAACGCACGGTCGTTTCAGGGACAAAGACAACGTTACCGTTATACGTTCCGAGATAGACTGCGATTCTGGCGTTAGTTCCGTTATATACTGGGCGTTCTCCGAATGAGTTTGCTAACCAATCGTTTAAAACACGCACTCTCAACTCTTCTGAGAGTGTCGAACTCTGGTCAACCAATTCAAACTCGCCCGCCACAACTCCAACTGGTGGTATCATAACAAATATCATAACAAGTGCCAAAAATACAGACAACACTCTGCTTAATTTGGATTTGATTTTACATTGTTTCATAACAAATTCCCCCTTTTATTCTGATTAATTCAGGCTTCATAGGCTTTAAATCCTACATTTCCTTTATTTTGGTCATTATATCACATTTTTTGTGATATGTCAAGCAAAATTGTAAAATTTTTAGATAATTTACAGGATAGCGAAGAAAGTGTAAATGATGCCTATCTCAAAGCGTGGTAATCCATCCCACCTCATCGCCCTGAAAATTTGGCGACATATCTGGGTAAAATCGTTCGCAATTTGTCGATTAATGTATACCGCAACAACTCTTGTCAAAAACGACAAGGTTCACAGCGTGCTTTTTCTTCTCACGAACCACCATTTGTGAGTGCAACAATGCTCGAAATTTTTCCAGGATTTAATCCAAACTGGACTTTAGAAAAATTTATGGAAATATATCGGTTGAGATACTCCCACTCAGTTTGGAGCGAGAATGATGTCATGCTTGTTGGCGAATATTTTTCAAGAAACAGCAGTGTATTGGTTTCGGCTTTTTTTTGCGATGACGAGATACAATTTCAAGTTTACACATTTGATGTTCCACGTGGCGATTTCGTGGTGTGCAGAAACGTAACTATTATTTGTGGCACTGGTTCGTGTGATTGTTCTAACGATGTTATTCCAGAGTTGGTTAAAGAGTTGTCTTTGTTCACCGAAGAATCACATCTATTTATAGTACCTCGCAGTTATAAGGAGTTAGAGAGCGACATTCTCGAAAACGCAACCCGTGTAGAAGATATGTCTTTTATTAAGGGGCTTTTTGAATGAACACAATTTTTTAACGAAATATCAAAAAACGCTTGAAAAAATATTAAATTTATGTTATAATAAATAGACTAACATTTTTTACAGAATATAGCTTTTTGTGCAACTTGTACAAAAAATAGCCTCAAAAACTGACAGAATTGTAAAACTTAATCAAAAGCATTGATTTTCAGTAAATGTTATGGTATACTATAATATACATAAACACATCATGTGGTGACATAAACATCATTAAAACATTTTAAAAAGAAATGGCAGGTATATCACCTATGAGTAACATTTTACCTATAAAAGAAGAACACAAAATCCCATTACATCTTTATCGCGAAGGCGAATTGTTGGAGGGATATAAGTTTTTCGGCTCTCATTTTGAAATTTGTGGCGAAAAAACTGGCTATAGGTTTAGGGTATGGGCTCCACGAGCGAGGAGCGTTAGTGTCGTTGGTGACTTCAATTACTGGGACAGAGCTTGCCATGAGATGAACTTGATTGAAACAACTGGCGTGTGGGAAATTTTTATTCCAGACCTAAAAAAATTCGATGCGTATAAATACTCAATTGAAGGACCTTCTGGAATGATTCAGACTAAAGCCGACCCTTACGGAACTCACATGGAAACACGCCCAAACACTGCTACTAAAATCTATGACATCTCTAAATACAACTGGAAAGACGAAAAGTGGCAAGAAAAAATCAAAAATCAGAATGTCTTCCGTTCGCCTTTGAATATCTATGAAGTTCACCTCGGTTCATGGCATCAAAAAGGCGACGAGGGCGAGTTCCTCGATTACATGAGCATTGCGAGCAGATTAGTCCCATATGTCAAGAAAATGGGATACACACACATCGAACTTATGCCGATTGCGGAATTTCCGTTTGACGGCTCATGGGGGTATCAAGGGATTGGGTACTACGCTCCGACTTCACGTTTTGGAACGCCACATGATTTTATGGAGTTCATTGACTATTGCCACTGTCACGATATCGGCGTAATTCTTGACTGGGTTCCTGCACACTTCCCAAAAGATGCAGCTGGATTATATGAATTTGATGGCGAATGTTGTTATGAATACTCAGACCCGCTCAAACGCGAACACCACAACTGGGGGACGAGGATTTTTGACTGGGGCAAAGCTGAAGTTCAATCTTTCCTAATCTCTAACGCTTATTATTGGCTCAAAGAATACCATATTGATGGGCTTAGAGTCGATGCGGTAGCTTCGATGTTGTATCTTGATTATGACCGTCGTGAATTTCGCCCTAATCGTGACGGCGGAAATGAAAATATCGAAGCAATTGCGTTTCTTAAAAAGCTCAATGCTAATCTATTTAAAGTTTTCCCAAACATCCTTATGATTGCCGAAGAATCGACTGCATGGCCTATGGTTACTAAACCACCAGAAGTCGGCGGGCTTGGCTTTAATTTCAAATGGAACATGGGTTGGATGAACGATATGTTAGCGTACATGAGCCTGTCTCCAGAATTTAGGCACGATTATCACGGAATGCTTACGTTTTCGTTCCATTACGCTTTTTCGGAAAATTATATCCTCCCGATTTCACACGATGAAGTGGTTCACGGAAAATGCTCGTTGCTCGATAAAATGAGCGGTCCACGTGAAAAACGTATGGCATCTTTTAGAACTTTCTTGGCATACATGGCAGGTCATCCCGGAAAAACATTAATGTTTATGGGACAGGAATTTGCACAATTCAAAGAATGGAACTATCAAACTGGGCTTGATTGGGATATTGTAGACAAATTTGATGAACATAAAAAAATTCACGAGTTTACAAGACGGATGAATGCCTTCTACCTCGAATCAAGTGAACTGTGGGAGAATGAAAGCGACTGGTCTGGCTTTAAGTGGATTGTTCCAGACGACAACATTAACTCTGTACTTGTATTTAGACGAATCAACTCGTCTGGAGATGAACTGATTGTTGTCTGCAACTTCCAGCCACGCGAACACTCTGAATACACTTTTGGTGTACCGTATCTCTGCGATTATGAAGAAGTATTTTCAACTGATGATGTAGAATTTGGTGGCGACGGCAAAACTAACGGAATCAGAAGTTCAGTTCAAACCCCTATGCACGATGAACACTACTCACTGACTGTACAAATTCCAGCGTCATCTGCGTTTTTCTTGAAGGCAGTTAAAAAAGATGATAAGAAAAATGGAGTGAAAGATGGAAATAAATCAAAATCTAAGTCTAAATCAAAGAAGTGAGTTTTGTTTTATGGATTTTGAAAAAACGATAACATAAAAACTTATACAACATTATGAAATAGTCCTAATTGAATAGGTTTGTAATGTTCGATAACACCGCAGGGCAAGTCGCCCTGTCCCCCCTCTCAACTTCGTGCGCGAGAACCAGATGCAAAGCGTCAGGGGTATTGCTCCGCAATGAAACTATTGCTTTTTGCGACAAAGTCGCAAAATAGTTTCATTGCTCAAAAAGTACCTGTTTCTCGTCTGCTGATAGCAGACAACCGAAACAGTTGTACAATATTAATCCTTACAAAACGCAAGCGTTTTGTTGCGGTTTAATATTACACCCGAACTTTCAATAAGTAAAACGTTGCCAAAAAAACTATGTTCGTATTGTAATATGAAAGAAAGGTATACATTATGAAAAAAATTGTATCAATTTTGATTGGTGTTGTAATGATGATGTCGCTTGCAATTGTTATATCTGCAAACGATATAAGCGACAAACCCGAATTTCCCGAAACTTCTTATGCCGATATTGGAGATGTTGTAGAAATTTTACGTGATTTGGTCGGTTTAGAAAACAATGCAACTGTTGTTTCACACGATTTTAATAACAACAATATCCTCGACATCGGTGATGCATTATTTGGCTTGCGTGGATTGGTAGGTTTAGGTGAGCAACAAATTGTTGGATATTTTGACTTTTGTGACAGCGACAACAGATGGCAAGCTTACCAGGGAATAGGACTAAATAAACTTAGGTTAATTTATGGTGAAAATTCAGGATTTGGGCAATTTGTTCAAAACATACAAGAATCAAACTTGATTTTTGACTGGGGTGTTGGTGTACGAGGCGATTTTTTATTTAGCGATATTGATTATGTCCAAACTATAATTTCGTTTGAAGACGAGCAAAACATTCCTGGTAATAGTTTTTCTGTTTTTGTGTTTGAAACAAACGCAGATATGACACGTGCTGCTGCCATGTTATCTGAATGCGGTTGGGGTGCTGGATGGTCTTACGAGTTTGACGATGTTTATGTTTTTTTTGAAGTTGATGCTCCACGCGTAAATTGGTTTAAAGGCGATTCGATTCTTATTCTTAAAGGCGGACGCAATTCTTTATTTCTTGAATTTTTGAACAAACATTACGGTGAACCTTTTATCGCCTCTTACAGCGAAGGTTATCTTTCGGGATGGCGTCCTGATTTTGAATGGTAGTAACCAAATAATCTTGATTCCCCGCGAATTTATAAATAGAAAGGAAATAGCCACATGAAACACGTAAAAAAAGAATGTGTAGCAATGATTTTAGCAGGAGGGCAAGGTGCAAGGCTATATGCACTAACCCAAGAAATGGCAAAGCCTGCGGTTCCATACGGAGGGAAGTACAGACTTATTGATTTTCCGTTGTCCAACTGTGTCAATTCTGGAATTGATACGGTTGGAGTACTAACTCAATATCTTCCACTTGTTCTGTGTGAGTACATAGGAAACGGTCAGCCATGGGGGTTGGATAGGGCTCATGGTGGGGTTCATGTGCTTGCACCTTACGAAAGTTCGGGGGGAAAATCGTGGTATTCTGGTACTGCGAATGCGATTTACCAAAACATCAATTTTATTGACAGGTACAACCCTGAATATGTAGCGATTTTAGCGGGCGACCATATCTACAAAATGAATTATGACAAAATGCTCGAACATCATAAAGCACAAGAGGCTGATGTTACGATTGCGGTAATTGAGGTTCCATGGGAAGAAGCATCACGATTCGGAATTATGGCAACTGATGAAAACGGCGTAATCGTTGAATTTGCTGAAAAACCTGCGAACCCTAAGTCAAACTTAGCATCAATGGGGGTTTATATTTATTCGTGGAAAAAGCTTAAAAAATACCTCATCGCTAATGAAAAAGACGAAACAGCTAAGAAAGATTTCGGCGGAAACATTATCCCCGATATGCTCAAAGATGGTTGCAAAATGGTAGCGTACAACTTCGATTCTTACTGGAAAGATGTAGGTACAATCGACAGTTTGTGGGAAGCGAACATGGATTTGCTTAACCCAAAAGTCCCACTCGATTTGTATGACCCGAACTGGCGCGTATATTCGAGGACGGCTGTTATGCCCCCTCATTATTGTGGCGATAATTGTACAATCGAAAACTCGATGATTTCAGAAGGATGCAATATTGACGGACTTGTCGATTCTTCGATTTTATTCGCTGGTGTTACAATCGAAAAAGGTGCAAAAGTTCATGACAGTATCATTATGCCGAACTCACACATCAAAAAAGGTGCAGTGGTGCAATATGCGATTATTGGCGAAGACACGGTAATCGGCGATAATGCAAAAATCGGTGACCGCCCTGAAGCTATTACCAACAAAGATGACTGGGGCGTAGCAGTAGTAGGACACGGCGTTGAAATCAAGAAGAAGACTGTAGTTCCTCCTAAGGCTATGATTGATGGTAAATGATATCAATTTAAATATTATTCACACAATATTGTGAAAGGGGTTAAAATTATGGCTGGAAAAGAAAAAAGCGTAACTGGTATTATTTTTGCGAATATGCACGATAATACCATTAGCGATTTAACTAAACTTAGAACGACTGGAAGCGTTCCTTTCGGAGGGCGATATCGAATGATTGACTTCCCTTTGTCTAACATGGTAAACTCGGGAATTTCATCTGTGGGTGTAATTACAAAGTCTAACTATCAATCGTTATTAGACCATTTAGGCTCTGGTAATGAGTGGGACTTGTCGCGCAAAACTGGCGGATTACTTCTGCTACCTCCATACGGCAACGCTGTTCATAATTCAAGTGGACTATATAGAGGGCGACTCGAAGCGTTGGCGAATGTTCAGCGATTTATTGAGCGTTCGACCGATGAATACGTAGTAATGTGCGATTGTGACACTATCGCTAACGTCGATTTCAAAAAAATCTTAAATTACCATATTCAGAAAGGGGCAGATATTACTGCCGTTTACGGAAGAGGGAGTTATACTCATGACGAATTAAAAACTAAGACGATACTTAACGTCAATCAAGATGATTTGGTTTACGATGTTTTGATTCGTCCGAAATTCAGCAAAATCGAGGGAGAGGAAGCCCCAGTAGCGGAAGCGAATGTCAGCTTAAATATGTTTTTGATGAGTAGAGAGTTTCTCTTGAATACAGTGCGCGATGCCGCTTCTCGTAACCAGTATAACTTTGAGGTTGATATAATTCAACACAGTTGTAAAGAGCTAAAGATTTTCGGGTATAAGTATGAGGGGGCATATTCGCAAATTGATAGCATCATAAATTATCACAAAGCGAATATGGAACTTATGAATTTTGAAAAACGCACTGCTATTTTCGATGAGTCGCGCCCGATTTACACTAAAATACGTGATGAAGCTCCTGCAAAATACGGCTTAGGTGCGTGCGTGACTAATTCGCTAATAGCTGACGGTTGCATAATCGAGGGTACAGTCGAAAATTGTGTTCTGTTTAGAGGTGTAAAAATAGGCAAACACGCGACTGTCAAAAACAGTATCATCATGCAAGATGCCGTCATTGGAGAAAAATGCGAAATGAACCACGTAATCGCCGATAAAGACGTAACACTCGGAAGCTATCGAACACTCGAGGGTACTGAAAACTATCCTGTCTTTGTCGATAAAGGGGCTAGAGTGTGACTCAATAACGTAAACACTTAACGGTGGATTGTACTGTTAAAAGTAGACACAAAATAACACCTCAATTTAAAACCATCTGCTCTTTTTCGTTGGGCGAAAGATTATCATTATGAGAATG
>JGI24703J35330_11748727_pt1 | contig 29343 bp, 25 predicted proteins | sample TergutNt197P1_FD_35330 | JGI IMG/M metagenome (IMG submission 35330)
CTGGTAGTATCTTATATGTTGGAACAGACGGACAAGTTCATGCTGCAACGGATTTCACATATTCTCCAAGCGTCCCTATCCCATCTGTAACTGGAACAACAGGATCTTTAATAACACTAACGAACACTTCGCAATCAGGTGCGGTTGATCCGAGTAATATTATATTCTCAATTGGTAAAACTGCTAATCCATATCCAGCTGCGACAAATGTTTTATGGGTAAATCAGTACAATCAATTAACACTAGACAGTAAAATAATTGGTCAATTCAGCGTTTCAACTCTAACGGCAACCGGAACGTCCGCCTCATCGGTTCCAGCAAGTGCCATCACTCCTTACGGTTTTACATCACCCGCTACAAGTCCAGATCCAACAGGTTCAATCACAGTAACCAGTAGTAATATTTCAATACCGCCTGGTATTTATTCCTGTTTTTTAACAGTAACAGCGGCTAGCAATATTGGATTAATGGCAGGTTACAATGTTTCTGTAGGTTTAATTTCTGCCGCTTCAGTAACTACTAAAATCCCATTCGTATTTTCTTATATGTATGGTTCCTCATCTTCATATGCTTTACCATGGAGTGGGAGTAACGTTATAATTGGACCTTCTACGTTAACTCCTTATATTGCCAACAATACTGGAACTGCTATGGGATCCTCAGTAACTTATCAAGTCGTAGTCACAAGAATTGGTTAAAACAAAATCAAAGATAAAAAAAATATCTCAGGACACTTTTTATACTGAGATATTTTCATTTTACTCACAAATCTTTCACACACTCATAAGGCATTTTATCATCACGCAATCCTACAAACACCGGTTGTCTCATACCACCATCGGTTGTATACTCCATAAATTTCACTTTACATACAAGTTCAGGCTTAATCCAGATTATTTGTTTATCATCTCTAAAGTTATCAAAATGGTTCTCCGACTCGGGCACATTTAATATTTTTAAAAAGACATCCTTAGAAATCCCCGCTACCTTCCCTTTATACACAAGCTCCCCTTGTGAATATTGGGCCAATACAAGCGAACGAATTTGATCTTTAACAGTATATCCCACAATCACAAAATCATCATCAAGCATACTCTTAATTTTCAACCAATCTTTCGTTTTTTTTCCCTGAAAATATTTACTATCAACTCTTTTAGCAACTATCCCCTCAAGTTTCTTCGACTCAGCGACCTCGTACAACTTCACTCCAAATTCACGCGTAAATCTTGAATAACTAAACCTTTCATTCTCTATTTTAATAACACTTTGCAACATCTCTTTTCTTCTTAATAAAGTCTCATCTTCAACACTTTTACCTCTATAAAATAAAATATCATATGCTACAAACGTAGCGGGAAACTTTTTCGAATGTAACTCAATTTTAAAAGTATCGTTAGTTAACGCCCTCTTCTGCACATCAGAAAAATTAGGACGCCCATCATTCATAATAAAAACTTCACCATCAAGTATACATCGACCACGCACAAACTTATGGATATTCGCTAGCTCAGGAAAATGCGGATTTAACAACATATGGCGCTTGTTATAAAATTGAACTTCTTTATTCGCATCAACAAACGCCACACAACGAATCCCATCAAATTTCAACTCAAACAAATAATCAGCATCATCAAAAGGTACAACCTCATCTTTTATCAACATCGGATCAATATTTTTTCGCTCAAATAAATCCATTAACTAGAAACTCTCTTAGAATTTGACTTTTTTACCACATCTTTTTCTTTTTTCGGTTTTTTTGTTTTTTTGCCTTTCTCTGCTTTGACGCTTTCTTCTAAGGCTTCCATCAAATCAATAATATTATTTTTTGTACCAGATGATGCGTTCACAACTTCAAGACCTTGGATCTTATTTTCGATAATCTCTTTCAATCTGGACTGATATTCATCAAAATAAATCTCTGGATTAAAATCTTCAACCATAGATTTTATTAACTGTTTAGCCATTGTTAATTCAGCATCTTTTATATCTGATTTTACTATTTTTGGCATATCGCGAATTTCATCAGCATAATATAAAGTTTCAATTAACATCCCGTCATTTGTCGGCATAATGATTAATAATTTTCCTGAATTTCCGATCACTGTTTTAGCAACTGCAATTTTTTCTTCATCAATCATCGCTTGGCGTAATAACGAAAACGCCTTATCGCCCCCTTTTTCAGGAGCGATATGATAACTTTGATCAAAAAATATTGGTGAGATTTGCGATAAAGGTGCAAAATGGAGAATATTAATGTTCCTGTCAATATCCGTTTTTGCTTTTTCAAAATCATCATCAGTAATAATTACATAATCATCTTCTGTATCAGCATATTTAAAAGCTTTAACAATTTCTTTAGTCGTCACTTCTTTTTTACTTGCAGAACAAACTTTTTTATATTCAATCCGCGAATTGTCTGATTTACATAATTGATTAAATTTAATATCATTATCTTGAACAGCATTATACAATCCAACTGGAATATGTACCAAACCGAAAGTTATTGCTCCTTTATGCGTCACTCTTGGCATAAAATCCACGTCCTTTTTAAAAATTTCTTTCATCTTCACTTTTATTGTAATCTAGTTACATCTCGCAGACACTTTTTATCGTAATTTAGTTTTAGTGGGAATCGCATATGCTTTTCGTGTCTGATATGCTCGTTTACACTTTTTATTTAGGATAAACGAGTCCGCCTTTGCGAACTTTGTGAGCCGCGGGATTTTTTTCAGCTCTTTTCGGTGGTTTCTCATCGATAATATGAAATACTTTCGCTCCAGTAGCAATCAAATAATCTGTGATTATACGACGATGACACCGCCACCAAACAACCTCAGCACACATAACTGCACAAATTTCATCTTTTCCAAGTTCTATTAACGATATAAATCCCGACTCAAATTCCTCCGTTAAAGCATAATCAGCATAATTATGAAAACTTTGATTTTGCCAAAATCCATTTACATCGGGGTCTATATCACGACGTTTTTTTCGAAATCCAGCTAGTGATTCAAAGCGAACATACTCTATTCCTACTTCGTTTAGTGCAGGTGCTAAATTTTCAGTATTAAATTGAGGATTCGCACGCGACCTTGGCATTGTTCTTACATCCACCAAACAAGTCACTTTATTTTGTAATAATAAAGAAATAAAAATAGATTGGTCTCGGTTAGAATGACCAATTGAAAAAAAATGATTAGTCCCTGTCGCTGATGAAGAAGTTATCAAGTAAATCACGCTCCCATAGTAAAATTGTTCCAAAATATAAAACTACTTTATTATGAACCAAAGCTCTCAAACATAAGCGATTTTATAATTTAAATTTTTAATTAATTTATTGTCACCAAATCTTACTATCGCCCATATACTGTTATTAAGTGGGCCTTCACCCCACCCACAAAATTTTTTTCATTACTCCTTTGATATACGGCGTTATTTTATCTTAAATAGCGTCGTTTTTTTTCTTTTGGTTCAAAATTTTTTAAACGAGCATAAAATAGTTTATAACAGAAATTGGAGGAATCAAAATGAAAAAAAAAGTTGCAATCGTAACAGGTGCAAACGCAGGAATCGGCAAAGAAACAGCAATCGAACTCGCAAAACTCGGATATCATGTTCACATCGTGTGTAGAAATGAAAAACGAGGAAATCTGGCACTAGAGGAAATTTTAGAAATCAAAGATGCAGAGGCGAGTTTATCAATTGTAGATTTGTCAGATTTTAAAGAAGTTAAAATTTTCGCGCAAGAATTTCATTATCAATTTAACAGGATAGATGTTTTAATTCATAATGCCGGTGTTATTAGCAAGGACCGTGTCGTAAATGAAGATGGTATTGAATTGCAGCTCGCTGTACATCACCTAGGTCCTATGTTAATGAATCATTACTTATTACCATTAATAAATAATACTCAGAATGCAAGGATAATTCACTTATCATCTGTTGCACATAAATGGGGGCGTGTTAACTTTAACGATCTTCAAATGGAAAAAAATTATCAACAAATGTTATCCTATGGTCGCTCAAAGTTATGTAATTTACTATATGTAAAACAACTTGCAAAAAAGTTGGAAAATACTACAACAACGGTAAACTGTGTTCATCCAGGAGCAGTAGCAACCAATATTATGTCAAATAAAAAAAATAATTCAATATTTCAAAAATTTGCATTAAAATTTATAAAAACTCCTTTTGAAGGAGCTCAAACTTCACTTTATGTCGCAACAAGCGCTGATTGTGACCATATAAATGGTAAATATTTTGCAGATAGTACGATTAAAAAAACAAGTCGTACGGCACAAAATGAACAACTTGCCATAAAGTTATGGGAAGTTAGTGAAGAGTTACTAAAAGATTATTTATAAAAAAGTGAAGCTTTAATTAACTATTTGTTAATTAAAGCTTCACTTTTTATCAATGGTTCGTTTCAATAACGCCCACTTTTCCATCTTTACGACGGTAAACAACACATACAGAGCTTAATTCCATATCATAATACACATAGAAATCGTGACCTAGTAAATCAAGTTGCATCATTGCCTCTTCAACATCCATTGGTTTTAAGAATATTTGTTTAGACTTAAATGGTGCATCTTCATAATCTTCAAAACCATTGTCAAGATTTACAAAGTATTCTGCAATTCCTTCACGCTCTTTAATTTTTTTGTTCGCTTTTGTTTTTTGACGACGAACTTGTCGCTCGAGTTTATCAATTACTAAGTCAACTGCCGCATATAAATCGTCATGTGACTCCTCAGCACGTAAGATAAATTGTTTCCCAGGAATGGTAACTTCAACCTTTTGAATTAAATCATAAATTTTGATATTAACGCGAGCTTCTAGCTCTTCATCTGATGGTAAGAATCTAGCTAAAGATCCTACTTTTGCTTCTACATGTTCCTTGATCGCATTGGTGATCTCGAAATTATTTGCTGCTCTTGTAATAACTTTCATACATACCAACTCCTTTAATGTAGTATAGAGATATTATAGCACACTTAGTCATATAAGTAAACACTTTCCTAAAAATAATTATAAAAAATTGATTTCTTTTTTTTTCGAAGCCGATAAAATAACAAAACAAACGACGTAGAAATCACGCGTTTGTTTTATTAAAAAGCGTTAGTATAATTCAAAATATAAACTTACTTGCACAAAGCCTGATTGATTTAATACATTCCCCTCATTTTCAGGAAAATAAGATGTTATTTCTGTGTATTTCTCGTGATGTTTAAATTCGAATCCTGGTGCTTTTCTGTTATTAACTTTCGCTAGCTTACAGAAATAACTAAATTTATCCATCGCCATCAAACCATCAGTATAATATTTATCAAAATACACACTTTCCTCAGGTTGCACCACTACAAGGCGCACTCTATTAAACTTTTTATCCATCATTATCACGTCCTTAATTAGTAATACTAATATATGATGGAAATTTGTTATTTAGACTTCTCATATAACTTAACGTGTGCAGATAAAATGTTACTCAATACAACACCCTTTAGAAATTCTCGCAACTCAGAATCAAACTTTTCACTTAAATCAACACCAATATCAATTAATTTGAGAATGTTAGAGCTCGATGCGTCATCCATTGCAGGGTTAACGTCGTACTTACTTAAATCAGCTTCAATCCGCAAATAATTGTGAGCCAAATCTTTATCTTTATATAAAATTCTTAATTGATGATTGACCGTTTGTGATGCTGCAGATGCATAAATTTCAAGAGCAGGTTTTATCCAACTTAAACGACCCCAACCAAACGCCTTATCAAATTTATATGTACGATGCGTCGCTCCTGTTCCGATTGACAACAACATAATATCCTTTGCACGAGGTTTGCACGGAAATTTTGTCGCCTCAACATAAGCACACAACGCCGGATTATTAGCAAACATCCCACCATCAATGAAGGCGCCTGTGGCATGTTGAACTGGTGCAAAATATGTAGGAGCTGCAGTTGTTTCGCGAAGGATTTCCCTAATAAATCTATCTTTATGAGGGTTGTCTTTTATCGGTAAACCACTTATAAAAGTTGCTTCTCCGGTTTCGATATTGTAAGTCGGAATTAAACATGGGCGTTTAAACTCACCAACCGTCAGATCTTTAAAATATGTCTCAAAAATTTTTTCAATATTTTCATGTTGGTAGAGTGGATTAAAAAGTGCTGCTTTATCTATTTTTTTTGTCGCTGTTGATCTCGTGAAAATTTTTTCGCCATGTTCCTTATAAAGATTTACGATTTCTTCTGCCGAAAAACCTTCCTCAGGCGTTAAAATCATCGCTGTTATAATACCACCAGTTGATGTTCCTGCTATTAAATCAAAGTAATCACTAATTTTTGCTGTATCATCACGACTTATTTCTTTTAGCAGTTTTTCTACATGAATAAGTATTTGTGCTGGAATTACACCCCTAATTCCACCTCCATCTATAGAAAGCACTCGAATTTTTGAACTAATCATTATTGATATTCCCCCACGTTAATAGTCATTATTACTATCATATTCGAGTTGATTGAGAAAGTTACTTTATTAGTGGTATCTTTTAAATTTCATCTAAAAAAACCTCATTACTTTTGTAATGAAGTTAAATTAGTATTATTACCATTTTCCTCTTTCCCACCTAATTAAATGTGGATAAGGATTAAATGCCCATTCTTTGTTGCCATCAAATTTATATAATCCATAATGCAGGTGTGGATCAAATTTCCCACTTGTACCAACTGGACCATATCCAGTTGAACCTACGCCACCAATCATTTGACCCGGTTCAACGATTGCCCCTACTTCTAGATCTTTGGCAAACCATTGGAGATGGGCATAATATTGATATGTATTATAGATATCACGAATCCCCACACGGTATCCGCCATATTCATTCCAACCCATTATCTCTACTATTCCAAAAGATGTTGATTGTACTGGTGTGCCATAATTTGCGAAAATGTCGACTCCTTCATGACTTCTTCTACCTCCCCATCCCCTAGCTGCTCCATATCCGTTTGTGTAGTCATAATTATGGCTTGTAGAAACTGGAAAAGCTCGTTGTCCTAAATCTATTGTTCCAAAATGTTTAAATAAGCGATCAATTCCAAGGATTATTCTAACAGCATCTTCGTTTTGATAATAAGACCTAACGGCATCTTCAAAATTTGGGAACTGTCGTATATATTCAACCATTGAATACATTACATCTTGCTCATTATTAATATCGGCAATTCCATCTGCATCTCCATCGCGACCAAATCCACCGAATAATCCAATTTGACTCAGGTCAGATTCATATAAAACGGGTGCGAGCGGCCCAGACCATACTTCTGGTGCTATACGAATAGAAATATTAGGATAATTTAAACTACAAAGTGGTTCTTTACGAAACTTTGCAATATTACGTTCATATTGATCAATTGCCGCAATTTGATGCCAAGGTAAATTCGATGCATACGCAAAATCTTCATAAATTTGCATTCTACTTGCACTTTCAACACTAACTGGTTCTGCCGCTTTAATTCTTGTTCGTAAACTAGCAAAAACCAGGATAAATAAGATTCCAACAACAACTGACCAGCGTGTTTTTTTCTTCTCAACATAACTTTTCATATATTTCACTTCCAAATTTTAAGTTCTAATTTATTATGTCTTTAATATTGTATTTTTATGCGGAGTTTTGTCGCATTTTGTACGAATAATTGATTTTAATATTTCCATTACCAATGCAGTTAATGGGACACCAAGGATTAAACCAACGAGACCAAAGAATTTTCCGTATACCAATATTGAAACCAAAACCCAAAATGGAGCAATACCGATTTTTTTTCCGACGATTTTTGGCGTAATAATATTAGCATCAATTTGTTGAATAACCAAAATTAATACAACAAATAATATTGCTTTTGTAGGACTAATAAAGAATATCATAATCGCCGATGGAACTGCCCCGATAAAAGGTCCGAATATTGGAATAATATTGGTCATGGCTACAATAAAAGCAATCAATATTGCAAAGGGTATCCGAAAAATAAATAAAGTTACACCTGTGATAATACCAATTATTAATGAATTAAGAGCCATCCCTGCAAAGAAATTCGCAAAAATAGAATGAGCGACTTTCAACCACTTAAAAAACACATCGCGTTTTCGCGCGCCAAGAATTAATAAAAATAGTTGTCCAAATTGCCTATTAAGCATTTCTTTTTTCGCAAGAAGATAAATTGATAAAACAAATCCTAAAGCGACATTTGTGAGAGTTTGCCCGATAATTGTTATTTTTTCCATCAAGGATGGAAGCAAATTAGAATTAAAATTCACAAATCTCTCGATAGCCTCTTCCATCGAAGTTCCAACAGTTTCAACATGGTCATCTGTCAAGTCAAAACGACCTAGTTGATCTTTGGTACTGTTTATAATCTGCTCACTATAATCAGGAAACTCTTCTATAAAATGAGTCATCGTTTCTGCAACCTGAGGCGCTAAAAATAAGATGAAACCTGTTAAAACTGCAAAAACTGTCAAATAAACAAGAGGAAGTGAAATAGCTCTTTTTTTTATTTTCAACTCATAAAATTTTAATAAAAAATTAAGAAAAAATGCAATACTCCCACCGATTACAAAAGGCATAATCACAGGTAATAATGAAAATTGTGAAATACTATAATAATTTTTGTAAAAAGTTATCGTTAAGATAAAAACTATTAACGTTGCGATCGCAATCATTAATACTAATTTACTCCATGGTTTTACACTCATGTGAAAAACACCTCACTCATATAATAAAAGTTTGGTCGAAATTTGTTAAAATATACACAATTATAGAGTTTCTTGGAACAAAAAAGACTCTCGTAATTTTTAACGAGAATCTTTTATTTATCTAATCACGAACCTACACTTTTTATTTTGAATCCAGTTACGACTCGCATCAACTTTGATAATCTCTTGGGGTACATCCGTTACCTTTAGAACCGAATTCCCCCTTTAAGATTTCTTCAGTTGATAACACGCTCGTCTTCACTTTTTAATTAACATTCAATATTAACTGGTCATCAACTACATCGATTAAAACATTCTGATTTGCAACAATATTTCCTGATATAATTTCATGTGCTAGCTGTGTTTCAATAGTTTTTTGTAAGTATCTTTTAAGAGGCCTTGCACCATAAATAGGGTCGAATCCTTCTTTTGTAATCATTTTATGAGCACTTGGAGATAATTTTAAAATTATTCTTTCATTTTCAAGTCGAGCATTTATTAAAGCAATGAACTTATCTAAAATGCTTGCGATAATATCTTGAGACAGAGGGTTAAAATGAATTATTTCGTCGATACGATTTAACAACTCGGGTTTGAAAGTAGTCTTTAATAAGTTATCCACTTTTTTCTTAGCAATCTCGATATCAGATTCTTCAAGCAAAAACTGAGAACCGAGATTTGATGTCATAATGATTATTGTATTTTTAAAATCGACTGTTTTTCCATGAGAATCAGTAATTCGACCGTCATCGAGAATTTGCAAGAGGATATTAAATACATCCGGATGCGCTTTTTCAATTTCATCGAAAAGCACAATTGAATACGGATTTCGGCGAATTGCCTCAGTTAATTGCCCGCCTTCTTCATATCCAACATACCCAGGTGGCGCTCCGATTAAACGTGAAACCGAATGTTTTTCCATGTACTCGCTCATATCAATACGCTCGATATGATCCTCAGAATCAAAGAGATTTTCCGCAAGAGCTTTAGCAAGTTCGGTTTTACCTACACCTGTTGGACCGAGAAATAAAAATGATCCAATAGGTCTAGAAGGGTCATTTATCCCAGCTCGTGCTCGGAGTATCGCATTTGATACAAGTTCAATCGCTGCATCTTGACCAGAAACTCGGTTTTTTAAATCGGTCGCTAAACTAAGTAGTTTTTCACGCTCACCCTGAACGAGTTTAGCCACTGGGATTTTAGTCCAACGCGAAATAATTTCAGCAATTTCTTCCGCTGTAACAAGTTCTCGAAGAATACGATTTTCATAATCATGTGAATCTTTGCTCTCAATTTCAATAATCTGCTTCTCAAGAGTTGGAATCTCTCCATATTGAAGCTGAGCAGCCTTAGCAAAATCGCCTTTTGTTTTAACTTCTTCAAGATTTCTTCTGGCTGTTTCGAGGTTTTTTTTCAGGACTGCTACACCATGAATGGATAACTTTTCTTGTTCCCATTGTTTTGTTAAAGTAACAAGTTCTTCTTTTATCACCCTCAGCTCATCTCGAATTGTATCAAGCCTTAATTTAGAATTTTCATCACTTTCTTTATTAAGTGCCATCTCTTCTATTTCAAGTTGAGTAATACGACGTTTCATACGGTCAAGTTCTTCTGGCAAAGAGTCAATTTCTGTACGAATTGTAGCTGCAGCTTCATCGATTAAATCAATTGCTTTGTCCGGTAAAAATCTATCCGTAATATAGCGGTTTGACATTGTAGCAGCTGCGATAATCGCCGCATCACTAATAAGAACTTTATGGTGAATTTCAAAACGTTCTTTAAGACCTCGTAAAATAGAAATTGTGTCCTCAACCGTTGGTTCAATAACTATTACCTTTTGAAAACGTCGTTCCAGAGCTGGATCTTTTTCAATATATTCACGATGTTCTTTAAGAGTTGTTGCACCAATACAACGAAGTTCACCTCTTGCTAGAAGTGGCTTCAGTAAATTTCCTGCATCCATTGCACCTGATGTTCTGCCTGCTCCAACAATATTGTGAAGTTCGTCAATGAAAAGCATAACTTGACCGTTACTTTCTTTAACTTCATTTAAAACTGCTTTTAAACGTTCTTCAAACTCACCTTGATATTTTGCACCTGCAATAAGTGATGCCATATCAAGCTCAAATATTGATTTTTCTTTTAAAGTTTCGGGAACATCTCCACGAACAATACGCCAAGCTAAACCTTCAACGATAGCAGTTTTTCCGACTCCCGGCTCTCCGATTAATACGGGATTATTTTTAGTTTTGCGCGATAAAATTCTAATAGTACGACGTATTTCTTCATCTCGTCCAATTATTGGATCAATTTTACCTGACTTAACATCGGCCACTAAATCTCTACCATACTTTTCTAAGGCTTCATATTTTTCATTATTTTGGTTCATAATTTTTTAAATTCTCCTTCAAATTAATTTTTATCATTTTATTCGTCGTAGTAATATTTTATCACATTGTTAGCACTCTGTCAATATGAGTGCTAAATTATGGTATTCTATTTTATGTAAAACGTGATTATATTATTCTTTGGGTATTATCACTCGCGCATTTTTATTTCCTACATATGATAATTGAGAATCTGTTGAAAGGGGGGGATGTCACTATGTTTAAAAAATTTTTATTATTAGTTTTTCTAGCAATGAGTTTAATGTTGATAATTTTTTTTCGACCTAACATAGATAATCGCCTCACTTATACTTGGACAAATTTGCAAGGAACTTGGGTAAAATATGAAAACAATTGTGAAGATGACGCCCATTATGTTATAGAAATGATATTTTTTGAAGATTCAGCTGGCGATAAATTAGGACAACTCACAATAAAATCACTCGACCCAAAGCGCATTTATCCACTTAATGTTTATTTACAAATCACTAGCACCCTACCGACGATTACGATTTACATTGATGACAGAATTTTGTATGAAAAAAAACACATCACGATAATGGAAGGCGTACTAAAAATCGGCTATGAAACTTATTATCAAAAAAACTCCATTATTTGGGAAGAATTAATAAATAACAACTCATCTTGCAACTCTAGGAACAATCTAGATTAGTTAACATTCTCAAGTATATGGATATTCGCGACAATAAAATTTAACTTTTTTTATCCAAGCCCCTTGCAATATATTATGACAAGTGTTAAAATATAAAAGGCAATATTAAATTGCCAGAGTGGCGGAATTGGTAGACGCAGTGGATTCAAAATCCACCGGGGGCAACTCCATGCCGGTTCGAGTCCGGCCTTTGGTACCACTATTATATCATTAATTTTCAAAACCATGTAAAATGGTTTTTTTTATATACTAAAAAGACTCCGAGATCACAATAAGTGAAATTGGAGTTACTTAGATATAGAACATTATCTATTCTCGGTGAATGATTTCATTAATAGTATTAGAATTTCTTACTTCAACATTATTATATGAAACATTTTCAGAATTTTTTATGTGAATCGCAGGACCTTTAATATTTTCAACTATTACATTATCGAACTTTAAATATTTTACATTTCCACAGAAAAATCCGCGTTCATTCATTGGTTCAATTTGAGCCATCATCGCTGGTAATTCTGGTATTGCGTCTTTTTTGAGTTCGACTATAATTGAATCGAAAGTTACATCTTCAACGAATGATTCAGCGAGTCCGTAAATAAACCCTGCTGCAGCCGAAACGCCGCGCGCTGTAATATTAGAAAAATGAATTGACTTAAAACGAGGAGTTTCATTTGTTATGGGATAAGGTTTTTTACTCCAAACATATTCGTCTTTACCAGCGGGTCCACAATAGTAATACATGTTTATTACAAATGGACAAAAGACATCTTTCATAATTATATTATTAACACGAATATCTTCCACTAATCCTCCTCGTCCTCTTCTTGTTTTTAACCTAATTCCACGGTCAGTTCCTTCAAATATGCAGTTACTAATTGTAACATTTCTTACACCTCCGCTCATTTCGCTCCCAATTACAATACCTCCGTGACCGTGAAGCATTGTACAATTTGAAATTACGATATTTTCACAAGGAATTAATTCTGTTGCCGCTTCTGTTCCAGATTTAATAGTTATACAGTCATCACCAACGTTAATGTGGCAATTCGAAATGTGAACGTTTCGACATGATTCAGGATTAATACCGTCAGTATTCGGTGAATCCTTTGGATTAATAAGTGTTATACCATTCACATTTATATTTTCACATCGTATCGGATTTATTGTCCAACTTGGTGAATCTACTAGTGTTACTCCCTCGATAAGAATATTGTTTGTATTTTCGAAACTAATTAATTTCGGACGAGGTACTTGTTTTTTTGCAACTTTTAGTAAATCCCACCAAAATTTTCCATTACCATCAATCATACCATGTCCAGTAATTGATACGTTTTTTAAATTTGTCCCATAAATGCAAGATGCATAATTTTCTTGTTCCGCCCCTTCCCATCGTGTATGAATTCGTGGAAAATCATTGATATCATTGCTGAATTTTAAAATCGCTCCTGAATCTAAATAAAGATTTATGTTACTTTTCATTTTAATGGCACCTGTTAAAAAAGTGCCACTCGGAATTATAACTGTACCTCCCCCTTCTAAATCGGCAGCTTTTATTGCTTCATTGATTTCATTAGTGACGATGGATTTACCATCAGATACAGCGCCAAAATCTTTGATGTTTTTCCCATACATGGTTTTCACTCCTTTAAATAAAAACGAAGTTGAAGCGATTTAGCTTTAGCTTCTTAATTTAATAATATTATAATTGTAGTCCCATTACCTCTGCAAGTTTTTCGTATTCAGCCATAGCCATTATGAAAGCACCAAGTCCTTTTTGATCATTTACTATTATTGGTTCGCTAATATAATAAGTATAAGAACCGTCTCTTTTTGTTGCTCCGCCTAAACCAGCAACCATACATGTCTTATTTAAATTAGCTAATCCTTCTTTTGTTATTAAAACAAATTCATCAATAATACCATAATAAGCACGTGATGCTGTTTTTACCCAACTGTCATCTAAAATGTGCATATTTATTGCTTTTGTAATAGCGTAAAGAATCATACAAGATGCAGATGCTTCTAAATAGTTACCTTTTTTGTTACCTTTATCTAAAACTTGGTACCATACACCTTCTTCACTTTGAACATTACGAAGTGCTGACAGTGTTTCAACAAGAATAGTTTTTAAGGCTTCGATTTTATTATGAGATTCAGGAAAATGAGAAATAGTATCAACTAAACCAACTACAAACCATCCCATAGCCCGTCCCCAGAAATTTTCAGACAATCCTGTTTCTTTATTACACCATGGTTGTTCACGTTTTTCATCATAGGCATGATACAGTAATCCTGTTTCAGTATCTTTTGCATTCTTTGCACAATAAATGAACTGTATAGCTACATGATCGAATTCATCTCTACTTCCAAATTTTTTTATGTACTCTGCGTAAAAAGGTGCACCCATATATAATCCATCTAACCACACTTGATGTGGATAAACCAGTTTGTGCCAAAATACACCTTCTTTTGTTTGTGGATGGAATCGTAATTGATTTCTCAGTAAATCTACAGCAATCTTAAAACGTTCTTCTTTTGTTTCTTCATAAAGTGTTAATAAGGATTTACCGTTACTGACATGGTCAATATTAAAAATTTCTAATTTATAATTCTCTATTGTACCATCTTCGTTTATAAATGATGTTAAATTATCATAAATATAATCGAAATATTTTTGTTCCCCTGTCATTTTCCAAACAAGTTCCGCTCCTTTTAACACAACACCATAGTCATAAGACCACTTTTCACGCTCTCCTGGAGTATTTAACATTAGGGGAATTCTTTTCATTAATGAATCTAGCATTCTCTTAGACCACATTATTCATCACTTCCTTCATAATAAAAATAATCAAAGTCAGCGTTTATCCCGTCACCTAATAAATCCTGTGCACAAATTCCAACAAAATTTCCTGTGAATCCCATTCCTTCGTCGGCTAAATGGCTGATATGAAAATCCGAACCAACTTGAATCCAGTCGTTCTCGCTTCCGAAGAAGAATTTCGCTTGTGAACCCCTTAACTCTGCTTTAAGCTTTAACTCACCATCAGGCACTGGTAAGTAAATATCATCTATTTCCCATTCACCAATGCGGCTATGCATCACATTGATTACGCGTCCTAATTTTTCGTCATAGGTTAAATACAAATAAGAATATTTATTAGTATTATAATATAGAACCAAACCAGCCATATGTAGGTAAACAGTTGGATTAAAATCTATTTTTGTTTCAACAGTAACGTTAAAATGTTTTTGTCTACGTGCAATTAATGATTGGTTTGATAAAGAATGGATTGATTCACCTGCATGTAATCTTAAGTATCCTGGTCGTTGGGCGAGAGATATCCATGATGGATCTTGTGCTCTACGTAGACTCAACCAAGAAAGCGATAACTCACCTGTGTCAAAATCTTCTTTCGAGTCATCAGTTATAATGAACGAATATTCCGGTAACTGAGGTGCAGGAACTTTAGTTAAAGGCTCGTTTCCACCAGAAGTGAGCCTTAACCAACCATCCTCAGTCCATTCGACTTGTTGTAATGCTGTTTCTCGTCCGAGGATTGAGTATTTTCCATCTACAGGTCGACTACATAAGTGAGCGATATACCATTCACCTTTTTGCGTTTCTACTAAGCTTGCATGCCCAGATTTTTGCAATGTTAGATTTGAGTTATGAGAAGCAGTTAACATTGGATTATGCGGATCTACTTCATATGGACCTATTATATTTTTTGACCGAGCAATTGTTACTGCGTGCGTTAAACCCGTTCCACCTTCCGCTGTCATCAAATAATAATATCCGTTATGCTTATAAATATGAGAAGCTTCTGTTTTTTTCAGTTCAGTTCCTCTAAAAATAAAGTACACATCGCCTATAAGTTTTTTTTCTTTTGGACAATATTCTTGCATTTTTATCCCGTTCGATTTATTGCGACCTTCAATCCTAAAATCCCAATCCACATCTAGGTACCATTTTTTTCCATCATCATCGTGGAATAATGATGGGTCAAAGCTACTTTTATTTAAATAAATTGGTACAGACCAAGGTCCCTCTATATTATCAGATGTAATTAGGTAGTTATAACCATCTTTAAACGGATACTGGCTTCTTGTTACATCGGAATAAACGCAATAGAACAAACCGTTATGATAACTAATCGCAGGTGCCCAAATACCACAAGAATCTGGATTTCCTCTGAAGTCTGCGTTTGGTAAAATATGCGTAATTAATCGCCAATTTATTAAATCTTTAGAATGATATACAGGAATACCTGGTATCCATTCAAATGTAGATGTGATAATATAATAATCATCTTCTACTCTTATCATGCACGGATCTGGATTAAATCCTGTTAATATTGGATTTTGAATTGTCTTCATTTTACACCTCTTGTATCTTTTTAAAAGTCAAGCCTGTTACAATCTGCAACAGGCTCATTTATTATTATTGTGCTTGCATACGTGCGTAAGATTCAGCGAATTCTACCGCCATATCACGTCCACCTGTATTTTGCCAGTTTGAAAGCATTCCTTGCCAAGCTTCAAGAGTAATAGCTCCCATGATAAACTGAATTGTTGCATCATGCATCATCATATCAAGGTCTGCACCTCTTGTATTGAAGATTTCAGAATTTAAACCGAATGCTGGGTTAAATACTACGAAATTTTCATTTTGTAAAATAGCCTCATCGCGTTGTACGATTTCAGGGTGAGCTGCTGGAGAAGAATTACGAACAGGAGATGCAATATTTTGGTTCATCGGCTGAACTTGTTGCTCCCATAAATCTTGGTTTATACGAGATATTGTTCCATCTTCATTGATTTCGTAATGAATTCCTTCTACTCCCGAACCAATTAACATTTGAATTTCAGCTGAATATAATTGATCGATAAAGTGAAGAACTCGCATTAATTCACCTTCAGTTTGTACTTCAGATTTAGGGATTGACCAAACACCTCCAACTCCATTTGCACCTTCACCGATTACACGATAAACACCATCACCATTGTGAATTTGGTTCATTCCGTATAAAGCAAACTCATCAGGAGCGATTCCTTCAGATAAAGCACGTAACTGATCCATGTTTGTTAAGTTAGGGAATAATCCACCGCGACCTTGAGCGAATAATTGTCTTTGGTCAGCTGGAGAAGTAACTAAGAAATCTGGGTTTATTAAGCCGTACTCAACAGCGCGTTTCCACCACTGCATATTCTCTACCCACTCTTCAGTTTCGAATGCATGTGTAAAGCTTCCGTCACCTTCAACACGCCAGCGGTTAGGTCCACCCATAAATGCTAACGTATTTGAGAAACTCATACTAATAAACTCATTACGGCCAAGGAATCCGAAAGTATCACTTCCATCTCCAGCTGGGTCATTGTGAGTAAACTGGTAAGCTACTTCAAATAACTCATCCATTGTCGTTGGAATATCAAGTCCTAAATTTTGTAACCAGTCATAACGAATAGTAAATCCACGACGAGTAGCAAAACGCTCAAGAGGTACTCCGTATAAACGACCTTCAATTGATGCTGCGTTACGACGTTCTTGAGAAATCTGGCTTAAATTAGGGAAAGAATCTAAAAATGGCGTTAATTCCCAGAACATACCAGCGTTCATAGCCCCTCTAATTGTAGTATTTTGTAAATCTGTAAACGTAACGATTGTACCAAGTTCTTGAGAAGCGATTGCTGTTGTCATACGCTCATTACGCGCAGCATCCGGAACCCAAACCCAATTAATTGTCGTATTTGTTTTTTCCTCGATAATACTGTAAACCTCATTACTCGCTGGATTTGGTGAATGGAAAATTGTCATCCATGTTAAATCCAAATGTGAATTAGGATCCCAATCACGCTCGTTATTTACTTCTTCTGGTGCAGGTGTTGCAACGTTACCTGGTGCCGGAGCTGGTGTTGGAGTCGCTGTCGGTTCAGTATCATTTCCACAACCTGATAACGATAACGCAAATCCAACTAGTGGTGCAAGTAACCATTTGTTCTTTTTCATAAAACATTTCCTCCTTGTGTAGGTCGTACACATTATTTTTTTTATTTTTTTATTGTGACTTACATCTTAAGAATGCACAAGAATTAACAATTTTACTTTATTTCAACTTCATGATTTTCAGATTGATATCGAGCTCTTGTTATAACAGAGTTTGCAAATTTCATAGTAATATAACTTACTAAAGGGATTCCAAAAAATGAAAGTAATCCTAAGTGCAATAATAGCCCCGCGATAATTAGTGTTATAATTAGAAATAACGCTAGCGTGTAGTGCAAGTATGAAAATCCGATAATTACAGACGCGCTAATTTGCTCCTTCAAACTAGGGAGGTTAAATTCTAAAGCAACTGGTGCGATAAAGGTTAAAGAAATTAAATAGAAGAATCCTACTAGAAGAAAAAATACGCGTGCAATATAATTTTGAGTTGCATAAATATTTGTTACGAGTACGATTCCAACGAATATATATATTAGTCCTGTTATCGAGGCTTTTTTAAAATGACTTTTATACGTATTTTTAAATAAGTGAAAAACCGCGACATCATCGTTTCCAAGAATTATTTCTTTTTGCACAGCTAGCAATGCGATTGTTGCGGGCCCAATTCCGAAAATGATTCCACCCATTAGTGTGGACGCTACCCAAAGTACATTCAAATAAAACTCTTTTAATACGATTATACAAAATTTATACCAACGTTCACCCATATTTGAACTCATAATTTCACCTACTTTTTCTAAAGATTAAATGTTAATAAATTCCATCTTCGCCAAACCATTTTGCTAGTTTGTTAGCACCAATTACAAGAATTAAGCCTACAACTCCTCGGAATAAGCCGACTGCTGTTGCAAAGCTAAATTGCCCGTTATGAATTCCCATTCTGAATACAAATGTATCGAAGATGTCTAATACATGACGGTTCATCGCGTTTGTAATTAAAAATACATGTTCAAATCCGATATCTAGCGTATTTCCAACTCGTAAAATTAATAATGTAACGATTGTTGGTCTGATTGCTGGTAATGTTACGTGCCATGTTTGTCGCCACCTATTTGCACCATCCATCTGTGCCGCTTCGTAAAGTGTTGTATCGACATTTGTTATTGCGGCAAGGAAGATAATTGACGACCAACCGATTCCTTTCCACGTATCTTGGATAATATATATCGTTCGTGCCCACGCTGGATTTGTCATGAAATGGATACGATCTCCCCCGAAAAACGAGATTACTTCATTTATCAAACCACGGTCCACTGAAAGGATAATGAAGAACATTGAAACAACGATAACCCATGACATAAAATGCGGAATGTAGACAATAGTTTGAACAATACTCTTAAACCACTTATTTTTAACTTCATTTAATGATAGCGCTAATATAATCGGTAGCGGAAATGTTAATGTTCCAAGGAAGAAAAGCATCAACGTATTTCGCATTAACATCGTAAAGCTGCCTTCCATAAACAGACGTCTAAAATGTGCTGTTCCAACCCAAGGGCTTCCATCAATTCCTAGAAACGGCTGGTAATTTTGAAACGCGATAATTAAACCGCCCATTGGAATATAACGGAACACTAGGAAGAAAATAATTCCTGGGAACGTCATAATATATAGATATTTATTTCGAAGCATGCCTCTAAGAATTTGTTTTCTCTTAATCGACTTATCAATTGTTATTTGGTTTGGATTCTGATTATTTCTTCCCCGCTTCATATTGCGAGTAGGTATTGAATTTTTAATTGCATTCTCCATAATACTTGTCACTTTTGTAACAAGGCTCACCTCTCATTTTATAATTTCTCTTCATCATTTTTTAAAATCACGATTGTTATTTATAAAGCAGTATTTTAGCACAGATAAATGTATAGCATATCTGTATGTCCCCTAAAATGTCACTGGTTTTTTTCACTTCTTTTAAGATTTCAAAATTCTGATGGCAATTAGAATTAAATCCCTTTCAATTGCAAGATTATTATACAATTAATTACGCATTACGTCTATAATCATTATCTCATACCGGACTATAAACACCGTATTATCATAGGTTGCTTACGAATTCATGTGTGTAAAATGATACCATCGTGTAAGGTGATTATACAGAGATAATCCTCAAAAAAAAAGCGTATCTTATCTAATGATTATAGACGTTACGCACTTTATACTGTATATTATAGGTATGGTTTTAAAACGCTGTCCCCGTTTTTAATAAACCCCAATCTTACTGAAGTACTTTATGTAAATTAGAAAGGACGTCTTAAATTATGAAAAAATCTAATTCATTCGGATCACGCGTTTTCGATTTCTTTAATCATTTCGGATTAATATTATTAGCGTTATCGTGTTTGATTCCATTCTTAAATATTATTTCAAGCTCGTTTGTTACTGTCGATGAATTTATGGCAAGGAATTTCATCTTAATACCAAGAACATTTTCACTTGACGCTTATCGTATTGTCTTATCAACACCAACAATTTTCCGTGCCACAGCAGTATCGATCGGAATAACAACTGTTGGAACACTTGTTAGTATTATCTTAACGTCTATGATGGCTTATGGACTAAGTCGTAAATATTTATATGGACGTAAACTCATAAACTTCATGGTTTTATTTACGATGCTATTTAGTGGTGGAATGATACCAACATTTTTACTTGTTTCACAACTTGGATTAATAAACTCATATTGGTCGTTAATTTTACCAGGAGCTATTAGTGCATTTAACTTAATAATCATGAAAAATTTCTTCCAAGGATTACCAGATTCTTTAGAAGAATCAGCAAAAATTGATGGTTGTAATGATATTATGATTTTTATTAAAATTATCGTTCCGTTGTCAATGGCATCATTTGCGACTATTTCGCTATTTTACGCAGTAGGATATTGGAATTCTTTTACAGGAGCACTCCTTTATTTACAAGATCCTAATATGTGGCCGCTACAATTTGTTCTTCGCCAACTTGTTATTTTAGCAACTGGAATTCAGGGAGAATCAGATATGGTTGATGTTATGCCACCAGCACAAACATTACAAATGGCTGTAATTGTTATTTCTATGGTACCAATGCTAATTTTATATCCATTTGTGCAGCGTCACTTTGTAAAAGGCTCACTTATGGGTTCTGTCAAAGGATAATACGAAATTCGACAAATTCATTACTAGAGCTATCTATTTAACTTTAAAAATGGTAAAATAGATATGCTCTATTTTTCTTTAAAAATTCGAGGTGTGAAAATGAGGAAAATAATTCTAATTGGAGATTCAACAATCGACGATAATACTTGCGGCTGGGGAAAATCGTTAAATAAATATGTAAAATATAAAGTTATAAACCTTGCGCTCAGTGGTAGAAGTACAAAAAGTTTTATCAATGAAGGACACTGGAAGAACACAATAAAAATACTGAACTCAGATGATTATTTAATTATTCAATTTGGACATAACGATCAAAAACTCGAAGATATTTCTCGTGGTACGAATCCTTTCATCGAATTCAAAGAAAATTTATTGACATTTGTTAACACCGCAATAAAATTAAACGCAAAACCAATACTTGTAACTCCTGTTGAGCGTCGTGTATTTAACGATGAAAAGAAAATTGAGAATACATTAGAAGATTATCCATTAGTTGTTCGAAACCTTGCAAAAGAGTTAAACATTCCTTTGATCGATTTACAAAAGCTAAGTAGTAAATTATACACTGATCTCGGCTTGAGTGAGTCTAAAAAATTATTTATCTGGTATGATGGTGACTTAGTCGGAAAACCAGATAATACACATTTTAATGATAGTGGTTCTAGAAAAATAGCAAAACTTGTTGCATCTGAACTTAATAACATTTTATCAAAATAAAGAAATATCTCGCAAAAAGAGGAACCAAAATGAGAAATAAACCACCAATATTTTATACGACTCTAGCATTATTCTTAGGTCTAGGAATAATCGCAGTAACTATTTTTTCATTTTTTGTACATTCACGGACTTCAAATCTAATCGAAGCGACGTTAATCAGCCAAACTCAGGAAAATCTACATCAAATCGCTAATAATCTTGAACAAAAACTCATTTCGGTCGATAATCTTGCTCGTGCGGTTGCCAGCGAAACAATAATCGAGGAGTTTATTCTCTCTGAAATAGATCCGCGTAATCCATTTTCCTACAGAGAAGTTGTATCAAGACTCGATTTTATCGCAATGATGGGTTCCCCTTTTGCCCGCATCGATTTAGTTAGCTTCGAAAGCAACTGGAATATTTCAAATAACGCTTTTCATCGCTTAACAACAGATGAAGCAAACGATTTTCGAGATAATATGCAAACCAATAGTATGTTCAAATTACGAAATTGGCATTTACTTAAAAACGGTGATTCAGATTACCTAGCAATCGCTGTTCCAATTCCGCTATATGCAACGTATCCCAAAGGTGCAATTCAAGTCAGAATCCCAAAACATATAATCTTAAATATCACATATCGTGATATCGCAAACCCCGCGCGAGATTTAATTATAGTTAACCGAAATGACGAATTAATCCTCGATTCAACCGGATTATTAACAAACACAAAACTTCCATTTATCACCTCAGAACTAACACAAAGATCCGGAAATATCACATTAAATCTTAGAACGAGAAATTCGGTACATGCATACATTAGCTCATTTCATTTTGATTTTCTATACTTGTTTTCGCTTGATGAAATTGTGTTCAATGATATGATTAGCGCTTCAATGTTTCCATCATTTATCATCGGCGGAGCTTTTCTAATTTTTTTATTAATTTTAGGTTTTATTGTAGCTCACCAATTATCAACACCAATCGCACAATTATCAAAAATAGTTACTGATAACAACAAAAGCGACTTTAAAAAAATAAATTCAGGAGTTAAAAAAATAATTGATGCAAAAGAAACACTGCAAGAAACAGTAACAATACAAACAGGTCAATTAATGAATTTATTTATCTCTAACTTGTACCAAGGTCTGTTAAACGAAGAGGAAATTCATGAAAAAATTAAACATTTTTCACTACCATATAACTGGAATAAACTAATAGTCTGTACGTTGCAAGTAGATTCCACAATAAAAAATAGCCCAGAATCCCAGCGATCTGAAGCGTTGATATTTAATATAAGCCAACTTTTAAAATCCTCGCTCCCGACGAATTCCCACTTCCCTACTACAATAATTGATCAGCAAACACTATCATTAATTATACTCTAACAGATAATTTTATAGTAGATGAGTATTATTTAGAGAATGTTTTCACTAATATAGTAAAAATTATTAATGATGATATGCAAGTTGTTGTCAGCGTTGGATTTAGTAACTTTTTCGATTGTATTACACATGTTCGACCTGCATTTAAAGAGAGTCGCGAGGCTCTAAAACATCGTTTAAAAAAAGGTCAAGGACTCCTTATTTTTCAAGAGCAAGTTCTTAATGATTACAAGGATGCCCAAGTTTATCATTATCCTGTAAAACTTGTTGGTTCGTTACTTGATCACTTAAAAAATAATACACTTGAAATCAATAACACACTAATTAATAACATATTTTCTGAAATATATTTAAAAAACAATACTTTAGTCACTTTTCAATTAAGTATTCTTCGTTTAATTAACGATTTGTATCAATTAATGAATTTCTTAAAAATTGATGCTTTTGAAATAAACATTAAAAGAGATTTTTATACTACAATTTCTGAATTTAAGAAGCCTGATGAAATCGAGATCTATATTAAAGATGAATTTATCGATATTATAATTAATACAGTTGATGAGCGTAAAAAGAATGATTATCAATCTTTACCCGATAGTATCATCAATATTATTGAAAATGAATTTGAAACCGATTTAACATTAGAAGTGATTGCTAACAGGTTACATTATCACCCTAACTATCTAAGTACTATATTCAAAAAAACTTTCAATATGTCCTTCACCGAATATTTAAATGAACAACGGCATTCCCAAGCGAAAACGTGGCTCTTAGAATCAAATTCTACAATTAAAGATATTTCAGAACGACTTCATTACACTAATCCACAAAACTTCATTCGTTCGTTTCGAAAACTTGAAGGTGTTACTCCTGGACAATATCGCCAATTAAATAGGTAAATTAAAAGACAAGTATATACACGTATACTTGTCTTTTAATGTTTATAGATTAAAATATCATCATCAGAACTATTGGTAAAAAGATTGCTGGCACTAAATTCATCACTTTTAATTTAGTCATTCCGAGAATATTAAAACCGAGTGCAAGAATTACAAGCGAACCAATTGCAGTCATTTCATTTATTACATAATAAGTCAGAAGTGGGGTGATGAGCCTAGCGAGTAAAACGATAGTTCCTTGGTAAATAAAGACAGCTATTCCGGAAAAAAATACACCAAAACCGAGTGAAGATGCGAGCATTATGGCGATGATACCATCCATTATCGATTTTGCAAAGATCATCTCGTGATTACCGGTCATCCCACTTTGAAGTGATCCAATTATCGCCATTGCTCCTACACAAAATAACAAGGTTGCTGTGATAAATCCTTCTGCCAAACTTTGTCCTTTTTTTTTTTCCTTTTTCTGAAATTTATTTTCGAGATTTATTCCTAGTTTTTTTATTTGTGCATCAAGATCTAGTATTTCACCGATAATCGTTCCTAGAATCATAGAAAATACTACAATCATGACATTTTCACTATAAAGTAGCCCGGGAATTCCCACGAAAATTACTACAAGCCCCATCGCTTTCATCATAGATTCGCTTAATCGTTCTGGAATTCCTTTTCTTAGCAGAACTCCGGTTAGCGTGCCGAGCATAATTGCAACAGCATTTACAAGTGGTGAAATCATTTTTATCATCACTCCTAATTTTTAATGTCCTCTTAATTGTAATTCATGCATGTGATGATATCGCCCTTTAAGTTGTAATAAATCATCATGACATCCGCGTTCGACTATTTCACCCTTATTCAAAACGAGAATTTCATCCGCTTCCCTAATTGTCGATAACCGATGCGCAATAATAAAAGTAGTTCTTCCTTTTTTTAATACAGTAAGAGCTTTTTGGATAATGTTTTCTGTTTCTGTATCAATATTTGCTGTTGCTTCGTCAAGAATTAAAATTGCTGGGTCGAATGCTAAAGCTCGTGCAAAAGATAACAGTTGTCGCTGGCCTGTTGAAAATGTACTCCCTTTTTCAAGCACAGGTTCATCAATACCTTTTGGTAATTTATTAATAAAATCCATCGCTCCAACTGCAATCAAGCTTTCAGTGATTTTATCGCGAGTGATTTCTGGATTACCTAGACTAATATTACTAGCTATGGTTCCTGCAAAAAGGTAGGCATCCTGCAACACAATTCCCATATGCTGACGGTAAACTTGTTTTGGTAGTTGAGAGATTTCTTGTTCATCTATAGTGATACTTCCAGATTGATAAGGGTAAAATCCAAACAACGCAGACATTATTGAACTTTTCCCGCTTCCTGTATGACCGACTAATGCAATAGTTTGTCCACTTTCGGCTGAAAATGAGATATTTTTTAGAACAGGATTTGATTCATCATAGTGGAAATCTACATTGTCAAAGACAACCTTGCCGGTAAAACGAGTTGTTTTATCGACGCTTAATTCTTCATTATATTCTGCCATTAATTCAAAAACTCTCCCAGAAGAAACAATTGATGCTTCCATATTCGATAGTTGTCCAACTATTCCCATTACTGGTCTAAATAATCGGTTTGTGTAGTCGATAAATGCGTAAATTAGTCCAATTGAAACGGTTGATGAGGTGGATAAAAATTGACGTCCGAAAAAGAGAATTATTGACAACATTGCGATATTTTGAAGTGCTGATAAAATATTCCAACCGGTTAATGCGTCAAGACTTAACATTTTCAAGCGGTTTTGATAATGGTCCTCATTGATTACTTCGAATTCTTTTTTTGTTCGAGTCTCAGCTCTGAAAGCTTGAATAATACTCATTCCTGAGATACTTTCATTAAGCATTGCATTTATATCTGATACCCTTGATCGTATTATTTTATTATATCCTGTTGCAAGTTTTCGGTAAAGAGTTATCCAAATGAAAAGAATCGGGATTAATAACAAAGCGATAAGTGCGAAACGATAATCGAGAATGAAAAGTGCAATTAGTACACCAATCATTTGTACCCCACCTGCGACAAAGTTAGTTAGGATATTTATGTATAGATTTCGTGTTGCCTCCGTATCATTTGTTACTCGAGAGACGATTTTTCCGGCTGGAAGATTGTCAAAATATTTAATGGGCACAGTTTGAATATGGGTAAATACATCCTCACGCATTCGTTTTATAATTTTATGTGCAGAGATACCTAGAAAATAACGTTGTCCATACGCGAAAATCGCACTTGAAATTATCAATCCAAGATAAATTCCGCTCCATCTGAAAATGGCAGCCATGGAATATGGACTTATATTGAGATTTGAGATATAGTCATCGATAATTCTCATTAGTATAAGGGGTGATATTAATTCTAGAACTACACCAATAAGCAAAAACGTGAGTGCAACAAGCATTAAATTTTTTTCATAACTAGCATATTTTATTAGTTTCTTCGCTGTGTTGTTCATACTAGTTCACCTCCGAAATTGATGCTTGAAATTGGCGTTCATATTGTTCAAAATACCAACCACCAAGCGCCATCAGTTCTTCATGAGTTCCAATTTCTGTAATTAATCCATTATCCATAACAATAATTTTATGTGCATGTGCAACAGCAGACATTCGGTGGGCAGTAATAATCGTCGTTTTCATATCTCTGCTTTTTTTGATATTTTCAACGATTTTTGTTTCTGTTTTTGCATCGACAGCTGATAATGAATCATCTAAAATTAGAATTTCTGGATTTATAGCCATTGCACGTGCTATCGAAATCCGTTGTTTTTGACCACCAGAAAGTGCTACACCTTTTTCACCAACTATTGTATCAAGTCCATCAGTTAAAAATTCGAGATCCTTATCAAACGCTGCCAGCTTAATAATTTCGTATAAAAACTCATGACTTTTTTCAGTAGTTGCATATAAAATATTTTCTTTAACCGACTTTGAAAATAAAATGTGCTCTTGTGGAACATAACCAATCCATGATAAAACCACCTTTTGTGATAATTGTTCAATAGGAATTTCATTTATTAATAACTGGTTATTTTCTATTTTATATTGCCTTAACAACTGACGGATAAGCGTTGTTTTCCCGCTTCCGGTTTTACCCACAATCCCAATTGTATCACCTTTATTAATCGTTAAATTTATATTAATTAGTGATTTATTTGATGATTCAGGATAGGTAAAATTAAGATTTCTAAATTCAATAACTTCAGGTGTTTCTACTGAAAGTGGTGAAGATAGATCTTGAACATCTGAAGCTACAACAAGCATTTCATCTACTCGTTCGAGTGATGCTTTTCCACGTTGCATTACACTAATAAGTTCTCCAATTGCAAACATTGGCCAAATTAACATTCCTAAATAAATATTAAAAGAAATTAAATCACCAAGTTGCATGTAACCATGTAAAATAAGATGTGCGCCATATGTCAGTGAAATAAAAAAACTAATTCCAACAAGAATACGCGTACCCGGTCCCCAAAAAGAATCCACTAGTTCAACGAGGCGATTTTTATCAAGAACATTTGTTACAGTACGTTTAAATCGATTAATGTCAGCTTCTTCTTGTACGAAAGCTCTTATAACGCGAACTCCCGTGATAGATTCTAATACTTTTTCGTTTAAATCACTAAAAGCATCTTGAGCAGCATCATATATTTTATCGGCTTTTAATCCAAGTCTTGTCATTAAAAAAGCGTGAATTGGTAAAGGAAGTATGGCAAACAGAGTTAGTCGCCAATTAACGGTTATTAACATCATGATAATTATTACACCCATAAAAAGTGTTGCATCAAATAGTGTTAAAATGCCATATCCCGCTGTTTCACTTACTCCGCTTAAATCATTTGTAGCTCGAGCCATTAAGTCACCAGTTTTAAATCGTTGATAAAATTTAGGTTTCATTGCGAGTAAATGGTTCATTATTTTATAACGATAACTTTTTTCAAGTAAGATTCCCCCACCAAATAATTTATATCTCCATAAATAACCGAAAATATAACTTCCTAAAGTCGTTATTATTAATATTACAATATACCTTGTTAATATAGCTGTTGTTAGATTTCCAGAATTTATATCATCGATTGCAAGCCCTACAATACGAGGTGGTACTATTTCGAATAAATTAACCATTGTGAGTGATAACAACGCCAAGATATACTTTTTCTTATGTTGTTTAAAAAACCAAGCTAACTTTTTAAAAATTGTAAACATGATGAATCTCCTTATTATGAATATGTATTTTAATATCCTTGCAACTTATCCACGACTTTGACAAAAGGACGTCCAGCAAGATAATCTTCCAGATATGAGATGAATTTTTCCGTGATTAATGTGTTCGTCAAAGCTAAAGATTGGTTTCCAGAAATATGTGGTGTTATTATGACGTTTTCCATTTGCCAAAGAGCAGAATTTGATGGTAATGGTTCCGGTTCTGTTACGTCAAGCCCTGCGCCTGCGAGATGTCCTGTTTGGAGAGCTTCTATTAATGCGGTTGTGTCGATTGCTGTTCCACGGCCGATGTTTAGGATTATTGAGTTTGGTTTCATTTTATTTAGTCTGTCTTTGTCAAATAAATGGTGCGTTTGTGACGTTCCAGGTAGGCACAATGCAACTACGTCAGCATCTAGAATCGCTTCATCAATTTTTTCAATGGTACACAGTTTATCCACACTTATCGGTATTTCAGATCGTGGAGTTCGTACTACACCTGTAACAGTTGCTCCCATTGCTTTGCATCGTTTAGCGTAATTTTCGCCGATATCTCCAAGACCGATTACTGTAATTTTACTTCCATATATAGCTTTTACGCTCCCGAGTGGTTTCCATTCATTTTTAAATTGAAGTTTTGCATATTCCATATTACGACGCATTAACATTAAAGTTGTGCAGATTAAATATTCTGAAATTCCGATTCCATAAGTTCCTGCTGAATTTGTTAACACAACTTCATCTGGAAAATTCACCTCAGGTTTTAACAAACTGTCAACACCAGCAAAACTAGTATGAAGCCATTTTAGCGCGTGCGCATCCTTTACCATCAACGCATCAATTCCACCAAAAACTACTTCACATTCGAGTATTGATGGATCATTATGTTTTAATTGTATAACTTCATAATCTGTTGCTAAAGATTGTATTTTTTGTAAAAATTCTTCGGTAATAGCAGTAAAAGTAATTCCTATTTTTTTCATAAATAATCGCTCCTCACATCTGTATAAAGTATATCATTAAATACAAATTATAGCAATGATTACGGTTTATTATTTTACTTCTATAAGCTTGCCACAATACAGCCACAAACCATCGGGGATTTTTCGTAAGTTGGCATGTTATAATTGGTTTATCAATCACGAAAGGGGCAATAGCTCATGTACAT
>JGI24703J35330_11748726_pt1 | contig 29288 bp, 23 predicted proteins | sample TergutNt197P1_FD_35330 | JGI IMG/M metagenome (IMG submission 35330)
CTCTTGTTTTGCTTTGCTTGTCGTCGAGATACCCCCATTCCAGACGGGCAAAGCCCGTCTTGCTGGGGGATACTCTTGTTTTGCTTTGCTTGTCGTCAAGTTCTAAATGAGGGAAATGAATTCCCTCATTTAGAACTCTTGTTTTGCTTAACAGCAGCAGTCGTTGTTTCTGCGTGAGCATCCGCAATCATTGCCACAGCCACCACCAAATCCGCCACAGCAGAAGAGTAGGATAATTATAATCCAGCAGCAGTTACCATTGTTTCCAAACATAATTCTTTCCTCCGTTATAATAATAAGTATTGTTGGCAATCACCCGTTGCCGTGTTGTAGAAACGTTTCATACTACACTATATGATATTCTTGAAATTTTGCTACAACTTTTTGTCGATTTTTAAATAAATTTATTAGACTGTCGCAAAAATTAACTATGGTTGCCATTTAGAACTCTAAACCTTAGGCACTATCGTAAAAAAACTCCTCAGGAATATTTCTTGATTTTAATATTTTTATAAAGATTTAGTGGTAAATAGACTTGACTTTTCTTGTATTTAGTGATATAATGTTGAAAATTGGAGTGATAGACCTGTTGGTCTGGAATATAAAACGGTATAACGAAAGTGGTGTTTTTATGTCTAATTCTACTAAAAAACCATCTAAATTATCACATAAACTTGTTTTGGGAATGTTGTTTCTTGCCATATTAGGGTTTGTTTTGGCATTTGTTTTGAATACAACATTAGTCCGCAACACTGTTTACAATAATGTGCTTGAGAGTATTCATCGTGAACAAAAAATTCAGTCACGCGAGTTAGAGATGTGGTTTTTGGAGGCTTTCGGAATTTTAGAAGGCTTATCCATGACTGTGCCTTTAGTGTTTGAAGAAAACTATCAACGCATAGTTGAACATTTTGAACAAGAGTATGACTTTATAGAAGTGGTATGGCTTGCCTTTGGTGATGGTGAGTTCTATGATAGCGTCTCATGGGATAACCCTTACGAAATCGATTTTACTGAACGTGCTTGGTGGGAACAAGCCGCCCAGCAAAGCGGAGAAGTCATTATCACCGACCCTTACATATCTATGGTGACCGGCAAAACAATTACTACCATTTCATATCACATTGCCGACTTAAATAGGCGTGAAGCTGTAGTAGCTATGAGTATTGAGCTAGAAAAAATCAAAAACATGGTTGCTGAATTTCAGGCACAATCAGAGGGTTCATTGCTTTTAATTGGGGGACAGGGTGAAATTATAGTTCATCCTAACATTGATTATATGCCAGCATTAGCCAGAATGGGAAGCGAAGAAGAGTTTCGGTATGTAACCGATTTATTAGAATACGCACCAGTTCTTGAGGCTTTTGTAGCTGGCGAAACCATAGTCACATATGACTCGTACTATTTTATACAATCGCCTATTTTATCGACTGGGTGGATTTTGGTGTCAATGCTCCCTAACGAGGTAACGTCTGTTTTGGTTTGGCGAACGCTTACGGTTGTGTTCTTAACAATTGCTGGTGTTTTGATTGCTGTGGCTTTATTTACTTTCTTTTTTCTATCGCATGAAATCGTAAAACCAGTTGAAGTACTTACTGGAGATGTGAAAAATTTAGTTTCAGCTTCATCAGACGTGAACGCGACACACTTCTTGGAGAATAAACGAGATGATGAAGTTGGAACGCTCACACGTGCAATCGGTGATATGTTGATAAAAATTGAAACCATAACAACTCAAAACCAGCGAATTGAATTTTTAGAGAAAGTTCAAGAATTAGAGCAACAGTCACGAATAATGCTTGACCTTGCACCTATGTCTATTTCTATATACGATATGAATTTTAACACCATCGATTGCAATAAACACTCAGAAGAGCTGTTTATATCGGAAGACGGCGATAAAATTCAGAGCGAGAAACGTTCTTCTACAATGCCAGAATTTCAGCCCAATGGCAGAAATTCAATGGAGTACTTTGGTGAATGTGCTAAAACAGCCATTAAAGAAGGTATGTACACGTTTGAACTCACTTGTAAAACTGTACAAGATAAAATCATTCACGCCGAAATTACTTTAGTAACAGCTAAGTACAAGAATCAAGACGTGTTGATTGAATATGGAATTGATGTTACTGCTAAAAAAGAAGCATATATAAAAGAACAACAATCAGTAGCATTAGCACAAGAGTATATGGCGAAAGAGCAGGAGGCTATTACACAACTGCTCGAAATCGAACGTAAATTACGTGAACACGAAGCTAAAAACATAGAACGTGAAATGTTAGCTCATCAACAACAGATGTATGATGCTAATCCGTTTCCTTCATGCTTATGGGGTGAAGGTTATGCTTTAATCGACTGTAATGACGCAATGATAGAACTACTCGGTGCTAATCACAAAGAAGAATATATGAATGAGTATGAAAAATTCTTCGCCCCTGAACAGTTTGCGGGTGACATATTCTCTTCTATGACTGTGATTAAACGTGAAACTTTCGCCAAGGGCGTGTTTAGCTATCCGTGGACGTATATTTCTAAAACGGGGGAGCATATCAGCGGGGAATGTACAACGGTTCTCATTAACAACGTTCGTCAAGGTTCACATCAATTTTTGGTGTATTTCCATGATATGCGTGAAGTTAATGCGTTGTTAGCTAAGCTCGAAAAATCTGTCGAAAAAGAAAAGAAGGCTAATAAAGCTAAGAGTGAGTTTCTGTCCAAGATGAGCCATGAAATTCGCACACCTATGAATGCGATTTGTGGTATAACCGAATTACTATTGTCTAATAAACACCTTACCCCTGAAGCAGTCGAGGGGCTTGTGCGAATCCGCAGTTCGTCAAACTTGTTACTAGCTATTATTAACGATATTCTAGACTATTCAAAAGTTGAAGCTGGTAAGTTTGAGTTGGCAGTGGCAGAATATGATATTGTAAGTATTATCAGCGATATTGTTCAATTAAACACGGCTTTATGTCACGAAAATTGTGAGTTTTTTCTTAGTGTTGACGAAAACATCCCACGTCATTTTACTGGCGACGAAATTCGATTAAAACAGATTTTTAATAATCTGTTATCGAATGCGTTTAAGTATACAAAAGAAGGAATGGTATCACTCGACTTTAGGTGTGAAAGTGAACCCGAATCTAGTGAATCTGATGATATAGTTACGTTAGTAGTAGAAATAAAAGACACTGGTCGTGGAATGAATGAGGAGCAGGTGAATCGACTATTTAGTGAATTTATCCGATTTAATACGGCTGAAAGCCCAGAAATAGAAGGCACAGGGCTCGGAATGGTGATTGCACGTAATTTCATCCATCTAATGAACGGAACAATCGATGTGCAAAGTGCGCCAAATGTCGGAACGCGTGTTACTGTACGTATTCCGCAACTGTTAATCGAAATTAGCGATGCACGCAGAAATGCAATTATCGGAAGGGAAACAACAGAAAGATTAGAGCGATTCCAGTTTAAATGTAACTCACAGGCTTTTTTAACCCATAATGAAGCCGACAATCATATGTTGACTGGCAAGGTTTTGATTGTTGATGATATTGAATCAAATTTATATGTCGCAAAAGGGTTGGTTAAATCACTAAAACCAAAATTAGAAATCGAAACTTTGATGAGTGGGGAAGAAGCAGTCGAAAATATCAGAGATGGTGCTGTATATGACATCATATTTATGGACCATATGATGCCAGAAATGGATGGTATCGAAGCTGTAGCCGAAATCCGCAAATTAGGATATAAACATCCGATTTCGGCGTTGACTGCTAATGCGATTGAAGGCGTAAAAGAAATGTTTTTGGATAACGGATTTGATGATTTTGTAACGAAGCCGATTAATTCACAAAAATTAAATGAAACGCTTAATAAATTCTTGCTGACGAGCGTTATAGCAAATAATGTAAAATCTACCGCTCCCACTGAAGTTATGGACGTTGTAGAATCTAGTGTAGGTGATTTTGAAGCAGGTCTACGTGAAATTTTTATACGTGATGCAAAAAAGGCGATTAAAAATCTCGAAACATTGATGCCGGTTACTAAAAGCACACTCAAAGCTTATATCACGGTAGTTCACGGAATCAAAACCGCACTTTATAGTATAGAAGAAGAATCGCTTTCGCAAATTGGGCAATTGCTTGTTGATGCTGGTCGTAATGATGATTTGACTACTATAAACGCAGGTACACCTGAATTTTTACAGCGATTAAAAACCGTAATTTCTAAACAGGGCTAAGAGCATATCTACAATAACGCTTGACGTTTTTACAAATCTGTGCTATACTATAAATATGAATGTTATAAACAAAGACCAATTAAAACTCGAACTTGACAAAATCTTAGAATTTTTGTCTGAACAGGCGGTTAGTGCTCCTGCAAAAACCGAAATCGCAAAGATTGTACCGCTTTCAGGGCTGATAAATGTTCCTAAAATCAAAGCGGAATTAAAGAAAACCGCTGATGCTTTTGTGCTTTCTTCTAAATTTGGAACGCCACGGTTTTCTAACATTGCAGACCCCTGTAACGCTCTTAAACGAGCGTCACAGGGAGGGAGTCTTTCTTTGCGTGAACTCTTGGATATTGCAAGTGTTTTGAAAGAAATCCGCATTTTGCTTACGTGGTATAAACAAGTGGGTCAAGATGGAGTGATTGGTATAGAAGATTGTGATGAGGGTGACGGCAATTCGTTGACTTTTATGTTCACACAGCTATCAACTGCACCAGAACTCAAAACGATACTTGAGCGAATTGAAGTGGCGATTCTTTCAGAAGATGAAATCTCCGACAGTGCCAGCCCTGAGCTTTTTAGAATCAGGCGGAGTATTGAAAAGCAAAGCCACAAAATTCGTGAACAGCTCGACAAACTCACTCGTGGTTCTGATACAAAAAAATATCTTCAAGAAAGCCTTATTACTCAGCGCGATGGGCGATTTGTTGTACCAGTTAAGGTTGAGCATAAGAACGAAATTCCGGGGTTAGTTCATGATACGTCTGGTTCGGGGGCGACGCTTTTTGTCGAACCTATGGGTGTAGTAGAAGCAAATAATCAAATCAGAATTTTGAAAACACAAGAGAAAGAAGAAATTGAGCGGATTATCGCCGAACTTTCAGCTATGTGTGGGAGTTATAGTGATGAAATTTTGCATTCGTTTACCGCTTGCATTAAACTTGAACTTTGTTTTGCAAAATCTAATCTTGGCGCAAAGATGAAAGGTATTATTCCGGCTATTGTTGGTGACGGCGATGACAGTCATGAGTATAAGCCAATAATCGAACTTCATAATGCACGCCACCCATTGATTGACCCTGACAAAGTAGTGCCAGTGAACTTAACAATCGGTGAAGATTATACCAGCCTAATTGTCACTGGTCCTAATACTGGTGGTAAAACTGTTGCACTCAAAACAGCTGGGCTTCTCACTCTGATGGCACGGTGCGGCTTGATGCTCCCAGCGAGCGATAGTTCAAGAATTGGCGTTTTCGGAAATATTTACGCCGACATTGGTGATGAGCAAAGTATAGAACAAAGCCTCTCGACTTTTTCGTCACATATGAATAATATTGTGAGAATTTTAGGGAAGGTCAGGGCAGGGGACTTAGTTCTTCTTGATGAACTTGGTTCGGGAACTGACCCTTCAGAAGGTGGAGCGTTGGCGGTTGCGATTTTGGAATACCTCCGCGAAAAAGACTGCCTTACAATAGGGACTACGCATTATCAAGAAGTTAAGATTTACGCTCTCGAAACATCTGGTGTAGAGAACGCTTCGTGCGAATTTGATGTTACCACCCTACGCCCGACTTATCGTCTGATTACAGGTGCACCAGGGAAATCTAACGCTTTGGCGATTGCTAAACGATTAGGGCTTAGCGACGACATAATCGTAAAAGCTGATAGCCTTGTTTCAAGTGAAAATAAACGCTTTGAAAACGTAATCGGTGCTTTAGAAGAATCACGCCGTGAAATAGATGAGCTTAAAAGCAAAATGGTTCAAAACGAACGTGAAGCACGCGAACTCACATCAAAGTTAGAATTGGAACGAGCGTCTTTAGCGGAAAAGCGCGCGAAAGAATTAAACATCGCACGTCAACAAGCACTCTCGATTGTAGAAGTGGCACGTCAGAACGCCGATAAACTTCTGGACGAACTCGAAACGCTCAAGCGCAACAAAGACAAATCTGATTTTGTTGGCAAAATGCAGGGAATGCGTTCGAGGACTAATACAGCACTAAACAAACTCCACGATGCAGCGAACCCTGTTAGCACGCGTGATGATTCTGGCGGATATAAACCTCCACGCCCGTATAAAAAGTATGACACGGTACGGTTAGTCGATATTGATAAGACTGGTAGCTTGATTTCGCCACCTGATGCGTCTGGCAACTGTTTGGTGCAACTTGGTATTGTTAAGACTAAAACCAATGTTAAGAACCTGCGATTAATCGAAGATGATAAAATCACACTTAATGGCGACAAGTTGTCGAAATCAAATAAAGGTGTGATATTCCCGAAAAAGCACAATGGACGCAACAGTAGTCATGGTGGGCGCAGTGGTACTATGAGCGAATGCGACATTCGTGGTATGACTTGTGATGAAGGTGTGACATCGGTCGGGCTGTTTATCGATAGTTGTATTATGAATCGGCTGCATTCAGTAACGATTATTCATGGTAAAGGAACTGGGGTTTTGCGACAAGCGGTCCATGACGAATTAAGGCGGCACAGACAGGTTAAAGATTATCGTTTAGGTCGGTTCGGAGAGGGTGAGGATGGGGTCACTATTGTTCAACTTGACACCGATTAAAACGCCTAAAATGTCAAGAACGTAATTCAAGCAACAAACAATTGTTCAACAGACCCAAAATAGATAAGGAAACGGTTAATAAAAGTGAAAGAATTAAGTAAAAACTACGCTCCGAAAGATTTTGAAACTCGAATTTATGCTGATTGGTTAGAAAAAAAATATTTTCATGCGGTTGTGGATAAGGAAAAAGAACCGTTTTGTATAGTAATCCCCCCTCCGAATATTACAGGTCAACTTCATATAGGGCACGCACTTGATAATACTTTACAGGATATCCTCATTCGCCAAAAGCGTATGCAGGGCTATTCGGCGTTGTGGCTGCCTGGGACTGACCATGCGTCGATTGCTACTGAAGCCAAAATCGTTGAATCTATGAAAGCGGACGGACTCACCAAAGACCAGCTTGGCAGAGATGGTTTCCTCGAACGTGCATGGAAGTGGAAAGAACAATATGGTGGAACTATTGTAGAACAGTTAAAAAAACTCGGTTCTTCATGTGATTGGGAGAGAGAGCGTTTTACTATGGATGAAGGCTGTTCTAAAGCGGTCAGAAAAGTGTTCATAGATTTATACGAGCAAGGTTTGATTTATAGGAGCGAACGTGTAATTAACTGGTGCCCGACTTGTAAGACAAGCATATCTGATATCGAATGCGAATATGAAGAGAGAGAGGGTTTTTTTTGGCATATTAACTATCCAGTTTCAGGTGATTTTGGTGGCGAAAAGCAGTTCGTAACAGTAGCAACTACCCGTCCTGAAACGATGCTTGGAGATACAGCGGTAGCAGTTCATCCAGAGGATAAAAGATACACGCATTTAATCGGAAAAACTGTAATTTTGCCTTTAGTGAACCGTGAAATCCCAGTTATAGCTGATGAATACGTTGATAAAGAATTTGGTACTGGTGTAGTAAAAATCACCCCTGCACATGACCCTAATGATTTTGAGGTAGGGTTACGCCACGAACTTACGCTTATAAATATAATGGATGATTCTGCTGTAATCAATGAAAATGGCGGAAAATATTCTGGTTTAGAACGTTATAAAGCACGTAAATCAATTGTTAATGATTTAGAATTAGCGGGGTTTTTATCTAAAGTTGAGCCTCATAATCATAATGTTGGCGGTTGTCAGCGGTGCGGAACCGTTGTTGAGCCTAAAGCGAGTTTGCAGTGGTTTGTTAAGATGGAAGAGATTGCGAAACCAGCACTCGAAGTTGTTCAAAACGGAAAGCTAAGCTGGGTGTCGAAACGATTCGAGAATACCTACATTCAGTGGGTTGAAAATATTCGTGATTGGTGTATCAGCCGTCAGTTATGGTGGGGGCATAGAATACCTGCGTTTTATTGTACTAATAGTGAAGTAAAATGTGACTGGGTAGGTGTATCAGAAGATGAGCCTAAATCTTGCCCTAAATGCGGTGGCGATGTTGTTCAAGATGAGGATACTCTCGATACGTGGTTTAGTTCCGCTTTGTGGCCATTTTCGACTTTAGGGTGGACTGGGGAATCTGACAAAAGCACACCAGAACTCGATTATTTTTACCCGACTTCGGTAATAGTGCCAGCGTATGATATTATCTTTTTTTGGGTGGCGCGAATGGTGTTTATGGGGCTAAAATTTATGAACGCTGTCCCGTTCCACGATGTTTTTATTCACGGTTTGATTCGTGATTCTAAAGGCAAAAAAATGAGCAAGTCCGCTGGTAACGGGGTAGACCCTCTCGAAGTAATCGACCAGTATGGGGCGGATGCACTTAGGCTCGTAATGGTTCACGGTGTAAGCCAGGAATCAGATATTCGCTGGAGTGAGGATAAAATTATAGCGGCAAGAAACTTTGCAAATAAACTCTGGAACGCTGCAAGATTTGTTTTGATGAGTGTCGGCGACACGTCTGACGGTACGCTTGATATGGCAAAACTCACTATTGAAGATAAGTGGGTTCTCACCAAATATAACAGACTTACAAAAGAAGTTACAACTAATCTCTCGGCGTATAATTTAGGGGTAGCTGTAGGCAAAGTTCATGATTTTATCTGGAACGTCTACTGTGACTGGTATATTGAGCTTAGCAAACCTCGTATGCGTGATGGTGACATAGTCGCACAGAATGTGTTGATTTATGTTATGGATGGTTTTTTGAAGCTCCTCCATCCATTTATGCCGTTTATTACCGAAGAAATTTGGCAAGCACTTCCAGATGGAGTTCGCAAAAAATCTGGTTGTGAAAGCATCATGGTTTCAGCGTGGCCAGTATATGATGAAGCTCTCGAATTTTCTGATGATGAGGCAGAATTTGACCGAAAAGTTGAAAAAATCAAAGAGGAACGTATGGCACTCCAACTTCAACTGGATAAAGATAAAGAAATCGTACGTTTAGAAAAAGAGCTTGTTAAAATTAAAGGTGATATTCAGTTTGTTGAGAAAAAGCTGGCTAATCAAGGGTTTATCACTAAAGCACCGCCTGCTCAAGTCGAAAACGAAAAAGCTAAGTTAACTAAGGCTAATAAGAGACTTGTCGATGTTCAAAAAACGTTGATAGAATTGAAAGGATAGGGCGTGATTTGAAATTAGTTTTACAAAGAGTATCGAGTGCGTCGGTGGTTGTGGATGGAAAAGTAACTGGCGAAATCGGGAAAGGTTATCTTATTTTGCTCGGCGTAGGTGCAGGAGATGGCGAGAGCGAAATAGACGGTAAAACAAAGGTCGAAAAATTAGTCAACAAAATTTCAAAACAGCGGATTTTTTCGGATGAAGACGGGAAAATTAATCTGTCAATTGGCGATGTCGACGGAGAACTTCTCGTAGTATCTCAATTTACACTATACGCCGATTGTAGTAAAAATCGCCCAAGTTTCACAAAAGCCGCGCCGCCCGATTTGGCGGAATATTTATACGAATATTTTCTTAGCTACGCTCGAGATTGTGGCAATTTTAAGCGAGTGGAGAGTGGTGTATTCGGGGCTTATATGCAGGTTAAAAGTATAAATGATGGTCCGTTTACGCTTTGTTATGAAATGTAATGCTAAACAAAGTCAAACGAAACCGAAATCATTGACAAATCGAAAAGTATATGGTATAATAGCAAAACAAGAGCAGAATAAAGACGGAGCTGTGCCCGTCTGGAGTGAGGGTATCTAGATGACGAACACTCTTTCAAATGGTATAATTAATTGATAGGCTATAGAGTCTGTCTACACAAGGGAGGGTATTAACAAGGTGAAAAAATATAACAAAATTCGTGATACAGCCCTCCGTGCGATGTTTCTGGGCGGAAAAATTGAACCTAAGTATATGACCGAGCGTGAATATGAACTACTCCTTGATTATGAATGTCATCTGGCTAAACCGAATAGCCAAGTCTTAGGTTTTTGTCGTGATGGAATGGTAAGATTAGGTGTATATGATGAATATTCGGAGTTTTTTGTTCGTGCTGAAAAAGCGATTGAGAAAAACAGTAATAATCTACCTTATATGGGAATGGGAATAGGCACAAGCACGCCTTTAGAAAACTTTGCACCACCAAATAAGGCTTATAGTAAGACCAGTTATGCTAATTTACATGATTTATTCGTAAAAGGTGAGTTGTATCATGAGCATATGGAACAATCTGATTATGAACGATTGTTATCGCAAGAATCTGATTTTGAAAATAAATCTAATGAATATATTCTTGAATTTTGTGCTAACGGATTAAAACAATACGAAGAATATGCACACCTTTCTGATATCGAAATATATCTTAAATTTATGGCAAAAAATATCGCTATACATGACGCTGAACGTTCGGTTTTAGAACGTTTCAGAACCCCTAAAAATACTGGGGCAATCGCTGAAATTAGAAGTAGGAGTGGCAAAAAGAGTGAAAGAAAACAATATCGACTTGCAAGCATGATTGTTGCGATTGTAACCATATCTGTTCTCGCATTAACAGTTGTTGCTTTTGGGTATAGCTTTGAGACTTTGTTGCGACGAGCCTTGGAAACGCCAGGTGTACCAGTTATAGATGATGATACAGAAATTATTGTTGCTGTCGATACACGTACTTATGATTCAAAGCAAGAGCTACTTTACAACATACCTTACAATATTTTATACCCCGCATATTTGCCAGAAAGTAAAAGTTTTACTGATTTTTATTTTGATGATTTTGGTGTAATGAAATCAATTATTATGAAAACCGATGAACGTTATATCACTTTTAATGTAAATATAGGTCGCGATTTTTTGGATTTTGAAGAATTTGAATATGAAATCAACGGAATTAAATTTAATGTTTTTGAGTTTGACGGGGTTTTTTATCAGGCTTCATGGGTTTGTGAAAATGGTTTTTCTTATTCGTTGGTTGTAAAAGATAGAGAAATTATACCTAAAATAATGGAAAATTTAAAACAAAATTAGGGTACTCCCTAATGAAAAGAGTTGGATTTTATGAAAGCAAATGTTAGAAAAGTTAAATGCGTTTTATCGGTCGGTATGATTGTAAAAAATGAGGGAAAATATCTTGAAAAGTGTTTGAGTGCCTTACAACCTCTATTAAGAAATACTCGTAGCGAACTCATTATAGTTGACACTGGCTCTACTGATAGAACAGTCGAAATCGCTAAGGATTTTACAAAAAAAGTCTATCATTTTGACTGGACTAACGATTTTGCTGCCGCACGTAATTTTGGATTAGGGAAATGTAGTGGTCAGTGGTTTATGTTCCTTGACGCTGATGAGATTTTTGACACAGATATGTCAGAAATGATACGCTTTTTTAATGATTCTAATATGCTGAAAAATTATAATTCTGCTTATTATCAACTTCGTAATTATTCGGGGGTTTATGAAGGGCTTCATAACCAACCAGAGGTTTATCGAAATCGCCCTTATGCCCCTCAAACCGTTATGAGGATTGCTAAAATTAAACCAGGATTTGCTTTTGAAGGTGAAATCCACGAGCGTTTTAATGTTTTTTATGAACCAGTATATACATTTAAGACATTTGCTAATCATTTTGGGTATGTCTATGATACAAAATCTGAACGCGATACTAAACTAAAAAGAAATGCCGACTTACTTGTAGCTGAAATTGATGCTAATAAATCTAAATATGACTCAGACCCAAAACATAGCCTATGGCTTTTAGCACATCTTGTAGAGAGTTTTGCTGCTTTGGATGACGTAAAAGGAGTTTTAGGTATAGAACCAAATACGTATATAACCAAAACACTCAAAGTAGCACGAAACTTAGAAAATAAAAATTCTTTCAATTTAGTCAACTTAGCGAAACCTTATTTAAGTGTAGCTAACTATTACTATTTCCGCAAAGAATATGAAAAAGTAATCGAAATAGTTGACGAATATATTGAATGTATTTCAAAAATCGATGATGAAGAAAAATTGAAGTTACATTTGATTGACGCTTATGCGTTCAAAGCATTTTCACTTGCACAACTCGAAAGAGCTTCAGAAATCACAGCGATTGTACAAACATATCTGGAATACTATGATAAAATTCAAAATGGCGAATTTGATTTGAGGGTACTTTCGTATCACACCTCCAACTATTACTCACCAGAAATGCGTAAAAGATTACTTGAATTATCGCTAAATTCTATGTTGCCAGCGATTAACGAAAATCTCGACGAAAGCGTCTCTAAACTGCCTAAAGTTCTGAGTAATTTAAACAAAATCCCATCAAAACCTATGGAGGGTAAACCACGTAAATTTCACTTGCAAACTGTGCTAGAAACGGTTGCACAATTAAGGCGATTACAACATGAAGAACAATTCGCTGACTGTCAGGAAATCGCTTGTCTTTGTTGTGATTTTATTGACGGTAATGTTGGTGTTGGAACCAAAACAGTTGCACGTTTAGAGGCTTATTGCGAGCTCGTGTTCAAGGTTAATGCGGGTGAGGCTAAAATCGCCGATTTGGATAAAGAACTTGACAGCATTCAGCGTTCAGCAAAAGTTGTACTGAAATCTTTGTGTTCTGAAATTGTTTTTATATCTTACAAATCGTCGATGAGCGATACACTCGAAAGCATTTATCATGCTGCAAAAGCGGACTCTGATTGTGATGTTTACTGGATTCCTGTGCCTTATTATAAAGTGAACCCAGATAATACACTTGGCGAAATGCAGTTTGAGGGCGTGGAGCATTATGGCAAAAACATCGAATGTACTAATTGGCAGGAGTATGATATTTCTACTCGTCACCCTGATGTGATTTATACATTCAACCCTTATGATGGCAATAATTATATAACCAGAATTCACAGAGATTTTTATTGCGAACGATTGCGTGAATTCACAGAGAGATTGGTGTATGTTCCATATTTTATAGTCGAAGAAATAAATGCAGTTGAGTTATCTTCTGAGATGATACTTCAACCTGGGGTGCTATATTCTCATAAAGTAGTTATCCAATCAGAAAATATCCGTAATCGGTATATAGGTTGTATTAAAGAATTTGAAAAATCAAATAATTGCATTGGGAAATTCGGCGATTTAGAGAGTAAACTTGTAGTATTCGGTAGCCCTAAACTTGATAAAATATCTAAAAAAGAAGACTATACATTACCCGAAAGTTGGAGTGAAATTATATCTGGCAAAAAAATTGTTTTATATAATACAAGCTGTTCTAACACCATTTTAAGTGGAAAACAAATGTTAGCTAAAATCCGTTCAGTGATTAAGCTGTTTTCTAAGCGTGATGATGTAGTCCTTTGGTGGAGACCGCATCCACTTAGTGGAGCTATTTACGAATCTATGTTACCGTGCTTAGCGAAAGAATATACACAGTTTATAGATGAATACAAGGCTTCTAAAATCGGTATATATGACGATACTGCTGACTTGCACCGCGCAATTGCTTTGAGTGATTGTTATTATGGCGATAAAAGCTCAAGTTTAGTGCCGATGTATAATGAAACTGGTAAACCAGTAATGTTTCAGAATGTTTACTCTATAGATAGCGACGAAAACAAGTTCTCTCTTAAAATTCTCGCTTTTGACATAAAAGATGGTGTTGTATGGTTTTTGGAACACGATGTAAACGGGATTTTTACACTAAACTTAGAAACCAAAGCAGTAAAATTAGTTACGTTGCTCCCAAGTGAATTTACCTTTACAACTCTTGCTTATAACACGCTTGATGTGGTTGATGATTACGTAATATTAACCCCGTATACATCAAACAGTATAGTTAGATACAGCATTTCTACTGATAGTTTTGACTTTGTTGAGCTACCTCCTAATAATCAGGAGCATAATAATTATTATAGTAGTGCTTGCAAAATTGGCGAATGTATATATGTGTTCCCGTATTCATATGAACACCGAAAAATCATCAAATATGATATCAAATCTAATAAAGTGAGCTTTGAAACTAAAATCTGCGATGAATTGAAGAAGGCTAACATTTCTAGTCAGCCTATGTTTGCAACTTCTGGCGGAAATGGAGTTATAACAATTGTTTGTGATAACACATTTGTGAAATATGATACTGTTTCGGGAAATCATACTTTACATCAAATAGAAAAAGCTGATGATGTTTGCTGGAATATTGCAAAAATAGATGATACGTGTTGGTCATCTATGTGTAACGGCGATATAATAAAATGGAATGAAACCACTGGAGAGCATGAAGTATTTAACAATAATCATCTTAAATATAAATATGAGGGTTACCCACCTTATACTGTGGCAATTTCAATTGAAAATAAAATTTTTATGCTTCCGGCATTTTCAAATATAGTCTTACGAATCGATAACGAAAATCTAAGTAATCCTATCGAAGTATTCAAAGATTTAGAAGAACGCACAAAAAAATCATTTGAAAGCCCGTTACCTATGGGGAATTACGGTTGTTATTCTCACGCAATAGAATATGAAGGCTCTATATTTACATTTTCAAATATCGAGAATGCACTACAAAAAATTGAACCTACAACTGGTGAAATCGAAAATATTCCACTGGAGCTTGGTTTGGAAGATTATGAATTGCTCAAGCAAAAATCTCTTCATATTATACCTGAATCATGTGACCGTTTGTTGTTTTTATTTGAAAGTTTGGGTGTAATACCTCCCCCCAACGCTCTGGTGTCGGTTCTCACGAGCGAAGCGAGAGGGGGTGCTGGACTGGCCTCAGCGGTGTCACCGAACATTAGTCTTATAACTCAAAAAGAGATAGCGGACAACAATTTTTGTGGTGAAATTGATAACAAAAACGTGGGTGCAAAAATACATGGTAGTTTGACTTTGTGACTGTGGTATTGTTGAAAGTTTGGGTGTAATACTCCCTATATCGCTTTGATACCCCCGACCCTGTGGGGTCGGGGGTTCTTCAATCGTCAGATTTTACGCTTGATTTTTCTTAAAGCTCCTTTTTCAAGGCGTGAAACTTGCGCTTGGCTAATCCCTATTTCGTCCGCAACTTCTACCTGTGTTTTGCCCTGAAAAAAACGTAAGTTTAGAATCTTTTTTTCTCTTTGCCCTAAATCGCCAATAGCTTCTTTTAACGCTATTTCGTCTAACCAATTATTATCGTCATTATTATCACCGATTTGGTCCATAACGTATATAGTGTCTCCTGCTTCTGAAAATACTGGTTCGTATAAAGACATAGGTTCGGTAATTGCTTCAAGTGCAAGAATGACATCTTGTCTTTTTGCTTCGATTTCTTTTGCAATTTCTTCAATGGTAGGTTCACGAGAATTTTCATTGATGAGCTTTTCTTTAGCTTGCATAGCACGATATGCCAAATCACGCAACGAACGCGAAACTCTCACTTGGTTATTATCACGAAGATAGCGTTTAACTTCTCCAATTATCATCGGAACTGCATATGTGCTAAACCGAACATCCAGCGTTATATCAAAATTATCTATAGCTTTAATCAGTCCAATACAACCTACCTGAAACAAATCATCGGGGTTTTCACCACGCCCTGAGAACCTCTGGATTACACTTAAAACAAGGCGAAGATTCCCGTTTATTAACTCCTCCCGTGCCACCATATCGCCAGCTTTGATTTTTCGGAGAAGTTCCATTTTTTCGACCTCTTTCAAAACCTTTAGGTTAGCTGTATTAACCCCCGAAATTTCCACTTTGTTAAAGTACATATTTATGACCATCCTACATATAAATTCGTTATAAAAAGTATTGTCATAGAGGGTGAATTTTATACAGGATTTTCATAGTCAATATTTAGGAGATATTATTTGGAATATTTCGATTCGAGGCATTTTAGGAAAGATTTTCGTAAAGTTAAATTACAAAAAAATCTTAAAAACTTGTGATGAATTGTGTGTATAGTCGGTCAGTTTTGAAATGCACACTAAAATCGACTATGCAACAAGTTTAGAACGCCTTTGGCGGTTGTGCACGGCGGAATGCCGTGCCTTATTAAAAACGCTTAAATTGAACGGTTATAATGACTTATTTTATAACCTTACCCGAAGTTTTTACACTCTTTTTATTAATCGGAATCTCTTTACCACCTAAATCAGTGAAGATGTTAGGTTTTTCGCTAGTAGTTTGCATAGATTGTTTGACCGTCTTTTTAGGATAATTCTGAATATCTTCAATCTCGCGTGCAAAATCGGGAATTTCAGGGTTTTTCATGCCACTTTCTTCATAATACGGGTTGATGATATATTTCTGAATTATGGGATATACGTTGAACACACTCAAAAAAGCGATTTGTGCAAAAGGTACTAACGGTAGTGCGATTAACGAAAACGGAAGTGTCATCAAAATGATGAATAAAACTGCCCCAAAAACCAACAAAGTAATCAGATTATGCTTAAAACCCGCAAAAGACAAAATCATAGCGTTTTTGAACATTGCACGCATAGATAAATTCAAACAGACAATTTGTGGATATATATAGGTGTTCAAAGTGAAGAAAACCACACCAGCCCCCATTACCATCGCCCAAAGCATAAGTTCGTTAGTTTCGGTAAATTCAGTGAGAGGATTCATAAGCATCAAAAGGTTCATACAAAGCGATAAAATAAAAATCGCCGAAAATAGCCCCAAAAAAACAGTTCTAAGGAAATGTTTTTTGAACGCCCCGAAAAATTCTGAAAAAACAAAAATCGGCTGTCCAAGTATGAATTTCCGCATCACATGAGTTAAAGCAGCAGTAGCAGGGCCGATTGTTATAATCGGTATGCACAACAAAACATACAGCATATTAAGCTGCATGATTTGCCAAAATTTGCCCCCGAAAATCTCGCCGAATTTCTGCAAAGGCTTCTTATTTTTGCCTGCCGCTTCTTCTTTGGAAACACCTCTACCAGATTTCTGCGGATTATAGAATAGTGACATTAATACCCCTCCATTAGTCAGCAATCTGTGGACGTTCTAAGAGTGTGGCGTTTTCGAGGATATGATTTCGCATCATCCAACCAAGAGTTTCTTGTTTTAGAAACGGCATTCCACGTTCTTCAACTGCGGATTCGAGTGAGTCTACTTCAATTGATTCTAAATATACCTCTACATCAGATTGGTCTACTTCGATTTCTAAAACTTCTGCCATCGCTTGTAGCACAAGCAAATTGTGAATAACAGTTCTAAATTCTGGCAAAAGTATTCTGACCATTCCGCGTATTCCATCCTCAACCCCCCACTGCTGGAGATATTCAGAGAAAGTTTTAATCTGATTTTGTTCAGCGATTTGTTGGTGGAATTTAATCGCAGTCCACGCCGCCGTTTCTAAAAGATGTTCGGGGATTATCACATCAACGTGTTCGGAAAAAGTTTCGGCAATAAAGCGTTCTTCCTGTGATTTTATAATCATTTCACGAACACTTTCACGCATTTGTTCAATGTTCAGCCAACCATAATCATCATAGAAATGTTCTTCAACAAAGCTATCATTAATTAAGTCAATTTCCATAAATTCCACAATATAATTGATTGTCACAACAAATACAGCATCGCGCCCAGCTAAATCTTCTTCATCGTATTCTTCAGGAAACGTTACTTCTACATCAATGACATCGCCTGGTGAATGCCCAATGATTTGGTCTAAAAAGTCATCAATAAATTCTGTCGAACCAGCAGTAACATAAGTCAAACCTTGCCCAGGCATTTCAAATGAATTGCCACCTTCAAATTCTTCACCATCAATGGTACCAATATAATCAAGATTGACTAAATCGCCGTTTCTAATTGCACGGTTGGTGATTTCTATTTCATCAAGCTCATAAACACTTAGGATATTAAAAATCCAGTTATCAATCAGAGATTCTTCAGCAATATGGATAAAATGTGGTATTTCAACCGAATTAAAGTCAAAGTCCCTAAAGTCAACATAGTCGGTTGCGACTACATTTGCCCAATGTCCGTTTTCATCAATTCCATTGCTTGAAAAATTAATTTCACGTTGTGAAATATCTTCAAATTCTTCTAAAACATACTCAGGAAAATTAGCGAGAAAGATTTCGGCATCAAAATTATTGTTGTTGTTATTATTATTGCTAGTATTCTCGATATTGTCATCGTTTCTATCAGAATCAATTCTGGTGCAAGCAGCAAATGAAAATAGTATAACTCCCATGAGTAGGCTTGCAAGTAAAGTTCTTTTCTTCATATTATAAGCTCTCTTTCTAAATTAGAATAATCACCGCCCTACTTTATGAGAAAGTGAGAGCGGTGAAAACTATTTTGTTGAAATAGCAGTCAATGCACCACTATTCAGAAGTGTACGGAATAAGTGCTAAGTGGCGCGCTCTCTTAATCGCAGTCGTAAGTGCACGTTGGTGGAACGAACAGCAACCTGTCACTCTACGAGGTAAGATTTTGAAACGCTCAGTCAAGTGTTTCCCGTTCTTGAGCTTTACAACATCTTTATAGTCGATAAAAAGCGCTTTATCAGCACAAAACGCACAAACTTTTTTACGCGGTCGTCTATTAGGACGGCCACCTCTATCATTAAATTCTCTTCTTTCTGCCATGATTGTTTTTCTCCTTTGTTAAAGTTAAAGTTAAAGTTAAAGAAATTCTTTTCTTAGAATTTATTCTTATTTTCCTCGAAATTTTCGATTATTGGGAATAACAAGTGTTTTATGTCGAACCAATAACCCAGATTCTCTAAAAATCAGTTCGCCGTGTTCTTTATTAGATTGGTACTTCACTGATATAGTCGTTTAACTTGAAAATCTATAATGGTTTGCGATGATTTTTGGCATCAGACAAGGCAATTTTTGTACGAATGTTCGTTAATATTCAAACAAAAATTAACGTAGTATGGTGTCAAAAAGAGCGAAAAAACTTATAGGTTTTTATGTTAATCGACTATAAAACAATGACTTGTTGTTAGTACTCACGATTCAGAACGGATAATCGTCTTCATCGCCGTCAGAACTGTCAGCGAAATCACTCGCACTACCAGCTTGTACCGCTGCGGGAGCGGTGTTTGCAACTTCAGCAGGATGTGGTGCAGGTGGTGGAGGCGATGAATATCCGCCACCATAACTCCCAGCCTGATTACCGTAATTGCCTGCTTGATTTGATTGTGGAGTTTGATTCGCTTTCTCACCAGTAAAATGAACCGTATTTGAAACAATTTCAACTACGTTTACTGTGATATTGTTTTTATCAACATACTGCCGTGTTTGTAATTCGCCGTTGACTAAAATCATACGACCTTTGCCAAAATATTTGCTAACAAATTCTGCATTTCCACGCCATGCAACTATGTTAAAAAAATCAGCTTTGCGTTCTTCGCCTTTGACTTGATAGTTGCGGTCTACAGCGATTCTAAAAGATAATACAGAAACGCCATTAGGGGTGGTTTTAAGCTCTAAATCGTGGCAAATTCGCCCCATTAAACTTACATTATTAAACATTTTACAAGAAACCCCTCTCTTAAATCAGCTCACTCACTCTTCAGATGTAGGTGGTGTTTCTTCTTGTTTACTTTGTTTTTCTTTTTCAGACGGTGGAGGTGCATCTTCCCTAACCACAGTCAAAAATCTTAAAAGACCCTCTGTAATACCTAAAACACGCTCAAGCTCATGAGGAAATTCAGGCTTACAATCGTACTGATACAAGACATAGTATCCGTCTCTCTCATAGTCTATTTGATACGACAAATTTCTTTTGCCCCACTCGTCAACGTTGATTAATTCTGTGTTTTCTTTAATGAGCTTAGTGAACTTCTCATTAAGTGCGGTGATTGGTTCCTCGCCGTTTTTGAGAGAATAAACCACCATAGTTTCGTATTTTTCGCTTATTTTTGCCATTTTCTCTTCCTTTCAGACATATGGCCCACAAATTAGTGTTCTGTGAGCAAGGATTTTTTAGCTATTACTACAATAGCATTCGTGTGTGAGTTTATAATCACAACACATCTGTAAATTATATCACATAAAAGACCGCTTGTCAACCCCAAATGAACAGAAATTGCGAATATTTTCAAAATAATTAAATCTCGATTAAAATATTAAATAAAAAATTTTGAAATTTTGGACAATACATCTTGATTTTTTGTTGAATTAGTACTATAATGGTTTTATGGGGAATAAATCTAACATGACTAACAACATTAAGCATTTAGAAAACGAAAAGATTGTAAATAATATCACTGGTATCTTTTCTCAAACCGAGCTTAATGTACTAAAAGAACTCGGCTTTTCGCCAGAAACGCTTGTTTATACCAAGCGTTCATTTCTACCATTCATAAAACCTAAACAATTAGTATGTCGCTTGAAATTGACAAACGGTTTGTATTCGTTTGTATTACCTGAAAAAGCCCCAAAAAAATTTCGTCACGAAATCGAACTAATTGGAAAAAGGCTACTCGCAATCAACAACTCACATATACGCAAATTGATGTTAGATGCTAAAAAGAACGCCGAATTTGTTGAACGGTTCAACAAAGAACTGTTTTTTAAGCATTCGTTTTATAAAGGCAAACGAATCAGCACAGCAGAATTGTTTGATTTTTATGAAACTCACCCATATTATTTAACCATCAATCTGTCATCTGATGAGGATAAAATCCCATTTTTCTGCTTATATGCAATGACTTTTTTTGCAAGCACTCTAGATGATTTGTTTACAGTAGATGGAATTTTTTCAATGCAGCCCGAACGACACGTCGATAATGCAAAAAAGACTGCTGGTAACGCAGTATTTAACTTGATTTTACGAAATGATAAGGAAGAAATTCAAAGAACGCTTACACAAATGGGTGAAACACTCATACAGATTTCTTTACCTAAAATCAACCCTGATGATATAAAATCGCTTTCTAAAAACTATACGCTTTTAGTGGGATTATCAGAAATCGGGCGTGTGTTTTCATCTGTGATGTCTAATGAAATCGTGTTGTCTGCTAATGTATTCGATGCAGCGAATAAGCTGAGCGGTTATGCTGATTACGCCATATTGTGCAATCAAATTGCGGTTTTGACTGACCTTGATGATTATCGAGAAACTTCTGCTTATAAAAGATGTATTGTGAAAATCTAAAAGATATCTATAAAAGTATCTATGAAAAAAAGAGGGTTTTGTGCATATTGCACAAAAAAAAAAAAAAAAAATCCCTTGATTTTTGCTAAATCCTCCAAAATTTACAAAACCCCTTGACAGATTTTAGAGAACGTGCTATTATATTAACAACAGCATAAATGTGTTGTTATTGAAAGTTCGGGTGTAATACCCCCGACGCTCAGCGTCGGTTCTCACGTGCGAAGCGAGAGGGGTGCAGGGCTTGCTCTGCGGTGTTACCGAACATTTTGTCAACCTTGCTAAGTGTACATAGGTGAGGGTGGCGGAAAAGAATTAAAAAAACAAAGGAGATTTAAAGATTATGAAACTTAGAAAAAGGTTAGTTGCCACGGTTATGGCAGGAGTAATGGCGGTGTCGATGTTAGGGTTTACATCATCATCAGACATTCCGACTGAAGACTTTGCAGAGGTGGAAATTTCGCCGTTTAATTTATCGTGGACGGCACGTGCACAGTTACATCCTACCTCTGGTCATGTCCCGACTGCAGCGTCGATTCCCGCAAGTCAATCTGGTTTTAACACTGGGCGTCGAACTGAAACCGTAACTATCATAGATAGATTTGCATATGTTGAATTTAATGTGTACAGCACAACCACAAGAGCTATAAGAGCTTCTGTTGTGGTTTGGAACGGTAGTAATTGGGTTAATTCTACGTGGAATGGAACTAATAACGCAAGCACAATAGTTTTGGCACGCACCCCAGGTGCCACCGTTTCAATTGGAGCGAGAACCGCTCCGTTTAGTGGGCAACACCATTTCTCGCATCGGTTAAGATTAGAACCTTCATTAACAACAGCTTTAAATTCCCCCACTGCAACTAACGGTGGTCATGCTTCTGGTAGAATTAGATAAGCACATTTTATGTTTGGTACAACGTAAGCCGTTATTTGTGTAATGGCTTATATTTACATATTTTTAGCTTTGTTAAGTACAATCAAATGGTGAGGAGTAATTTTTTATGAAACGAATGGTATCTTTTTTTGTGAGTGTAACACTTTTTTTTGTTATGCTCACTGCTTGTCAACCAACTCCAGATAATCCGATTATTCAAGGTGTAGACCACGATAGGCTTATCGAAATGGCGGAAAACGAAGGGCAAAACAACAATTATGGAAACATAGTTGACTTTTCAAAATTGCTTGCTATCCCTGAACGATATCAAGCTCAAAGACAATGGGGTGACGAGCGATTATCTCTCAATGCTGATGCAGAGATTTTTGTTCCTGACTATGTTTTGCCAGTTGTTCGTGTTGAACCCAAAAATTTCACGCAGGAATTTGTTAATAAAGTGCATGAAATTTTAATTGGCGACACGCTCATGTTTGAGGTAAGCGAAGAACTAACTCAGCAACAAATCGAACTACAAATTTATGATGTAAGGCAACGTTCGGTAGAAGTTGAACGTGAATTTGAAAACGGAAATATAACCGAAGAACAAAACTTTTTGTTGTTAGACGAATTAAAAGGAATGCTTGATGAACTTGAAAAAAAATATGCATCTGCACCAGCTTATGTTGACAATATACCTGCAACAGCCGAAATAAAGATACAAAACCAAAATGGAAGGTATATAAATGGGTTTGCTATCCAAGAAAATCCTGGGTTTAATAATGTAGGTAAAAATTTTTGGGTTATTAACAATAACGAAAGAGGTGGTGATTTTATCGATGAGCAACTTGATATTGATACAGCGATAATGGGTTCAACCCTTCTTTTTTGGAGGGAAAGTGGCACTTGTTTTGATTACGAGGAACGCCCTGTTGAAATAGCAAATATAGGTATTCAAGAGCTTTCAGAAGAAACTTTTCCGCTAACAGCTTTAGAATATGTAAAAACAGTTAATGCAATTGATATTGTAGAGGGTTTTATAGAAAATTTAGATATCAACGAAGAAATGAAAATAGGCGAGATTAATTTTTATTACGTTATGCCAAGTAAAGTTTTGGAAACCGAAAAATGTGAATTTAGAGATACTTGGGGTGAACGTCTTGCAGAAATAAGAGGCGGTAAATTTGATGATGAAATAATTGATATTCATATTAATTTTGAGCTTAACAGACACCATAGAGGTGTACCTGTAACGACGGCACAATTTGCGGGTGCTAATTCAGACGGTTCTTTTAACAGTCATTGGGAATATGAGAGCATTGGTGTGACAATTTCATTGCAATACGGAATCATATCTTTTGGTTGGCTTTCGCCTTACCAAATTATCGAAACTGTTGTTGATAGCTCGGCTATGTTACAATTTGATGAAATTACAGAAATTTTTGAAAATATGTTTAGAGTTCACTTTGATGAAACCGATGTTATTCGCACAGGCACGATTGATAGAGTTACGCTTTCTCTTAGACGTGTTACAGAGCAAAATAATATTGATGGAGGTTTGCTCGTCCCAGCTTGGGATTTTTGGGGAGATATTGACCCACCGCTTCGCCAAGAAGTATGGTTTGCCCATTCGATAGAACCCCCAATGCTCACAATTAACGCAATAGATGGTAGTGTCATTGATTTGAAACGGGGTTTTTAACGTGCAAATTTTTAAAAACAACTTTGTTTTACTCTTATATTCACTATACTCCGATATAAACCGCGCTATAATTTCGCGCGGTTTTATTGTGGGTTTAGTGGGAATGGTTTTGATGATAGCTTTTGCCTCTACGAGTCAAATTGTAGAAATAATACGCACAACAGAACCATTAGAAGAAGGATTTTATGTGCATTTTATGTATAACGCTCTACACTCTTATGCCTTTACTCTTGCTCTGCCGATTTTAGTTACGTTACCGTTTACCACTGCTTTTGTTGATGATATCAAGAGTGGATTTATAAAACAATATTTGTTACGAAGCACTCGTTTGAGATATATTTTGGGGAAACTCGTGTCGATTTTGATTTCAGGTGGTTTGTTGGTTTTAATCGGGATTTTGATTTCGTTTGTGGTTGCGATTATTTTCATTTCGCCTAGGGAAGAAGTTTTTACGGGAGATTCTGTTAATCGAATTGATGTTATTGAAAAAGCGTTCATGATTTCACTTTCGGGAATGTTTTGGTCACTTGTGGGATTTGCTTTTTCATCGTTCACTATGAACCGTTACATGGCTTACGCTTCGCCTTTCATTTTGTACTATGTTCTAATCATTTTACACGAACGATATTTTCCCACGTTCTATATAATGTATCCACGAGAATGGATTTTTCCCGAAAACGACTGGAGATTAGGTAATTTAGGTATAGTTATTTTGCTTGCCATGCTTATTTTAGTGGTGAGTTTATGCTTTGCATTATTTGCGAAAAGGCGGTTAAAAAATGTATAAAATTAAACAAATTTTTTTGGTCGCAATGTACAATTTCCGTGGATGGCACAAAAATCCTAGAGTCATAATCACATTTGCAATTGCTTTTATACTCTGCTTTTTGCTTTCTGATAATGCAGTAAGATTCGCCACAGAAAAGGCAACGACTATGCAAATCGTTGAAGCGTTTGTATGGACATTTGGTGATAGCACTTCGATTTTATTATCATCGTTGTTACTTGTGTTATTGTTTGCGGATATGCCGTTCATCAATAACGGAACGCCGTTTTATCTAATGAGAATTGACCGTAAAACATGGCTGTTCGGACAAGGGTTGTATATCGCAATCGCAACATTGTTTTATATGATATTTATCTTATTGTCAACCGTTTTTTTGTGTATGAGGAACTCGTTTATCGGCAATATGTGGAGCGAAACAGCAGCAATTTTGGGTTATTCGAGAGCGGGTCAAGCCATTGCACTCCCAGCACACGTTACAACGCTTGAGATGAGTTTGCCATATCAAGTAATGTTTAGCATTTTCGCACTTATGTTGTTGTACGCACTTCTCATGGCGTTTATTATGCTTTTTTTTAATATTGTAAAAGGGCAACTTGCAGGGGTTCTTAGTGCGTTTATATTTAGTCTTTATGGATTTTTGCTTAACCCTGAGCTTCTAAGAACGCTTTTTCAACTTCGTAACACACAGATGTACAGAGCAAACGTAGCCTTAGGTTGGATTTCACCGCTTAATCATGCAACTTATCATATGCACAATTTCGGATTCGATTTACTGCCAAGATTATGGCATAGTTACGCAATATTCGGTGGACTGATTATTGTTTTTTTTATGCTCACTCTATTATCAATGAAGCGATATAATTTTAATTTTACGGGAATGGAGGGCTAACAATGGTTGCGATAAGTGTAAAAGGTTTGACAAAAAAATTCGGAGAAGCTATTGTTTTACACGAGGTTTCACGTGATTTCGAGCAAGGAAAAATACACGGGATTGTTGGCAACAACGGTAGCGGTAAAACCGTACTCATGAAATGTATATGTGGATTTTACATTCCTACAAAAGGAAAAATTTTTGTAGGCGAAAAACAAATTGGCAAAGACATGGATTTCCCTAATGATATAGGTATTATTATCGAAACACCAGGATTTTTGCCAACCGTATCGGGGATAAAAAATTTGCGTATATTGGCTTCGCTCAAGCGAATTGCAAATATTGAAGTTATACGCGAGACAATTGTTCGTGTAGGTCTTGACCCTAAGATGAAAAAACCTGTGGGAAAGTATTCTCTCGGTATGCGACAACGCTTAGGAATAGCACAAGCGATTATGGAAAATCCGTCTATATTAATCCTTGACGAGCCGTTTAATGGGCTTGACAAACATGGTGTCGCTGAAATGCGTGAGTTGTTCAAAGATTTACGTACGAAAGGCAAAACAATTATTCTTGCTAGCCATAATCAATTTGACATTGATGAACTTTGTGATACAGTTTGTGAAATGGATGCAGGAATTATGACTATGATTCGTTAAATAGACCTTCACTCATGAGGGGGGTTCCGTGGAGGTCTAATACCTCTCATTCCAGATTTTAGTCTGACATTGGGGCAACACCTTATTCCGATTTCAACCCAAATTCATGAATAAGGCTTTCGCGATTACGCCAATCTTCGGCAACTTTTACCCAAAGTTTAAGGTTTACTTTGCTCTCGAAATAGTCTTCACACTCAAGCCGTGCCAGTTCGCCGATTTTTTTCAGCATTGAACCCTGCCTGCCGATAATCATGCCTTTATGGCTTGATTTTTCGCACATAATCACTGCTGATAAGTCAACTATTTTTTTACCACGATTAGTTTTAGTAAACTCCATAGATTCGATTTGCACGGCGATTCCATGAGGAAGTTCTTCACGGAGTTGTTGCAATAGCTTTTCGCGAATAAGCTCAGACAACCAAATTTTTTCAGGTTGGTCGGTAGGGAGTTCGCTATCGTAATAAAAGCCCTCTGATTCAGGAGAATTAAGATTGTCCGCGTAAGTTTTTAGTAGCGGCATAATTTTTTCGATATTAGTTTTATCGACTGTGCTAATAGGTATTATTTCAGCGAAATCACACATTTTGTTATATTCGTCGAGTAAAATCAAAAGCTCGGTTTTATCTTTAACTAAATCAATTTTGTTCAAAATTAAAATTTTTTTAGAAGGGTGTTCTAAAATGCTTTTATCGATAAAAGGTTTTCGCTTACAGTCTGCGAGAAATAAAATCACATCTACACCAGAAACAGAGCTTCTAATCGATTTGTGCATATGCTGTGACAATCCACTTTTTTCCTTATGAAACCCTGGTGTGTCAACAAAAACGTATTGAATTCCTTCTTCTTTGTTAGTGAGAATCCCGTTAATACGAGTTCGAGTAGTCTGCGGTTTATCTGAAACAATTGCGATTTTTTCCCCCACAAGCAGGTTGACCAAGCTCGATTTTCCAGCATTAGTCCTCCCACATACTGCTATAAACAAGGTTTTTGCATTAGACATGATTGATTTATTTTCTATACTTTCCACGTTTACGACGTTCCTTTCCAGTGAATATAAACATTAGTGATAAAACTACGCTCAAAATCAGTGCAATTGAGGATAGAATGTTTGTTGCAAAATAGTTTACTATTCGCCCGAATACTTCCATGTCCCAAAATAAAACTACTCCGACTATGATTGCGGTCAATGCCGCCAATAACACTGCCCCTGCTGCCGCATCTTTAGCGACTTTTGCCAACGCCGAACGTTCAGGGCAGGTTTTGTCAGTCAAAACCTCGATTGCGGTATTCACTACTTCGAGCGAAATCACAGAAGTACAAGTCAGAATTAAAATCAAAAATTCGGCACGTGTTAAATCATAAAAAACGATTGCTGTAAACATTACATACAATAACATCACAATATGGATTCGCATATTGCGTTCATAACGAATGCAAAAAGCTATTCCGCTAAACGCAAATGCAAAACTTTTCCTAAGGCTTTGAAGCTTTTCTAAGTTCTTACCGAGAATATCTTTACTCGTTTTATTCATCGTGTGAACCCCAATTTTTGCAAAATGGTTTCTTGTTTTGCGAACATAATACGCTCATCATTAGGGTTCATATGGTCATACCCGAGTAGGTGGAGCATTCCGTGAACAGTCAAAAACGCCATCTCACGTTCGAGCGAATGCCCATGCTCTTTAGCTTGACGAATCGCTGTCTCAGTTGAAATAATCACATCTCCTAAAACCATCGCATTGGTGTCAAGATTAGGCTCACCCATCAAGAACGAAAGCACGTCAGTTGATTTGTCTATTTTTCGATATTGGCGATTAAGCTCTCTGATTTCAGCGTCGTTTACAAGCGTTAATGACGCCTCCGAAATATACGGATACTTATCGGATTGCAGAACTTTACAACAACACTTATACGCTATCGGGCGGAAGTTTAATCCAGATTTAACCTTGTCATTAAATAATAGTTTGAAATTAACCATTGTTATAATAAACCTTCCCAGAGTAATCTCCAGTTTTCATAGAGTTTAGTTACATTGTCAGGGTCAAACTCTCGTATACCCTTTTCCCACTTTTCTAAGTACGATTTTGCAATTTTTTTGTACTCACCACACGAATTAAGTGAATCTATAACCGCAGTTTGATGCCATTTATATGGATTAGCATTTACATGAGCCAAGTTAAAATCATACAAAGGCGCAACCCGTGTAGTTCCAGTTTCGCTATGCTTAAAATGTCCCCAGTTTGACATATTGTCACGCCTGTCTTCATTTGCGACAATGAAATCAAACAAAGTTGTTTTGATTACAAATTTTTTTGCTCGATTTGTCGGCAAAATTCCATCATATGCCTCTATCATCGCAGAAACGCTATGCCCACGGTTTTTGACGTAGTTTTTTTGAGTGCTCTTACTCCCAAAAGTCCAGCTAAGAGGAATAAGCATCCATATTAGGTCAGTCATGTTTTCTATACATATTGAATTTGAATCGTCATACGCACTACAAGCTGATATGCCGAGTTTTGTCGCAAGGTTAAGAGATGTCATTTCGTTATAAACCATACTAGGTTTGAGGAGCTTTTCGATGACAATCTTTCCATCATTATTTCGCTTCCAGCTCTTCGGAAAGCTCCCGCCTAAATTCGCATCAGGAACAGAAGAACCGTGTTTTCCGTCTTCCCAGTCGTATTCGATAAATGGATTTAAATATGGTGTGAGTGATTCGAAATTGGTTGCAAGCTTATCGTTTTCATGTTTGACCCAATAACAGTCCGACAATGAAAGTCTGCGTTTGTTTATTTTAGGCTCGATATTGTCAGAGATTTTGACGGTTGTTTCGGCAATTCGATTGCTTTTGAGATATTGACGTTTTTTTAGCCAAGCGTTATACTGCGTAATATTCTCAAAGCGAACTGGGCATAACTTTTTGTTAATGACACCATTTTTAGTACAGTAGATTTGTTTGTTCTTACACATTAACACAGCCATACTCAATAGACCTCCTCGGAAACTAACTGCGAGTGGATTTGAAAGCTAATTTTGCCCTATTAAGCAGGCAAAGCCTGCTCTCATGGGCTTTTGCCATACAAGGCAATTTTGAGGCGAATATCTGAGGATATTTAA
>JGI24703J35330_11748725_pt1 | contig 29197 bp, 33 predicted proteins | sample TergutNt197P1_FD_35330 | JGI IMG/M metagenome (IMG submission 35330)
ATTTTCGTCGTTTTGTGATACGGACTGTGGTAATCTAATGGTAACTTCGGAGTTTAAATCATGAAATCGTTGATTTAAGCTTACTTTTTAATCTAAAGCAGCTGAATTCAGAGAATAACAACCTGATCCGTATCACAAAAACCCGGATTTTCGTCGTTTTGTGATACGGACTGGTATAGAAAAATTCCCCCAAGAAAGTTGATTTCGATCCTACTGGGGGAATCTGCTATTATATTTATCGTTTTCCCCTAACTGCTTCGATTTTAGCACATTTGGGAGACTTTTGCTACTAAAATAAAATGAAAGTCTCTCAAATCGCCCTATTTTGACCTAAATGGGAGAGTCGACTTCTAACCTGTTATCTCTTTTTTGATTTTCGGGTATTTGTCAGCTTTTTAGAAGCGTTCACCGTCCTATTTCGATCGGTTTGCGATTTTTTAGACTTATTTCGATTATTACTTTTGCGTCTGTCAGAACTGTTGCGTTGAGACCCTCGATAATCAGCCCCACCACTCTTAGGTTTAATCAAACAATGCGATCCATGCCCAATTAAATCCTCACGACCTGCTGCAATCAACGCCTTTTTCACGGTATCGTAGTTCTTAGGATCACCACATTGTAACAGCGCCCGTTGCATGGCTTTTTCTTCTGAAGTGCGTGGCACGTAAACTTTCTCTCCTGTTAACGGATCGACACCTGTATAATAAATCGTGGTCGACAAGCTACCAGGAGTCGGATAGAAATCTTGGACTTGCTTTGGGGTATAGCCCCATTTTTTAATGTATTGGGCTAATTCAATGGCAGCGTGAAGGTCACTACCTGGATGAGAAGACATCAAATAAGGTACTACGTATTGTTTCATCCCTAATTTGTCGTTAATGGTTTGAAATTTTTTAATGAAACGGTCATACACGTCTCGGACTGGCTTCCCCATTTGCTTTAAAACCTTTGGCGAAATATGCTCCGGCGCCACTTTTAACTGCCCCGACACGTGGTGCTTCGCCAATTCTTCAAAGAATTCGGTATTCTGATCGTGAACCAAATAATCGTAACGAATCCCAGAACGAACGAAGACTTTTTTGACACCATCTAACTTGCGGATTTTTCTCAATAAATCTAAATAATCTGTGTGATCAATCCGTAATTGCTTACAAGGAGAAGGTGACAAACAATCTTTGCCTTTACAGGTTCCATGCTTGACTTGTTTCTGACAAGCCCGTTTTCTAAAATTAGCCGTTGGACCACCTACGTCGTTAATGTAACCTTTAAAATCAGGAAGACGAATCAAAGTCTGCGCTTCACGCATAATGGAGTCGTGAGAGCGACTTTGAATCACACGCCCTTGATGGAAGGTCAAGGCGCAAAAGCGACATGAACCAAAGCAGCCCCGCTGTGAAATTAAGGAAAATTTAACCTCAGCAATCGCAGGAATTCCACCTTTTTCCTTGTAGATTGGGTGATAATCCCGCGCATAAGGCAGATCATAAATCTGGTCCATCTCTTTTTCTGTCAACCCGCGCGCTGGTGGATTTTGCACCAAGTATCGGCTGCCATGAGGTTGCACAACGACCCTGCCCCATTTATCATCCATTTCCAAATATTGCTTCTTAAAAGCTTCGTTATAAGCTTTTTTATCTGTAGCTACCTCTTCAAAAGACGGGACAATCACTGGTGATTTTACGTTCTTAATGTCTTTCGTCACGTAGCAAGTCCCACGAACACCGGTAATGCTTTTTACATCGCTACCGTAACTTAAGTACTTGGCGATCTCCACAATCTGGGACTCTCCCATGCCGTATACCAACAAATCCGCTTTGGAATCCAGTAAAATCGAGCGACGAACTTTGTTTTGCCAGTAGTCGTAATGGGCATAGCGACGTAAGGAACTTTCAATTCCACCGATGATCACCGGTACGTCACGATAAGCTGACTTGATTTTCGAACAATACACCAACACTGCACGATCTGGCCGCATACCAGCACGACCCCCTGGTGAATACAAATCTTCCCGACGGGGCTTTTTCGCTGCCGTATAATGCGCCACCATGGAATCAATGTTCCCAGAATTGACCAAGAAACCTAATCGAGGCTCTCCTAACACCTTAAACGCATCCACATCTTGGTAATTTGGTTGCGCAATCACCCCCACGGTATAGCCCTCTGCCTCTAACACACGACCGATAACAGCCACAGCAAAAGACGGGTGATCCACATAGGCATCTCCCGTGACAATAATAAAGTCTAGCTGACGAGTGCCCCGAGCATCAAGTTCAGCCTTAGATATAGGTAAAAAATCTTGACTATTCATCGTTATACCTCTTCACTCCGTCCAAAAAATCATCCAAGGTTAAAGGTAGCTCTTTTCGATCAGGAAAAGCTTCCTTAAATACTCGGGCCACTGTCGGTAAGCTCACGCCTGCTTTTTCTAACATTGCAGCATCACCAAAGATATCCTCAGGACTACCATTACCTATCAGTTCACCCGCTTTTAATACCAATACTTGATCGGCAAACTGAGCTACCACATCCATGTTGTGAGTTGCCATAACAACAGTGGTTCCTTGCTGTTGCAAGTCTTTCAAAAGCTTCAATATTTCTTGCTGACCTTTTGGATCAAGACCTGCGGTCGGTTCATCCAACACTAAAACCTCTGGTTCCATGGCCAAAATTCCTGCAATAGCAACGCGCCTCATTTGACCACCCGATAACTGAAGTGGTGACCGGTCAAACAATGCCTCGTCCATCCCAACCAGCCGTAATGCCTGCTTTCCTCGCACTTCTGCCTCAACGGTAGATATACCAAAATTTTGAGGTCCAAAGACCACATCTTTTAATACCGTCTCTTCGAACAATTGATACTCAGGAAACTGGAACACCAGTCCAATTTTTTGCCTGATGGCCTTTATTTCCTTGGTATTTTTTCTTCGACCATGGCCTAGCATACTGCCTAGTAATGTCACTTGGCCTGATGTCGGTATCTTTAGGCCATTAAAATGCTGTAATAAGGTTGATTTTCCTGATCCCGTGTGACCAATCAAACACACAAAGGAACCTTGATCAATGTGAAAACTAACCTCATCCAGCGCCGGCTTAGTCTCCATACTATATTTGTAAGTTACGTGGTCAAATTTAATGCACATAATCCATTCACTAACTCCTCATCGTTGACACAAATCTCATTCAACATACCCGCTTTGATCAATTTTTTAGAAGCAATCACAGCAAACGGAACGTCTAAACTAGCTTTCTTTAATAGCTCTACGTCTGCCAGTATCTCCTTAGGTGTCCCATCCCCAATGACAGCACCCTCTACTAACACCACAATCCGATCGGCATGAGCGGCTTCCTCTAAGTGATGGGTCACCATGATCACCGTTCGTTGCTTCTCTGACCCTAGCTCCCGTACTAAGGTCATCACTTCGTGACGGCCAACAGGATCTAACATAGAGGTGGCCTCATCTAATATCAACACCTCTGGATTTACGGCCATGGCACTTGCCAGAGCTACGCGCTGTTTCTGACCACCACTTAGTTGATGAGGTGCTTTCTCTTCTAATCCAAGCAACCCAAAGTCAGATAGCTTCTCACCTACGATCTGCCTCATGCCTTCTCTTGAAACGTTGCGATTTTCAAGACCAAAGGCAACTTCGTCCAAAACGGTACTCCCAACAAATTGATTGTCGGGATTTTGAAACACCATGCTGATTTTTTTTCGAACCTTAGCTATCGTGTTAGCTCCTAGTTTTTCACCGTCAATGAAAATAGCGCCAGCAGCTGGCACTTCAAGGCTGACTAGCAAACGAGATAGCGTCGACTTTCCTGATCCATTGTGACCTAAAATCGCTACAAACTCCCCTTTTTCAATGGATAGATTAAAACGATCAAACACCCGATTTTTACCATAGCTAAACGTTATATCTTTTACTTCAATCATTAAAATCCCTCCAGGTTAGCTGCTTTAGATTATAACATTCCTAGACTAATAATAAAAGACAAGTAACCGACTTTAACCTGGTCACCTGTCTGAGATCTTCTGCTTTTAATTCGGTTGCAAATCCTTCTTATAACTCCTAACCGCGGCTATGAAACTAAAAATAGCACCTAATATCCAAAAAATAGCAGACCAAATCCGTGCCTTGTCGATATCGAGTGCTTCTAAATCTACCATCTTACCCACCCCTTTTACTTTATGATATGGGTTTTTGCCAATTAAGTGCGCTGATCTAGTAAAAATTGCAAAACCGAACTACTAATGGCTAACATGGCATAAAAATCAGCTTTCATATCGATCACCATCTCTGCTAAATCTACCCGTTGAATGATCTCCAAAATAAAGATTTTTACCTCTTCTATTGTCTTTAATGACATCTGTTTAGCCTCTGTCTTCTTCAACTTTCGTAGCGTATAACCATGCAGTAAAAACTCGTAACCCATATGCCGGCTCATGGAATGGGCTTCATTAACTTTCATATTCGCATGATACGTGCAAGCATAGTCACATAGAAAATGAATGAGTACACCTGAGGTCTCGGAAAAATCCCTTTTACTTAACCTTAAATCACAAGCTTTTTCTAACAACCTAAACACATATTCCTTATTAGCTGGGTAATAGTGAGAAATCTTTTTGTACTCTGATAAAAGATCTGGTTTTACATTCGCCCAAATAAAGGTATAGTAATCAAGTTTTTCTTGTTCCTTTTCTTCTAACCGTTGATAAAGATATTTGCCAACGCGTCGATGAGTCTGCATAATCACGTTCGTCACTTCCTCAATTTTTAGCCTTTTTTTTATTTTTGACCAAATCCGATTAAAAATACAGCAACGTTGTAGAAAATTCAAGATAAAGTGTGTAAAAAGTGTGTAAAAATCAAAATTCTGCGGTTTTTAGCCGTTTTTTTTAATTTTTTTGCGTATATAACAAGTAGGGGTGATGATGGTTTGCGCAAACCAAAGAAAAATAAAAGATCGAGGTGTTTCATTATGTTAAATCAATTAGCATTAGTCGGAAGAATTGTCAGGGATCCAAAACTAAAACAATCAAGCAACAACAAACCGTACTGTAGGGTTACCTTAGCCGTTACTCGAACTTATAAAAACCGAGAGACTAACGAATACGATACAGACTTTGTGGATGTGACCGCCTGGGGCTCCATGGCAAGAAACATCGTCACCCATTGTGGAAAAGGATCTCTTATCGCCATGCGAGGGCGAGTGGTAAATCGATTGCTGGACTATCCTGGAAATCAAGCTGTTAGATCCGTTGGTATTATTGGTGAGCGTGTTTCGTTTATTCAGACAAAGCCACCTAGTAAGCCAGAAGAAACACTATCAAAAGTCCTTGCGAAAAACGAAGGCACTGGCGTTGATCTAGACTCAGAATATGAAGAGACAGCAGCTGAAAATGAGCAATTAGATGAGGAGGAGACAGAGCAAGAATCTACAGAAAGTTTTATAGAAAAATATCAACAAACACTTGAAAACTAGCCAATAAGTAGGTATACTATATTCTACATACAGTTGCCTGCTTGTTTTGAGGTGATGTTAGATGGAAGTATCGAGACTACTAGAGAAGTCTCAAGAAAATGAAGCGGCGACGGATTTATTAGCTGAAGCAGGAAAGTTCCATGCCGCTACAAGCCGAGCTTATTACGCCGTTTATCAGAAGATTATTTACATCTTGGAATGTAATGGAAAAGAAGTGACACGCGTGCACGGGAGGAATATATCAGAACTCCGCAATCTTCCAAAAAAAGAAGGCTCACAAAAAGAGCTTAAAAAAGCTATTCGAGCTGCTAAAGTCCTCAAACGCTTCAGAAAAGACTGTGATTACAGCAAAGTAACACTTATGGATAGTTTAAAATATGAAACTGAGATAAGTGTATTAGCACAAACAGCCCATCATATACTAAACAATTATCAAGATAACCAGTAGGAGAGGAGAATTAAAATGTCTAAAGTCAGAAAAATGATTGATGCGTTCAAAACGGACATCCATAACTACATAGCACTTGAAAAGCGTACCAACTTTCACCTTTGTGAAGAGTTTGATGCGTATGAAGACGAATATTTCCTTTCCCACAATGATAAGAAATTGGACCTAGATGAAAAATTTCAAGAGTTTGTTTATGAGAAGGATAGGAAGTATTTTGATCTAAATGGTATATACAATGTTTGCTTTGCTTATGACTTCATACTAGTAGACAAAGTGGGTCTTGCAAAAGATGCCCAACCTAAGATTTAAACATCATAATATTAAAACCAGAGAATTAGACCATTGTTGTCTAACGCTCTGGTTTTATTTTCTATCCTTCTTCGTGTTCCAATAAGTACCCTACTCCACGAATGGTTTTAACCATTACTTTATAAGGAGTGAGCTTATCTCGCAGTTTACACATTTGAACGTCCACCACACGCGTCCCCCCATGAAAAGACAAGCCCCATAAATTATCCAACAAAATTTCCCGGGATAAAACCCGTCCTTTATTACGAATCATAAAAATAAGTAATTCATACTCTTTTAAGGTGAGAGCCAATAAATCCCCAGCAATTTTCACTTCAAATCGCTCCAAGTCAACCACTAAGTCTTTGTAAGACAAGCGACTCTCTCCTAATGTGCTCTGATAGCCAGACGTTCCTTTCTTTCTTCGCTGGATAACCGCCTTAACTTTAGCCATTACTTCACGGGTTGAAAAAGGTTTTGCCATGTAATCGTCTGCGCCGGCCTCCAAACCAAGAATCCGGTCAAATTCATCGGCACGGGTTGACAGGATGGTGATATAGGTCTCAACCCCTTGGTCACGTAACTGTCGACAAATACTTAAACCATCTACCTTAGGCAACATGATATCCATCACAATTAGATCGTATTTCGATGTTAAAGCTAATTCGAGACCAGCTTCACCGTCAGCTACTACGTCTACGACTAGGTCAACTTTCTTCATCTCAAAGGCTAGAAGCTTAGCTGAAGAAGCGTCGTCATCAATGATTAGTACTTTATTTTTCATCTTGCACCTCAATTAAGCCGATTATTCCCTTACAAAGCACTTTTATGATTAACATTATACCCTACTATCGGTCTCAACACAACGATTTTAGACATTCAGAACTAAGTCTTTCCCTCTAACTGGAAGCGTTAGAAAATTTGACACAAAGAGGTGAAAATGCTAAAATTAACTAAATTTTTTGCATACTTTTTTAGCAGGTGATTCAATGAAAGATCAGCATTTACGAACGATTGATTACGCCAGAATTTCCATCACCGATGCATGTAATCTAAATTGTCATTATTGCAAAAATGGAGAGGATTTAGAAGTTAATCGATTAACCACGAAACAACTAAAAGTAATGATCGATGCCCTGGATCAACTGTCGTTTAAGAAGGTTAAATTTACCGGTGGTGAGCCTCTTCTCAATCCAGATATCGTAGAAATCGTTCGCTATGCCAATAACAAAGAAAACATCAAAAATATTGGCCTAACAACAAATGGTATCCAATTAGACCAATTCCTTGATGGGCTAATTCAAGCAGGATTAAAGCGGGTTAACGTTAGTTTAGATTCACTAAAACGAGATAAATTTCTAGCTATAACAAAATCAGACGCTTTAAATAAAGTTTTAGCTAACGTTATTTTGGCTAAAAAAAAGGGGCTAATCGTTAAGGTAAACGTCGTCCTAATGAAGGGCATTAACGACAATGAAATCCAAGATTTTCTTGAGTTTGGACGTATAAATGACGTGCAGTTTCGCTTTATTGAGCTGATGCCCATTGGTCATAATCAGGATTACTTCAACGGTAAACAATTAAACGCAACCGAGCTGTTTAAAAACTACGAGAGAAAAGATAAAAAACCAAACTGCAAAGATGTTTCTGACTATTACATCGATGAATTTGGCTATGTATTTGGTATTATTTCCCCTCTCTCTAATCACTTCTGTAAAGCTTGTAATCGCATTCGTTTTACAAGCGATGGCAAACTAAAACTTTGTCTCCATTCCAATCAAGAAATAAACATCCAACCTTACCTGAACGACCCTGATGAACTCGCCCAGGTCATTTTAAAAAACATTAATCAAAAACCTAATCAACATCGATTAAAGGACAATGAAATTTCTAATCGAGCCATGAATAAGGTTGGGGGTTAATGAGTATAACCGAATACCAAGGAGGTGATGTCGTTACAAAAGTGGCTATAAAATGCAAGCAACTAAAAGAAGAAAGGAGTTGTCTCACATGAAATGTTACGTTGGAAAAGTCTTACGTGTTAACTTGGCAACTAAAGAAGTTAGCGTAGAAGACTTAAACCTAGACGATGTCAAAAATTACATTGGTGGTCGTGGATTAGGTGTGAAAATGTTGATGGATGAAATTGATCCAACCGTTGACCCACTATCACCTGACAATAAAATGATTTTCATTTCTGGTCCGTTATCTGGAACAAGAGTATCAACTGGTTGTCGCTACATGGTTGTAACAAAGTCACCATTAAACAATATGATTGTAAGATCAAACAGTGGTGGGATTTGGGGTGCCATGTTAAAGTATGCTGGCTTTGATGCGATTATCGTAGAAGGGAAAGCAGATGCACCCGTTTACTTAACGATTAACGATGGTCAAGTTGAGGTTAAAGACGGGGCTCATCTTTGGGGTATGACAAGCGAGGAAACTTGTGAAGCACTGAATGCTGGAAAAAACACTTCCGTCTTAAACATTGGTCCTGCAGGTGAAAACCTATCCTTACTGGCAGCCGTCATGAACGATACCGACCGTGCAGCAGGACGTAGTGGCGTTGGAGCGGTAATGGGTTCCAAAAACTTAAAAGCCATCGTTGTCACATCGGATAATAAGCAAATTCCAACTTTCAATGAGGATGAGTTTAAAGCAGCAGCGATGGATGCAGCAAAGAAGCTGAAAGCGCATGGCGTTACTGGCGAGGGGTTACCAACTTATGGAACGCCAATTTTAGTTAACATCATTAACTCGGTTGGTTCTTACCCAACGAAAAACTTCCAATTTGGTGAGCATGCCGATGCCGATATGACTTCTGGAGAGACGTTAATTGAACAAGAAAATTGGGTTGGAAATTCTTACTGTCACCGTTGTACCATTGGATGTGGGCGTATGGTTGAAAGAAACGGTAAGAAAGTTGGTGGGCCTGAGTATGAAACCATTTGGGGCTTTGCAGCAGATTGTGGTAACAACGACCTCCAAGCAGTCATTGAAGCAAACTTCCAATGTAACGAAATGGGTGTTGATACCATCTCGATGGCATGTACCATTGCCGCAGCGATGGAATTGTATCAAAGAGGTTACATCACCGATGCCGACTGTGACGGTATACCACTCGCTTGGGGTAATGCTGAAGCTGTTTACAAATGGGTTGAAAAAGTTGGACGCAACGACGGCCCACTAGCAACACTAATGGCACAAGGCTCTTATCGTCTATGTGAACACTACGGTGTGCCTGAGTATTCCATGAGCGTTAAAAAACTAGACATTCCTGCTTACGATCCACGTGGTATCCAAGGCATTGGATTAAATTACGCAACGTCTAACCGTGGTGGTTGTCACGTAAACGGATATACCATTTCATCTGAAATTTTAAGTGTCCCAGTGCCTACTGACCGTAAAGTGACAGAAGGAAAAGCAGAACTAGTTATCGCCTTCCAAGATTTAACGGCTGTAATCGACTCAGCTGGTATGTGTTTATTCTCTTCCTTTGCCTTAGGAGCACCTGAATATGCGGCGATCCTAAGTGGCGCAACAGGCATCGAATTTACAGCAGAGTCTGTGATGGAAGCTGGTGAGCGCGTGTACAACTTAGAGCGTGTGTTTAACCAAAAAGCAGGCATGAAACCTGAAGATGATACTTTACCGAAACGCCTCCTTACTGAACCATTAGAAACAGAAGCTTCAGAGGGAATGGTTTCTAAGCTAGACGTTATGCTACCAGAATACTACGAATTACGTGGTTGGGTAGACGGATTCCCAACCGAAGAAACCTTAACGCGATTAGGAATTAACCTATGATTCATGTAAAGCTATTTGCAACCCTCCGAAAAGACCTAGGTAAGGAACTAGAATTTCCATTTCGAAATGGCTTATTAATTTCTGACGTCGTATTCGAGCTTAAAATTGCACCGGAAAAGATCGCCATTATGTTAATTAATGGTGTCCATCAAACCATGGATACACCGTTAAAAGACGGAGATAAACTCTTTTTGTTTCCTCCAGTGGGTGGTGGTTAAAGTGGATCGATTTTCCAGAAACAAACAAACCATTACCGATGAGCAACAAACCTTACTTGGTCAGAAAAAAATCCTGGTCATTGGTTGTGGGGGGTTAGGAACTCATGTTCTTGAAGGGCTAGCCCGAATCGGAATCAAACAAATTGGTCTTTGTGATTACGACGTTTTCGATGTTTCTAATCTCAATCGACAGCTGGGTGCTTTGGAAGTTACCATTGGTAAGTCTAAGGCACTGATGGCACACGACCGAATTAAATCGATCAATGAGGCGGCTGAAGTGACCATGTATCAAGATAAGTATCCCAATGAGAGGCTTTTAAACGACTTATCTGAATACGACTTGGTCATTGATTGTTTGGATAGTATCGTCACACGAAAACAACTGGAACAGGATTGTTTAGCATTAGAAAAAACCTTGATCCATGGAGCCATTGCCGGTCATTACGGTTATTTTGGTGTGATTACCAAGGATAACCCTTTGATTGCCATTCAAGAAAATCAAGATAATTCCATTGAGAAACAGCTTGGCAATCCCTACTACATCGTTGCCACCGTTGCTAGCATGCAACTCATGTTAGCCATTCGTGTCCTCCTTGATCAGCCTTATCACCAAAATGGCTTTTACGTGATTGACCTGTTTGACTTAAGCATTGACAAAATTGACTTAAACTAATAAAATCTCCGAGCTTTTTCCTCTAAGTCTCCCATGGGATAAGACGACTAAGCCGTTAGGGTATGATGGGAAACTACCGTGCCTTCCAGTGTGAAAAGGAGTTTTTTATAGTTTAATACGTTTGCAAAACCATGTTTTACTAATGGGCTTTTCTTAGAACATTTGATAAAAGTTCGTTACGAAGAAATGGTTAGCAAAGGAGGTCAAGTGGAAAAGTTTAACTTAAACTGAATAAAGCTCCGAGCTTCTTCCTCTAAGTTTCGTTACGAAATAGGACAAAGAAGCCGTTAGGGTATCATGGGAAACGATGGTGCCTTCCAGTGTGAGAAGGAGTTTTCAAGATCATTTTTTGATGTTGAAAACGAAAGGCCTTTTCAGGTCTTTTTTTTAACCTTTTCTCCAGATGATAATGTTAAGTTAGGAGAAGATGAAGATGAGAAAAATTAACGTATTATTTGTAACAGCTTTATTAGTCGGATTAGTAGCTTGTGGCGGTAGTAACGATGAAGAAAGAAGTGTGATGATGGCCACAACAACCTCCATGAACGACAGTGGGTTATTAGACGTTTTAGCTCCTGCTTTTTATGAAGATACAGGCATTGAGCTTCGTTGGGTATCAGTAGGAAGTGGTGAAGCCATGCGATTAGCCCGGGATGGCGAAGCAACTTTATTGTTTGCTCACTCCCCTGCTGCGGAAGAGGATTTAGTCGCAGATGAGGTGAGCCAAGGGCGTAACACCTTTATGTACAACAATTTTTTATTCGTTGGTCCTGTTGATTTAGAGGCCAACTCTTTAGAAGCAGCTGTTTTGGATTTATTTGAAAACAGGTTATATGCTTCACGTGGCGATGAATCTGGTACCCATGTGATGGAACGTGGCATCTTTCAGTCGTTTACCGATGAAGATCACCCATTAAACGTTCTTGAAACGGGAAGTGGCATGTTAAATACCTTAAACATCGCCAATGAAAGAGGTGCTTTCACTTTAGTTGACATTGCCACCTGGTTGCAAAATCGAGAGGACCTGCCCCTATTAGTAGAAGCTTTCTATGATCAAAATGAACTTGTTAATTATTATTCCATTCATGTGATTAACAATCCAAATGCCAGCGATGCTGAATTTGAACATGCCGATGCTTTTGCCCAGTGGTTAACAACCGGTCGTGGGTTAGAAATCATTGCGGAATATGGGGTTGATTTATTTGGTGAACCTGTTTTTATTTTGATGGATTAAATCCGCGTTTAAAGGAAAGTTGGCAAGAGCATGTTTGACATTATTCGACTCACATTGATTGTAAACATAAGTGCGACTCTACTGGGGACGTTTTTTGGTATTATAATCGGTTATCGTCTCTATTTTTCAAAAAGTTTTCTAAAGCCAGCACTGGTCCACTTAGTCAAGGCTTTAATGGCCCTACCACCTGTGGTTTTAGGTTTAATTTTATTTATCAGTTTAAGGTCTAGTGGACCACTAGGTTTTTTTAACTTGCTCTTTACGCCAGAGGCGCTAGTAATTGCTCAAATCTTGCTCATTATTCCCATTATAGCAGGTAACGTTTATCAACTGCTAGTTTCGAAGGGGAGCCTTTTATTCTTTACCCTTGATATGTACAACCTTAGCTTTGCAAACAAGATCAAATATTCCATTTTGCAGTTTAGAAATGAGCTTCTCTTTATTATGATCCTAGGCTTTTCTCGTGCTGTTTCCGAAGTAGGTGCGGTGATGATTGTTGGGGGGAACATTCGAGGACACACTCGGATCATGACCACTGCGATTACCAATTTAAGATCTCAAGGAAACTTTGAAGAAGCCATTGCTTATGGCGTTATTTTATTAGCTATCACTTTTTTGATCCAATTTTTGACTTTACGCTTAAGCAGGGAGGCAGATAACCATGAAAATTTCTAATTGCTTCTTTCATTATCCAAAAAACGGCTTTAAGCTAGCTGTACCCGAGTTGGAACTCAAAGAAAATGAAATTAATTGTTTACTGGGCGATAACGGTTGTGGTAAATCAACGTTGTTAAAGCAGATCATGGTTGACGCATGTGAACACAATATTCCTTCGAAAATGATGCTTCTACAGCGTCCTTATCTGTTTACAGGAACCGTCCTAGATAATCTTAAACTTGTTAAAAAGCTATGCCCTCATTCAAGAATTGACCAAGACAAGCTAGTTAAAGATTTGGATTTAACCGATCTTTTAGCCCAATCGGCCCGTTCTTTATCCGGGGGTCAACGCCAACGTCTAGCCTTTGGGTTGGTTATGCTTAGCGATTGTGACTTAATCATTCTGGACGAGCCTTTTAATAACATCGACCTTACATCACAACGGTTAATGATTAAGGCAATTAAGAAGTATCCGAAAACTTACTTGCTTGTTTCTCATAGAATACGCCTTTCTCGAAAAATTGGCGACCATTTTATGTTAATGGAGTCAGGTCAGATCGTAGCTACTGGCGACCAAGCGTTATTCGAACAACATGAAAAATTAAAATTGCTGATGGAAATGGAGGGATAAGGATGAAGTTATTTGATGTGATATCGGTAGATAAACTTAACGAGCAGCTAACAAATTTTTTAGAAACAGCGTTCACCGTCACAAAAAAGAAGCTAACCGATACCTTTGGCTACCAGTTAGCTGAGGATATTTATGCCAAGGAAGACACGCCAGCTTTTTATAAAAGTACAATGGACGGTTACGCCGTCATGGTTCAGGATACCGTAGGCGCATCGGAATCCCTACCCAGTGTTTTAAACTATCAAGGAGCCATTGCCATCGGTGAAAACAACTTACAGACATTAGATGCAGGAAGTTGCTTGTATTTAAATACAGGGGCTATGTTACCACTTGGTGCCAACGCTGTGGTTATGATCGAGCAAACGGAAAAAATCGAAGGAAGCAATGACGTTCTAATTTATCGCAGTTTGGCTCATCACGAAAACATCACCGTTCCAGGTTCTGATGTTGCAAAAGGACAGCCTCTCTTTAAAAAGGGGCAACTTATTGATGAACGGGTTCAAGCTACCTTAGCTAGTCAAGGGATTACTGAGCTAAAGGTGTTTAAAAAATTAGAGGCTGTGATTATCTCTAGTGGGAACGAATTGGTCGATCATCAATCTCCTACCGAATTAGGTCAAGTTCGAGATGTCAATGTATTTCTGATTCGTGGTCTATTAGAAAAATATGGCATTCACGTCAAAGAAACCTTTCTCATCAAGGACGATGTGAACACTTATCGTGAGCAGTTGGAGAAGAGTAAAGCTGATCTTTACATTACCAGTGGCGGCTCTTCTCAAGGAAGCGAAGACTATACCTACGACGTTTTTCATGAATTAACGGGCAATGTTTTTTGTCACGGTTTAGCCGTTAGCCCTGGAAAACCAACCATTGTTGCCAAAAAGGATCAACGTCTTTACTTAGGGTTACCTGGTAATCCAGTTTCTGCTTATCTCGTCTTAAGAAAAACATTGATTGCTTCCTATCTTAACCTAATTAATCAAGAAGGAAGCGCGGTCAAAGCTAGACTTAGTCATAACATAACAGGCTCTCCTGGTAAGGATCGGGTCGTCTTAGTTAACCTTGAAAAGCGATCGGTTGGGTGGTCAGCTCAGCCAATCTTCTATCGTTCTTCAAGCATTTTAGCCTTAAGCAAGGCAGACGGTTATTTCGTCATTAAAGAAGGGCTTGAGGGGATGGATGAGGACGTAGAAGTTGAGGTGACCTTATTGTGAAGCAAAACAAACGTTATTTAGATAATTACGATTTAACAGAAGCTCTTTCTCGCTACGTGGAAAACGTTAGAACACAACTTCCCTTGGAAACGGAATGGTTATCTGCAAAAGATGCACTTGATCGCATTAGTGCCACTGCTGTTTATGCTAAGGTCTCCTCCCCTAATTACAATGCTAGTGCCATGGACGGTATTGCCATTAAGTCAGCCATTAGTGCTTTAGCTAGTGAATCCAGCCCTGTACGAATCGAAAAAGGTCATTACCAATACGTGAATACTGGTGATGTGATTAGCAACGAGTGGGACGCTGTGATTATGATCGAAGACGTTATTTTTAAAGGCGATGATGCCCTGATCATTAAATCCGTCGGCTATTTCGAAAACATCCGTCCCATGGGAGAAGATATTTCTCAAACGCAAATGATCCTCCCAAGTTTTCACCAAATTAGAGCCGTTGATCTAGGACCATTGATCGCATCGAAAAATGAGGAAGTGAACGTTTTTAAAAAGTTAAAAACGGCTATTCTACCTACAGGCAGTGAGATTGTAGACGTCAGTACTGAAACATTGGAAGATGGCATGATCATTGACTCCAACTCCAGCATGATCAAAGGGTTGACTGCCTCCTTAAACTTAGAGGCCCATACCCTGCCAGTTTGTCCGGACAATTACCAACAATTAAAAGAGGCCATTAACCAAGCCACCAAGGAAAACGACGTCCTGCTAATCAATGCTGGCTCCAGTGCTGGTTCTGAGGATTACACGGTGAAGATCGTGGAAGAACTTGGACAAGTGAGCGTTCACGGCATTGCCATCAAGCCTGGAAAACCAGCAATTTTAGGGCTGGTTAACAATGCCATTGTCGTTGGGCTACCTGGTTATCCCGTCTCTACCTATATCGTATTCGAACAAGTTTTTAAGCCACTTATCAATAAGCTGTTCCATCAGCGAGTCGAACAAGATGTGATTCAAGCCACGTTAACCAAAACCATCTACTCTTCGTTAAAGCATCTGGAATTCGTTCGGGTAAAGGTTGGCTATTTAAACGACAGGTTCGTCTGTACACCTTTAGCACGAGGGGCAGGAATTTCCATGTCTTTAGCTGAAGCAGACGGTATGGTTGTCGTACCAAAGTCATCTGAAGGTTATCAAAAGAATAACCCAGTGGCGGTGCATTTGTTTAAGCCTCGTTCTACATTAAAGCAGAAAATTATTAGCATTGGCTCTCACGATTTAATCTTAGATGTGTTAAACGACATTCTAAATCAAAAAAACGCCCCTTACTCCCTTTCTTCTTCTCATGTGGGTAGTTACGCTGGCTTGTTAGCCTTAAAGAGGAAAGAGACCTTGATTGCTCCCATTCATTTATTAGCAGAGGATGGGTCTTATAACAAAGCGGCCCTTCAAGGATTATTTAAAGGGGAAAAGATGGCCTTGATTAAGGGGGTTAAGCGGAAGCAGGTTTTGGCTTTTGCTAGAGGGAATCCGAAGAACATTGAAAGCATCGTCGATATTTCTAAACAAAACCTTAAGTATGTGAATCGGCAGCAAGGTTCAGGAACCGCTGTGTTGTTTGATTATTTGTTAACAAAGCATGGGATTGATAAATGCGACGTTTCAGGTTACGACTTCGTTATGCCTAGCCACTTTAATGTCGGTGCCACCATCAAAAATGGAACCGCAGATTGTGGCATTCTAATTAAGAGCATTGCCAAGGTTATGGACCTGGACTACGTAGAGGTCATGGCGGAGGATTACGATTTTGCTTTATATGAATCAGACTTGAAGCGATCTGAAATCCAGGACTTTATCACTACTTTGAGATCGGACCATTTCAAAGCTAAACTAGCAGAGATTGGCGGTTATGACATTACCGAGAGCGGTCAAATTTTAATTCTAGATGAGGTGAAATAATGGCATTTACACATTTTAACAAAGATGGCTTAGCCAAAATGGTTGACGTTTCAGATAAAAAAATCACCGCTAGGCAGGCAGTCGCTAGTGGGCGTATTTACATGAGACCAGAGGTCGTTGAGCAAGTTTACACAAGCGAAATGAAAAAAGGGAACGTCCTGGCTGTTGCTCAAGTTGCAGGAATCCAAGCAGTTAAACGGACAGCAGAATTAATTCCTATGGCACACAACATCAACATTCTAGGTAGCGACATCGCCTTTATCAGGGGCGAGGACTACATTGAATGCCGTTGCGTGGCTAAATGCGAATACACAACGGGCATTGAAATGGAAGTGATCGTCGGAGCAAGCTTAGCTTTAGCTACCATCTACGACATGTGCAAAGCCGTCGATAAAGACATGGTCATTAGCGACGTCATGTTATTAGAAAAAACAGGTGGAAAATCTGGTGATTATAAGCGAGGTGATGTTAAGCATGGGTAAAGTGAAAGCCGTTAATATTTCCAAGGAAAAAGGTACCATTAAACAAAGCATTGATAAGGGTCATTTTGTCGTCGACTTTGGACTAGAAAATGACGCTCATGGTGGAAACTGGCACCGGCAGGTGAGTCTGCTTGGACAAGAAAGCATCGACCTGATGATTGCTAAAGGTGTAGAGGGTCTACGTGCCGGTAAATTTGCTGAAAATTTAACGACGGAAGGCATCGTCTTACACGAATTACCAGTTGGAACCAAGTTAAAAATTGGTGAAAGTATCCAGGAAGTCACTCAAATTGGTAAAAAATGCCATCATGGGTGCGAAATTAGCCAACAAGTAGGAACCTGTATCATGCCAAAACAAGGCATCTTTACTAAAGTCATCAAAAGCGGTCACGTTTATCCTGGAGATGGCATCGTCATAATTGAGGAGTAGATATCGTGTATAAAGTTGCCATTATCACTTTAAGTGACCGTGCCTCAACGGGCGTGTACGAGGATAAATCAGGTCCCTATTTGTCCGAAGCTTTCAAACGAGCCGGCTACAACGTAGCCATTAAAAAAATCATTCCCGATGACCCCTCACAACTGGAGCAACTTTTACGAGAACTCTGCCCAAGTGTTGACTTAATCGTTACCACTGGTGGAACTGGTTTATCAAGTCGAGACATTACTGTTCAAGTAGTTGAAAAAATCATGGATTATGAAATCCGTGGAATGAGTACAGCTCTTCATCGGTTTTCTTTAGAGAAATCAAATGGTGCCATGTTTTCTAGAGCCCTTTGCGCCGTTGTCGGAAAAACCTTGGTTATCACCCTGCCAGGTTCCTTGAAAGCTGTAAACGAATTGTCTGAACTTTTTATTCCCCATTTAAAACACGGTCTTGATCATTTAAACGATGTATCGGTTCATTAGAAGAACAAACCATTGATATAAAGAACCATTCAAAGGGCTGTCTCGTTAAAGAGGACAAAAAAAGACCAAAAACAGTCAGGATTTTAGCGACTTATGCTATTCCTGGCTGTTTGACCTTTTAACATGTATTTGTTCGTGTGATAGCCTTATTTTTTTATGTGTCATCGTCCGCCTTTTCTTCGACCGGTTTTGCCTTTTTCTTAGGCGGCTTTTTTGGTTGGTATAATTCATCGTGAATTTCCATGGCTAGGATTCCTGGTGCCATTTTTTCATTTAACAACGAAATGTCCATCAAAGAATTTCCACTTAATGCTTTAAACAAAGAATCTAGGTCCACACAGAGGGCGTTGATAAAGAAGTCGTAACGCACCAATTCTTCTTGTTGCACCAGGTAATCTTTAATGATCCGCTTTACACCTGGAATTTGATGATAGTGCATCAACAAGCGAATGATATCTGTCGTTGGTAGGTCGAAGTGACTTGTTTCAAAGTTGATCAAATAGGAAGCTTCAACACCAGATAAGGTGTTAGCCATGTTCACATCACCGTGAACCATAGCAACAGGGAGGCTTTTTTTTCGATGCAATTGCCGGTAAAATTTTTGCATGGCGTCGTCAGATCGGCGATACATGCCATATAGAAGTGGATAGATCATCATAACGTACCATTCAAAAGGTGAGCGAGCCATTTTCATTTCAATGGTTTGCATGTGCTGTTCCAATACCGTGAAGTTTTTTTGAAGCTGGTTATAATGGGTCTCATACATGAGGCGAATTTCTTCGTCATGCTTTTCGACGGTTAGGGCGGTTTCTTCGTGTAGTTTTTTTAGCATGCTTACATAGTCGTGAACTTGTTTTTCAAATGGAATGGGAATTTGTTCGATGTAATCCGTGAGATAGGCAACTTGTTTTCCATGTCTAACCATACTCTCTCCTGAACTGGTTTTATAAATGGGAAGCACATGTTCTTTCAGCTCTTTGTGAGCATAAAGTTGCTTCATGACAAAGGCGCCTTCTCCATCGGTTATTTTAAGTAAATAAGCTTGGTTGGCACTTTGAAGCTTCCATACTTTATCGGTCAATCTTTCAGAATTGGTTACAACGATGTCGTAGTGGGCTTCTACAAATGGTTTAATCTCACTCAGTTTTGTCATATTTGATCATGACACAGTCACCAGCATGAACCACGTCTTCTAGTTGGGACAAGTTCCAAACGTCACTGGAGGTAGCACCATTTCGTTCCAACACCTCATCTAGTCGTTCAGATTCCCGTCTAATATAGACCATTTTGACCGTGGTCTGTCCATCTGAAAATTGACGTGCAACGGAGTCTATAACAGACGTAGTTGGTTCAAGTTCTTCCTCTACTTCCACTTCTAGTGGTTCCTCTGTCCACTGATCTTCCATTAATCTACCTAGCGTTTCCAATTGTGGTCTAATTTCTGGTGGCTCTTCTGCGACAGGTATTTGCATTTCCTCTAACAGGAGCTCTGGTTCAGGCGTTCGTTTGTAAAAGTCATCGACTTCATTAAAGAATGGTGGAAGGTCATCTAGTAGCTCTTCCTCTAAATCAAGATCAAGCTCCTCCAGGGTTGTTTCCTGTGTTTCCTGTGCTTCCTCTTCTTCATTTTGTCGCATGTTCTCTGGTGTCACCGGTATTAATGGTGAGTAAGGTATTTCCTCTTCCTCTTCCACTTCTGGCTCAGGTACGTGTTCCGTAACAATGGCATCCATTACTTGTGGTTGTTCTTCATAGCCGGCGATCATCATATCAAATCTCAAGGTCAATGATTCTTTGTTAATGACGTGATAGTCAAACGTTGCCATTTCGACTCTGATGTCAGTAGCACCACCGAAATAAGGTAACGTAATATCAATTGGAATCGTCCCTGCAAAAGGTGCTTCCTCTAAATCGGTGGTTAAATAAGTCCCTTCAAAGCCAAAGTGTCCCGTCATTTGAATGGTATCTTTTAAAACGGTGCACTGTGTCACCGGTCTCATATCAATGGTAATCATGTCATGAACGTTATCAAAAGCTAGTCTGTGATCCAATGTAAATTTGTAACTCATGGTTTTATCCCCCTAAGCTTAGTCTCTAAATCAATTTATGAAAAAGTTAACTTTAATATAACTACTTCCTGAGATGTCCTTCAAAGGACAAAGATTTGTTGATCGTCCCCTAACCTTTGTCTTTTCGGAGACAAAGAATCATTGAATACACTTAAATCTTTGTCTCAGCGAAAGCAATCAACAAACCAAAGCATCCGATGACCTTAAGCGTGTCGCTGCTCTAGTTCTGATGCAACTTGCTTCTCTTGTTTTTCTTTGCGCTTTGTATTGGCATTACGAATTGTTAACTTCAGTAATTCACTAAAGATGACCACGGTCGATCCAGTTGCAATAATACGTAGCCACATGTTAAGACTTAGTGGCACCGCATTGAAGAATCCACTAGCATATTGAGTGGCAACCACTTGCAAGATCAACGTTCCTAGTAGCATTCCTAGTGCTGCTTTGTTTTTAAAGAAGTTTTCTTTGATGCTGGTAATGCCAAATTCACGGCAGTTTAAGGCATTAAAAATGGCTAGGCATGCAAACAAGGAGAACATCACCGTTCGGAACTCTGTTCCATAGGCGGTTACATTTGAGAGGTTAGCCCCAAGGAAGTTGACATGCATTTGTAAAAATAAAACCACACTCATAAATAGGCTGTTTAACCCGATGGTGAGCATCATAAAAGGATTAATGATGTTGTTTTTCTTCGGGGTGGGCATCCGCTTCATCACACTATTTCGGATCGGCTCCATTCCAAGCGCCAGTGCCGGTGGCCCATCCATGATGATGTTAATCCATAAAAGGTGGATCGTCGTAAAGGGTAAGGTATAACCCATGATTTGTGACAGGATCATAATCGAGAAAGCAATGACGTTTACCGTTAGGGTAAACTGAATGTAGCGTTGGAAATTATTGTAAATTCCTCGTCCCCATTTAATGGCTTCAACAATCGTTTTAAAGTTATCGTCGGTAAGAATGATATCAGCCGCCCCTTTGCTGACTTCTGTCCCCGCGATGCCCATGGCAATCCCAACGTCGGCTTTCGTTAAGGCTGGCGCATCGTTAATGCCATCTCCTGTTACAGCAACGACCTCTCCATTTTCTTGGAGGGCGTTAACAATCCGGAGTTTTGTTGCTGGCATGGAGCGGGCTACAACGGCGATGGATTTAATTTCCCGCTTCAGTTGTTCGTCGGTTAACCCTTCAATGTAAGTTGCTTCCACCACCCGCATATTATCCCGTATAATGCCAATCTCTCTTCCAATGGTTTCGGCAGTAAAGTAATTATCTCCGGTTAAAATCTTCGTTTCAATGTTAGCATCTCGTGTAATTTCAATGGCTTCTTGCACACCTTCTCGAAGGGGATCGCTAATGGCAACGAAGCCTTGAAACACCAGTCGTTTCGTAAAATCTTCTGTACTCATGGCCTCATGCTGAGACGGTGTCTCTTTATAAGCGAAGGCTAGAACCCGCATGCCTTCTGATTGCCAGTCGTTAATGTGAGTCATGATCTCCTGGCGCCGTTTATGACTAAGAACCCAGGTGCGGCCTTTAACTACTTCGCTATCGCATTGATCGAGAATCACTTCCGGCGCCCCTTTGGAAAGAATGGTAAACTGAAGTCCGTGGCGTACCACACTTAACATGTACTTATGTTCTGAAGAAAAAGGTATTTTACGTACCACATCGCTAGCGTCACGCTGTTGTTGATAATTCATCGCATTAGTGGCTGCAATCAAAGCTCCCTCTGTTGGATTACCAATATATTCAGGCTCACTTCCCTCACTAAAAGTCACATCGGCTGTGGCATTGACCACACAATTATCAACAAATCTTGAAAAAGAATTCAACTCCCCTAATCCAATTTCCCTACCATCTAAATAAGCCTTACGGACTTTCATTTTATTTTCCGTCAACGTTCCTGTTTTATCAGAGCAAATTACGCTAACGGCACCAATCGTTTCGCAAGCTTCTTTCTTACGAATTAGCACGTTTACTTTTGACATTCGTTGCATGGTCAACGCCAGGGTAATGTTCACCATGGTCGGCAACCCTTCTGGAACAGCTGCTACGATCAATCCAACGCAAACAATAAAGGTAGTCTTAATACTCGGAAAGACGACATCCATGGCACGAATGCTAGCCATGAATCCCTCCCAGCTTGAAAAATCAAAACTCAAATTAGATTCCCGTAAAATTTGCATGACCATGTAACCAAATAACATCAAAGCAATGCAAGACGAAACGGTTGAAATCTTCCCTCCTAATTTCCCTAACTTAACCTGTAAAGGGGTCATCACCTCTTCTTGGTCTAAATCGTGGGCAATTTTTCCCATTTCTGTCGCATCACCAATGGACGTCACTTCCATGATTCCGCTACCCTCACCAACTAAAGTTCCACCAAAGATCAGGGCATGAATCTCTTTTCTGACCTGATCGGACTCTCCTGTTAACATGTCCTCTCGTGCTGATAAATCGTCAGACTGAATCAACACACCATCTGCCGGAATCATGTCTCCAGTCTCTAAATATACCACATCTCCAGGTACGAGTTCCTTTTTAAACACCTGCACCCTTTTCCCATCGCGTTGCACCTTAATCTTCCCCTCGTCCAACGACTTAGACAGAGCCTCCGACGCTTTCTTAGAGCGACCCTCGGTTAACCGACCAATAATAATCCCTAATAACACTGCAATGAAAATACCTAATCCATCTTCGTATTCCCCAACTAAAAAACTCATTCCCCCGGCAATGACCAAAATCAACATCAGAGGCTCTTTTAAAATCAATAAAATTTCCAACCAAGCCGAACGCTCCTTTGGTTTAGAAAACTCATTCTCACCGTACTTCACTCTTGCTGCCAATACTTCTTCCAATGTAAGCCCCATTTTCTTATGTCTCATCTTTTGCCTCACCTGACCTGCTAGTTTGTCTGTTTTCGTGTATAGTGAAGTTTATGGAAAATAGCACCTTATTAGAAGCATCTTCTCAACCAATCGCACGACACACCTTGACACTTCCAAACAAAAGAAAAAACAGCTCGACAGTGAACTGTTCTTCTATTTTGAATCTAGCTTACTATTTTTAACCATACAATACCTTCTTCGGCTCAATGTTTATGACAAGCATAATAGGAACTAAAATCGAGACAAAAATAATACCTAAGCCGATACTATAAAACATTAATACAGACTGCACATCTAATCTAACTTCATAGCTTTCTAGCATTTCTTCCACCGTTAGTTCAAATCGATAACCCAGCTCCTCTAATGGATTAGCTTCACTAGTTTCCACATGATTTTCTTGTGCCATGTCTTGCCTAAGCATTGTTCCCGAAATACTTACAGCTAGAAAACTACCAACAAGAAGGGAAAATGTTATCCCAAGGATTGCAAGAGGTATCAGCTCCATCATTATCTGCGTAACAATATTCTTCTTTTTTTCTCCCAAAGCAAGATAAACACCAATCTCATGCTGACGATCGCGTAGAAATAGTAAAACCGACAAGCTGATGACTATTAATGTTGCTCCTACCGCAAAAAAATGCGATCAAATTTGCAACTTCCTTCATGCTCTCCATTGAAGCTGAAATCTGGTGAAAACCAGATGATAGATCCACAACTTGCCACGAACCAGGAAGATTTTCAACTTCTAAAACAAAGTCATTTAAATCCATTGGATCATTTAGTATAAAAAAGTTTTGTAAAAAGACCTCTTCCATTTCACCTGGACCCTCTGCTCTGACATTAAACATCATTTCAGCTACTACATTTGGTACATAGATACGATGTTGTAACATCATTTGGTGGCGATCTGATTGGAAAAGTTCTTGCATATCTGCATCCTCAGATAATTCAGAAGCAAAAGGTGTGAAAATGCCGATTACTTCCAGTGGAAATTCCTCTTCTGCAATAACCTCACGTTCTCCATCTTCAGTCGTGCTATCTAAAACAACAACTTGAGTGTTGAAAACATCTCCTACATTCAATCCATTAGCTTCTGCGAAACCAGACGCAATTAGAGCTGGAAAGGGTGCTTCATCTATAATAAATTCTTCTTCATAAAAGCTTCGACCACTTATCAACTCTAGTAACCCTTCGAAAATATCTAGAAACTCGGAATTACTCACACCAGCGATCCGTAAACGAACCCCTAAATTCTCATCGTATTCACCTAGCATAGGTGACAAAAAATCAGGATTTTCCCACATAGAAAGTCCCGCTCCAGTTACACCCCAACTCATATCAATGGTATAGTCAAATTCTCTTACTTGTGATAAACTTCCAATTTCACGAATTAATGCTGGTGTCAATGCTTCTAGGACTATTTCTGACCATTCATCTGACTCTTCATGATCAAAGGCTTGTGTAATCGTTACAATAGCAGGCATCCTCTGTCGCAGATTTTGATCCGTATTTATAATGGCTTGCCGAACAGAAATTCCACCAGCTGCTAATGTTCCTAATAGGATAATAAGTAAGACGAATATTCCTGTTTTAATAGGTTGTCGACAAACACTAATCATACTACGCCTTAAAACATTCATCTTCTCATCACCTTCTTACTCTTCGATTGCTATTAGTTCAACATGGAGCGTGCCATCTCCAATATCAAAGATCACAGCATATAAGTAGTTGTTAATCGCTAAGAACGCATGGATACCAGGATATACTCCTTCAATCAGTTCACCATTAGCACCTATCTCAGATTCTATGCTTACCATTTCTACGGATGGTTGACGTTCTAGAACAATGTCATTTGTCTGGATATCGTATAATCTTATGTGCTCATAAGTACCAGTTAATACGTAGCGATCACCAATAACGATGGCATTCATACTCTCATAACCTTCTAACTGGAGTACCCGCTCTTCTCCTGTCTCTAAATTGAAGATGATTACCTTACCGTGTGGAACACCACCTTGAAAAGCCGGTGGTGGATTTTCTGTTAAAAGTAAATAGTTACCTTGAACCATCAGTCTACTCGTTGAAAGATCCGTTTGAGAATACTGTATACGACCAGTTTCTAAATCAATAACGCCATAATAAGCATAAACCTCATCGTCTTAATCGACTACCGCGAAAGGCAAGCCGATCCGGTGAAGATGTAGATTCAATTTGATGTAAAATAAAGTCACTTTCTACCTCCATGACGAGTGATCTTGAATTAGTTGTTGCATTGTATACATATAAGCCCTGACCAAACATGAAATCATGATAATAAATAAGTATTTCCTCATCCACAAAAACTACTGCTGCGCTCCAGATTTCAAAAGATAGTTGTTCATCCCTAATTTCAAAGGTCTGCGTAAGATTAAGTGAAGCATCAAGGACAAAGAAAATCAAATTTTCCTCTCCCCTCAATGAAAAAGATCCTTCTTCTCCGTCGATGCCAGACACGACCAAAGCACCATAATAATTACTTGGAAATGAATACAATCCTACTATCATTTGATCTTCTTCAACTAAAAATTCTGCCAATCTTTCGTTGGTTAATAAGTCAATTAGGACGATATTATTCGATTCTTGATCTCCAACGATAAAAGGTAGAACATCTAATGTTTCCACACCATTTGTGCCAAGCGGGTTAGTCATTGAATTTTCTTCCGTAAGCCCATCATTGGTGCGACAACCACTCAGTAAAACGATTAGTAAACCAAGCAAAGCTGTTTTCTTGAACTTCCAATTCTTCATCTTACACCATTCCTATTCACTTACAAGCAACAACGAACGTGTTTTTACAATATCTTGAATGAGGTAGTCCTCACCTGTTGTCATCATAATAGCATAAATTGAGTTGAAATGTTCGAGATTTTCCAATTCTATATCCAAATCAATCAATGCTATCTGTCCATCTTCCATTTGTACCTCGATAAAATCTGCCCCATTAACTTGTACAGGCTGATGGTTAATAAATAAAGTGATTCGGCTGGTCACAGCCTCTCCACCATAAATAAACATTCTAAGATTTACTTGGCTCCCAGAAGAAGAAATAGCACCCTCATAGAAAATATCTAATTCACTATCGTATGGAAATAATCCAACCCTTGGAAATTGTGCAAGAATATCCTCAAACGATTCATCTTCTTGCAAGGACTCTTCGATGAGTATTAGAATCTCATCTGGAATAGGTTCTAATTCGGTGTGGAAATATCCAATAGTATCTCTATCCGTTTCACTACTGATTAAAATTTCAGCTGGAATAGTCGCACTTAATGCATGAAAGATATTAAATGCTGGATTTTCAGTATTTTCAGGCATGAAGTTGGGACGGAGTAAAGCACCTGCAATCATTCCTACACGTTCTTCTACTTCACCATGAATTGGCCTAAAAATGACATAAAATTCTATTCGTTCCATGAAATTAAGCGAAAACTCATGTATATAAGATTCCTCACTTAATATTTCGCCATCAAAGGTTTCTAAGCGTGTTGGCTGAGGAAGACCATCAACCAGTAAAAACCAACCAAATTCTGAAATGATACCCTGTGCATGCCCTTCGACATGATAAGGAACCCGTATTTCTTCGCCTGCATATTCAAACTGAATCAACTCATCCATTTCAACATCGAGTAGTGGTCCAAAAGCATAAGCTCCTAGGTCTTCAAATAGTATCTCATCATCAAAGTTCCCAGAAACAGAGCACCCTGCCAATAAGGGAAAAAGAAATAAAGTCATAAAATAAGTCATCAATCTCTTCATTATTCTACGACCTCCGAAATAGTTAAAACTTCTCTATAAAAGGTTTCGTTACTACCGCCATCACTGTTTCGATTACCAGAGATTATAAGGTAAGTATTCGTAGTAAGCGGAGTAAATGTTTCTAGCACATCTCCATCAATATTAATCACTTGCTCTAAAACTAGATCCCCACTATTAATATCATATTTTCTAAACATAGAGGAGTCTTTGTCAATTGTTACAATATGTTGCCCATCCAGTGATAGCCTAGCCCAAGTACTTTCCAAACCATCCAATGGAATGAAATATTGATTTCCTGTTTCAGTATTAAGTATAATCACCTCTCCACGTGTCACCTCAAAAATCCCCTGCATGGCATTCTGAGGATCTACACTTTCTGTTAGTAAAACATAATTACTGGAAGTAGTAATCATGCCAAGATTAAAAGGCTCAGAAAAAGTAGTCATTTCTTCTGACTCAAAACAGATAAATCCATAATGCAAATTCAATTCATCATCAATGCGGTTTGCTGTAAAAGCGAAAATGTGATCAGTAACTCGGCTAATTTCATTGATCGATAAACTTTCATCACTTACTTCAAATAGGATATCCGTTTCTCCCGCATGAACATTATATCTACGGATACTTTGAAGTTCTTCATCCCAATAGGCCTGCACCCATCCCACTACATAATAAATTATTAGTTGTTCATCCTCGAAATAAATATTTTGAACAGAGGGGTGGGAAAAGCTACTTTGTAAGTGCTCATTTGTGAGATAGACTACTTCCAAAACAGCCAATGACTCATCAAGAATGATGTAATGTAGATATTCATTTTCAGCAAATTCAATTACCCCATCTGAAGTAGTATTTGCATAGCCAACAAGTAAAGCAAAATAACCATTGTTAAAGTTAAATGTTCGATGTATAATACTACCTTCTGTCACTGAAAAAGAGGCCAAAATATCATTTGATAAAAGGTTAGTTAAAAGAACTGATCTACGATTTTCCAAGTCGATATTCAGTCTCAGAAGATTTTCTGGCACTAAAGGATTAGCTTCTGTAGAAGAAATAGTTTGATTAGTTTCAGTTGGAAAACTCTCCTCCTGATTCCCTTCCGCTATGCAAGCACTTAGCATAATCGTTACAAATGTTGCAGTTAGTAAAAGTTTAAAGTCTATCTTCATATCAATCTCCATTCTCTCAAGATTGAGAAAACAACTAAGTTTGCACTCTTAGTTGTTTTAAAATTTATTGGCGAGTAATAAATGTATGTCTTCCGATGGAAGTTGTACCTCTCGCTTCATGGCTACCAAATGCAGAGCGGTTTCGATCAAACTGCCCACCAGTACTCTGGTGATTCGTTGTAGAGTCACGAGTTATAGTCTGTATATGTGCACCAGTAGTACGATTTTGCACCTCCATGTGTAGAATAAGTCTCATTCTACTTGTAAAGATTGTATTTCCTCTAAATAAATTATAAGCAGGCTCAAATCCCAGACCCCACTCGAATCTTCCGCCATTCCAATTAGTGGATCCACCCTGGTTATTAACATTTCCTGCGTTTATAGGTGTTACACTTCCACCTAATAACATCAGGATTGCCATTATTCCTATAATAGATTTTTGTAAATTCTTCATACCTTCATCTCGCTTTCGCTCTATGAGCTTCTATTTTTGTACTCCGTGGCTAAAACCAGAACATCAAATCATTCCAGTTCCTTAACCACTTGACTCAACAATATCATGAAAGCGTGTGAAACAAAATGGATAAATCATGCCAATTTCTACTTTTTTCATCAAAATTCCTCAGAGATTTCAAAATTAATCGAAATAAGCCCCAACTCGATCCCACGCCTGACCGCTGTTGCTTGGTTCGTTACGCCCAACTTCTCATAAATACTGGCTCTATGTCTATTGACCGTTCTTTCACTAATTTCCAACTTATTCGCAATTTCATCCTGTGAATGTCCATGAGATACCAATTGTAAAACATCCTCTTCTCGAGACGTTAAATATTTTTCTGCCACATAAGTTGCTTTCTTACTAAAGACAGTTCTAATAGCTAGAATGAGGTTTGCTGAATTTTTATCCACCAATCTAATTTGACGCTCATTCACTTTATCTAGCCAACCTGATAACACATAGTCGTATAAAAAAACTAGTTTCACTCTTGGATTTTTTTCAATTAGCTCATCTGCGATTTGAAGGCAGGTTTTAAAGTTCATTTTGCTAACTACCATAAAACAAACGTCTACATCCCCTAATTTTATTCCTTCATAGAATTCATCGTTGCTAAATAAAACCTGCACAGATCGATGACTAATTCGAGATCCAATCAGCTCCCAAAGTTCTTTGATAAATTTATCATCTTCACCTAGAATTATAATGTTCATCGCTAACTCTGCCCCCTACATAAAACTTTAGTGTGTTGTGTTGTGTTGTGTTGTGTTGTGTTGTGTTGTGTTGTGTTGTGTTGTGTTGTGTTGTGTTGTGTTGTGTTGT
>JGI24703J35330_11748724_pt1 | contig 29162 bp, 29 predicted proteins | sample TergutNt197P1_FD_35330 | JGI IMG/M metagenome (IMG submission 35330)
TCATCTGTTTCTACCTCGCTTTATTGTATGTTTGTCAGGGATTCGGTGTTGATATATTTCATGGTTCTTAGTTGTGTGATTGCTAATTGGTTCAGAAATGTTCATGATTATTCCTCCAAAAATTATTTATTTCCTAGACACAGCATTTCGCATACGACACAGCGACCAATTCAAAGTAGAATTCTGCACTTCATCAGCCAGTTGCCACAAATCAGCTAAAATTCTCACTTCAACCCCAGAATCAAAAAGTTTCCCAAATAAATCACTAATTTTGATTACCGAAATAGGCTTTTGCACACTTTCGCTAACATAATAACCTGCTACTTCATCTTGAAGATAGAAATCTTGCGGGTCAAATTCATACAAATACAATTCTGTCGACAGCATCGACTCAAACCACCCATGCTCAATAGCAACAACATGACGAAAGGTTGAAGAAAAAAATTGATCAACATCACCCTGAGAAGTATTCTCGGTTGCATGATACGCCACCCGCGGACAATCTCGTGGTGTTAAAAAATTAGGTAAACATTCCTCATTAATTGCCCAAACCAATCCAACCGACGGATCCAAATCATCTCTTGTTGGAAAACGGGGATGAAAAACACTGATATCTGACTCTTCACTAACATGATACAGTCTCATGATTAATTGACACCTCTTTTTCCATATGGTATGATATTCAAAGCTATATTTTACAGCATTTGCAGATGTAAATCAACAAAAAAATTGTATTTACAGAGGCTTTTGCTAAATTTGGGTAAATGCAAGGAGAACTATAAAGTGAGTGAAAAAATGTTAAGAAATAATAAACGTAATGAAAAGATTGAATATGTAAAAATAAACGCTAAATCCAAAGAATTTTTGAATATAAGTACAACTTTAGCGAAATGTTGGAAATTTTCCTATCAAGGAATTATCAATGATGCTTATTTATCAACCCTTCAAGACGATCATTGGGTTGCTTTTTTAGAGAAAAAAATATCTAAAAATTCTGTGGAATGTATGATTGCAAAGAATAAAGATCAAACGATCGGTCTTGTAATTTTTGGCGAATCAATAACTGGTGAATATCCAGAAGATGGTGAAATTCATTCTTTATACCTTTTACCCGAATTTATTGGACAGGGAATCGGACATTTATTATTCGATATGGCAGAAAGAGGTCTTAAGGAGAAAGATTACGATCATTATCTTGTTTGTGTTTTTTCACAAAACAAAGCTGCCATTCATTTTTACGAATCTCATGGATTTAAAACTGCTTCTACAGAGAACGAAATAATTATGGGAGAGCAGAAACTGGCATATAACATCATGAGAAAAGCGAGGAAATACGGTGATGAGTGAAAAACGTACAATTGAAAATAGAAAAACACCAAACACAATGGCAAGTTTAGAAAATGAATTGAGACAACTAGGATTAAAAGCAAAAATGACCGTCATTGTTCACAGCTCCCTTAGCTCTTTAGGTTGGACATCAGGTGGTGCAGTCGCAGTGGTTCAGGCATTAATGAACGTCCTAACACACGAAGGGACACTGGTCATGCCAACACATAGCGGGGATTTATCAGACCCGTGCCATTGGGAGAATCCACCCGTTCCAGAGGACTGGTGGCAAACGATCCGTGATACTATGCCAGCATTTGATTCAAACTACACCCCAACAAGAGGAATGGGAGCCATCGTGGAGGTTTTTCGAACTTTCCCAAATGTTAAACGCTCATCTCACCCACAAGTAAGTTTTGGTGCGTGGGGGAAATATGCGGATAAAATCATTGAAAATCACGGATTAGCTTATGGTTTAGGAAAAAATTCCCCTTTGCAGAAAATCTATGATTTAAATGGTTATGTCCTACTACTAGGCGTTGGTCATGGAAACAATACGTCGTTGCATTTAGCGGAAAACCTGGCAAAAATCGGAAAAAAATTCAAGACTGGCGGGCCGATTATAAACGAACATGGTAATCGAGAGTGGTGTGAATTCGAGGATGTTGAATCAGATGCAGATGATTTTTTTGAAGATTTGGGACAACATTTTGAAGCGGTATCGACTGTTTTGACTGGGAAAATTGGAAATGCAGATGCAAAATTGATGAACCAACGAGAATTGGTGGATTTCGGGACTGAATGGTTGAAAGGTAAGATGAATGATGAAAATTAAATATTTGGGACAAAGCGATTTTTACAAGACCTATTCTCATGAGCTGAAACGTATAGAAATGAGAGGATTATCAGGCTATGCGTCAATTGTGAAAATCGAAGCCGTGCACCGACCACTTATTATTGGTAAAACGCGCTTGTTAGACGATGGCTATACCGTGATTAGTTTTCTTCCCGATAATGCTAACTGGTGTTTACAGGCTTTTTACAACGAAAAAGGCGATACCATTGAGTGGTACTTTGATATAACCTTGGAAAATAAAGTTGATGAAACAGGGAAGCCTTACTACGTGGATTTATACCTAGACTTTGTCTTGCTGCCAAATGGAAAAACTTTCATTTTAGATGATGATGAGTTAAAAGAAGCGTTGGTACAAGGCGAAATCACACAAGCTGACTATGATTTAGCTTATACAACATTGAATATGCTAATGGAAAAATTCGCCGATACTTCATATATGGCTTTATACTGTGTAGAATTGCGCCAGTCATTTACGAGTGCTCTCTAGCATGAATGAATTTTTAGAGAAACTTTGCTCTACGTAAACACGAACAGCCTAACAATTTTTTCATAAAATTGAAAATTTCTTCCAAGAAAGTGTTTACAAACATATTTAAAAATGATATAATAATGCTATACTATATTTAAGGAGTTGGTTGGCATGAAAATTATAACAAGAGCAGCGAACAATTTCGCAATTACAGATGCGATCAAGGAGCATATAGATTTAAAAGTGGGGTCTTTAGCAAAATTTTTGCCAGCAAATGAAGAATTAGAGGCACGTGTAAATATTAAAATTTATGATGTAATTCAAAAAGTTGAAGTGACCATTCCAGGAAAACAATTTATCCTACGTGCAGAGGAGGAGCATACAGATTTATATGCAGCAGTAGACTTAGTTATCGATAAACTCGAGCGCCAAATTCGTCGTCATAAAACAAAAGCGAACAAAAAAATTAAAGAAAGAGAAGGAATAGCAGAGTACTTCAGCAATTTAGACAATGGTGTTGATATCATTGATGATGCACCATTTAAATCTAAACAAATCTTTTTAAAACCGATGGATGTAGAAGAAGCTATCATGCAGCTTGATTTACTTGGTCATGATTTCTATGTTTACTTCGATATGGAATTAAATAGTGTCTGCGTCGTTTATCGCCGTAAAGATGGTCAAATAGGAGTTATTGAGACCAACCATTAAATTAAAACTAAATTTGAAAAAACGCCAGGCGACTTTAATCATCGTCTTGGCGTTTTAAAATATGTTTATGATTCGTTGTGATATCAGCATTTAATTCAGTCGTGACTTTTGTCTTGTTCGGTTTGGACTTTTTCAAGCCCTTTGTCTCCGCCACTTTTTTACTTTTAGGATCATAAGGCATTAGTACAACTCCCTGCATAATTTATTAAAGAGATTTTAACCTCTAATCTATAACATGCCACTAAAGGAGAAAAATATACATTTTTTACGAAATTATTTAACCAGTTCCCCGTACAAATGCCAAGTCTTTGTCTCAATGATTCTGACTGGAACAATTTGCCCAATGACAGATTCATCTGCTTTAAAATTAACCAATTTATTGTGACGAGTGTACCCTGACATTACAGATTCATCATTTTTGCTTGCTCCTTCAACTAGCACCTCAACAATTTCGCCTTGGAATCTAGCATTTTGAACCTGTGCATCTTTATTGATCACATCATTTAAGCGATAAAGACGGTCTTTTTTATCTTCTGCGCTTACACTATCATCCATTTTTGCAGCAGGGGTTCCTTCACGAGGAGAGTAAATAAATGTAAATGCTCCGTCATATCCTACCTCCTTTGCGAGTGAAAGGGTATCTTGGAATTGTTCTTCTGTTTCGCCAGGGAAGCCAACGATAATATCAGTTGTAATTGCAACACCTGGAATGGCAGATCTTAATTTGTGAACCAATTGCAAATAAGATTCTCTTGTGTAGCGACGGTTCATTCGCTTTAAAATATCATTATTGCCTGATTGAACTGGCAAATGGATATATTCCATTAAATTTCCCTTTTTTGCAAGAGTAGCTATCATTAAATCATCAAAATCGTGTGGATGGGAAGTTGTGAATCTAATACGGGGGATATCAATGTTGTTCAGGTCATTAAGAAGGTTTCCAAATGTGTAGTTTCGGTTTTTGAGATCTTTTCCGTAAGCATTGACGTTTTGACCTAGTAAAGTGACTTCTTTATAACCAGCGTCAACAAGCGATTTGATTTCACTTAGCACATCCTCAGGCAATCTACTACGCTCTTTCCCGCGCGTATAAGGGACGATACAGTAAGTGCAAAATTCATCACAACCGTACATAATATTGACCCATCCTTTCACTGCGTTAGCTCGACGTCTTGGCATATTTTCGATAATATCGCCTTCGCCAGACCACACCTCAACGACACGCTCTTTAGATAAAAGTGCTTCGTGTAAATATTTCGGTAATCGGTGGATATTATGTGTCCCGAAAATCAAATCGACATGTTGATACTTCTTTAAAATTTTCTCAACTACCGATTCTTCTTGAGACATGCAACCACAAATGGCTAATATCAGGTCTGGATTTTCTGTTTTAAGTGGTTTTAAACGACCTAATTCTCCAAAAACGCGATTTTCGGCACTTTCACGAATAGCGCAAGTGTTTAGCACTATGATATCTGCCAACTTCTCATTATCGCAGACTACATAGCCTAGTTGTTCTAAGATGCCAGCAATCCCTTCACTATCATGCTCATTCATCTGACAACCATAAGTTTTAATATGATAACTTTTCCCTTTTCCAATCTCGACTATACTTTTTACAGTTGCAAAATCTTCAATCTTCACTTCTCGATGTTTCCGACTTCTAGCGTCTTTTAAACTTGGTTTACTAAAATACTTACTATAATCTTTTTCCTCATTCATTTTTCGTTTGAGACCTCCTATGTTAAAGCTTATGAGACAATAAACTACCTTGTGATATTATACATCAAAAAGGCAATTTAATAAAGAGGAAAATGTTTTAGTCATGATTGCTCATTAATCAATTGAATGTGTGGCATTCGCTTGAATTGGATGATTGAAGTGTCTTTTTTTGAAAGAACTTTTTTCATTAAGTTATGTAATTCATTGCCATCGCGGATATCATATTTTTTCATAAGCTTGGGATGTTTTAAGAATATTGCTTTAGTTGAATACTGACCTGTTGGATATTTAATTAGGTTTAGCTCACTCCAAAAAGTATCAAAATCGAAATTGTCAAAATCAAAATAGCGGATCATCATTTTTTGCTTATTAAGAACTAAATTTGAATATGCAAGCTTTTGTGAAAGTGATCGCTCGGTTGTGAGAAATCTCTTTTCAGATTCTAGGTTAAATCGTTTCAAAAACTGAAGGTAAAGAGAGTAAAGTTCTGTTTGGTGGCGATCCTCGCGGAAATAGGTTAAAAGAATATGTTCTAAGACGCCACTGGAGGTTTTTTCAACATACTCCCCAGGTAGAACTTCTATTTTATTCTCGCGAGATTTTTCCAAAAGTAAAAATCTCGCTCTTTCTTTTAAATTTTCAGAAATTTTTTCATCTTCAATAAATGTTTCAAGAGGGACTTGTCGTTTTTTTGGAGTAGTTAAAGCTAAATATCTATACACATATTCACTTTCTTGGAAAATATATGTGAAGTTTTTCAAGGAAAAGCGATAAGCTTCAAAAATTTCACTATATCGATCTTCATGAAAAGGAACAACTCTTTTTGAAAGCAATAGGGTGGCTTTATTCATTACTTGGGAAACTCTTGAGCTTGTAAGCCTTAATTTTTCTCCTATTTCTATTATGCTGTTGCCATTTAAAAACAAATGAAGGAATTGAGAATACCTATGCGGAAATCTTACGTGGCTTTCGGGGAACATAAGGTAACCAGAGGATGCATCTCCTGTTAGGAACTTTTGGATTTCGATTCTTTTACGCTGATAACCTTCATCACTTTGAAATATTAAAGATAGGCTTTCTAGCTCAATGATAGCTTGTTCAACTATCTCTTGCGGAAATAATTCTGCGGGGAAATAAGCGAAGATATCTGTGAATGGTATAGCGAAATTATCATCAATAATATCCATAATTTGAGATTTTAGCGCTTCTCGAACCATAGGAATGAAAAGACTGTCTTTGTTTCTTTCATCAAAATAGCTAGCTATTTCTGAAAAAAGATTAAAAGGATTGACCGGAATATATGTTGAGATTTGTTCAACATAAACTTTACAAGGATTATTTTCATCTGCAACGAGAAATGCGGGTCGATTAACAAATGAATCGTATAAATCTGCCGTCTTTCTTATTATGTCTGATTCTGATCTTAGTCCGAGTTTTTCAACTGTTCGAAGTTGTCCAGAATACATAATATCGAATAACTCTGCCACGTTTTTACAGCCGTGGCTCTTTAAACGACTATAAGCTGGAGCGCTTAAACCTAGCTCCGATATAGAAATATCAGCTAATTCTTCGTGACTATCAAAATATTCGAGCGCCATCGTTTCTTCAATTTTAAAACGAGGTTTCTTGATATTGATACCTCCATTTTTATATTTATCTAAAAAATCTAAAACCTCCTGCAGAACAATTTTAGTTAAACTACGTTGCTTAACTAGTTTTTCAGGATTTAGCTTTACTAAATCACCGATTGTATGAATATTTATTTCATGAAGCTGACTGTATGTTCGATTAGATAAATTTGCTTTACTTATTGAATCCGTATACTTTAATTCTTTCACACTAATCACCTTGTTTCAGTTTGAATTAAGAAAATTATACCCAATTATTGAACAAAATGCAAGATTATAGTGGACAAGTTTATCAAAATCGACTAAAATAAACACTAGTTATTCAAAAAATGAGGTGATTTAGGTGTCAAAATTAAAAAATTTAGTTTTAAAAAACAGATCCTATCGTGGGTATGATCGTAGCATTAGACAAACAAAAAAGGAGTTAATGGAGTTGATTGATCATGCTCGCTTAATGCCAGCAGCAAGAAATGCCCAACCTTTGAAATATTTTCTTGCTTTTGAAGATGAGGTTGTTAGTGCGATTTTACCGCATACTTTTTGGGCTGGATCCTTGCCAGATCTTGATTTACCATTTGATGGAACTGAACCAACTTCCTTTATCGTCATCTTGCAAGATACTAAACTTCAACCTGTACTCACTCAGTTTCAGACTGATGTTGGAATCTCTGCCGCAACAATTACACTAGCTGCGACTGAGAAAGGACTAGGGTGTTGTATGATTGGTTCTTACAGTGCAACTGGTATCAAAGAAGTAATGAGGTTACCAGAACATCTGGTGCCAGTACTTTTAATTGCAATTGGAAAACCAGCTGAAAAAATTGTATTAATAGATGCAGAAACGACAGATACGACTTATTATCGTGATAACTTTACCCACTATGTTCCAAAGCGGAAACTAGAGGATATTGTTATTGATTAAAACCAAAAAGAATTACTTTCACTATCGAAAACAGTTGGAGAAAGTAATTTTTTTTTGTTAAATCAGGCTTAAATCATTGTAATATCAGAGAAACTCTGCTATAATGGAATTATTACAGCGTGTCTTGTCGAGGCTAGCTGTCATTTTATTGTGCACTTAAAAAGGTAAATGTAAATGCCTTTTATGAGGGCGATTTAAATACAAATCATTAGTTTTTGAATGGAAAGGACTTTAAAAAAATGGACACAATTACTACACTTTTAATTTTTGACCAGTTTTGGTTAACTGTATTCTTATTGATTCCCATGATTCTTGTTGCAAGAATGCTCGTCAATGGCACCAAATATTCACCGATCTTGTTTGTTGTTGTTTTGGGGCTTGCCCTTGGTTTTGTACTCAACGCCGTTGGTGTTGTAGAACCTGGTATGCCTACACTTCCAATGGCAGACATGGTTGGCGGAGCAGCTGTTTTAGCTCTGATTCCAACTATATTTTCTGGTGGGCAAGCACTTCGAAAGAAGTTTGGGAAAATTGACTTTGAACCTGAGGATTTAGAAGTAGCTTCTACGGATAAAGCTTTTGTTGGTACAACATTAAACCAGCTTGTTTCTATCGTAAGAGCGCTGTTTCTTATCATTGGTATCGCCTCTTTAGTACGTGTGGTGCTTGGTGCTAACTCAAACGGTTTTAGCACATATTATGCTGTGTTTGCATTTATAGGTATCGCCTGTTCAACGCTTCTCGTTGATCCAAAAGCGATTATCGCAAAAGAAAAGCTGTATTTGAAAAAAGGTATCATTGAGTTGTTAATGATCGCCGCTATCCTTGTATTCAGTTCGTTGTTGACAACTTGGGTAGGACCATTCATTGCGCTGCCACAAATCTTCTTTGCAATGATTATGGCAATACCTCTAGGAGCGGTCTTCTACAAGTGGAGTTATGGTCCGACCGTTAAATCCTTGTTGTATACGGGTCTACCGGTTGTACTTAGTGCAAACTTTTTGATTGGTGGTTCAAGACTTTCTCAAGTAGCCGAATTACCTGGTATGACACCTGTTTTAGTATTTGGTTTCTTTGGACAGCTCTTCTGGTTATTTGGTGGTGTATCTCTCTTGATGTTTCTATCAAAAACAACCATAGTTCGAAACCTAGCGCCTGCGATTGCAGGAGGTATGTCTCATTCTGGTTTAACAGGTGCGTGTACAGCTGGTGACTTTGGACCAGAGGCTGCATCAAGAGCACCGATAACTGTTAACATGCCTTTTGTTGCTCACCCGTTTATCTTTGGTATCCTAGCGGTTAGTGCTGCAGCTGGTGCACTTTCGATGATACCTTCTCTTATCATGGTTGCTGTGGGTATTGCTTTGGTATTGTACGGAACAAAAAAACTAAAAGTAGCAGACGGAGATGACGCAAAAGAAGTAGCGTCAATGACCACGTTTGCCCAAGGGTGGACGTTTACCGCCGTGTTTGGTAGTATGACCCTTTTGAGCGCTTTCGGTATGCCAATGGAATATATGGCTCTTGCTGTCACATCTTCACTGTCTCACTTTGGTCTGTTTGCAGCGACACAAGGTGGTATGTTTGGCCAAGCAGCTGCAGATTTGTTACCGATGATATTTGCGATGCCGTTTTTGGTTCACCCGTTTGTGTTCTATTTCTTTGGTAAAGCCATGGAAAATAACAACGAGATGCCAAAAAAACCTGTGTACATACTGGGTCTGATTGGTCTTATGGGTATTGTATTATCGTTATTTTTCATCTAAGGAACATCATGACATCCGAAAAACACACATCATTTAAAATTAAAAAGATAAGCTTCGAAAATGACTGCAACTGCATAATTTTAAGAGTTTGACAATTGATTGTCAGCTCTTTTTTGCATATTTTGCACAACAAAAAAAACTCAACCCAAGGGCTCAGCAAACAAATATGATTAGACTTCACTCATACCTCAGTAAGGTGAAAGCCGCGGTAGTAGAAGTACGCTACTTTCGAAATGAAACCATACAAAATTTAATAAGCGATGTTTTCAAACTGGTCACCGAAGGGGTCAGGAAGTTATGAGGGAGATTTAAGATAAACTCTTCTTCTTAGCAAGTCTCTTTTCCTGGAATGCCAAAAACACAGGAACGGTAGTTGCGGCGACAAAGCCACCCATCCAACCGTTGTTATAAAGGTTGAAACCACCTTGGAAATTGCCACCAATCACGATGACCATCATGTGATAAAAACCAGCTATAACGCCAGCTTTCCAGCCGAACTCCTTCGAGATGGGTGCAAGTGTAGTAGAAAAGAGAATTGCTGCTGTATAACCGTGAATCCCAATGGTTGAACGATAAGCTGCCTCAGGATGGTTACTTGGTAATAGATTTGTAAACGGGGAATCAATCATACTAATAACGATAAAACCGATAATTGTCCCAGCGAAAATCGGAATACAATTTAAAGGATGTTTTCCAAAAGCGGCAAAGCCAATGATGGTAAAGACACCTGCAACAAGAATACTTAAAAATGGAATGTCGACGATGATGAGAATTGGAATTAAGAGCATCAAACTCAACAATCCCATGATTCCCATATTAAACATCACAGCGGGTTGTCCTGCTGATTGAGAAAAATTTGAGGGTAATTGTCCTGTTTCATTTAAGAGAGCTTTGTATTTATCGATTACATTTTTATCGAATATAAATGCCAGAATAATCATTCCGATTGACAAAGCGGCAATGGATAGCATCAGAAATAAGGTATAATCTGGATAATTCTCAAGTGGAGCAATAACTGGTTGGACATGAATCCCGAATGATCTTAAAATCCCATGTGCACCAACGGCAGTTAATCCCATTGTGAATCCGACGTTATAGAGGTTAAATCCCTTATGAAAATTAAAAGCATGAGCTGCTATAGTAGGGATTAAAAAGCCACTAGCAAGCCCGACAGTAAGAGAAAGGAAAATTCTAATCGGTAAATCGATATGGCTCATTCCGACACCAAACATCAAATAAGAAACCACAGGCGCAAATCCGGAAGCTAGCAATAAAGCAATCATGGAATCTTTCACTTCGGTTTTCCTGAATTTTGCATACAACATCACTCCCAGATATACAGGGATGACATTCCACACGTTCTTTCCGATAAAGGTAAAGCCTGCTACTGTGAAAATACTAGCGATGACCCCTCCCTCAAAAGGAGTTTTTGATAGCTTAACAACAATTAAGCTAAGTCCTGTAGTTAAAAAAGTATTGATAATTTGACCGTTCATATTGCCACCATAATCACGATTAATGCTTAAGTGGTCAGTTAACAATAAACCAGGTCCTTCCAATAGACGTAAAAACGCACGAATGTTATCTCCGACATCACCAATAAAAAGAGCCAGTAAAATAGTTGCGATAAAGGCAATAGTTGTTATCATTGTTTTTGAATAGTTTTTCATGTTTAATCACCTCGAACATTGTAGCATAAAGATGTTGTAAAATCAAGCAATGTAAAAGGTTGCAAAGGCAAAAGGACAAAAAAGTTATAAAATCCGAAAAAATTCTTGCGACTATTGCTCATTTCTGATATACTTAATCTTGATGTTTTGATTGAAATGGAGGTAAATGCATATGGAATTAGTTGCTAAATTTGGGGGTTCTTCATTGTCATCAGCCGATCAGTTTGAAAAAGTAAAAAAGATAGTGACATCAGTTGCTAATCGGCGGATTATCGTCGTGTCAGCATTGGGGAAGAGAACACCTACTGACAATAAACTGACCGATTTATTCTATTCTGTTTACGAGAACACTTCTCAAAGTTCTTATTACGAAGCACTCTGGCAAGAAATTGTTGCCAGATTTGTAGCGGTTAAGGAAGAATTGGGTTTAAGTTATGAAGTTGAGGACGAGTTACAAAAAATTTCAGATGGTTTAGCTGCTCGGAGTTTAACTGTGGATTATTTAGTAAGTAGAGGGGAATACTTGACAGCTAAACTAATGAGCGAGTATTTGGATTATACGTTTTATGATGCTAAAGATCTGATTATTTTTGATGAGCATGGCGAGGTTGATTTTGATGAAAGCTATGCTAGAATCGCACACCTTCCAAAGGATCAAAAAATCATTATCCCAGGTTTTTATGGAGCCGAAACCGATGGAACGATCAAGTTATTTAGCCGAGGTGGTAGCGATATTACGGGTGCGATTATTGCCGCAGGCGTTGGCGCAGACAAATATGAAAATTTCACGGATGTCCCAGGCGTTTTAATGGCCGACCCTCGCATTGTAACAAACCCGCTAGCGATTAGCGAGTTAACCTATGAAGAAATGAGTAGTATCGCATATATGGGGGCTGAGGTTTTGCATCGAAAAAGTGTTTATCCAGTCAAAAAAGCAGGGATTCCTATTCACATTAAAAACACCAATGATCCAACAGCTTCTGGTACTTTGATTTGCCATGAAAAATCCGCGGATGCTCCTTTTTTAACTGGCTTTTTTGGTAAAAAGAACTACACATTCTTAACCTTGTACAAAAATCGTGCTTCTACAGAAATTGGTTTTATGCGTAAGGTATTTGAAATTTTTGAAAGCTATAAAATCAACATTGAACAATCGTTAACAGGCATCGATCAAGTTGGTATTTTGGTGTCGTCTATCGATATTAAATATTGTCTCGAAAGTGTTTTGGCTGATTTGAGAGAAAAATTGAATGTAGTAGATTTCGAAATAAAGGAAGAATTTTCATTGATTGCCATCTTTGGACATGGCGTGATAAATAATCCAGAATTTTTGGCGGCTGTATTTAGTGCAATAGCAGATGATGGCATTGGTACATCTTTGATTGAACAAAGTCCGCGTGGACTCAACTTAGTGCTTGGTGTAGCGAGTGAGGATTATGAACTAGCGATTTGTGCGCTGTATGAAAAGTTAGTAAGGAGGATGGCAAAATGAAATTACATGAATTATTAAAAACATTACATGATTTTAGAGCATTGCCTGTTGAGAATCCACAAATCACCTCACTTGTTATGGACTCGCGTGAGGTGGTTGCAGGAAGTTTATTTATTTGCATTAAAGGTTATACAGTTGATGGGCATATTTTTATCCAACAAGCCATAGATCGCGGTGCTGTTGCTGTTGTTGTGGAGCAAGAAATAGATATGAGTATTCAGGCGATTTTGCCCGTGATCAAAGTACGCAGTACGATGCGGGCAATGGGAATTCTTGCCAATGCTTTTTATGATAACCCAACGGCCAATCTTCAGATGATTGGCATTACTGGTACTAATGGAAAAACCTCTGTTTCCCACCTGATTAGTGAAGTTTTACGTAAAGCGGGCAAACGGACGGGATTGATTGGTACACTTGGAATGAAAATAGGCGAGGAAAGCTTTGAAACAAAGAATACAACCCCTGATGCTTTGACGTTGCAAAAAATGTTTAAACAAATGGTTGAAGCGGGGGTTGAGACGTCGGTGATGGAAGTGTCCTCTCATGCGCTTCATATTGGACGGGTACATGGCTGCCAGTATGATGTGACGGTGTTTACTAATTTGACGCAAGATCATCTGGATTATCATAAGACGATGGATAACTATCGTGCAGCAAAGTGTTTATTGTTCTCACAATTAGGCAATGGGTACAACTTTAAGCGACCAAGGTACGCTATTTTGAATGTGGATGATGAGGCAACAGCTGAATATATCATTGCGACTCAAGGAATTGTTTTGACTTATGGGATTGATCGTGATGCTGATATAAGAGCGTGCGATATCAAAACGACGAGTAGCGGGACAACATTTACGCTCATCTTTAATGAACAAGCTTATCTTGTTAAAATGGGCTTAGTTGGAAAATTCAATGTTTATAATATTTTAGCAACTATTGGTGGTGCATTAGCATCAGGTTTATCGCTTGAATTTATTATAGATGCAATTGCTGAGGTATCTGGTGTTCCAGGTCGCTTTGAACTCGTTGATGCAAAGCAGGATTTTAATGTCATTGTTGATTATGCGCACACGCCAGATAGCTTGGAAAATGTCTTGAAAACAACCCGAGATTTTACAGATGGAGCCATTTATTGTGTAGTTGGCTGTGGTGGTGATCGAGATAAGTCAAAACGTCCGATTATGGCTAAAATTGCCAGTGAGCTATCAGATTATCCAATTTTCACCTCTGACAACCCTCGCACAGAGGATCCTCTTGCAATATTGACGGATATGGAGGCGGGTGTTAGTGGTCATTACAAAATTATTGTTGATCGTCGTGATGCCATTGATTATGCTATTGGTGAAGCGAAGACTGGAGACGTGGTATTGATTGCTGGAAAGGGTCATGAAAATTACCAGATTATTGGGGAAAAAGTTTTAGATTTTGATGATAAGGAAATGGCCAAAAAAGCCATAATCAAGAGAGGATAGATTAACATGTGCGGATTTGTCGCCCTGATGAACGGGAAAATTACAGAAATTGAAGAGGAATTTATTAAGAGGGGAATTCAGACAATTAGTCATCGTGGTCCTGATGATCAGGGTTATTATTTCAATGAGAAGGTCGCCTTCGGCTTTGCAAGGTTGAGCCTAGTCGATTTGGAAATGGGTGCACAGCCTTATACATCTGCCGATGGTAGCTATACTTGTGTTTTTAATGGTGAGATTTATAATCACAACGCATTACGTAAAGAGTTAGCTGATAAGGAAATTGCCTTTACAACAAATTCTGAAATAGAAGTGATTGCTCAGTTATATGCTTTTTATGGGGATGATTTTGTTAAAAAATTGCGCGGTATGTTTGCCATTGTTATTTATGATCATGCTTTAGGACGGATTGTTGCAGCTCGGGATTCTTTTGGGATCAAACCGCTATACTACAAATTAGAAGGGGATACTTTATTTTTGGGGTCGGAGCTGAAGATTTTTAAACCAGTGGAGGGGTATGAGCTTGATGCTTTAAATGAAGATGCGTTTGGTCACTATTTTACTTTTCAATATGTCCCAGAGGATCAAACGATTATCAAGGGGATTAATCATGTAACGGCAGGGGCATTATTGACCTACGATTTAGAATCAGGTTTAAAGATTGAGCGTTATCGTCCATTTAAAATTCTAACAGGACAGGCGGCTTCGCAGACAGCTGCAACGAAAGTACGTGATACTGTTATTGAAGCTGTTCGCTCTCATATGGATGCTGAGGTGGAAATCGGAACGTTTCTTTCAGGGGGCATTGACTCAACCATCGTTGCTAGTATTGCCAAAACGATTAATCCTAATATTAAGGCGTTCACAATTGGATATGATTTAGAATCTCACAGTGAAATCAGTGATGCACAGGACTCAGCAGATGCTCTAGGTATCGATTTAAGAACGCGAAAAGTCTCAGCTTGTGAATATATGGCAGCTGTGCGCAAGTCTGTTTATCATATGGATTCACCGCAAGCTGATCCATCGGCTATTATGTTTTATCTTCTTTCGGAATTTGCGCGTAAAGAGGTTAAATCTTGTCTATCAGGAGAGGGAGCTGATGAGCTATTTGGAGGCTACCCGATTTATAAAGAAGTCGATGGATTAAAGTTGTTTACCAAGGTGCCCGCTGGTTTGAAAAAGGGCTTGTTATCAATTTCAAACAACATGCCACCTGGAACGAGAGGTAAAAGCTTCATAGAGCGCGGATGTACGCCTTTACGTGAGCGATATGCGGGGAATGCTTTTATTTTCAAGGATGAGGAAAAAGCGCAGTTGTTGAAGCTTAGCGGAAATTCATGGCAGACGATTACTGACCCATTATACGATAAAATTGGCCATTTAGCACCTTTAGAGCAAATGCAAACCATCGATATTCATACATGGATGAAAGGTGATATTTTTCTTAAAGCCGACCGCCTTTCGATGGCTCATTCTCTAGAAGTTCGTGTACCCTTCCTTGATGAATCAGTTTATGAACTCGCAGTAGGACTTTCTAAGGAAGAGAAGATTAATGGTAAGACAGCGAAAGCTATTTTGAGAACTGCTTTTGATGAATATTTGCCTGATCATATGAAGAACATGAAAAAACGCGGATTCCCAGTCCCGCTTGCTCAATGGATGAGAGCAGAGCTTTATGAAGAAATCTGCTGTATTTTAAAAAGCGAGACGGCGAGGCCATTTCTCAATCCTGACGTAATGCAAACCTTACTTAATGAACATAAAAGTGGAAAAGACAACACTCGTAAGATTTGGACTATAGTGGTTTTTATCTTGTGGGTAGAAAGTTATATGCAAAAATGTGACAAGTAATGTCATGACAAAACCAGTGATGTCATGACAAAACCAGTGATGTCACAACAAAAATTTTGAGCAGAAAAAAAGCACCTATTTTAGTGCTATTTTTCTGCTTTTTTGTACCAAGTGACAGCAACAGCGCCTGCGCCGCCGTGCACAGCAATTACGAGTGAGATAGGAAGCTCGTGGATGGCAAGATTTGGATAAATTGCTTGTATTTCGGTTTTAAGTTGCTGTGCTCCTTCTGGATTAGTTGCATGCAAAATGCCAATTTCATAATTTTCGTCAAGATTCGCATTTTTGGCGCCGTCGATTAAAAATTGGATTGCTTTTTTGAACGTACGCACCTTTCCGGCAGCTTTAACTTCACCTTCGCTAGTCATCGTTAAAATCGGCTTTAGTTGTAGCATACTTCCCAAAGAAGCTTGTATATTTGAAATACGCCCACCTTTTTTCAAGTTTGTTAGATCATAAACTGCAACCGCAAGGTGAAGATCTTTTTTCATTCCTTCTAATATTGGCAAAATTTCAGCTACGCTTTTTCCATCGTTACTAAGTTTTGCAGCTTCAACAGCAAGTGCACCTTGCGGGTATGTAACGGCTCTTGAATCAAAAATATGAATTTTTTCTGAGTCAACCATTTCGGCAGCGCTGAGGGCTGATTGATATGATCCACTTAAAGTACTAGAAATTGTAACGTGGATAATTTCTTCATATCCTGCTGCGAATATTTCTTTGTAAAGTTCGACCGTTGTGCCAATGGAAGGTTGCGAGGTTGAAGGTAGTTCTGCTTGTGCATTTGTAAGTTCTACAAATTTTTCAGGTGATAACGCTTTGAATTCTTCATAAGAATCCATCCCAAAAACGATCATTAAGTAGCTCGTGAAAATGTTATACTTTTTCAACATTTCTTCTGATAGACAACCTGTAGAATCCGAAACAATAGCGATTTTTGACATATTACTCAACTCCATTTTAATAAATTGTTTTAATGCTTGTGCTAATTATAACATAACTGCTGGTTTTAGTCAATTCAAATGGTGGATACTTTTTGTTGTGGGATCAGTTGTTTGAACGGCTTATTTCTCGATTGAGACTACCTAGTGGATGCGTTCTTTTTGATTTAAATAAGGCGATATGAGCTTTTTAACAGGTATTTCTTTAAAGAAATAGCGAGATGATGAGGTCTGATGAAAAAAAGTAATTCACAGAATACCTTTTCATAAGCAATAAACATTTGCTTTTAGGTAAGTTTGTGGTACAATATTTCTCGATTAGATTTTTACAAAAAAGTTAAAAAATCGGAGATGTTGCACATGTTTAAAGGGTTAACAAAAGCAGAAAAAAGTTGGATTTTCTTTGATTGGGCGAACCAATCGTATGTTATGATTGTTATGACGACCATTATGAGTTTGCATTTTTCACAAATGGCTGCAAGTGCGGGGATTGATGGTGAGGTATCCAGTGCGTATTGGGGGCTTGGAAATTCTATTGCTACTTTTATTGCTGGTGTATTAGCACCAATCTTAGGAACATTATCAGGATATTATGGGAAAAAGAAATTACTGTTCAATTTTTTCAACTTCCTTGCGATTGCTTCAACTATCGGATTGGCTTTTGTGCCTGAGCAATACTGGTGGTTATTATTAATCATTTTTGTGATTTCATCAATTGGTTTTGCTGGTGGGAGTAAAATCTATGATGCCTTCCTTGTGGATGTAGCTCCTAATGAGAATATGCACCGAGTTTCAAGTCTTGGTTTTGCAATGGGATACATCGGTGGTGCAATTGCGTTTATTATGGCTATAATCTTGGTAGTCTTAGCGGAATTTGAAATTATCGAGATGTCGGTTGCAACAGCTTATCGGCTTTCTTTCTTAATTGCAGCTATCTGGTGGATCATTTTCTATATTCCAATGTTAAAAAACGTCAGTCAAAAATATGGCATTGAACCAGAGCAGCAGTATATTCGTAAAAGCTTTATTCGCGTTTGGGAAACTTTGAAAGAAATTATGCAATATAAAAAAATCCTACTGTTTTTAATCGCCTTCTTTTTATACAGTGATGGAGTGAGCTCAATTATTCGAATGGCAACCATTTATGGTGAGACTATTGGAATTGGAGCTATGACTCTACTGTTAGTATTACTAGTTACTCAGTTTGTAGCTTTTCCGTTTGCTATTATCTACGGTAAAATGGCAGCAAAGTTTGGTGCTAAAAAGACGATTTATTTTGGTATTGGAACTTATGTGGTAGTTTGCCTGATCGCCTTATTTATGAATCCAGATCGCAATCTTCAAACTCTAACTGTTATGTTTTGGTCTCTTGCCATGTTGGTAGGAACAGCACAGGGTGGGATTCAAGCATTAAGTCGCTCTTACTTTAGTAAGATTATACCAAAAGAAAAATCAAATGAATATTTTGGGATTTATAACATCTTCGGGCGTTTTGCTTCAATTATTGGGACAACTCTTTTTGGGGTGGTAGCACTCGCAACAGGTCAACCTCATTATGGAATTGCTGTGATTGCACTACTGTTTATTTTAGCTGCTATTATTTTTAAGTTTGTCCCAGATGATCGCACATTTATAGTAGAATAGAATTTGAAGAATAGGATGTAAGTTTAATGGAACAAAGATGTCGTACATGTGGGGCACCAGTAACTAATAGGAAATGTGTCTATTGCAAGACTGTTAATAAAAGAGAAAAAATGAAACACGAAAGGCAACAATCTAAGGGGTGGCAAGACGCCATTTTGATTTTGGTTGGTGTTGTGGTTGTTGCTGTTGTGACATTTTTTGTTGTGATGGGATTGTTAGCTGGGGAGGATGAAGAACAAGAGAATGTGGCCTCAGGACTTTGTGTGATAAATTATATCACCATTAGAGATATTGTTTTCCTCCCTTATCGCTTAATTGCGGAGGATGTGTGGCCTGAATGTTTGCTTGCACTAAGCGTTCGAGTTGCGTCTGAACCTTTTGAATTAGCATTTTTAGACGAAACAAGTAGAACATTTATCGAAGTAGAAATTTCTAATCTTTCCCTTCATACGCGACCGATTTTGCTTGATATAAGTGAATCTCAACTAGTAAGTTTCCCTGAGATAGGTGAAATTTTAACGATGAAAGGTTATATTGATGGTGTTATTTTTCCAGACATACCAGAGTCATCAACTCATGAACTTATTTTGAGAACACCCTCATTAGACCGATATGGAATTCATGGAAATGCTCATGGTTATGGATATTTGATGGTTCAATTTGTTGAATTTGTTGAACTTGAGCCTAAAATGCTTGAAATAGCATACGGTCCTGTTTATTTATCGCGCCTGGATACTTACGAGATCGAATTTATCAAAGCCGAGCTTACAATGGGACTTTTGTATCCGCAAGCTGAAATGGAACTTGCTGTACTTGTTCATTTTCACTACGATACGTTAGAAGCCCATTTTGCTGCTAGTGTTTATGAGCTGTTTTTCTATCAGAATGGTATTCGCTTGCTGAGTGCTTATGCCACTTTAATGCCAGAAAGCCTTTTTATTGCAACTTATCAGCCATTTAACGGACATTTCGAACCAGGAGATGGTGGTGTGGGATTACACCGATTGATAGGGTTAGTTGATACAACATCACCGATCACAGTGGTTGGCTATGATGATGACTTTAATGTAAGATTTCAACATGATATTCCTATTAGTCTAGCTGAATGGATGGAAGAAAGATGATTTTGAGCACCTTCGGGTGCATTTTTTGAGGTGAGTACCATGCCAAATCCCAATGTGATGTGGATTTTAGATATTGTTATTATCTTATTTGCCCTTCTCCAAGCAGGCCCTGGATTAAGGCGAATTGTAAGAAGTCACGAGGAACAACTGCTTTTTAATGCTTATCAGTTTGAGTTATACCATTCAAAGACTGCCATAAAATTAGAAATCTTATTCTGGACTGTTTTTATTGTTTTATTGGCAATTGTTATCAGCCTCGGTGCATTTGATATTGTCTTATTTTTATCAGCTCCTCTTGTGTTTTTAAACTTTATTTCAACCGTCCGACGTATCAGATGGCGATTTGAAGTGGATGGACCGAGTGCATCTATTCGAACTTTCTTATTTAAAAGAAGGTTTAGCTTATCAGAAGTGACACGGGTTGAGCTTGCAAATGAAACTTATTTCGGCATCAGTTCGGGCTTTGCAACTCAAGTGATTCTATTTGGATCTAATAGGAGATTAGTCAAAATACCCATTGGTGCAGTGAATTTTAGTATGTTAGCTGACCGACTATATCGGGAAGGGATTATTGAACTTCAATTATTCAATACCAAAGGAGAATTGATTGCTAGAGATGAAAATACAAAACCTCGTGGATTGGGTCGAATTTTGGATAATACAAAAGAAGGGCGTTTGGGTTTTTTGTTCTTGTTTACTATTCTTAGTTCATTGACGTTATTTTTTCTTCCTATGAGTTTTGATCATATTTTTATGGTTGGTGCTACTGATGTCCGCGATATTCTCGTTCGCTTTTTAATTTGGATGACTGTTTGGGTTGGATGCATCTTGATTTCTAGAGTTTTGTTGCTGCAAGGGAGCTTGTTTTTGATTCGACGAAGAAGAAATCAAGGTCGGTCTATCATTGTTCAAAGCTTACTTTTAATCGCAACCGTTTTGTTGACGCGTTGGCTGTTTGATTTTGTGTTATTTGATTATGAAAATGCCCACATTCCTGATATGGGTAATGCTTTAGCTGATTTGCGTGCTATCGATGAAGGTGTGTTAAATGAACGATTAGTGACCATTATCTTAAATAATGAAAATGAGCGAGCAACAGGTATTACTGTTAATAGTACGGCACAAATTTTGTATCGCTTGTATTTTAGAGTTAATGATAGAGAAGATCATTTACGATTAATTTTCCCCCTTGATTTTGCCCCTCATATAATCCGTGAACAAGCTCTTCCTGATTATTACGAACTCGAAAGAGAATCTGAACATGTTTTGAATCAACATCTACGCACAATTGAAGTAAGGTATACACCTAATATGCATTTGGTTATGGATGTGACTGTATTAACACAAGAAGCAATTAATGAACGTGCTAATAATAACTTTGATGAAGACGATTATAATATAGATATTGATCCTGAACCTCTGTTTCCCTCTATTGACGTTGAATTTGTTAATTTCAATTTATTTACATCACCTTTTTTCGTAACTGAAGATTTACTCTTTTTTGCTACGCAGGGAGATCTGCCAGAAGGAAATAGGTTATATCGTTATCATGGACCGAGTGGTTTGATGTCTTCTATCGGAACATTTGAACATCGTGTGCGTTGCATTTTCGTCCGTGATAATTATCTTTATTACACAACAGCTCAGCATACATTCCATCGAGTAAACATGGTAGAAGGTGTTGGTGGGCAAATTGCAGAAAATGTAACTTCCATTGCAGTAACAGAGGATTTAATTTACATTCGTACGACATCAGCTAGTATCCATGCCTTTGATTCAAGAAGTGGTTTGCTCGAAACAGATCTCATTGTTACTGGAATGATTCTTTACTTTGTTCCAGATATATTGAGAGATCGATTTATTTTTGTTGATGGCGAGCATTTGTATTACACTAATTTACAGGGCGAAAATCGCCAACGAATTAGCGAAGAGCCTGCTCGAAAGTTTTTTTACACAGGTTATTCAATTTATTGGGTTGAACCTCAAGAACATGTCTTATTCAGATACGATTTTGAAACAGGTGAAGAAAAAGAAATTGGTGAATTTATCGATGCAATAGAACTTGGTATTATCGGAGACTATGTTGTTGGGGTCGACGAAGAAAATGGATTTTTTAAAATTTCAAGAATCGGTGGAGATTTCACGCAATTAAGCGACCACGTTTTTTCATTTACTATATTTGGTGATGAAGCTGTCATCATCTCAACCCAAACGTGGTATTTTTATCTGATGGATTTAGAAGGTCAAAAAAGAAGATTGCCTTAATAATCAAGATGATGTATAATTTTATGAACAATAACTTTGAATGAGGTGTTAGTAATGAAAGGAAAAAAGTTTGAAGGATCATTAAAGTATGAACTCCTTCACGAGTGTAAACAAACAGGAGCTCGCTATGGAAAAGTCCACACACCTCATGGCACTTTTGAAACGCCGATTTTTATGCCAGTAGGAACTTTGGCGACAGTGAAAACTTTATCACCAGAAGAACTTTTGCAAATGGATGCTAGTATTATTCTTGCAAATACTTATCACTTATGGTTACAACCAGGAGAAGATATTGTAGCTGAGGCAGGAGGGTTACACAAATTTCAAAATTGGCATAAGCCCATCCTAACTGATTCAGGAGGCTTTCAAGTTTTTAGCTTAAGCAAAATGCGTAAAATCGAAGAAGAAGGCGTCACCTTTAGAGATCATCGCAACGGTGCGCCCCTGTTTATGTCTCCGGAAATTTCCATCAATGTACAAAATAAGCTAGGGGCTGACATCATTATGTCATTTGATGAATGTCCACCATACCCAGTGACGCATGATTATATGAAAAAATCAGTCGACCGCACACTTAGATGGGCAGAGCGAGGGTTAAAAGCTCACGAACGTTCACATGATCAAGCTTTATTCGGTATTGTGCAAGGGGGAGAATTTGCCGATTTGCGTGAATATTCAGCAAAGAAGTTGGTTGAAATGGATTTTCCTGGCTATTCAATCGGTGGTGTGTCAGTAGGGGAAACAAAAGAAACAGCTCGCAAAATGGTTGAATATACTACGCCCTTTCTCCCAAAGAACAAACCTCGTTATCTAATGGGAGTAGGGGCTGCTGATGACCTTATTGACGGGGTTATCAGAGGTATTGATATGTTTGATTGTGTCTTACCAACAAGAGTTGCAAGACATGGTGCAGCGATGACTTCAATCGGGCGCGTGATTGTAAAAAATAAAATTTATGAACGTGATTTTACACCACTAGATGATGCTTGCTCATGCTACACATGCAAAAATTATACTAAGGCCTACATCCGTCATCTATTGAAGGCTAACGAGACATTTGGACAACGGTTAGTGAGCTACCATAACTTATATTTTCTAATCGATCTAATGAAACAAATTCAAGAAGCGATAAAAGCAGATCGATTACTCGACTTTAAAGCAGCGTTCATGGAAAAATATAACACAAATTACAGTGGAAAAACAGCATTTTAGTTTAAATTGGTCTATCAATTTCGACTAAAATATGATATTATAGTCGAATATCATGTTCGTAAACAAATACATTGAACAAGGCGAGGTAATCAAAAGATGAAACTAATTGACAAAGGCGTCCTCATTGTCCTCTCTGGACCATCAGGCGTTGGAAAAGGAACTGTAAGAGCAAAAGTATTTGAAGAAAGCCATTATAGCTTAGAGTATTCTGTTTCTATGACAACAAGAGCACCTCGTGTCGGCGAAGTAAATGGAAAAGATTATTTTTTCGTAACCCACGATGAATTTTCCCAGCGTATTAAAGAGGGGAAATTTCTAGAATATGCTGAATTTGTCGGGAATTTTTATGGCACGCCGCTCGATTATGTCCAAGAGCGTTTAGAAGCAGGAAAAGACGTTATGTTAGAAATTGAAGTAGAAGGTGCATTACAAGTCAAAAAAGTGATGCCTGATGCTTGCTTTATTTTCGTTGCGCCCCCAAGCATGGAAGAATTGCGTTATCGAATTGTGAACCGTGGAACGGAAGATCCAGCTCGTGTTGAGGGTCGGATGAAAAAAGCGGAAGTTGAAATTGGTCTGGCCCATGAATATGATTACATAGTGATTAATGATACGGTTGATCATGCAAAAAGTCGAATTATGGCAATTATTGATGCCCAACATTCCAGAAGTGATAGAGTGCTTGAAGGCTATGGAAAAAAAGTATTAAACATCAAATAAAAATTGCAATTTGACTAGAATTTTGATATAATCTAGATAGAATGTGAAAGTAGGGATTTAAATGTCAATGAGAGAACCTTCGGTTGATAAACTGTTAGAAAAAATTGATTCAAAATACAAAATTGCGTATATCGCCGCCAAGCGTGCCCGTCAAATTTCAAGCGATGGTCAATCACAAATGGACTATGTTGATGAATTACCAGACGCCGTTAGTACAAAAAGTGTTGGGCTAGCATTAGAAGAAATTTTGAACGATGTCATCGCCTATGAATTGGAAGAAAATTAAATTTGCGAAGGTAGATTGCAATCAAATTGCGACTACCTTTTTGAATTTACTAAACAAAAGTGACAAAAACACTCCACCTTGCGAGTAAAGTGTGGTATAATAGGTGTTGGAAATGAAGAAATGGTGAGTATTAAAATTGGAGGTTGTGATATGATAAATAGAAAGAAAGTTGAAATTTTTTGCGCTTGTTTAATGACTTTAGTTATTTTGGTGAGTTTCTGGAATAATTTTACATTTTTTATCGATCATATGGCGACTGAGGATTCAAATTTAGGATTAGCTTTAGGCGGATTTCCTTTTAGTATTTTTCTGTTTGCGACAATGGCTCAAGTGTTTTTAGAGAAAAACAAGCACTTAGCAGGAATGATCTACGTGATAACTGGGACGTTTCTTATTTTGTTTGAAATCGTCATCTATATTTTACAAGACTTTCCATCCTTACTAAGGCTAGTTGCGATGATAGTTCTATACGCCGCTTCCTTAATTTTAGGTTTAATACAAGTACGTCGTGTGCGTGAAGAGGAAAAGAAAAAACTACATGGAAGAATCATTATTCGAGACTAGTTGAGGACCAACCAGATGATTTCAGACAACGGCATTTTAAAAGAATTTCTTAACTATCTACTCATCGATTTAACTGCAAGTGAAAATACGATCAAAAGTTACGAATTTGATCTACAAGCTTTTTTTGCATTCCTGTTGGAACAAAACCGTCATTTTAAAGAGGTAACAAGAGCTGATTTACAACACTATTTAGCCCATCTTTATGATCAACCCCTAGCAACGACCAGCGTTTCAAGACATTTATCAACCCTTCGTGCTTTTTTTAATTATTTAGAAATGGAAGGTCAAATTAAAATCAACCCTTGCGAATTAATAGAAAGTCCAAAACTACCTAAAATGCTGCCAACTGTCTTGAATATAAACGAAGTTACGATGCTACTAGATAGCTTCACAACTGAAACAGACCGCGACATTCGCAACAAAGCGATGGTAGAATTGTTATACGCATCAGGCATGCGAGCCTCAGAGCTGTTGAATTTGGATGTGGCAGATTTGTATTTAGATATGGGATTTGTCCGTTGTACGGGAAAAGGAAGCAAAGAGCGGATAGTTCCGATCGGCGAGGTGGCGACCGAGGCAATAAAAGCATATCTAGGAGGGGCGAGACAGGGGCTTTTAAAAGAAGAGAGAACCGAAGCTTTATTTTTGAATCGATTAGGAAAAAGAATGTCTCGTCAGGGATTTTGGAAAATCTTGAAAGAACAGGCACGGATTGCAGGGATAAAAAAGGAAATTTCGCCTCATAAATTGCGTCATTCTTTTGCGACACATCTGATTGAAAACGGGGCAGATTTACGAATTGTGCAAGAGTTGCTCGGGCATGCTGATATTTCAACGACGCAAATTTACACTCATTTGAGCAAAACGCATTTACAAAAGGTGATTGAAGATACTCATCCTCGGGCTAAAAAGTAGGGGATTATTAGGAGAATTTGAATGTTAAAATATTTTAAATATGACGATTATGTCGAAAACATTTTTGAAATAGACTTGGAAAAATTGTATCAATTAGGAATTAGATTGATTATTACTGACCTTGACAATACGCTAGTAGGAAGTGATGTAGCGACTCCGACGCCTGAGGTTTTGGCGTGGCTTGAAAAAGCTAAAGCAATTGGCTTTGTGGTAAAAATTGCTTCTAATAACAACGATGAGCGCGTACGAATTTTCGCTCAAGATTTAGATATAGAAGCATATGGTTATGTATATAAACCTCTGCGCTATAAAGTCAAGCGTTATATGAGAGGTTTCAAAAAAGATCAAGTCGTCTTTATTGGCGATCAATTTTTAACAGATGTTGCTGTTGCGAAACGTTGTGGATTATACATGATTTTAGTACGACCTGTCAAGCTAGCTGCTGATGAAGATATCACCAAATTCAACCGTAAAATTGAGCGACGCATCGTGCGTGGATTAAAAAAGCGTGGTCTACCAGTGCCCCCGCATATCGAGGTGTGAGAAAATGGAAGAACTAAATTGTATCGGCTGCGGTGTAACAATTCAGACCGAACATAAAGAAAAAGCAGGATATACACCTGTTTCAAGCTTAAATAAAGATGAAGCAATTACCTATTGTCAGCGTTGTTTTCGCTTAAAAAATTACAATGAAATTATCGACACCGAATTAACAAGCGATGACTTTCTAAAAATACTTCAAGGCATTGCCGACCAAGATGCGTTGGTTGTTAATATCATCGATGTATTTGATGTAACAGGAACGATCGTCAAAGGACTGATGCGTCATATCGGCGGCAATGATTTAATTGTTGCTGCTAATAAAATCGACCTGCTCCCACGCTCGGTAAACCCAGCTAAAATCAAGCACTGGCTTAACAAAGAAGTTCGCGATATGGGAATTGCTCCGCTTGATATTGCTATTATCTCATCGACAAAAGGGCAAGGAATCGACGCTTTGATGGAAGTAGTAGAAAAATACCGTAAAGGTCGTGATGTTTACATAGTTGGTTGCACAAACGTCGGCAAATCCACCTTTATCAATCGACTAATTCGTCAATACGCAGGCGAGTCAAAAACATTGATTACCACTTCCCATTTTCCTGGAACAACCCTCGATATTATTGAAATCCCACTAGATAAGACATCTTCAATTATTGATACACCTGGCATTATTAATGAACATCAATTGGTTCATTATATCGACAAAAAAGATTTCAAAATAATCACACCAAAAAAAGAAATTAAGCCGATGGTCTTTCAGTTGAATCAACAGCAAACGTTATATATTGGTGGTTTAGCAAGGTTTGACTTTGTAAATGGCGAACGGGCTGGGTTTATCACGCATTTTTCAAATGATTTAAAAATTCATCGCACGAAACTAGAAAATGCAGATAACCTTTGGAAAACTCATGCAGGCACATTGTTAGTGCCAGTGATTCAGGATAATAATCAACTACGAGAACTCAAGCGTCATATATTTAATGTTAAAGAAGAAAAAATCGATCTTGTAATTTCGGGATTAGGATTTATTACGGTTCCGAAAGGAAGAAAAGAAGTCTGCATTTATGCGCCAATAGGCGTAGGGGTCTTTATGCGCCCGTCGATTTTTTAATTAAAGAAAAAAAAGGAAGAGTCAAATGAGAGTGAAATTGGAACAAATGCAAGAGTTCGTTAAGACGAAAATGTCTGAGAAAAGATATAACCATGTATTAGGTGTACTAGAAACAGCAAAAGAATTGGCGAGGCGTCACGGTGTCGATGTTGAAGATGCCGCCTATGCAGCGATCGCTCATGATGTGGCCAAGGAACAGCCATTAACTCAAACAGCAGCGATTTTAAGATTAGACAACGAGCGGGATTATCTAAAGTACAGCGATAAAATTTGGCATGCGCCGATGGGGGCAATTATTGCTAAAAAGACTTTCCTTATTGACGAGGTTGATGTATTAAATGCCATAAAGTATCACACGACGGGTCGAAAAGAGATGTCTGATTTGGAAAAAGTCATTTTTGTTGCTGATTACACGGAACCAAACCGAACATTTTCAGGGTCGATTGCGGTGCGTGAATTATGGGATAATTTAGATCGAGCGGTTTATGAAATATTGCGACAAAAGGTTGAAAAAGTGACGAATTCAGGCATGGAAATTCACCCTGATACTTTGGCGGCGTATGAATACTATGGTAATTCGCACGCTAAATAAAACCAAGGCAACTCGATTAGCCTTGGTTTTATTCTTTTTTAGCTATAACCACTGGAATTTTCGGTGAAAGATCAATTAATAAATCAGGATTTAAATTTAGATTAAACACTTTAAGTTCATAATATTTCATCGTTTTTCCAGAGTCAGAAATTTCGTAATGGGAGTCGACCAAAGCGGCTTCTTCTAGTTTTTTCAAGTGCATATAAAGAAGCGGTCTACTCATCTGCATGATTTTCGCTAACTCACTAACATATTTGCGCTCAACAGCTAAAATCCCTGCAATTTTAATGCGCATGGGGTGAGAAAGGGCATCAAAAATCTTGGTATAAGTTTCATAATACGACAGATCTAGTCCATTTGCCATCTTATTCAATCTCTTTCATCATTTTTTCGATCGACGAAACAATCCTCTTAATCTCACCAAGGTCAGCCTTTAAACTAGCATTTTCTTCTCTTAATTCCTGAATTATGTCCTCACTACTACTGTTATTAAGTCCTTCGATTCGGGTGTTGACAGCTTTCATTTCTTCTAGTTTTACTTTATTTTTATGTTCTGCAATTGTCATTATACTAACAGATCCCATGACAACGATGACGATAATAATAATAAATGGGAAAACATTCATAAAAACCACTCCTTTATTCGATCGCTGTCATCACTTTATTAATTGATGACAGATTATCATTAATTTTGTTTAGCTCTGCTTTTAACAGCGCATTTTCTTCGCGTATTTCCTTTGCGAATGTTTCAAATGAAAAAGTATTGATACTTTGCATTTGTGTGCGCTTATTTTTAGAAATGGCTAAAATAAGTACAATTGCAATAATTGGTGCTGCAGCTACCATCACCAATGCAAAAATTGTTAATACTTCTAAAAAATTGGGTCCTAAACTATTCATTTATAATCAACTCCTGAAAAATTATGCGTTACTAACACATGTAAGTATTATATTACACATGAAATGTTTTGTCAATCCTTTTTGCAACAAAAATTGCATGAAGTTGAAAAATGATCGAAAATACTGTAAAATAGAGGATAAGAAATCAACCAACAGGAGGCATCCAGATGTACATCGAACAAATCAAAAATTATAATCCGAAAACTGAAAATGAAAAAGTGGAGCAACAGGTTGTGCTAGACTTTATAAAAGATAATCCAAATACTGTTTTAACCCGCGATAACAAGATTGCTCATCTATGCGTTTCAGGGTTTATTCTCAATGAATCGATGGATAAAACTTTGATGATTCATCATAACATTTATCAGAGTTGGGGCTGGACAGGCGGGCATGCAGATGGGAATACTAATTTGTTAGAGGTTGCATTAAAAGAAGCGAAAGAAGAAACTGGGGTTGAAAGTTT
>JGI24703J35330_11748723_pt1 | contig 29129 bp, 20 predicted proteins | sample TergutNt197P1_FD_35330 | JGI IMG/M metagenome (IMG submission 35330)
CCCGCCATACGATGGTATCTGTATGCGTCCGGCTCGCTCACATTAAAGGTACGCATAACATCAAGCATGTGGCTTGTCTCTACGCCAAAGGAGCGTGCGCGGTTAGCGGCCTGCTCTGCAAATTTAATCTGTGCCTCGCCCACACGCGCCACATCGGGCAAGTCCATGTTACCGATGGGATTATCTGTTGCCAGTTGAAATGCGGCGCGGTCAAAAAAAGCTTCTTTTGGTATATTTCCACTCATGGCTTGCATGAATATAACCTTGTCGATATTTACCCTCGTAAGCGGAAGGTCGCGGTCTAGGAGAAAGCGTGCCGCAACGAGATTATCCTGCACATATGCAATCCCTTCTCTGTCGAAAAGCCGCTTCAATGCGCCCTGCAATGCATCCCATGGTGCGCCTTTTGGCGGTGGTGCAGATACTCCGCCACTCATATGTTTAGATTTGTATATATTGTCGAGAGTTATGTCTTGCTCGGCGGCTACTATTTTTTCTATAGCTTGGGGTTCTACCTTTTCAGGCAGTTTATCCCACGCATTTTCCATTGCATTAATGTTTTGGTCGGATACCTGCACTCCGTGTTTGTATAGACTTGTTACGATTTCTTTGGCATTTTCGGGTTGTTGTGTTACTTTTTCCATACCCTCGGCGAGTTCGTGGTCACTGATAGGAGTCTCTGGCGTTTTATCTATATGATGCATCACACGATTAAAATCTGTAAAACTTACTTTGTTTATATCCAAGCCGCTGTTTACCATAGCGGTCACGGCGGTCTGCCGCCCTGTGCCGGAAGCAAAGTTTTGCGCACGGCGTATAGATTTTATGGCCTGTGCCACCTTTGCCGCTTGCTCTTGACGATGCTCGTCACGCAGTTCTTCGGTTTCTCTCATTTGGTCGAGAGTGTTTGCCACACCTCGCAGTCCGTCAAGGGCAGACTGAACACCCCGCCCGATTTGTTTTTTCATTGCAGGGTTTGCTAAATCCTGTGTGAGTTTAAAGCCGGTACGCGACATTTGCACCCAAAAACGGAGCGTTTCGCCGACTCGCCCCTGGATAGAAGATGCCTCGGCTGTAAAAACGACCCCATCCTCTGTACGCAAAGTAGCTGTTTCACCACTCAACGACTCATACAGCGCGCTTATTGTTTGTCCCGTTCTCCAGTTTGGTCCTGCACTGCGCTGATTATTATTCGCTTGTGCTACGGCTCCCCCGCTGTGGGTTATAGAAACGTTAAAAGAGTTCATACGCAACCCCTTACATTTTTTGCAATTACCATCTATATGCTTTTCGGTCAATTTGGCCGATTTGTTTAGGGGTAAAATTTAGATGTTTTGGTCTGAACCGCTACAGGCCATATAAACACTGGGCTAACAGTGATTTTCACCCTCTAGTTTTTTTATGACATCAGCGTAGTCCATCGAGTCTACAGCCGCTCTCAACCACAACACCAAATCATTATCACCATCATTGTTGTATTGATACTCATTAAGCTCTGTGACGATGCCGTCTATACGGTTTATGTCATTGCATTTACAAGCCCCCACAAGTTCGGCCAACAGCTGACTGCTCAAAACTTCTGCCTGCTTTTTTTGTTTATATGTCATCAGGCATTCAATCACTTTTTCTACACTGTCAAAAAGCCTTTCCATGTAATGCACAAAGGCGGTATTAAGAGCGTAGATGACCTCCAATTTATTGGTCTTGGCGGCCTCTTCCAATATGCCTGCGATATAAGCCGTTTCTTCTGCACAGATACCGTAGCACGAACCACGTATACCATGCACTGCTGTTATATAATCCGACACATCGTTTTCATCAACGATGCCATCTCTTGCTTTCTCCAAAACAGAAGGAATGTTTTTCATAAATATACGCAAAATTCCTAAATAAATATCCACTTCTCCAAACTTTTGCACACCTTTGTTTAAGTCAATCCCATCCGCTTTAAAGTCAATTTCGGATATTTTTTCTTCTTTATTTAAAACCTCTATGTTTTTGTTGTCACCTGCTACCCATTTCATTAATATAGCGTCCAGCTGATTGCGTTTTACGGGTTTTGAAAGATAACCTTGGAAGCCAAAGCTCAAAAACATATCTTCGTTGCCGGCTATTGCATTTGCGGTGAGAGCGATGATGGGTATATCCCTTGCAGTTTCGATTTTTTTGATATGATGCACTGCCTCGATACCGTCCATCTCAGGCATTATGTGGTCCATAAAAATTGCATCGTAGTGGGTTTCATTATTAGTCAACATTTGTATTGCTTCTTTTCCGCTTCTTGCACAATCTGTTTTTATGCCATACCGCTTTAGCACACCCGCAGCAACCTCAAGGTTTACATCTATATCATCCACTACAAGAACACGAGCATGTGACAGATTGAGCCTGGGATAGCTTTCTTCCGTCTTTTGTTCTTCGGAGTAGTGTAGGTTTTGCAGACTCCTTACGACTCGGGGACTTATGGTGTCCAAATCTACAAACAACTGCCTAACCGTTACAGAAAAAGTACTGCCTTTGCCATATTCACTTTCTGCGATTATTTCGCCATCCATCATCTTAGAAAGCTTTTGGGCAATCGGCAAACCTAACCCCGTCCCCATTATTTTACGATTTGCACCCATATCCGCCTGTGTATACGCATCAAAAACACTGCCGAGAGAATCATCCTTAATCCCTATACCCGTATCCTTTACAACAAAACTGACCCATGCGGAATTTTGCTCACGGGTCAGTGCGATTTTAAGCTCAACAGAGCCTTCTTTTGTATATTTGAACGCATTGGACAAAAGGTTGTTTAAAATTTGCTTTACACGCAGTTCGTCGCCATAGAGCTTTGCAGGGAAATTTTTACACATCGTCAATATGAATTTAATGTCCTTTTCGTTCCTGAACAAAACACTTTGTGCGACTGCATCATTTATCATATTTGCCGTGTCGTACTCGGATTCTACAAACTCAAACTTGCCTGATTCTATTTTAGAAACATCCAAGAGGTCGTCAATAATATCCAACAATGTTGTGCCGGCTCTTTTTATATTCAAAAGCTTTGCATGGTTTGTACCCGGGGTTTCCAGTGACATTTCGGACAGACCAATGATTGCGTTTAGTGGTGTACGCATCTCGTGGCTCATTATTGCAATAAACTCTGTTTTTGCATCACTTGCATCAATGATTTCCCTTTTTTGCCTCTGCAAGAGCAGTTGTAACTCGACACGCTTTTTTAATATTTCAGGGAAAAACGGCTTCTTAATATAGTCTACCGCGCCTTCCTGCAAGGCTCTTAGCTCACTCTCCATGTCGTTTTCTTCCGTCAAAAAAATAACCGGTATGTTTTCGGTTTCTTCATCCGATTTTAGTGTCTTTATTAAAGCCCAACCATCGGTATCGGACAACAAGATGTCTAGCAATATCAACGAGGGTGCTTCCTGTGATATTAGCTCAAACATTTTCTTGCCCGATTCCGCTGTATGGACTGTATAATCGCATAATGCATGAGCAGCGATTTCTAAGGATATATTATTATCGTCTACTACAAGAACAACTTCTCTGTCGCTATTTGTCTTGCTCATCGCTTCCCTGCCTTACTTTTCAAAACTTACCCTTCAGTTTCAGAAGTATGTTTTACTGTAGAAATAATAGAATTTAGGCTTTGGCTCATTACAGAAATACTGATATGAGCCTTGTCGTAGTTTTCCGCAATGCTTTCGATTAGCTCGTTTACGGATATAATCGAATTAAGAGACTGGTTAGAAATCGTATCCGACTCCGACACAACCTCTTTAGACTTTGCGGCCAATGCCCGCACCTCTTCTGCGACCACCGCAAAAGCCTTGCCCGCCTCTCCTGCTCTTGCCGCCTCGATTGCGGCATTTAGTGCAACAAGGTTTGTAGACATAGCTATGGATAGGATGTTGGAAGAAATAACTTTGAACTTTTCAAAGCCATCGTTTAGTGTTGACATACACTCTGTTATTTGTGCAGATTTTGCTTTGATATTTTCAATATCTTTTATCAAAAGATTTGCACTATCCACGTTAGACATCGCGATGTCCAAAACATCTACGATTTCTTCGTTTAGCATCTGTATACAGTTTTGAGAAATATTGTCACCGGCGACTATACTCTTTGCCATCTCCAGACAGGTATCACAGCCACAAGCACCACAGTCAAATGTTTTTTGACGTTCAGTTGTTTTGTTCATGGCTTTAAAGCCTTTGTCTATTTGCTCTTCGTTAAACACTCTAAGCTTTGTGTTTTGAGGGGTATACCGCCTGATGAAATCGTGGATGGACAATGTTTCATCATAGTGCTTTAGCAACTCTTTATATTGCTCCAAGTCGTATTTTCGCTCTACAGATTTTCTGCCCCTGTCCATCATTGTGCTGGATTCAAAGCGGGTGAAATTATGCGCCACGGCAGTACCAAGATTACATCCCTCGCCGCAGTTTAATACGTCAAATACCGTAGGCAAATACTCTTCTCTTTCTTCCGCAAAAGCATCTATTGCCTCATATACAATCCCATGACCTTCTGCCTGGTCAACACGCAACTCTTTTCCAAAATAGAATTGCATATTTTCCTTTAGTCCGCCGGGCATAGAGTACAAGCGTCCAAATGCCGCCTCGGGGTGGTCAAAACCTGCACCTTCCGAAGGAAGAACAATTCCGTTTTCGTATACATACTCAAACAAACGCTTAAATGTGATGTTGTATTTTATATGCCCCGTTGCCTCAAACTCGTGGGCCTTTGCAATACATGGAGATATTGCGGCGATGCTATCCATGATTCTGTCATGTTTTTTCATATAAATCGCCGTACATAGCATTGGGCTGTGTACAGGTGACAAATACTTTATGATATTGTGTTTATATTTCAAAATATAATCCACAATTGCAGGGCAAGGCTGTGTTATTACCGACCTTGGGTTTTCTGCCTCTATGTGACGGATATGCGCCCATGTGCATATATCCGCACCAATAGAAACGTCATATATCGTCCTAACACCGAGCTGTTTTAACCATGCGAGCATTCTTGCTCCTTCGGGGTTAACATACAGTGCAGGTGCTACGAGAATCGAAATGTTGTCACCACGCTCCAAGTCTGCCAAAAAGCGCGTCATGTCATCCTCATAGTCTCTTACCTCATGACGGCAAGTAAAAAGGCAAAAGCCGCAAGCAATACATTTTTCTGAGTTTATTGATACCTTGATTTGCCCATCGTCAGAAAATACATGGTTTGCTCCATCAATCGGGCATACCCTGATACAGCGATTGCATCCTATGCATTTTGATAAATCTTCATTAATAAGTTTGCGCATGTTATACCTCTCAATATTTTATCTTTTTATATTTTTTTCTATGCAAGCCAGCAGTTCATCTTTACTTATCGGCTTGCATAAATAGTCATTAGCACCACGTTGTTCCATTTCATGTTCGAGCCTTTCACTTGTTTCGGATGTGAGAAAAATAATGGGCGTATCGTCAAAGCTTTTGTTTTGACGGATTTGCATCATAAGCTCAAATCCTGTCATCTCAGGCATATAATAGTCAAGCAAAATCAAATCCGCATGATTAGTCTCTAAGTAACCGATTGCCTCCCTTCCACCTTTGAATGCATGAACATCATACCCCTCTCGCAAAAAGCTTGCGACCTCTTTGCATATTGATGGCTGGTCATCAACCACTACAACACTTAATTTTTCCATAGCTACCAACTCCTATTTGTATTTTTTTTCTAAGTCTAACATCAAAGCATCCATATTTGCATATAGTTTTTGCAACAACTCCTCTGATGTTTTGTTTTCGCCAAACAGATTTTCCAGCTCGCCAGCCCACGCACTTACATCATCCATCCCCAGCATCAAGGTAACACTCTTGACTGTATGCACCATTATTGCCGCATTGTCATAGTTGTCATTTTCCAGCTCATGTTTTAGATTTTTTACAAAATCCTTTTGCCCTGAAAAAAACTTCTCTTCCATTGTTTCAAGCATGTTGATGTCCGGCAGGTACTTGTTTAATTTTGGGGTACTGTAAGCAATTTCCGGTTTTGCAGGGATAAATTTTTCAAGCACTGTGGCGAGTTGTACCGTTTGGATTGGCTTTGAAAGAACGCCATCAAAACCATTTTGTAAAAACTTTTCTGCCTGGCCTATCATTGCATTTGCAGTAAAGGCTATTACACAGCCATCATAGCCCATCTTGCGCATTCTGCGTACTACTTCATCCCCCTTCATATTAGGCATCATATGGTCTAAAAAGATTATATCATAGGTATTGCCTTCCCTGATTTTATCTAGGGCGGCTTGACCGCTTGATTCTGTTTCTATGTTTAAATCATAAAAGCCCATAAGCTCTTTTGCCACATACAAGTTTGCATTTACATCATCCACCACCAACACAGAGGCGTGAGACATCGACCGATATTTCGTTTCTTTTGTGATTTTTTTTGTTAGCGAGCCTGCCTCATAATTTTCAAGTTTTTTTACTGCTTTTTTGCCTAAAACTTCTTTGCCTGCTGCTTTTTGCGGGATTGTGATGCGTACTGCCGTACCAATATCAATTGTACTCTGTATCTCGAAAAAACCTTTCATCATTTTCACAAGATTTTTCATTATCGACATGCCAAGCCCCGTACCCGGTGTAAAACGATACTCCTGCTCATGAAAGCGAGAATACTCGTCCGTTATCATCATTATCTGCGACTCCGACATGCCCCTACCCGTATCTTCTACGCTGATATTTAATAATACATTATCCTCCTCCGCACTTTCGCAGTGCATCGTTAGCCTTACGCTACCCTTGTCTGTATATTTAAAGGCGTTGGACAAAACATTTGTAACGATTTGTTTTATACGCAAATCGTCACCTATCAGGCACATGGGTATATTTTCATCTATATCCAATATAAATTTAACTTTTTCGCTCACAAAGCTTGCGAGATAGAGCTGTGTTGTATCCGTTATGAGGCTATAAGTCTCGTATCTGTCTATGATTAAATCCATTTTGCCCGCTTCTATTTTCGAAATATCAAGTATGTCATTTATTATACGCAAAAGAATTTTTGAAGAATCAAATATTTTTGCAAATGCCTCCACAACAGAAGCAGAAAGATTTTTGTCATGCAATTGTATTTCCGAAACGCCCATGACCGCTGTGATTGGCGTGCGTATTTCGTGACTCATGCGAGCAAGAAAGCGGCTCTTTGCTAATGTGCTTTCTTCTGCTATGGCAGTACGCATACTTGCATAGTGATAAGAGTCCATAGCGTCGATTAGGCTATTTACCTTTAACAATACTTCTTTATATGCCCCCTCAAAACCCTCTATGTTTATACGTGTGTCTATGTTGTCGCCTTTGTTTTCAGGCATTACTTGGGTAATTCTGTTTATTACCTCCCTCATGGTAGAGATTGCATCATTGATTAGGCGCGTTATTTCGTTGTCACCATCGGTGAGTAGCGAGAGGTCTCCCTGCTTAATCATCAAAACCGAATGCTCGATAAATTTAATCCGCAAAGAAAATGCCGATGTTGTATGCCATGCCAAAAACGATGACAACAAAACGATTAGGATAATGATAATTGTGGTATTAAATGTATGAACCAGCAATGCTTCACTTATTTCCATATCCAAATGTTCAATTTCTGCATACAAATGCGGCCTCAGGTTATTGATATTGTTTTCAATCAATTTCATTCGAGAGTCTAATGCGAACAAGTCTATTTGACTGTAGTTATTAGAAAAAAAAGAATGAGCAAGTATACGATATATTTGCTGTATATTCATCTGCATCGCACTCATCTTGCCTACACCCAACAACCTGTTTTGTTCAGTTATGTATGTGTCGGCATTTACAGTTTCTATATAACTAATCGAAATCTCTTGCATCCTGCTTACTAAACCGGAAACAGCCTCCTGTGTATATTCTAATATATAATGACTCATATCTACTTCGAGCTGGTAATAAATAATGAAAAATTGTACAAAATGATTAAATTGATTAAACGCGGCTTCAAACTCATTGACATCAGCACTCCTTTCCACCACAAAACTTGTCATATGCTGATGCGACGCATTTACACGATTTATCATGATGTTGGAGTATATTGTTGCTAGTACAAACAGCGCGATGATTACAAAGAAAGAGGAGTAAAACCTTGTTGTTAATCTCATCGCTTTACACTCCTCTTTTTATTTTTTACTATTCAGCCAATACTCCAACTCACTTGCAAAAGATGGCAATATGAGTTCTCCACATTTAATTTGACAGATTTTTTTCAAAACCACTTCTTGAATTTCGTATGGGACGACAACTTCTGACTGAAAAGTATCATGCAACAGCACACCATCCGCAATACCACTGACATGCAAACCCGCTGTCCAAGTACCGTTCATAAATTTTGATATTTCGTTATAAACCATATCGGATACATCTCTGGAAGAAACGCCAACAATATGTTCCGGCTCGATAAAATTTATGTTTGCACCGGATGCAAAGGAATAACGTCCTGCATCACGCGATGCCTCATGAATCCCAAGCCCGGCTCCGCCACCTATGCTTTGTATAAAATCCACACCCTGCGTGTACATATCCATTGCAATCTCATAGGCAATACCAGAATCATTAAACGAGCCTATAAAACCAACCAGCACCTCTACATCCGGATTTACGAGCCTGGCTCCCGCCTCAAACCCAAGTATCCCCTGTCGCATAGGCAAGGTATCCACACCTGCAATTACCCCTACCTTGTTGTAATCGCGATTTACAAGAGGCATATTGCTAAGAGTCCCGAGTCCTGCCGTGACCCCCGCGATAAATGTCTGCTCTACCCAGTTTGTTTGCGCGCCGCTTACATTTGCAAGCTCCAATGCCGAATCCACATGAGAAAATTTTTGCTCAGGGAAAAGTGGGGCAATCTTTTCCAGAGCTTCTGCTGATACACCTGCACCCATAACAATGATTAGGTCAAATTCTTCCGACTCCACAATGGGATAAAGTATAGAAAAAACATCATCATCCGCCGCAGGCATCAAAAGCTCATAGCTAATACCAAAATCCATCTCCGCACGTAACAGCCCCAATACAGCGGCATCATTAAACCCCCTATCTCCTACGCCTCCGGGTCCGAGAACCAAGCAAATACGGGGGAAATCATGTGACGAAGCCATCAAGTCATCTATGTCTGCACAAGAAGCAAAAATTACAAGAGTGAACAAAAAAACAGATACTACTGCCAATGTCTTAATCTTCAATTTTATCACTCCCACCGTCACCACATCTTTTTACAATTATGTCATGTTGCTTACAAATTTGCAATCCTCAAAACTGTAATTTTGTAATCGTTCTGAAATAGTGCCATAGTTCATCTCGTCGGCCATTTCTCTAAGCCACATCACCAGTTCCCCACCGCTAATATATTCACAGGAATCCAGCTCATCTATAATCTCGTCTATGTCATTCATATCATGTCGGTCGCAGGCTTCTTGCAAGCGTTTCATCAGCACAGGGTCGGGTGCATCCTTTTTTTGCTTTGCCTTGGAAGAATTTAATAACTCCAGTGCAGCTTTTAGCTGCGAAAGCAGATTGCGTGTATCGTCGATAAATTTTTTATTATTTTTTTCAATAAACTCCATATTTTCTGATTTTGCGGCTTCTTCTAAGTTGTATGCCAAAGTTGCTATTTTGTTGGCTTCTATACCAAAACATGCACCCTTAATACCATGCACCGCTACGGTATAGGCATGAATATTTGTCAATGTTACATTTTCCAGCTTGTCTATTAGTAACGGAGTGTTTTGGGTAAAGGTGCGCAGCACTCTATGATATGCTTCCCAGTCACCGCCAAAACGCTCAACCCCATTGACAAAATTTATACCCTCCACATCAAGAACAGGCATAGCCCCCGAATCTCCTTGCGGCAATGCACCGATTTCTGTATCCTTGCACACCCATTGCTTTATCACACTATGGAGTATCTGTGGTTTTATTGGCTTTGTGATATATGCCTGAAAGTTGTTTTTCAAAAACACTTCTTCATTGCCAATCATCGCATTTGCAGTAAGTGCTATTATTGGGATGTTTTTTGCATAAGCCGTACCGATATTACGTATCCAGTGAGTCGCTTCTATCCCATCCATATCCGGCATCATATAATCCATAAATACTGCATCATAGATTGTTGTCTTTTTTCTAATTATGTCTATTGCCTCGGGGCCGCTCCTTGCAAAATCGACTTTGATGTCATATCGCTTTAGCAAGCCTGCGGCTACCGCGAGGTTTGTATCTACATCATCCACCACCAGAATACGAGCATTTGGCAACTTTAATTGCGGCATGGATTTTGCCCTGCCATAATTAAGCTCAGAATAGCGGAAATTTCTAATATCATCGACGCTCTGTGGGCTAATAAGCTCGTCAGAAACACTCTGCTGTGCAATCCACACAGTAAAAACAGTCCCAACGCCAAGCTCGCTTTCTACAGAAATACTACCACCCATCATCTCTGCTAGTTTATGCGAAATTGTAAGGCCAAGCCCTGTGCCCATTACAGAATGGTCTGCCGACAAATGTGCTTGCGAATACATATCAAAAATACCGGGCAACAGAGACTCTTTTATGCCAATCCCCGTGTCCCTAATCACTATGCGCATATAGAACACATCGTCATCTACCGTGGAGTCAATGCCAAGTGTCACCTCGCCTTTTATCGTAAACTTAAAAGCATTGGACAAAAGATTTGTGATTAATTGCTTAACTCTAAGCTCATCACCCAACAATGTTTTTGGAAAGTTTTTGCTTACATCAAATATAAATTCGATGGGCTTTTCGCCCTTCATCATTATACTTTGGGTGACGGAGTCTTGTATCATATTTGCAGTAGAATACTCCGAAAGCTCAAGCTCAAACTTACCGCTTTCTATTTTAGAAATATCCAAGACATCATTAATAAGCCCCAGCAAGGTATTGCTCGCGCCCTTTATATTCATTAGGTTTGTTCGCAATTCTTCGCTCAAATCGTCCATATACAACGAAATTTCAGAAAATCCAATAATGGCATTAAGAGGGGTGCGCATCTCATGTGACATGTTTGCAAGAAAAATAGATTTCGCGCTATTGGCAAGCTGTAGTTCTATCTGCCGTCTTTGTTGCATGTGGAGCTTTACTCTCACCTTTAATATATCGGGGATAAAGGGCTTGATTATGTAGTCTATCGCACCCTCGCTTAATGCCTTTGTCTCGTCCTCTTTCCTGTCTGCTCCCGTCAAAAAAACAACAGGAATATTGGCAGTCTTTTTGTCGGACTTTAGCCTTTTGTTGATTTCAAAACCATCCATATGCGGCATCTTTAGGTCGAGAAGTATAATCGACGGCGTTACCCTATCAAGAATATCAAATAATGCCTTGCCTGAGTCCAAGGTAAACACATTATAATCTGCCTCTAAAACAGACCTCGCAACATCCAAATAAAATTCCGAGTCATCCACGACAAAAACCGTGTTAAGCGATTCATCCATCTATAATCACCCTTCCAAAATCAACTCATTATACCAGATAATTTTAAAAATGCTTCTTTTTTATTTGACTCTCTTTCACAATTTATATACACTGACAAAAGTTAAGAAAATGTCACGGAGGGGACAACTATGGCAGGGCATTCAAAATTTGCCAACATAAAACATCGAAAAGAAAAAAACGATGCGGCCAAGGGACGTGTTTTTACACGGCTTGGACGTGAGCTTGCTGTCGCAGTAAAACACGGCGGCGGAGGCGACCCTGCCTCAAACATCAGATTAAAAGACGTTATTGCAAAATGCAAATCAGAAAACATGCCAAACGATACGATAGAACGCAGTATAAAAAAAGCTGCTGGTGATATAAACCAAGTAAATTACGAAACAGTAACATACGAAGGCTACGGCCCGGGGGGTGTAGCTGTCATCGTGCGCGCCCTCACAGACAACAAAAATCGTGCCGCGGCAAATGTACGCAACGCCTTTACAAAGGGAAACGGAAACATGGGTACGCAGGGATGCGTATCATTTATGTTTGACGAAGTGGGGCAAATCATGGTAGAGGCAGAATCCGCCAATGAAGAGGAGCTAATGTTGCTCACTGCCGATGCAGGGGCTGATGATTTTATAGTACAGGATGGCGGATACGAAATCATAACCACTCCCGAAAATTTTTCTACAGTACGTGAGGCTATCGAAAACGCGGGCATTACCATGGCTTCGGCAGAGGTGACAATGTTGCCGCAGACATATACGGCACTTTCTACACCCGAGGATTTAAAACATATGAACAAAATGCTGGACTTGCTGGATGACGAAGATGATGTGCAAAATGTCTACCATAGCTGGCAAGAAAATTAGCGGATAATACATGGCCAAGTGCCATTCGAAAATAGGAGGCGTGGTATATGAAATACGGCGCGCAGTTATACACAATCAGGGACTATATGCAAACCCACAAGGATTTTGCAAGCAGCATCAAAAGGATTGCAAAGCTTGGTTTTAAATGTGTCCAGGTTTCAGGAGTAAACCCGATTATTCCGCCCGAAGAAATCGGAGAAACATGCCAAGCATATGGCTTGGAGGTCGTGATTTCTCATGCAGACCCCGCACGGATTCTCAACAATACAGAAGATGTAATAAACGAACATAAGTATATGAACGCGCAATATGTCGGCATAGGACGCATACCAAAGGATTATTCATGTGACCAGTCCGGCTACAGACAGTTTATCACCGATTACATCCCTGCCTCTCGCGCACTTAAAGAGGCGGGGTTGCAATTTATGTACCACAATCACCACTTTGAGTTCGAAAAACTCGGCGAAAAACATGCCATAGACTACATCAAGGATAATTTTAAGGATGCAAACTTTACCTTGGACACCTACTGGGTGCAGATGGCGGGCGCAGACCCTGCCTATTGGATAAACAGACTGGGGCCGCGTTGCGAAATCCTTCATCTGAAAGACTGCGAAGTAAACAACGGAATAAGCCGCATGTGCGAAGTCATGGAGGGCAATATGAACTGGCCGTATATTATCCGCGCAGCAAAGGATGCGGGCGTAAAATACGCATTTATTGAGCAGGATGAGTGTTTTGGCAAAGACCCCTTTGACTGTCTTGCCACAAGTCTAAACAACCTGCAAAACAAACTATAAACGAAGGACACACCGTGCGTACTAAGCAAAAACTCCTCTCGTTTTTGGAAAGCAACCGAGGACAAAATGTCTCAGGTGAACAAATTGCGGGGCTTTTAAACATAAGCCGTACAGCCGTATGGAAGGCCATAAACGAGCTAAAAAAAGATGGATACAAAATAAACGCGACAACAAACAAAGGCTATTGCCTGTCAACAGAAAATGATATTTTGTCACAAGAGGGTATCATTGCATTTCTTCCTCCCGAGTTGCACGGGCGAGAAATCGCAGTATACCCTTCTTTAGATTCTACCAATATCTTGGCAAAAAAAATGGCCACAGAGGGCGCGTCTCATGGCACAGTAATCATCGCCGACCATCAGACAGCGGGCAGCGGTAGATATGGGCGCGATTTTTTTTCGCCAGCAGGGTGCGCAATCTATATGAGTATAATTTTTAAACATCTGCCGATTCCATCCAAAACCCCGACGCTCATCACTGCATTCGCGGCAGTAGCTGTCTGCGAAGCCATCGAAAAAACCTGTGGCGTATCCCCACAAATAAAATGGGTCAACGACCTTTTTTTAAACGGAAAAAAAACATGCGGGATTTCTACAGAGGCGATAACAAGCCTCGAAAGCGGTGAAATAGAGTGGATTGTCGTGGGCATAGGTATAAACGTGTTTCCACCCGCAGAAGAAATCCCCGACGAGCTAAAAAACATAATGGGAACTATATTCTCCCAAAAACCCACAATCACCAGAAATCATCTGGCAAGCGAAATCATCACACGCATGACATGCCCCCATGACAACATATGCGAAAAAGAACTACTGCAAAACTATCGCAACCGCCTAATGCTCCTTGGCAAAAAAATAACAGTATCCGCCGCAGGAAAAACCTACAATGCCACCGCTTTGGATATTGATGATGTCGGCAGATTAATTATAAGGGATGATTATGGCAGCACTCGGGAACTTTCGTCAGGCGAGGTTAGTGTTAAATGTAATGATTTATAACTCTCCCTGGTATTTGCACATAATTACATACCCTGTTAAAATGCAGACCTATGGATATTTTAAGGAGTGGTCAACAGCATGTATAAAAAAGTTTCTACCGGATTAAATTTTGCAGAGCGTGAAAAAGCGGTACTTGACCTTTGGCGCGAAAAAGATGTTTTTGGCAAAAGCATACGACACCGCGAAAATTCTGATGTTTTTACGTTTTATGATGGGCCGCCCACTGCTAACGGACACCCGCATATCGGACATATCATTACACGCACGGTAAAGGATTTGATTCCGCGATACAAGACCATGAAGGGATACCATGTAATGCGAAAAGCAGGATGGGATACCCATGGGCTTCCTGTTGAGCTGGAAATAGAAAAGCAATTAGGCATTAGCGGCAAGCCTGAAATCGAAAAATACGGCGTAGAGCCGTTTATAAAAAAGTGTAAAGAAAGCGTATGGAAATACGAAGGCCTATGGCGTGAGATGAGTGAACGAGTAGGTTTTTGGGCGGATATGGACAATCCATATGTGACATATCATAACGAGTATATCGAGTCGGTATGGTGGGCATTGTCAGAGATTTTTAACAAGGGGCTGATTTACAAAAGCTACCGCGTCGTCCCCTACTGTCCGCGTTGCGGCACGCCGCTTTCCAGTCATGAGGTTGCGCAGGGCTACAAGGACGTAAAAGAAGCCTCCGTCATCGCAAGCTTTAGGGTTGCGGGAGTCGAGAACACATTTATATTGGCATGGACAACCACGCCTTGGACACTTCCGTCGAACGTAGGTCTTTGTGTAAATCCCAAGGAAGAGTATGCAAAAATCTCACACGAAGGCAAAACCTACATCATAGCGCGTGCTTTGGCAGAGTCAGTATTTGGCTCCCAAGAAGAAAAAAACTGGCAAATATCAGAAACAATCATGGGAAAAGAACTCGAAGGGATGAAATATGAGCCGCTCTTCGACTTTGCAGACGATGACACAAAATCAAACAAAAACTACTGCACCGTGGTCTGCGACAACTATGTCACCCTTTCAGATGGTACAGGCATCGTACACATCGCACCCGCATTTGGTGAGGATGACGCACGTATTTCTAAGGCCTACGGCTTACCGCTTTTGCAATATGTAGATGCGCAAGGCAAATTTACAAAAGAAGCACATCTGTGGACGGGAATGTTTGTAAAAGACGCAGACAATCTCATCATCCGCGAACTAAAAGAGCGCGGTCAAATGTTTAAAAAAATTAACTACGAGCATAGCTACCCCTTCTGTTGGCGTTGTGACACTCCCCTGCTCTACTACGCCCGAGACGCATGGTTTATACGTACAAGCAGTTTGCGTGACAAGCTCATGCAAAGCAACTCCAAGGTCAACTGGTTGCCCTCTCATATGAAGGAAGGCCGCTTTGGCGACTTCTTAGAAAACGTAATCGACTGGAGCATAAGCCGCGAACGTTACTGGGGTACGCCGCTTCCTATATGGGTGTGTAAAGACTGCAACCATTTGCACTGCATAGGCAGTATCTCAGAGCTGAAAAAGCTAAACCCATCCACTCCCGATGATATAGAATTGCACAAACCATATATTGATGCAGTCACCATCCCATGTACAAAATGCGGGAAAGAAATGACACGCACACCTGAAGTTATCGACTGCTGGTTTGATTCCGGGGCAATGCCCTTTGCGCAGTGGCATTATCCGTTTAAAAATAAAGAAATGTTTGACAAACAATTCCCTGCGGATTTTATTTCTGAGGCTGTTGACCAGACTCGGGGATGGTTTTATTCTCTCATTTCTATCTCTACCATGCTGTTTGAAAAATCACCATACAAAAACGTAATCGTACTCGGTCATGGCCTCGATGCTAACGGACAAAAAATGAGCAAGTCAAAAGGTAATGCCGTAGAACCTATGGCAGAACTGGAAAAACACGGAGCCGATGCAATCCGCTGGTTTTTGGTATCATCATCCGCACCATGGCTAAACTTCCGCTATTCGGATGACGCAGTCACCGAGGGCGCACGCCGTTTTATGGGAACACTGTGGAATACCTACGCCTTCTATGTGCTGTACGCCGATATTGACCAATTTAATCCCTACGCTCATCCCGATGTAAACCCAAGCATCATGGACAGATGGTTGCTTTCTCGACTAAACACGCTTATCAAAAAGGTAGACAGCTCTCTGGAACGCTACGAGCTAACAGAGCCTGCTCGCGCACTCGATGCTTTTGTGGACGAACTCAGCAACTGGTACCTACGTCGTAGCCGCGAGCGTTTTTGGGTATCGGGAATGCCCGATGACAAAATCAGCGCGTACAAAACCCTCCACCACGCACTTGTTACAGTGGCAAAACTTGCCGCACCTTTTGTACCGTTTATCACAGAGCAAATTTACCAAAATTTGGTGGTTGGGCTGTCCGTAGATGTTTTGGTCAAAACCGCTCCGGCCAGCATACACCTTGAGGATTTCCCGGTTTCGGATGACAAACTAATAGACACAAATCTGGAAGCACAGATGGCTACTGTTATGGAAATCGTAGTGCTTGGACGCTCTGCGCGTAATGCATCTAACATCAAAACACGTCAACCCATAGCACGCATGATGGTAGAGTCTCCTTTAGAAAAAGTACCATCTGACGACATGGATATAATCATCCAAGAAGAGCTTAATATCAAAGAATCTTGCTACATGGAGAGTGTCTCCGAGTATTTTTCGTATAAATTCAAACCGCAACTACGCACACTCGGGCCGCGTTACGGAAAGCTTGTACCAAAAATCACCGAGGCATTAAATGCCAAGCCAAATGAGGTGATGGCGGCTCTCAAATCGGGCGAATGGACAACAGACATCGAAGGCACAACCATCGTGCTTAATATGGACGACGTTTTAGTAGAAACCATGCAAAAAGAGGGCTTTTGTGTGGCGAGCGACAAGGCTCTAACCGTCGTACTCGAAACCACCCTCACCCCCGCACTCATCGAAGAAGGCAACATGCGTGAACTAATCAGCAAATGGCAAAACATGCGACGCGAAGCCGATTTTGAGGTGACGGATACCATCAAAGCAGGCGTATCAAGCAATGATGACGGAATGCTTTTGGGTGTGGTACAGCGCAACCATGCCGAAATTTCCAAGGAAATATTGGCTACAGACATCACCGAGGCCTCACCTCCGCAGGGCGCGTTTGTAAAGGACTGGGTTGTTAACGGCGAAAAAATAGAATTGTGGGTTGTAAAATAAAGTGAAAGCTCGCCTTAGAGAGTTTTTGCACGGCATCAGACAAACACCCAACGTATTGACATTTATCATGTACGGACTGTTGTTTGACATGGTAAATAATCTATGGAGGCCGTTTAGTGCGCGTTTTTTGGAGCGACTGGGTGGCGGCGAGTTTGAAATCGCATTGCTCACATCTTTACCCGGTGCGGTTGCGGCTTTTGTTTTATTGCCGGGTGCTGTTATTTTCAGAAAATTTACTAACAAGAAGCGGGCGACGGCGGCTTTTATATTGATTAGCCGCGCCATGCTTCTTTTTATTGCCTTTGTACCGTTTTTTCCGCCAATAGTACAACCATTCCTCTTTCTTATACTTATCGCGATTATGAACTGCCCCGACGCACTTTCGCAGACATCTTTGCAGAGCTTGTTGGGAACAGTTTTTGGCGGCAATATGCGCGGACAGGCGATTGCACTACGTACAAAATTTGGACAAGCGGTAATACCCGTCGTGACTATATTGGCGGGTCTTATGATTACATTTATCCCTCGCGACGAGTATCAGCGCATGGTTTTGTATCAGGTGTTTTTTGTCGCCGCATTTTTGCTGGGGATTGTCGAGGTTTATGTATTTAATAAATTACAAGTAAACGAGGTGCATGTTGCACCCGAGGCTTTAAACTTCAGGGGCATTTTGTCGGATAAAAATTTTTTGCGATTTTTTATCCCCTCACTAATTTTTCTTTTTACATGGCAAGCGGGATGGCCACTCGTCAACATTTTAATCATAATCGAGCTGGACGCAAGCGAACTCTGGCTTGCGATTATTGCATTGGTCATGGGTGCAACGGCGTTTTTTTCTGCCGGGTTTTGGCAAAATCTTTTGCATAAAAAAGGAAACACCACAATTTTTATAGCATCTACGACTTTGCTCGCGCTCAATATGTTTATCTTTCCATTTGTGACAAATATGCCAATGATGGCCGCCGTGCATGTGATTACGGGGTTTTCTGCCGTAGGAATAAACACATCTCTACTAAACGGCGTACTGGGAGCCACCCCTGACAAAAATCGTCTTATGTACCTGGCATTCTTTAATACAGTGCAAAACATCAGCCTGTTTGCCGCACCATTTTTTACGGTCTTTTTGCTTTCTCAAACAACATTGCTCGGTGCATTTTTTGTCATCGGAGGCATGAGGCTTGCGGCTACGGTATTCCTCCGGTTTATGCTAAAATAATTGCCTAAACGCCTCTTCAAAGCGGTCATTATCCTCGGTACTACGCTTTGCGGGGCCTTTTGTTCTTTTGCCGCCTCTGCGAGCTTTCGCGCTTAGATGGCGTTCCATCAGCAACCTATCCATATTTTCGTCTGTGTAGACCAGTCCATTCTGGTTTAAAGCCCTTGCACCTTTGCCGAGTACCATAGCGGCAAGGCCATAATCCTGTGTTACCACAATATCCTCACGTCGCAACACTCCCATAAGCGCGAAATCGACGCTATCGGCCTGTGTATCTACTGTGATTACCTTGCTGTAGCCGTCGTCGATTACATGTGCGGTATCAGTAAACATTGTTACGGGAATATCGCGCTCGCGTGCTACACGCACAATTATGCTCTTAACGGGGCAAGCATCCGCATCTACAAGAATCCTCAAGCTCACTGCAACAACCTTAACAAATCCATCAACCGCTCCAAATCTTCATTGGAATAATATTCGATTTCGATTTTGCTCTTCTTTGGCCCGGGTATGATGTTTACCCTTGAACCGAGCAAATGCTTTAGCTCGTTTTCTGCGGAGCGCAGTGCTTTTTCTGCATTTTCTTTTGCTCTTTGGGCATCTGCGTCGGGCTGTACGGCACCCTTTGCCTTTTTTGCCACGGCTTTCAAGACCGATGCTACCATCGCCTCTGTCTCACGCACACTTAGGCCGACTTCGGCTATCTTTTTTGCGGCTTCCTCTTGCAAATCGTCATCGCCGAGACTTAACAACACTTTTGCATGACTTGCTGTTAATTTGCCCTCTGCGGCAAGGGACTGGGCGCGAGGGGTCAGATCCAGCAGGTACATGGAGTTTGTCACGGCATGTTTGCTTTTACCCAGCTTTGCAGCTACATCCTCTGCCGAAAAAAAGAAATCATCCATCAGGCGTTTGTAGCAGGTGGCTTCTTCTATGGAGGTAAGGTCTTGGCGTTGGATGTTTTCGATTAGGGCAACCTGCAACACTTCCATCTCCGTATAGTCCTTTACGATTACGGGGACTTGTGTCAGCTGGGCTTTCCTTGCGGCACGGTAGCGGCGTTCTCCCGCTATTATTATATAGTGGTCACCTTCTGCTGTTACCAGCAGAGGTTGGATTATGCCAAAGGTTTTCATGGATTCGGCCAGTTCTTCCAAAGCCTCTTCGTTAAAATATTGTCGCGGTTGAGTGGGACTCGGCTCTACCTTACGAATGTCCACCATAAGCACACCGTTTTCTGACGGCAGTGTTGCGATTTCCGGCGCGTTTTCAAATTCGATTTTATCTGCGGCGGCCTGTACGCCGCTTATGAGTGCGCCCAGCCCTTTTCCTAGCCCTGGTTTTGCCATAACTTACATCTCCTTTGCGATAACCTCTTGCGCGAGCTGTTCATATGCCTCGGCACCCTTAGAGTTTGGTGCATACAATGTGATGGGAAGTCCATGGCTCGGAGCCTCACTTAGGCGCACATTGCGCGGAATTATTGTCTTATACGTATGCTCCGAAAGATGTGACTTTACCTCGTCTACCACCTGCGCACTCAAATTCGTCCGAGAATCGTACATTGTAAAAACTACACCCTCGAGCGCGAGTTTTTTATTTAGCTTGCCATGTACCAGATTAATCGTATGCATAAGTTGTGTCAGACCTTCTAATGCATAATACTCACATTGTATTGGGACAAGCACTGTATCTGCGGCGCATAGCGCGTTAAGCGTAAGAATATTAAGCGAAGGCGGGCAATCCACGAGTATGTAATCATACAGGTACTTTGCATGGTTAAAAACCTCGCGCAAACGGAACTCACGGTTCGGCAAGTCGAGCATTTCGATTTCTGCACCCGCGAGGTCAATGTTTGCAGGCAGAAGATGAAGTCCGTCTATATCTTCAATCTTTAACGCAACTTCTTCCAGATAAGAATCTCCAAGGAGCAGGGTGTATATAGACTTTTCCAGTCCATGTTTGTCTACGCCGAGGCCGCTTGTGGTATTACCCTGAGGGTCCATGTCTGCGACGAGGACTTTTTTACCCGCTTGTGCAAGACATGTAGCCAGATTTACATTTGTCGTGGTTTTGCCCACGCCACCTTTTTGGTTTGTGATTGCAATTACTCGTTTCATTGGAATACTACCCCTTCATTAAAATCATCTTCGCGTAGCCGCCGCCGTTCAAATATCTCTGCGTGGTTAGACCCCGCTACCAAAATCGTGTTTATGTTATCCAAAAAAAGCACGTCGCGGGTCTCAAACATGGATGTATGCTCCCACAGCGGATTGCCACGAAAGTCCATCGCATGGAAGCTCCTGTCCCCGCCGACGATTACTGCATCATGCCCCATACGCAGGTGTGTGGCTCTGCGTCCCAGCTCAAACACACCGGTGCGATTACCATTCATTGCGTTGTAGATAAACACCGTGCCGACAGGATATCCTTCACCCTCTGCCGTAAGTTTTCTTTCACCTGCGGTAAATGCAAAATGTGTCCCATTATAAAACGCGATATGCGCTTTTGCATTTTCAGGCTCTATGCCCCATACCTTTCTGCTGGAGGTATGTAAGGGGCCCAGCTGAAAACAAGCAATCTGCGCAGTTGTTGCAATCAGGAGTTTGTTATCATTCATAAAACGCAGACCCGTGATATATTCATCAGGAAAATCCTGCGTGGCAAACAGTCCAAAATCCGTACCCCATGCATCCCACTGATTCAAATATCTAAACTGCACAAAACTACGCACATTTATATTTAAACACAAAAACGATATTGCAACATATGTGCCATCGGGAGAAACAACAATGCGCGTAGGTACAATCAAATCCTCATAAAAATCCCAGTGGAACAGAGGGTCCTCTGCCAAAGGTCGAGTCTGATTAAGCACATACATACCATACCCGCCATCATATCTCGCAATTACAGAAAGAAATCCCGTATCAGTAACATCAAAAAAAACAACGGGGTTATCCATATTAACACTAAACATTTGTCCATCCGAACCAAACACATGGATGATAGCACCACCCACCTCGCCTACGGCGACGATGTCACCCGCTGTAGCGAGCCGTGGATTATTAAAACTATGTGCCTCATGCCATATCAAATTTGCATTGGAAGCAATTTGACGCATCCCTTCTCGTGTAGAAAAATAAAAAAACCGAGAGTCATTGCTATGGAACGCTGCACCCGAGTCAAAATCAAAATCAAAGGTACGCCCTGTACCGACCATGGTCATTTCTCTGTCAGAACGCGCCCTCATCCATGGCACCAAAAAAAACCATGTCAATGTGACCACGGCAACCAACGCTACAGTGACTGATAAAATAATCGGCAATGATAACTTTTTTAACATCCTGTTTCCTCTGTTTTGACAAATCCTTAGATTTTGTCATTATACAATCATCCTCCGCCTATGGCAATATGTTGACACATATCTCTCGTTTTATTACAATTCATGCACGACCTCTAAAAACTCATAGTGAATCGGGGAGAGTGTATGTTGGCTGATAAGATTTCAAAACAAGATATACTCTTTGCACATACATATTTTTTAACATTGGCACTGACAGCTTTTATTGTGGTGTTTAACCTGTTTTATGGCAGGTCGATGGTGTTTTACATTCCCTTTGCTGTAGGTGGCGGCGGGTCTTTTGTCCTTTATGTATTGCTAAATCATATAAAACGACATGCTCGGGATATAAAAATCAAATCAAAGATAATATGTCATGCATGTTGCTCTGCCATATATATTATTGGTGCGTTTATTTTATTGGTTTTTTACAATTTAGATTTTGTGGTTGCGTGGTCGTATCATATATGGATTGTATCCATTCTTATGGTAGCTGCCCTGCGGTTTAAACATAATGCATTCATCTTTGCTTTGCTGGTTGGCATATTTTTAATTTTATTTGTGTTAGAAACCATCGGCCTGCTGGGGGCAGCAGTATGGGCTATGGCCATAGGTGGCTTTTGGGGATTTTCGTTTTACTTTTTATTAGGTTTTTGGAGCGACATAAAAGAAATCTTTAATTTGCAGGAGGTGCCGGAATGACCCTGCTCAAAGAATCAAGCATCAGGAGAAGGCTATATCTGGGATTTGCCTGCATGTGGGCAATTATGATATTTTTTGCCTTTTTCAGAGGGCAACAGCTCAATACAGTCATGGATAGATATAACGAAGCAATGACAACCTTAAACGTCAGACAGCAGTGTATCGGCAACATGGTCACGGCATTAAGCGGACTACGGTTTGACAGTGCAATGTTTGGGGCATTAACAGAATACCCTGATTTTTATGAGCTTGTTATGATAAAGGACAGGAGCGAGTACAAGGAGTCATTGCAACAATGTTTGGCTAACCACAGGTCGTTGATTTTGAATGATTCTCTCTTGAGCGAAGCAGGAAAATCAGAATATCTTGAGATTTTAGATTATATATACCACAACCTACATCAACACTATTTTCCTTCATCTGACAATGTTTTGGCAATCATCGAAAACGGTGACAGCGAAGCCCTCGCAGAGGCTCTTTATCTTAACTTTACAATAGGTGCCTATATCCAAGATTTGGTTTGGGAACTTAGGGACAAGACCTTTGCATTTTCTTCATACATCACAGAAACAATGAGAGAACACGACGGAGCGGACGAGCGTCTGTTTAATATAGCAACGATGCTGGGTATCAGTATAGCCATTTTATTAGCATTAATCCTGGCGCATACAATCCAAAAGCCGATTTCACAACTACGTTTTGCCGTGGGCGAGGTTACATCAGGCAATATGGAGTATCCCATACGCATGAAATATTCCGATGACATCGGCCGCCTTTCTCATGATGTGGCAGACATGGTTGAGTCCATATCGGATATGATAAACACTACCGCCGAGCAAAAACACCGCATAGCACAAGAGCAACTTCATAAACAACTAATCCAACAGGCTCTCGAAGAATCTCAGGCAGCATCTAAGGCAAAAAGCGCGTTTATTGCCAACACCAGCCATGAAATCCGAACGCCAATGAACAGCATCATAGGTTATGCAGAATTAGCACTCGATGACACAATCTCTGACGAAACAAGAGAGCATATAAGCAATGTCATATCAGGCGCGAAATGGTTATTAAACATCATCAACAATATAATGGATTTTTCAAAAATAGAATCAGGCGGCCTGGAGCTTGAAAGAGTATCGTTCAGTGTAAATAAAATAACAGACCATTGTCTATCACTACTAAAACCCACTGCTTTAAGCAAAAGCATAAAACTCAATTTGCGTACCGACTTGTCACCCGACAAGCGTTTTATCGGCGACCCCACAAAACTTAGCCAAGTCATTATCAACCTTTTATCCAATGCCCTAAAGTTTACACATGAGGGGTCTGTTACGCTTCTCGTTTCTACTATTGATACAAAATCTGATGATGTTACACTAAAGTTTGAGGTCAAAGACACAGGTATTGGCATGACAGAAGAACAAGTCTCCAAAGTATTTGAGCCATTTATGCAAGCAGACCCCAGCACTACTCGCAAATACGGCGGTACAGGACTTGGGCTTGCCATCGCCAAGCGGCTTATTGAGGCAATGGGCGGAGAACTGGACGTAGAAAGCACAGAAAACAAAGGCAGTGCTTTTTCATTCGCCTTAGTGTTTAAGGCCGCAAAAGAAATTGAATTTTCGGCAACCCTCGCCGACGAAAAAGCTACCATAGAAAAGCCCTCTTTTGATAAGGGTGAGATTCTTATTGTGGATGATATTGCAATGAATATCGGAGTAACAAGCACACATCTACAACGAGTAGGCCTAAGTTGTTTTGTTGCCAAAAACGGCAAAGAGGCAGTCGAGATGGTCAAGAGCCGAGCAGAAAGCGGTAAAAAGCCCTACGATTTGATTTTTATGGATATTCATATGCCGGAGATGGATGGACGAGAAGCCGCCGCAATAATCAACGAGCTAAATACAGGCACACCCGTCATAGCAATGACAGCGGGCAATCTCTCACAAACAGAAGAAGCCTCTTATAAAAATTGCGGTATGGTGGACTACATCAGCAAACCTTTTACATCGCAGGAGCTGTGGAAACTTTTAATCAAGTATTTGTAATAATCATCCCGCACCTATTGTAATCACACCTTGCAGGGGTTGGTAGACAGATGTGTTTATTTTTACCTGCTCAATCACTGCTCCGCCTACATATACCATTTTAAATAGTTCAATGTGATAACCCATCTGTGCCGCAAGCGTGACCACATGTTGACCTTGTGGTATGGCGGGGTCTACCACCTCTCGGTATGGCTCGGGTTGCAAAAGTTGTACCTGTCTTGCTTCAAAGCGAATTTCTCGCCCTGCTTGGCGTGTTTCATTTCCTATGATTTTAATGTCGAGATTTTTGTTTACCACTCGCGCCGTTATGAGAATCGGATGTGAATTGTTATTTTTAAATTTAAGGTCGTAATAGGTGCCGGCCACAGTTGCGTCAAAGCCGACTTCTACATAACCGACCCGTGCAGAATGATTATGCCTTTGAACTACTTCCAGCTCCGCCCTCAGCACCGCATTATAAAGTGTTGTTACCACTTGGCATACACCACCGCCTATGTCTTCGGCAGGTTCACCGCGCAAGAGAATTGTTGCAGGCTCGTATCCACTGTCAGGCAAATGAGCGGCTATTACCATGCCCGCCGAAAATACTTCTCCCGGATATATCACTTTATTATGAATGCGCTCGGCGGCACGTATAATGTTGCGACATCGGGGGTCGTCATTGCCACAACAGGATGTGCTAAACTGCCCAAGTACAACAGGCACAAAATCTACATCCGTATGCAATGGAACAGATTCAATTACTTGCAGTTCCACGATACCATCACTCAGGCTATGTAATATTTTTTGTGTAGCCAATGCGGCAGTCTCGGTATCTACACCAAAACCTATGACCGCAGGTGTCGATTTTACAGAGCCACTTTCATCCTCATATAACGAGGCATTTCGCGCCTCTTTATCCAAATTTTCAGAAAGCCCCTGCATTGCACTTTCCAGCCGCTCTACACTAAAACTAAACCCCGGCAACGTCGTAATATTGTGCCTTTGCCAAAAAACAAACGAAAACCGCCGCCGCCCCGCATCTTCTACCAATGGCATAAAATCAAAACGCGCTCCAAAATCGGCAAATGTATATTCTGCCACATCCTCCCCATCTTTTACATATTTTATGACCCTCTGGTCGAGTTGCGACTGGAAACGTTCCGCCAAAGCGGATTCTGCCTCTGTAGCAGTCATACCACTCACTGCTACATCATGTATATATACATCCGGCGGACGTAGTGCAAAAAAAAGTATAACTACGACCACCACCAACAATATTATCGTTTTTTTCCAATTCATAAAATCACCTCTACTGCAAATATATTTCAAATTTGCAATTAAAATACCGCCTTGATATAATTTTGAACACAACTTTTTGAAACCCATACTTGAAATGAGGAATCGTATGAGCTGTAAAAACTGCACCTTCACATTTGAGGCAGAAATGGCGTACTGCCCAAAATGCGGCACAAAGACCGCCGAATCCATCGAAACGGAATCAGCGGAAGAAATAGTAACCATCCCAGCAAAGGTCTCCCTTTCACAGTCAGGCAACACACGCAAAAAAATCATAGTAGCGGTGAGTGCGGTAGCGGCACTCCTTTTGTTGACCACTACAATGGTGCTATTGTTGACCATGAACTATAACCCACCCTACGAGGTGATAAACATAGGCCGCTATGACGAAATTCATTATATAAGCGGCGGCCGCTTTTATGTATCGCGTGGCGACCGCTGGGGTGTACTGGACATACGAGGCAATGAGATTGTGCCGTTCGGCAGATTTGACCTACTGCTGGATATTACTTACGATGGTGATTTCATCGTAAACAGCGGCAGGACTTTTTATGTAATAAGCAGAAACAGCACCATTTATTTTGACCGCTATGACAGTGTGCAGTTTGCTACTCCGCAGGGCAATAGGTTTATTGTAACAAGCGGCACTCGCCACGGCGTAATAGACACCCGCGGAAACGAAATCATACCTCTCGGTACTTATTCAAATATAATCGCGGCACATGATGGTAGATTTTTTATTGTTACCGAAGGCAACCGCATGGGCATCTTAAATACACGAGGAAGCGAAGTCGTCTCACTAGGTCGCTATGACGACATACGCCAAGCTCCAAACGACCGATTTATTGCCACTACCGGAGAATGGGGCAATATGCGCTGGGCGGTTATCGACTCTCGCGGAAACGAAATCATCCCCCTTGGCCGCTTCGAAGAAATCGTATCGGCAGGTACAAATACCTTTATCGCACGAGACGGCGAAAACTGGGGCGTACTGGATCACCGAGCCAGCACGACGATTCCATTTATATATGACAATATAACTGCCGCAGGCGAAAACTTTATAGCACGCGACGGAGACCGTTTAACCGCACTCGACAGCGGCGGCAATGAAATCATACCACTGGGTCGCCACGACGGGATAAGCTATATGGGCAACAATAATTTTCTCATACGTGATGGTGACTGGAGTGACCCCAGCTGGGGTGTAATAAGCGCGCGCGGAGACGAAATAATCGCCTCAGGACGGTTTGAAGAAATCCGCCACGGTCACGGTGACACATTCATAGTGCGCACAGGCGGTAACGCAAGCTGGCGAGCAATCGACTCTCGTGGCAATGAAATCATACCATCGGGGCTATACGACGAAATCGAGAGATTTCCGCTACGGTCGGCAGATTATGGTGGATTTTTAGTGACAAGGGATAACCGCGTAGCATTCCTAAACTTAAACGGCCAAGAAATCATACCGATGGGTCGGTACGACGCAATATTCAACATCCACGACAATCTCGCCATAGTAGGCCGCGGCACTGCGCGAGACATACAACTCGGCGTAATCAATACCCGCAGAAATCCCTGATACAATCCTTAATATTTACAATTTATTCATACCTTTTTCACGGAAAAATGCTACGATAATCCCAAGAGGTGATTTTGCTTGAACGAAGATAAAAAATTACATGACATTTTTGGATTGTCCGAAATCCCACAGATACAAGAAGAAATAGAAAGAGAAATTGAAAAGGACTTAACATCTGAAAACTTTGAGCGTTTTCTGCTTGTACCACAGAATGTTGAAGAATTAATGCCCCCATCCCCTCCGCTGGCAGAGGCTCCCTCTTTTTACCGCGAAACAATAAAGCCCGCGCAAAAAAAATCATGGTTTAAGACTGCCATGGCATTGTTTTTTATATGCACGCTCGGCACAGGCACACTGGGTTTTGGCATAGGTAGCGGCTGGGCGTTTTTCCGTGATGGGACAGAAGCCACAAGCTCATCATATAACTTTGCCCCGGAAAGTCTTTCATTCACAAATATATCCTATGTATTTGAACAAACCACGGAGCATCCTTCCGTGTCATCTGTTTCTGATATGGTGGAGTTGATTTCGCCTTCTGTGGTAGGGATTACCACTTTCCGCGACCGCGATGACCCTCGTTTTGCGTTTAATTCCTCAAGCTATGGCTCTGGTATTATTTTTTCTGACTCATATGACCGTATATTTATTGCAACAAACCGCTACATCGTGAGGGGTGGCTACCGATGGGAAGTCAGCATAGACGGTAGCGCGCCGATTTCTGCGAGACCCGCAGGGCATAACCGCTATTATGATTTGGCTATCCTTTATATCACAAAGGCACAGTTGCTGGATGCGGGAATAGATGCTGTAGCTTTCGCCACATTTGGTGATTCCGACTTGTTGCGCATTGGAGACGATGTGTTAGCCCTGGGTAACGCCATGGGTGAAGGTACATCCGTAACACGCGGCATAATAAGCGCGAAAGAACGCAAAATGATAATCCCTTATCGCCTACAAGAACCAAATGATGATGACGATGATGGTGACAACCCCTTGTTGCTCTTGCAAACCGATGCGGCCATAAACTACGGAAACAGCGGCGGCCCACTCGTAAACACAAGAGGCGAAATAATAGGCATCACCATCAACCAGGCCACAAACCAAATAATAGGTTCATCCTCTGTCGAAGGAATGGGCTACAGCATACCTTCCAACACTGCTATGCCGATTCTCATGGAAATAATAGCAGATTACCGCACTCCCGCCATAGGAATCAGTGGATTTTCTTTGTCAGAGGATATGCATAACCGCGCAGAATCTTGGGGTATACCCGAGCTTGGCGTACTCGTTTCTTCTGTACAAGAAGGCCGCCCCGCCTATCTCGCAGGTATCCGCGCAAATGACGTAATCACCAGCTTTGATGGCCAACCCATATTTGATATGCCCCAACTGCAAGCGGCAGTCAGGCAAAAAAATATCGGCGACACCGTAGAAATGAGAATTTTAAGAAACGGTACACTCGCACTTACTGTATATGTGGAGCTTGCGATGATGATACGGGATACATTTTAAATTTCAACAAAAACACCGCGAGGATAAAGACCGCCACTTC
>JGI24703J35330_11748722_pt1 | contig 29005 bp, 30 predicted proteins | sample TergutNt197P1_FD_35330 | JGI IMG/M metagenome (IMG submission 35330)
TCCAGTTTGTTTACGTTTACACTTATCATATGGGATGCGGCACCCTTTTTCTGTGCAGCATCTGCCGCGGCTTCTGCCATTGGTGGTGGAGCCATGACCATTTGCGGCGGGTCATTTTCTATGATTGCTGGGATGTCTACCACATCCTCTTGCACCGATTCGACAACAGGAGCAGAAACGACTGCATCACTCGCTATTTCTTCAAGGATAAGCTCTCGCAGGTATACCGTGGAACTTAGATGAGAGTTAATAAAATTATAATCATTAGTGCTGGAAAACTCCGCAGAAAATCCGTCTTTGCGGATAAGTGGGATGGTCTCCTCGTCAATGACATCTCGTGGTTCATGTGTGATGTCTGTAGCAATTTCCTGTAGATTGTGTACCAGCGTGTATGCTCTGATATTTTCCATTTCACAACCATCTTGGAAATGTACTTTCAATTTATACCTATGCATCTTATCACCTGCCGTACTGGATATTTGTGGTGCTGCCGTCGGTGGGGCGGTTGGTGTGCTTATCGGCGGTGGACTTGTGGGGGCGGGAGTCGGCGCACTCTTTGCGGGAGCATCATCCGCAGTTCCTTTTAGTTGTTGCAAAAATTTGTCGATGGCTTTTGAAAGCTCTGTACCATCGCCATCGGCCTTGTCGCCATTTTGGATTTTTGCAAGTTCTTCTTTAACAAAGTCCGCACCGCTTAAAACATGGTCAGATAAGCGTTTGTAGTCCAAGTTTTTCGGATTTTCTTCTCGAAGGTAGTAGAATAAATCCTCAATAGAGTGTCCCACACCTGCAATATTGTCAAACATCATCATTGCAGATGAACCCTTTATTGTGTGCATTATACGGAAGATTTCATTGATTTGGTCAATGTTATATTCCGACTCACTCTGGACTATGGTACTCTCTAATTGGTCAACCAGTTGAGTCATCTCGAAAATAAACATCTCAAGCATTGACTCTCTGTCGAAGTCGCTCATCCGTTGTCACCTCTCCTCTTTTCCGATATATTAAACTATAAAGAACATCTAAAAACAAGTGTTTTTTACTTTTTAAAATGGTTTGCGGTAGACTGCGGGCTTTATGTACTCAAAGCCAGTGCCAGAATTGCTAATCGACTCCGAGTGTCCGATAAACAAATAGCCCCCAGGTTCTGTTATATCAAAAAACCTGCGCACCACGGCATCGCGTGTTTCGCTGTCGAAATATATCATTACGTTGCGACAGAATATAACATGCATTTTTTTCTTAAAGGGAAATGGCTCTATGAGGTTTATACGACGATATAGGATTTCTTTTAAAAGGTTTGGCTTAACTTGCGAAAACTGGCCGTCAACCTTTTGAAAATATTCGTTTTGCCATACTTTGGGGAGGTTAGAAAGTGCCTCAGTTACATACTTGCCTTGCACTGCCTTGTCCAAAATCTGTGGAGAAATGTCCGAGGCTATCATTTGCGTATTCCATCCGGGGCTTTTTTTGAAAAATTCTTGCATTATTATTTGTAGCGTAACGGGTTCTTCCCCCGAAGAACTAGCCGAACACCAAAGTCGAATATCTTTTTGTGAACTGTATTTTTGCTCTATATATGGAAGAACCTCGTCACGGAAATAGTCGAAATGTTCTGTTTCTCTCATGAAAAACGTATGGTTTGTTGTGATTTTATTAACAAATTTTGTTAATGCTTCGCCTGATTTATCCTTCAGAAGATAGTCGAAATATTCTGAAAATGTGGACATCCCAAGCTCTTGCAATGTGGAGCGCAGACGCGAATGAACGAGTGTCTTTTTTTCATCACTAAGCGATATACCAAAATTTTGCTTGATATACTGTCGGATTTTGTCAAACTCGGCATTGGTTAATTCATTCATTAAGTAAGCCCCCCGAAAAACTACTTCTCCTATCATACCACTACTTTAACACAAATCAAGCTTTTTTTTTGAATTGCTATTCTTTCATTGCTTTTCTGTGATAAGAGCGTAATTTGCGTTGCACTTTTTCGTGTATGGTTGCCGCGGGTAGCCTCATAAGGATTTTGAAGCCATCGTCTAGTGTTGTTATTGGGTAGATATGAAATTTATTAGCTTTTACAGCGGTTACCACTTCGTCTTTTAGCACAAGGTCACGTATGTTGCGGTTTGGGATGATTACACCTTGGCTGCCTGTGAGTCCGCGTTTTTTGCATAGGTCAAAAAACCCTTCTATTTTAAGTGTCGCGCCTCCTATGGGTTGGATTTCTCCGTGCTGGTTTATACTGCCTGTGATTGCAATATCTTGACGTATTGGGATTTCTGAAAGTGCCGAAAGAACTGCATATAATTCTGTAGAAGAGGCACTATCGCCGTCAATTCCACTGTAATTTTGTTCAAAGCAAATGCGGCAACTAAGAGAAAGCGGAAAATCCTTGGCATAGGTCTGCCCGAGATAGCCGATTAACACCTGTACACCTTTGTCATGGATTGCTCCAGACATTTCTGCCTCTTTTTCGATATTGACGATGCCAGCCTTGCCCATGTACGCAGTGGCAGTAATCCGAGACGGTTTAGCAAACATATGGTCGCCTGTGTCGAGTACTGCGAGTCCGTTGATTTGACCGATTTTTTCGCCTTCTGTAGAAATCATCACTATATCTTCCTCTATCATTTCTGATAACTTTTCTTCATACATGTTAAGACGGTATTCGCGTTTTTCGATTGCTTTGTTTACATGTTTTGCGATGACTTCTTCGGAACGCTCGGTTTTTGCCCATGCGATTGCTTCTTCAATGATGTCAACTAGGCGATTAAATCGTGTAGTCAGTCGGTCTTTACGTTCTGCTAAGCGTGTTGCATGTTCAATTAAGCGAGAAAAGGCACACTTTTCAAAAGAAATATTGTTTTTGACATGATTTTTTATAAACTTTATGATTTCTGATATGTTCTGGTCGTTAAGTTTCATATCATAGTCAAAGTCTACTCGCACTTTAAATAATTTTTCGAAATAATCATCGTAAGAATATAAAATATCGTAGTAATACGCCCCTCCGATGATTATTATTTTAATATCTATAGGTATGGCTTCGGGTTTGATTCCGCTGACGGCAACACCCGTGGTGTACTCGCGCAAGGGCTCAGTTATGATTTTTTTTGTTATGAGCGTGCGTCTAAGTGTCTCCCATGAATGTGGACTGCCCAAAATATCCTGTGCCTGCAATATTAAATACCCGCCATTTGCTTTATGCAAAAGACCGGGTTTTATTTTCATGAAATCAGTAGAAAAATTGCCATACTCGTTGTCATACTCTACCTCGCCGACGAGGTTTGCATAGGTTGGATTGAAGTCAACGACTACAGGTGCGCCCTGTTGTTTACTATTATCGGTGAGCAGGTTGATTCTATATTTTGCTAGGTTGTCTTCTGTGTTTTTTTTGTTTACCCATGGCATGAGGTTTTGAAATGGCTCCTCCTCCTCATTTTCTTCGGATATGAAATCTACCATATTAGATAAAATATCTTCTTTTACATCGTTAAGGTATTTGAATACCTCTGTTTCGTCGACAAAAGATTCTATAATATCACTCATATGATGTCCTACCGTAAACAGACCAAGCCCAAAATCCAGCTCTTCGACTTCCTTTTTTGTGGTTTTTTCAAAATTCTTGATTTCGCGCAAGACTTCGGTAGCGCGGACTTGTATAGATTCGGATTTTTTTGTGATGGTGTCACGTTGTTCGGGTGTTAGTAGCTCAAACTGCTCTTCAGTGATAGCCTCTCCCTCTATGATGGGTACAAAAAAAATCCCGCTGTTTGAGTTTTTCACCTCAAAGTCGTGTTTGCGAGCTTCTATTGACATGTCCTTTATTATTTCATCTTGTTTGACTTTTAGAGTTTTTATGATTTCATTTTTTTTATCTTCATACTCTTTGTCAGCAAAGGTACGCGGTAGTTCTTCAGAGAGGCGTGTAACAAGGTCGTCTATATCTTCTTTCAGGCGTTTTCCAGTGCCGGGGGGTAGGCTCAAAAGTTTTGGGCATTTTGGGTTTTCAAAATTGTATATATAGCAAAAGTCGGCGGGGGTAGGCTCAGTCCCTGCAATGGTTTTTGCATATTCCTCTGCAAATGTTGTGCGACCTGTGCCTGTCTGCCCACACACATATATATGGTAGCCAGCTGCTTTCATTTGCAGGCCAAACTCAAGGGCTTCGGAGGCACGTGGTTGACCTATGAGGCCTTGCGATTTTTCTTCTTCAGATATTTCTATGTCTTTTGCAAAATATTTAAGTTCATGCCACTTCAGCTCATGTATCATAGATTCACCTCCCATTTTTAAAATATTTCCACATTATTATTCCGTTTTCAGTTGGATTTGTATAATAATTTTTCCTGACCCCCCCGGATACAAAGCCGTGTTTTTCATACAAGGCTATGGCGGCGGTATTACTTTCGCGCACTTCCAAGGTGAGACCGCGCATATCCATTTCTTGTGCTGCGATGGATAAGGCGAATATCAAGGCGTAGGCTATCCCCTTCTTGCGTTGTGATTTTTTTACCGCAAGATTTACGATATGGCCTTCGCTTATGATGTGCCTCATGTAGATGTGACCGATGACTGTGTCATTTTCGGTGGCTACATAGCAGATTGTGTGCTTTTGCATAAGCTCATACTCAATAGACATCACCGACCATGGAACGGCAAAGCTTTCTGCTTCTATATCATGCATTTGTGTGGCGTGGCGGTGGTTTCCTTTTATAATTTCAAACATCTGACAGCCTGTGGACTCCTTACATATAATATTTCTGTTTTTTGCTGAAAAGCTGTGTTTGCCGCTATTTTTTCCGCCGCCCATGTGCCTGCTGACGATGCACATTGGCGGTTGTTGTTTGATGAAGTGAAAATTGAGTGGGGTAGTGCGTTCAAAATAATGTCTCGGTTTGCGTCAGCACCATCTCCGAGAAAAATGATTTGTTCTCCGCTGACTATGGGCAAAAACTCTTCTACAGGCAGAGCTAAAAAATCAGTGTTGCGTGTGATGAAACCCTTGGCACAGCGAGTGTAGACCGCGGTATATACCTGGCCACGCCGTGCATCGAGCATGGGGATGATGGTAGCTTTGCCTCCTGTTTTTAACATATTGTATGCTAGTGCGTCTAAAGTGGGTACGGCGATTGCTGGTTTGTTTAGCGAGTGCGCTATGGCAAGAGAGCATGACGCTCCTATGCGCAAACCCGTAAACGACCCTGGTCCGTTTGTGTAAGCAATATAATCCATATCCTGCGGTGTAAGGCGAGTCAGTTTAAAAAGTTGCTCCACCGACGGTATCAGCACCTCGGAATGGGCATAAGAATTTGCTCCGATGCGTGCATTTATAGTGATTTCGCCAATACATATGTATGGCGTGCCTGCATCTGTAATAGCCACTCCCGATTGTAAACCCGAGGTGTCAATCGCCAGTATTTTCAATATATATCTCCCTTGAATCATCACCGGATGTAGTGATATTTACTTTGTAAACATTTTTGGGTAAAAAGCCTTCAGCACGTTCAGCCCATTCGATGACACATACACCGTTTCCATAAAAATATTCTTCACATCCAATACTCTCAAGGTCGCTTTCTTCTTTCAAGCGATACAAATCAAAATGATACAATGGAAGCCGTGCATTTTCATATTCATTCATGAGTGTAAATGTTGGACTTGTTACACGTCCCGTGTATCCCAATCCTTTGGCAAACCCCTGTACAAAGATGGTTTTACCCACACCCAGTGCCCCGCTTAAGCAAAAAATATCGCCCTTGTTTGCATTCTGTCCAAATTTAACCGCGATTTCTGTCGTTTCTTCTGCCGAAAAGCTTTTAAAATTCATGTGTAACCACCCAATAAACTCTACCACAATGTTTGATTTATGACAAATCTTAATAATTTGTCATATTCGCTATTCCAATTTTATAAATTTATGCTAGAATGTATGGAAATTAATTTACTAGATACAAAAATGGGAGGTATAAACCATGGTCGGTGGCAAAAAAAATAACACAATAGAATCCGATGAACAAAAGCTTCAGTTGATGGAGTTTATTGTATCGGGTGGGCATTTTGGCATTAATGTGGCCAAAGTCAGCGAGATAATGAAGTATAGTCAGTACCCCATTACCCCAATGCCAAACTCAAACCCTTTTGTAGAGGGCATATTCCGTCCACGTACGGAAACGATGACTGTTATCAACTTGGCAGCGTACATGGGCTTACCGCCCTCTGACGACGAAGAGCGTGACATCCTTATTATTACCAAGTTGAATAATATCGAAACGGCCTTCCATGTACATGGGGTAGAAGCCATAAATTCCGTCGCTATGTCCGCTATCGAAAAGCCAGACACCACCATTTACGGTGGTGAAGAAGGCATGGCTACAGGGATTGCGAAACATGGTGAAAAGTTAATCACCATAGTGGATTTTGAAAAAATTCTCATTGACATCAGCCCAAATCTCGGTTTTACTCCTGGCGATATAGACCAGCTGGGCATGAGGAGCCGTTCTACAAAACCTATCCTCGTAGTAGAGGATTCTCCACTCTTGGAACGCTTAATCATAACGTCGTTAGAAAAAGCGGGCTATATGAATATCATCTGCACATCAAATGGCCAAGAGGCATGGAACTTGCTTGAAGGCTACAAAGCCAGCGGCCGTCCCATAGAAGAGCATGTGTGCGCTGTTATTACCGACATAGAGATGCCGTTGATGGATGGTCATAGGCTCTTAAAAATGATAAAAGAGGACGACGTACTCAAAAAGCTTCCTGTTTTGGTGTTCTCGTCCTTGATAACCGAGGACAATCGTGTAATCGGCGACAAGTTAGGTGCGGCAACAAACATGTCCAAGCCAGAAATTGCAAGCCTTGTAAAAATTTTGGACGAACAAATTTTGTAAAGGCGGCTTAATTGAGGTGCTTAATTTAATGCCTTCGACGCGGCTTTCAGCGTCACCTGCCATAACTAAGGGTACAATCCTGAATATTAGCTCCAACTCGGATGTTTACGAGCGGGGCGAACGCTATTATCGCGATGGAAAATTGATTTCGTACAATGCTGTGGAGGACGTAGATAGTACTACAAATGTGCGAGCTAGCGTAGAAGGTAATTACAAAAATTATGAAGTATCACTAAAGCTGGATAGTGCAGGTGCGCTATCCAGCTATTCGTGTTCTTGCGAAAGCCACAGCATATGGCGTGGTGCTTGTAAGCATGTCGTGGCCGTGCTTTTTGCTCATGCCGAAGGTCACGCTCGTATGTTTTCGGCAGAAAAAATGCGTCATCATGCAAAAGACCTCACTGATAATCTGGAAAAAATCATATATGGTGACATTGATGAGTTGCTTCCCATCCGCGAAAATTTCAACAAAAAAGACCTGCTAAAGCTTGTACCTGTATTAAATTTCAATCCCCGCGGAGCGTATCTTACATTTACTGTAGGTCATGGGCGTATGTATGTAGTAAAGAGCATATCTGGTTTTATAAAATGCTTTAAAACGCAGGAGACGGTGACTTACGGACAGGGGCTTACCTTTGCTCATAACAAAGATATGTTTGATGAAATATCTGCAAAATTGATTGACTTTATCACGCGCGAAAATGATATGTACTCAGAAATCGGAAAACGCCTAAGTCGCCAATTTCAGTTTACGCACCATCCGCTTTTTGCTAGTCGTGAGCTATATCTCACTCCACGTAATGCAGACGAATTTTTTAGCATATACGAAGACCAACCAATAGAATGCGTTTCGGACTTTGGCCAACAAATAGTGCTAAAAGATGATTGCCCACCGGTCGGACTGAATGTGCGTCATCTTGCAACAGGTACGGTCGTGCAATGCGATAATTTTGCGCATGAGCTTTTGTGTGGTCTTTCTTTTTACTATATATTAACAAGAGGAGGTATGTATCGTGTCCCAAGGCTCGATGGCAAGTTGATTTTCGAGATACTAAAGTCATTGGGGGAAACACCGTCACGTGAAATTTTATTTACAAACAATGACCAGCAACGGTTTTTGACAATAGTTTTGCCGCGTTTTCTGAAAATGGGGGTGATAGCTTCTATTGTCGGCGACTCTCCTGAAGGGGAGGTTTCGGAGTTTATCGCAAAAATGTATTTCGATACAGACGGCAAGGATGTAACGGGAAGGCTAGAGTTTTATTACGGAAAAAACATCGTAGATGATTTTGACAAAAGTCATTCAATTCGTGAAAATATTGTGCGTGATGTAGTTTCGGAATACGCTTTGCAACGTAGGTTTACATCGCTTGGCTTTTTTAAGGATACAGTTAATAAAGTGTATCGCATGAAGGGTAATGACATCATCTATGCCTTCCTCCACAGCGAGCAGTCAGGTATAGACGCTTTAAAAAGTATTGCTGAAGTATATATCAGTGAAGATTTGCAAAAGAAAACAATAAGGCCATCATCCCCAAGATTAGGCTTGCGCTTGGCAGGCAATCTCTTGAAAGTATCCATAGAAGACGCTGGATATGACATAGGTGAGCTAATAGAGGCGCTGGAAGCCTATCGCACAAAAAAGAAATTTTATCGCCTCAAAGATGGGCGCTTTATATCGCTTGATAACGAAACAGTAGTAGCAGCCTCAGGGTTTTTAGACTCACTGGATGTCACTAAAAAAGAGGTGAGGGGAAAATCCCTCTCCGTTCCTGCATACAGGGCATTGTATGTAGATGAGCTGATTAAAAAAGAAGCACTATCCACCACTCACGTTTTAAAGCGCGATGTTAATTTTGATAACTTACTTATTAATTTTCAAAACAATGAAGAGCTTGGATTCGAAGTCCCGGCAAGCTTGAACAATACCCTGCGCGAGTATCAGAAAGCAGGCTTTAAGTGGCTGAAAACTCTTGCGCATTATGGCTTTGGTGGCATCTTGGCGGATGATATGGGTTTAGGAAAAACATTGCAAATCATAGCTGTGATTGCTGATGAAAAAAAAGGCTCATTGCCGTCACTTGTGATAGTCCCAACTTCATTGTTGTACAACTGGGAAAATGAAATCATAAAGTTTGCGCCGCAGTTGAAAACGCAAATAGTTTCTGGCTTTCCAGAAAAACGTCGCGAGCTTCTTAACACCGAAGGTGTAAACGTCTTTATTACTACGTACGATATGCTAAAGCGCGACCTTGAGTTCTACGAGGGTATGGAGTTTTCATATATTGTAGCCGACGAAGCACAAAACATTAAAAATCCAAGCACCCAAGCTGCAAAAAGTATAAAAGAGCTAAAAGGACGCGTTCGTTTCGCTCTTACAGGTACACCCATAGAAAATGCACTAACTGAGCTGTGGTCTATCTTTGATTTTATTATGCCTGGTTATTTATATACTGCTCATAAATTTGGGAAAATCTACGAATATCCCATCCTCAAAAGAAATGACGCAGAGGCTACAACAAGGCTTCGCAAACAAATTTCACCCTTCGTTCTACGCCGCGTAAAGAAAAATGTATTAAAAGAACTTCCCGAAAAAACAGAAACAACATTGCCCGCAGACCTTATCCCCGAGCAAGATAAAATTTACAAAGCTAATCTGCTCGAAGCCATGGGTGCATTAGACGACATTTTGGAGGAAGGCTCATTCGCAGATAATCGCATGAAAATCCTTGCACAACTTACCCGCCTCCGCCAAATATGTTGTCATCCTGCGCTCTTTCTTGAGGATTACAAGGAAGGTAGCGGCAAGTTGACTTTGGCTATCGAGACAATACAGCTCGCGCTTGACTCTGGTCATAGGGTACTGCTGTTTTCTCAATTCACAAAGATGCTAAGCTTGATACAAAATGAGCTTCCCAGGGCGGGTATTACAGGTTTAGGGGGAAGGCCTGCGGAATTTTTTTACTTGGACGGTGCAACAAAATCCCAGTATCGTATGGAAATGACAGAGCGTTTTAATGCAGGGGAACGCGACTTGTTTTTGATTTCGCTAAAAGCTGGTGGTACAGGATTAAATCTCACTGGTGCAGATGTGGTAATACATTACGACCCATGGTGGAATCCCTCTGTGATGGAGCAGGCAAGTGGTCGCGCCCATCGCTTTGGGCAAGAAAAAGCTGTTCAGGTGTTTAACATAGTCGCAAAAAATTCTATTGAAGAAAAAATTATGTCTTTGCAAGAAAAAAAACGAGACTTAATAGATTCTGTAATCACAGAAGGCGGCAATTTCATAAACTTGCTTTCGGAGGAAGAAGTGCGGAAATTATTCTCATAGTTCATATGTTGCGCCAAGTAAAATCTTAGGTTATACTGTCAACTGGGGGGATTGCTAATCACCCTTTTCGGGGAGTGTGGACGGCAATATGAAAAAGAAAGAAGCAATTATTGGTATATTTATAGTCTCAATGGTGGTAATGATAATGAATCCATTGCCGCCGATTGCAGTAGACTTTCTTTTGATGGTTATTGTTGGGCTTGCTATCATAATTCTGCTTAATGCTCTGTACGCAAAAGAAGCATTGGAAATGTCAATGTTTCCTAATATTTTGCTGATTATAACGATGTTTAGGATGACGATGAGCGTAACTACAACACGTCTAATTCTTGGTGGAGATGGCACTGATTTTTCCGCAGGGGTTGTAATACGTGAATTTGGTCATTTCGTAGCAGGGGGCAATTTGATTTTGGGGCTTATCCTTTTTCTAGTTATTCTGTTGGCGAGTTTTCTTGTTATTATCAAAGGCTCGGAGCGCGTAGCAGAGGTTACTGCGCGTTTTACACTGGATGCTATGCCTGGTAAACAAATGGCGATAGACGCAGACTTAAATACAGGCATAATAAGTGAGGACGAAGCAAAGGAACGCCGCAAAAAAATCCAAGATGAGTCGAATTTTTACGGTGCGATGGATGGTGCGGTCAAATTTGTAAAAGGTGACGCTATATTTAGCATTATTCTTGTTTTTGTAAATATAATCGGCGGTATTGCCATGGGCGCGACAGGTATAGCAACAGGGGAGCCCATGCCTATAGGGGATGCGTTAAATGTGTATGCGCTTTTGACAATAGGTGATGGGCTTGTTTCCCAAATCCCCGCGCTTCTTATAGCTCTTGCGACAGGTTTTATAGTTACTAAGGCTACCGCAGAAGAAGAGGTCTCTGGTTCACTCATTAAACAACTTTTGACCCAGCCACTGGTACTTGCAATCACTGGCGGAGCATTGGCTTTCTTGGGGCTATTTACCCCGTTGCCGTGGTTTTTTGCACCTACTGGGGTTGTGCTTTTGTTTATAGGGTTTAGGTCGTCAAAACAAGAAACCTTAACCTCTATTGAGTCAGAAATTACTACAGATGACGTAGAAGCTGAAGAGATGCGCCGTCCTGATGATATGTTGCCACTGACAGATGTAGATATGATACGGTTATGCTTTGGTTATGGACTAATTCCGTTGGTGGCCGCAGATCAGGGTGGTGACTTGCTTGAGCGTGTGGTAATGATACGTAGAAATATTGCGTTGGAACTTGGTGCAATCATCCCACAAATCCGTTTGCAAGATAACATAAAATTAAGCCCGAACCAGTACACGATATTTATAAAAGGCGTAGAAGTAGCTGGGGGCGAGATTATGTTTGACCACTATATGGCAATGAATAGCGGCTATGTGGAAGAGGAAATCGACGGTATCGAAACAGTAGAACCTTTTGCAGGATTGCCTGCGATGTGGATATCAGAATCCCAGCGCGAACGGGCAGAGGCATTGGGATATACGGTAGTAGACCCTCCGGCGATTATTGCAACTCACCTTACGGAAGTAGTCCGTCAGCACCTCCATGAGCTACTCTCTCGCCAAGATGTACAAAAATTAATTAATCATGTTAAAGAAACGCACACCGTTTTGGTGGATGAACTTATTCCAAAATATATGTCAGTGGGTGAGGTGCAAAAAGTTCTTTCTAAGCTCCTAAAAGAAAGTGTATCCATCCGTGACCTCGTTACTATCTTAGAGACTCTTGCTGATTATGCTCCAATTACTCGCGATACAGATATGTTGACAGAGTATGTGCGAGCCGCTCTGCGCCGTGCTATTTCTAAAAAATTTTTTGGGCAGGGTGTAAACACGGTAATCACCCTTGACCCTGCACTGGAGCAAACGCTAACAGGTAACATCCAAAAGACAGAAATTGGTAGCTTTGTAAATATAGACCCACAGCTAAGTCAGCGAGTGTTCGATAGCCTTAAAAAAGAGGTAAGTAAGCTCACATCGCTTGGAGTAATGCCGATTATTTTAACATCACCTTTTGTGCGTATGTATTTTAAACAATTAGTAGATGAAATAGCTCCTGATTTGGTCGTATTAAGTTATGGCGAGATTGACCAGACGGCTGAAGTACAATCTGTAGGTATGGTGAGTGTGACATGAAAGTAAAACGTTATGAAGGTAAAAGCGAAGCTACCCTTATGCCCATTATAATAGAAGAGATGGGTGAAGGTGCGACAATCATCAGTGTAAAACAAAAGCCCGCAACAGGGTTGTTTGGTTTTTTCAGAAAACCAAGTGTAATAATCACCGCTGCCTGTGAGGACGACGTTGAGTTTATGAATTTAATCAACAACCAAGGGGCAAAAGCAACACAGTTTGCGCCACCATTGGTAGAGCGCAAGCCGCTTTCTGCAGATTTAGTGGAAAGCAAGGCCACATCTGCCTCGTCGATAGAGGAGTCAATGGCACTCTTGTTGCAAGAGGCTCGCAAAGCTGCAAATCAAATTGAAATAGAAGAGATAAAAAAGGAAACAGTTGTAAAAACAGAAGATAAAAAACCTGAAGCACAGACAGGGGGTAAAAAATACAAGCATAGTATGGTGCAATTGTTTTACGATACAATGTTGGAGCAAGAAGTGCGTCCCGATGTAGCCGCTCATATCTTACGTGATTTGGAAAGTGTAGATGAAGAGAGTCAAGAAGTAGATGTAAGAAAATTGGTAAAGGCTGTATATGGCAGTATCGTAGATATTCTAAAAGGACCTACTCTAATTGATACAAGCAAAGGTATGGCACAGACAATAGTATTTATGGGACCTACAGGTGTTGGCAAGACCACAACGATTGCAAAGCTTTCTTCAATTTTAACGCTAAAGCATGGTCTTCGTGTAGGGCTTATCACCGCTGATACCTATCGGATTGCAGCAGTTGAACAGTTAAAAACATATGCGGACATTCTTGGATTAGATATCCGAGTTATATATAATCCAGATGAAATGCAAGAGCATCTTGCCGCATTACGTGCAAGAAATGATATAGTCCTAATCGACACAGCAGGCCGTAGTCACAAACATGCAGAAAGTATAAGTGAATTGAAAATTTTGCTTGATGCGGTTCCCGAAAGTACGCGTTATTTGGTAGTAAGCGTAACCACTCGTTATACTGATTTATGCAAAATAGTGAATGTATTTGACCAACAAACTGATTTTGATTTGATATTTACAAAACTTGATGAGGCAGAAACATTGGGTTCGTTGATGAACATATGCTGTCTTGCAGGAAAAAAAGCCGCATACGTAACCTTTGGGCAGAATGTACCTGATGACCTTGAGGCCATCAAGCCTGATAAAATTGCAAAATCGCTTCTTGGCCTTGCTGATAATGGTACGCACCCATACGCAGAAGGTGGTGATGCTGTGTGATTATGGACCAGGCAAAGCGTCTGCGTGAGCTTATGATGCAAACCCCAGGCCACGACCCACAGCCTGCGCGACAAAAAACAAACATGACCGCAAGAGTGATAGCAGTCGCCAGCGGAAAAGGCGGAGTTGGGAAGTCAAACTTCTCTATTAATCTTGCAATTCAGATGAGAAAGCTCGGTAAGCGTGTTGTTGTAATAGATGCAGACTTTGGTCTTGCCAACGTAGAGATATTGCTCGGTGTTTCGCCAAAGCATACGGTAGCGGATGTGCTTGGTGGTAATGTCGACATGGAATCGGCACTCACCATAGGCCCTATGGGTTGCATGTTTCTTTCTGGTGGCTCGGGCATGGCTGCACTTTCAGACCTGAATGATAGCCAAATTGCGCGACTTACTGATGGTTTTTTGCGATTGGATGATATGGCGGATTTCATTATAATAGACACGCGAGCTGGCATTTCTAATGCCGTGACCAATTTCATACAAGCTGCTACCGACACGGTTGTCGTGACCACGCCCGACCCTACTGCGATTGCAGATGCTTATGCGTTAATTAAGTCAATTAAAACAACTATGCCCGATATTGGAGTACTAAAGCTTGTAGTAAACTGCGCTGTGAATGATGCAGAGGCACAGGATGTTTTTGAAAAGTTGAATGGTGTATCTGCTCGTTTTCTTGGAATAAAATTAATCCTCCTAGGGTGCATACCCTTCGATACGTATCTTGTGCGTGCTGTCCGTAAACAAAAGCCTGTTTCTATACAATACCCATTTGCAGAAAGTGCCAACAGGTATAATGATATATGCGCAACCTTGTTGGATATGGAGTCTGGCAGAAAAAATAATATCCAAAATTTTGTGATGAAGTTTATCGGCAGGTTTAGTTCATAATAACGCGCAAAGTGCGTACGTTCTTGGGGGATATATGTTTGTAGAAAACTTGAAATCTGGAGCGAGGGTGCAAATACAACGTCCTAGCGATGGTCCTACAGGTGGGTTTATGTGCAAAATAGAGGTATTAATCCCAGAAAAGCGGATGGTTTTGATACATGCTCCTGTAGAGAATAACAGACCTGTGGATTTGAAAATTGGTGGTAGCCTTATGCTCCGCCTTTTGACAGATAATGCAACGTATCGCTTTAGGTCAACTATGATGGAATATGGCGACGTAGACGGCTTTGATGTGGTAAAATTGCGCGTGGATGATGAAGGTGAAAAAATCCAGAGGCGTTCTGCGTTCCGTTTTCATTGTTCTATCCCTATTTCGTTTTCTGTAATATACTCCAGCGGACAGCAGACCGAGCGCGAAGAGGGTATTATCATCGACCTAAGTGCTGGAGGTACAAAAATATATACAAACAAAAGCTTGCACGAGGGTTATCTTTTAAATATTTCTATACAACTGGATAAAGACACGGTTGTGGCATTTGGTGATATACGCGCAAAATCTGAACTGCCACGTGGCTCAAAATATACGTATCAATACGGCATCCGCTTTGCGATGATGCCTGAGTCAGACCAAGAAACAATTATACGATACATGTACAAAATACAACGCGAAGAATTAAAAAAAGCACGACCAAGATAGTTTAAGCTGTCGAAGGGGTGCCAAAAGGAGCTGGTTATTAATGGCCATGAAAAGCGCGGAAAGCATTTTTAATGATGCGCATTTAGACGTTCTAAAAGAAATCGGGAGCATGGGTACAGCACATGCCGCCACGGCCCTTTCAAAAATGGTAAATAAAAAGGTAACCATGCCTCCCCCAAATGTCTCTTGGTTAGAGTTCCAGGATGTTGCAGACTTGGTTGGCGGAGCAGAAAATGTTTTAGCCGCTATATTTGTATCGTTATCGGGTAATATACAGGGAATGATGATGCAGCTCATGACCGTAGATGCGGCTCATAATGTCGCAGAGCTTGTTACAGGAATGAAGCCTCCTGCCGATAGGGATGTATATGTGTTTGACGAAATGGAAACGTCCGTTATACAAGAAGTTGGTAATATCATGCTAAGCTCGTATCTTACTTCGCTTGCAGGGCTCACAAATTCGCAAATCAAACCTTCGATTCCATATATGGCTGTGGATATGGCCAATTCGATTTTATCTGTACCTGCAATTGAATTTGGAAGAATGGCAGACAAAATGCTTTTTATTGAATCGCAAATTCAGATAGAGGGTATTGAGTTTTCGGGTAACTTTGTGTTGGTGCCTAATTTGCATTCATTCTACAGAATATTGCGTTCATTAGGAGTGGAGTAATATGGCGGGAAATATGATTGTTGTTGGCATGGCCGACTTGAAGGCTTGCAAAGCCCCGGGGGTGCTTACTACATTAGGGCTTGGGTCTTGTATTGGTATTGCCATTTATGACAAGGTTGCCCAGGTTGCGGGGCTGGCTCACATTATGTTACCTGACTCAAAGGCAATCCATAATAATACAAACAAGGCTAAGTTTGCAGATACTGCAATCGTTGAGCTTATTAAGGTTATGGAAAAAATGGGTGCGAAAAAGGTTAACATGAAGGCAAAAATAGCTGGCGGCGCACAGATGTTTGCTTTCAATGCGACAAACGAAAATTTGCGTGTCGGCGACCGTAATGCCGAGGCGACAAAAAAAGTATTGCACAACTGCGGCATCCCTTTGGTAGGCTCGGAAACAGGTGCAAACTTTGGCAGGACTGTGGAACTATATGCCGAAACGGGTAAATTTTTAATAAAGGCTATAGGGCAGGGAATTAGGGAAATATAGAAAAGAGTTGATGTATGTGCCGTATCAATTGAACAAGGCTCATCTATTAATTTGTATCTTTGCAGGATTGGTGCTTACTGGTGGATTTATTTGGCATATATTTTTTAGGCTCGCATTCAGCCTGTTTACTATGGCTTTGTGGGTAAGTGCTACTATTGTCTTGTTTTATTTTGCCGGTCGTATTGCTCGCGGTATCCTAATCGACAAAGTATTTGTGCCTGTTAATGACGAGTATGATTTTTCTCAAGATGAGGAATATCAGGCATTTATTGAAGGTCTTGAGGCCGCACCCATGGAGGATTTGGGTGGAGTTATGCTTGATGACCCGGTTGAGCAAGAAATACCGTATGACGAATCTTTACGCGACCCATTTTTGGAACCACTTGACGGCGCACAGTAGGTAGGATAATGACAAACTTGGATAATCTGTGGCAGACATACATTGCTAACAAAAGCCCCATATTAAAGGAAAAATTGATTTTGCACTACGCACCTCTGGTTAAATATGTAGCGGGGCGATTGCTTGTGCATATAGGTCAGCATGTAGAATTTGATGATTTGGTTGGATATGGAATTTTTGGGCTGATTGATGCAATAGATAAATATGATAATGCAAAAGGGGTAAAGTTTGAGACATATGCTTCATTTCGTATACGCGGCGCGATAATCGACCATATACGTAGGATGGACTGGGTGCCACGTACTTTGCGGCAAAAAAACAAGCAGATGGAACAAGCATATACAATGCTTGAGGATGAGCTGGGTCGCCAGCCTACAGATGAAGAACTCGCAGAAAAACTAGAGTTAAGTTTAGAAGAAACACAGGACTTGATACGCAAGTCATCTGTTTTGTCGCTGGTGAGTTTGGATGATTATATGGAGCAAAATTATGAGTCATCGTTTACGCCACTGGTCGCAAACCGTGTGGATTCTCCGGAGGAACAGACGGAGAAACAAGAGCGCAAGGCCATGCTCGCAGAGGCAATAAGCAAGTTGACAGAAAAAGAAAAACTGGTAATCACACTCTATTACTTTGAAGATTTAACATTAAAGGAAATTAGCAGTGTAATGAAGGTATCGGAATCTAGGATTTCGCAGATTCATACAAAGGCGATAACCCGCCTGCAAGGAAAGCTTGGGCGGTATAAGGGTTTGTTGTTTGCGTAAACGCGCAAAGCGCGATACCGAGGAAGTGTAGGAGGGGTTTATAATGGCGACAGCAGTGAAGAACTTCGACATTATTGTCAAGGAAGATGGGATTTATTTGAAAATTACCAATGGTGATGGGGTAGAGCGTGCAACGCGGCAGGAGATAACAGATGCTGTAGATGAATATGGTATCAAAGATGTGGATTACATCACTCTTAGTGAAGCCGCAAAAAGCACTGACCCCGAGCTAATTGTCAAAATTTCTAACAGTACATCCATCAACCAAGTCGCAGAGTCCGCTGCTATAGAAATCTCTGACAGCAGAATGGAAGCGCATATTATCTTCCAAGAGCCTTTGAATAAGGGCAAGTTAATGTCACTCGATGATGTATTGCAGCTTTTGCAAGAAAATAAAGTTTCGCCAAATATTGATATGGTAAAATCAGTGTTGGCTAATAAAAAATACGGACGCAAAATTTTAATTGCAGAAGGAAAAGAGCCTGTAAACGGTACAGATGGTTTTTTGCAATTCCATTTTGATAGGAGTAACATAAAGCCAAAGCCGAAAATCATGGAGGACGGTACTGTTAACTTTAAACAACTCGATATGTTTAGATTATGTAACCGTGGTGACGTTCTTGTTACGAGTATCCCTGCAAAGGATGGTGTGGACGGTATAGACGTGTATGGAAACGTCGTAGCCGCACCTAAGACACGCCCAGCAGCAGTTATTCCGCGTGGTAAGGGTACCGTGCTTTCTCCTGATGGTCTGCATCTTTTGGCGGACGTTAGCGGACAGCTTCTTTTGACAGAGGGAAAAATTAATATTTCTCCTCATTTGGAAATCGCCGGAAATGTTGATAACTCTACCGGTAACGTGGATTTTAATGGGCAGGTGACAATCCGTGGAAACGTTGTCTCTGGATTTACTGTAAAGGCACAAGGCAATATTGAAGTATTTGGTGTTTGTGAAGCCGCAAAACTTGTTTCTGAGGAAGGTAGTATTGTACTCGGTAATGGTGTACAGGGTGCCGATAAGGGCGAACTAATCGCGGCACAGGACATAACTGCCAAGTTTATTGAGAGTTGTAAGGTGTCCGCCGGAGGAAATATTACAACCGATTCTATTAGGAAAAGTACAATAAAGTGTGACGGAAGCGTTAATGTTGCGGGTAAAAACGGATTGCTCGTAGGTGGAAGTCTTGTTGCGGGAGAAAAATTGACAGCTACCACAATAGGCTCACCGATGGGTACTCTCACTGACATCGAGGTAGGCGGCTCACCGAAGGAGCTAAACAGGCAAAAAGAACTGGTTGCCGAATTTAACAAACTGAAAATCGAATATGAAAAATGTGACAAGGGTGTAGAAACTCTCAACGCCTTGCGCAAAAAAGACCAGTTGCCACCTGATAAAAAAGCCATTTTGGTTAAAATGGTAAATATGAAAATGGTAATGCGCGATAAGATGACTAAGCTACAGGAAGAAATCGACGAGATTACGCGTAATCTTTCTGTTAGTGTCGGTACCGTTAGTGTTAAGAATGTAATACGTCCGGGCGTTCGGATTACGATAGGTAATGCACAGATGACCATACGTGACGAGCTTTCTAATTGCAGATTGCGTAATAATGGTGACAAAATTACTATCGGTCCTAACCTGTAAACCTCAGAGAAGGAGTGTTTTATGCTAAGACCTGTTGATATGAGTTTGTCAATACAAGCCACAACCGATACCACGCGAGCAGGAACTCAGGGTACCAATGCGGCGCGTCCAGAAGTTGCCAGCCAGATGTTTGCGGAGCGTATGGAAAAGCAGGCAAAATTGCAGGAGTCACAAGTGGTTAAGGGAAATGAGTCTGAAAAGTCAGATGTTCAGCCTGATAGGCAGGGGTATGGCGGTGGTTATCATCCCAATAGGAGGAACAAAAAAAAGCAAGAAGAAGCAAAAAAGGCTAAGCAAAAGTCGGTCAGTGAAAGCTTGTATGATATAAAGATTTAAGGGGTTTTAGGGTGTTAGTTACGGTTGTTTTGGTCGTGCTGATTGTCGGATTTATGGCGGTTACGGTGTTTTCGTTGGCGGCTATGCTTGTTGTACGTCGGCGTGAGAAAAAAATCGAAGATGAGAGAGAAGTTGGCAAAACGGTAGAAGAGCTTGATGCCGCTTTGGACTCTGCGCTAAAGGAAATCAATCGGCTCGGGTCGCTAATCCAGACTGAAATTGATGAAAAATATAAATCCATGTTGTTTTTGTACAATTTGGTGGATGATAAGAAAAAAGAAATTGAAGAATCCGCAGATAGTGATGTAATCTCAGAAATGATGGAGAAGTATATTGTAACCCATGGAGAAAAACTGCGAATGATAACATCACAAGACCTGCCTGAAACGTCGGCACAACCCATATCTCCGTCTGATGTTTCGCAGGAAGAAAAAGAGGCATTGTTTTCCGAAACAGTCGAGAAAAAACCTAAAAAAATCTCTAACCCACGTCATAAACAAATCTATGATATGCGAGAGGACGGCAAAAACCCTGCCGAAATTGCTAAGGAGCTTAGCATGGGGCAGGGTGAAGTCAAGCTTATTTTAGATTTGATTGATAGAAATCCTTAATTTTTTAATTTTGCCGTCGCCCTCTCTGCGAAGCTGTTGTCAACCAGCTTGTCAAATGGAGCGCGTTGGTTTAGTTCTCCTGCGGATTCCATTACTGTTTGTAGACGGTCAAAGGAATCTTCTGTCATCATTGGGACGGAGGAGAATGCATCTATCTCTAAATACCTTGCTATGGCGTTTCTCATAATCACAGGGTCTGCGTCGGGAAAGAAGGGGCTTATTACCTCCGCTATTTTTTTCGGCGTATTTTCTTGCACCCATTTTTGACCGCGTGCGATTGCGTTTGTAAAGCCTTGGATTAGGTCGGAATTTTCTTCTATGAAGCTACCCAGCGCGTAGTATGCAGTGTATGGGATTTCGCCCGATGCCTCGCCTATGGAGGCCACGACAAAGCCTCTGCCTTCCAGCTCAATGGAGGAGGCGGTAGGCTCAAAGGCGGTTACGAATGTCAGGGTGCAGTACATATGTAAAAAGGCTTAAATACAGGGCTTTCTTGAAAGCAAGTGTAGCATAAAAAACAAGAGGTTGCAAATTTCGACCTCTTGTTTTTTTGTGGGCTTGGCACCATGCAGATATTTCTACATATTTCGACATTGGTGGTTTTTGTGCATAGCAGAGTAATCTATCGCCCGCTTCCCCGCTCTGCGTATAATCGTTATGATTTGCTACGACAACCGCTATACATTTTCAATTTCCTTTGCTTCTTTTACTTCATTCATTTTTATAACCTTCTCTTTCGCGCTATCCAGTATTTTAGCGTCCTTGGCTTCTTGCTCTCTTTGCGCTTTTTCTTTTTTAGCTTTGTAGAGTAATCGCCTTGCTTGTTTTTGCGCGTCTGTTAGCGGTTGCGCCTTGGTATATGGCTCTTTTTTTCTGATTTTTAGTTCTACATCGTTAAATATTTCTTTCTGCACTCGGTTGAAAACGGATTTTATATGATACTTACGTTTGCCATATATCTCGATTTGTGCGTAGTGTGAGATAAGTCGCTCAAAATCAATTTTACGCGCCTTGGACATCGGCAAATATTCTGCGTCATAGGGAACACCGTCAATTAAAATAACGGCTTCTGCGAGGTCTACAAAGCTACTCGTAGTTGCCCCCTCCAATTCTTTTAACGCTGATTGATTTATAGATGGTATGTATTTTTTATGTTGCCGTTTTTTTTTCTCTTGAAAACTTGGCGCAAGCCCGCTATTTTCCTGTTGTCCCACGCTTTACCCCTCCTGTATGCCGACTTATATATAACGGTAATTTTCGTTTTATCACTGTTAAAACGCAGTTTACCCTTTTTGTTTTCGGCTAATTTGAAATATAGTAATTTTTATGAGCGGTAATATGTAATTATTACAGGAAAATAAAAAAAGCGGGTTTTATGCGTATATCATCTTAACCCTTCCTTTCTGTTTCTTGTCTGCACTCGGAAATAATAGCGTCTATTTCTTCCATTGATATAGAATCCGTACCGTTTATAACAGATTGTGCCTGTATTGCCTTTACTGCTTCCCCAAACTCTTTTCTCGCCTGTAATGATTCTATGTCTTTAATACTTGGTTGTTCTATTTTATTTCCTCTATTCAATATAATTACAGTAAATTACCCCAATCACGTTTATTATACATAACGCTGATTATATTGACGGTTTTTTCTTTCTCATTTACTACATAAAAAATTAAATAATTCCTTACAGGTATTAGCCTAAACCCTTGTTTTGCTAGTTTTGCATTAGAAACTAACGCATATCTTTTAGGCATAAAATCAAGGCTTGATGTTTCTGCCTCGACTTCATGTAATAATTGCACAGCAGATTCTTGTGAATATAATTCTTTGGATATATAGCGGGTTATTTCGTCTAAGTCATTTATAGCTCTTGGTTGGTATATTACTTTATACTCCATAACTTTCTACCCTTTGGCGCAAATCACGCATTGCATCTTCTATAGGTACACCCCTACCATTTCGCATATCGTCTAAACCTTCCTCTAGTTTGTTATAAAATTCTTCTTCGCTTGTTATTTCTAATGGATGCTTCTTTTCACATAATCCACGCAAAAAATCTAATGCACTTGTAAGTTTTTCTTCGGGCATTTCGTTGATATACCCTATTGCTTCATTTCTAACTGCCGTCATATGAAATCAATCCTTTCAAAGTTGTTATGTACTGGTTATTATAACATAGAAGTAATTAAAAGTAGTGGTAAATGAATTTTAGTATATGTCTAATTTTTTCAACCATATATCAACGGAGATATTACAATTACTCCCGCACACATAAGCGATACCTACCTTTTTTATGTGATGCTGTAGCGGGAAAATGAATTTTACCACCTAGAAGGCGGGAACGCACCGCTAAAGCGGTGCTACACTACGGCTACGCCGTGTGTTCCCGCTTAAATTTTTACATAAAAATAGTCCAATAATTTACAATAAAAAAAAAGATAATATAGATTATTGGACTAAAATTTTATTTTGTTTATTATTTCGTGATTATCGGAGTTTAATTTTTGTAGCACCTTCTCGCTTAACTCGCTTTGGTGATGTTCAAATTCTTCATCATTTACATCTACATTAAATTTGGAGGTTAGAGTAAATTTGTTGGTGTAGAAAAACCACTCATGCTCACCGTAAGAAATTTCGTGGTCTTTCATGTAATTCCTGTTTGCAAGTTTGATTATTGATTTTGCGGGGATATTTCTGTCGATTAGCGGTTTAATATATCCTTGCTTGATGTAATCCGCATTTTCTCCGATTAACTCATCGCCACCTTGGAATAAAACTTTTTCGTGGTTGATGTAACGGCTACCCGCCCAACTTGCAATATTTTTTGTGTTAAAAATTCCGTATAAAATTTCGTTTAGTTTTTCCATTACGTCTATTAATTTGTATTTGTCTTTTATTTTGTGTTTGACTGTAAAATCATTTAATTTTTTAACATCATCTTTGTTTGCATGGTTAATATCAAAATGAAGGGATTGATACTCATGGAAAAAAGGTTGGAATAAAACCGACTGGTTAATAATAGTGGAGGTCGTTAGATATAATTCCTCACGCTCATATGAATTGATGACGTAGTCGAGTAAATATTTTCTGTTTGGGCTATATATGATTCTTGGGCTTTGTGATTTGGTGGAAAGTAGATAGCTATTTACTATTTCTTCCACTTTATGCGGGGGTATGGTAGAAAGTATTTTGATTTTATTGCCGTGTAGCCGTTCATAGTTAATAAGTTTGTCAATTATTGGTTGCAAGCGTTTTACTGTTCCGTTATTTGCGGTGGCGGTTGTTATTTCGGGGTAGCATATATTTTTTCGGAGTTGACTTTGTGATTTTATTATATCGCCCGCTTCTAGCCTTACGTATTTATCCATGTCTATTGAATACTCGTTGCTTATTTTTATTAAAGTCATATTTGCACCCCCGCTTGTACAATATATGTAAAAGCCAAAATTTCTATGATGCTGCTAGAAATTTTGGCTTTTTTATTTATAGTGCTTTTTCGTTTTGTAATTCGAGTAATCCCCTTGCTTGGCTTAGTACATATTTTTGTAATGCGGGGGTTAGCTTATCGAAAATTTGTAGTAATTCTTCAAGTTCTCGGTTTGGTGCTTCTATAAACATTTCACCGATGCCTGTTCTTAGCCAGTCCTCGTTTACTTGGAAGGTAGCACAAATTAATTTTACATTTGCGTCACGTATATTTCTTGTGCCTGTTTCCATATTTGCGTAGTTGCCTTGTGCTAATCCAACACGAGAGCATAACTCTCTTTGTGTTAAACCTAAATATTTTCGTACTTCTTTTAATCGTTCGTTCATAGCGTTCACTCCTTACAATATTTAATATAGCGCGTTCTCGATATATAAGCAATCAAAAACGGCTTATGATAAATATTTATTGACCTTACAATATATATGCGTTATTATTAACATGCATATTATATATTTAGAATCAAAAGCGAGGTAGCTATGAATACACACGATAATGACGGAAAACATGAATTGATTGAAATTTACGAGAAATTACTCCCCCCGACAAAGAAACAAGTGCTTGATATTGCTCGGATTGTTAAAGATACACAAGAGGTATTAACTAATGGATTTAAAGAAAAAAAGGAGGGGTTTTGATGAAAACACTAATACATTTAATAGTTGCTTTCTTAGGTCACATATTGATTCCTTTCGATGGAAATTCAAACTTACCAATAATAATTGTAGGGGCAATTTTTTTGATTTTTGCAATTATTCTTGTTGTTTCTGCCCCAAGCCTAATTACTTTATTGCTTCTAATGGGTGCGATAGTGAGTGTGACTTCCTTTTTTAAAGGAAATTGATTGTTTTATGAAATAAGCATTTTAAATTTTAAAAAAGGGTGTGGGATTTTGAATACTGAAAACAAATTTATGGGTACATCGGATGCAGTAAAAAAGTGGGGTCTTTGTGAAAATGGCGAATGTGAGCGTAAAGCCCAAGCGCGTATTACGCGGTGGTGTCGTAATGACAAAATAATTGGTGCAGAGCAAGATGGTAAGAATAAACCTTGGCGCATTCCTATTGACGCTACCCCTCCAGCGCATTTCAAAAAAACGTAAAAAAGATAAGGGGTTGAATCATGGGTACTCTTAGTGATTACAAAAAGCGATTTGAACAAATTTCAATACCGCAAAAAGAAAAGTTTATTGAAAAACTAAAGGAAATTGTATATACAAAAGGAAAAGAAGAATACGCTAAATTTTTATATGAGTGCGAGAAAAAATACGAAGATGAGGTTTTAAAAAATCTTCACATATCTTCTATTGAAGAATCGAAAAAAGAATCAAAAGTACGTTTTGAAATAGAAGAAGGTGTATTAAAATCTGTTTTTCTTGAACAAGGAACAGAAGTTATAATACCCGATAATGTTTTAAAAATAGGTCATAGTGCGTTTTCAGAATGTGTGTTATTAAGCAACGTAGTCATGCCAAACAGTATCACTAGCATTGGCACGTTTTCATTTTCCGATTGCAAGGTTATCAAGCAAATAAATATACCAGATAGTTTGATTGAAATAGGTAGATACGCCTTTTCTGAATGTCGCTCTTTAGAAAAAATAAGTATACCAGATAGCGTGATTGAAATAGGTAAATCTGCGTTTTCTTTTTGCGAATCACTTGAAAGTATTGCGTTGCCTAAGAATATAACAAGTATCGAAGAATTGGTATTTTCACATTGTAATTCAATTCAAAACATAGAAATACCAGACAATGTGATTGAAATAGGCAAAGATGCGTTTTCTTCATGCGAATCACTTAAAAGCATCAAGCTGTCAAAAAATATAACAAGTATCGGAGAATCGGCATTTTCATATTGCAATTCAATTAAAAACATAGAAATATCTGACTACATAAATATTACAGGTGATTTTGAGTTTTGTTCTGATTTTAGCTTTATTAATGAAATGGTACAACAAAAAAAACGAAAGAATGTTGAAGCCCATTTATTTTCACAAAATTATGATATAAAAGATTCGCTTAAAAACATCATCTTATACGATAATGTAACCAGTATAGATGAATACACATTCAAACATTGTAATTCTTTAGAGAGTGTAACCCTATCTGAAAGTATCACTAATATAGGTAAAGAGGCTTTTTCATGTTGTAAATCACTAAAAGAGATAATTATTCCAAATAGTGTAACTAACATAGGTGAAGGTGTATTTGAATGGTGCGAGTCGCTTGAAAAAATTGTAATACCCAAAAATATAATGGATAAAATGGAAAATTTGTTTAAAGGTTGTAATGCGATTAAAAATATATCAGTAACAGATTATATTGATATTTTACATGAGCCATCTATTAATAGTATAAAAATGTCAAACTATATGGATATTGTATACGACTATAAAGATAATGAAAGTTTTGACTTCGAGTTGTTGGAAGAAATAACAATACCTACGAATTTAAAAAGCATTGAAGCAGGTGTTTTTTCAAAAGGATATTATTTGAAAAATGCGATTAAACATATAGATGTACTAGATAGCGTAACAAATATAGATGAAAATACATTTTCATATTGTGAATCCCTTGAAAGCATTACATTATCAAAAAATATCGTATCTATAGGTAAAGAAACATTTTACGAATGCAAGTCAATTAAACAAGTAATAATACCAAATAATATAACCAGTATAGATGAATACGCATTTGCATATTGCACTTCACTTGAAAGCGTGACGTTATCAAAAAACATCACACATATTGGCTTTTCTGCGTTTCTTGGTTGTAGCTCCCTAAAAAGTATTTATATCCCTGATAGCGTGATTAACATAGGACATTGTGCATTTGACGACTGCACAGCACTCCCAGATATAACGATAAAAAGAATAAATGCAATAATTGGATATGATATACGAGAGAATAATAATAAAGCACCGTCATTATTAAAGCCCCAATCAAGTACGCTAACTTATGACACTATGAACGGTCACGAATTTGAGGCGTTTTGCGCTAAACTATTGGCAAAAAACGGTTTTACCGATATAGAAGTAACAAAAGGCAGTGGTGACAGTGGTGTAGATATAATTGCAAGCAAAAGCGGATTAAAATATGCCATCCAATGTAAGCGTTATGCTTCTAATGTAGGAAATACCGCTGTGCAAGAAATTTATATGGGTAAGGCGATTTATGACTGCCACCAAGCTATTGTTCTAACAAATCAATATTTTACGAACGCTGCGAAAATAGCGGCGCAAAAAACAGGTGTTGCACTATGGGATAGAGATGAGTTGGAGCGACTTAACAGGTAGCGTTATCAAATATTTTTCCCAGTATATCCGTAAGTTGTTGCCGTATCTCAAACCAAACATCTTCGTCCATAGGTCTACCGTTGATAATTGCAACGGCTTCTTTTTTTCCATTTGTATCTTTGTACATAACTTTTATACATTCTAATTGCGGAGCGTTAAAAATTTCTTCCCATGTTTGAGTTAAAACCATGTTTTTCCTCCTTTCCATTCGCACATGTTGGACATCGGGGGGGTTTGCTTAGTTTTTTCGCAAAAACTACATAAAACTACCCCCCTACCTTTCTTTTTTATGCGAATATACCATTTATTTACATTTTATTTTAACATAATTTTTTAAGCCATTCAAATATTCGATTGCAAAAACACGCATTTTTACAGGCTTTTCCTACATATATATCTACTATGACGTAGTAAATTTGCTTTCGGATATGTATTTACATTTGCTATTTTACGATGCTAAAATTGGAAAATTATATAAAAAAGGAGTGGTAAAAATGAAATGCGCAGTTTATGCAAGGGTATCATCAGACGAACAAGAAACAAGTATCATCAATCAACAAGAATATTTTAAGGAGTACATCAAACGTCACAATTACGAGATGTATGGAGTGTACAGTGACGAAGCATTTAGCGGTACGGAAATCAGTAAGCGACGCGATTTTCTAAGACTGTTAGAAGATGGGAAGAATAGGCGGTATGATGTTCTTCTTGCAAAGTCGTACTCACGCTTTGGGCGCAACCAACGCGAAACGCTTTCGGCTTTGGCAGAATTATTTGAAAATGGAATACGGATAATTTTTGTCGAGGACGGTTTAGATTCTTTGCGGGATAAAGGGCAATTTGGGCTATTTGCTTGGCTTGCAGAACAGGAAGCCCGCAAAATCTCGGAGAGGATAAAGCTAACTTGGCAGATTTACAACCAACAAGGCAAAATTCACAACACAAAAGAAACATACGGATACAACTACAACCGAGAAATCAGAAATTTTGAGGTAAACGAAAAGGAAGCGGAAATCGTAAGGCTAATTTACGAAAAATACCTACAGGGTGATAGCCTACGCACGATAGCCGTTTATCTCAACAACAAAGGCTACCCAACAAAGCAAAATTCCATGTGGTTTTCTAAGGTATTAAAGGTCATGTTACAAAACGAGTTTTACCTAGGGCATCTCACACAGGGACGGCACAAAAAAATTGATGTAACAATAAAAAAGGTGGAGAGTGTCAACAAAAAAGACTGGTATGTACACAAAAATAACCACACCGCCATTATTCCAGAAGAATTATTTAATAAAGTGCAAGTGGAAATGGCAAGACGCTCGGAAAATATAAAAGGTGATAACCCCGCCCGCTACAGTGCGAAACATCTTTTTTCTAATCTCATCAAATGCAAGATATGCGGGCAAAGTTTTATTCACAGAAAACGAGCGGGGAGTAAATTATCGTATTATGCTTGCACAGCGTATTGTTCCTTGGGAATTGCTTGCGGTCATAGGAGTAATCGCATATCGGAACGACGAATGGCAGATATAATAAAGGAAAAGTTACAAGCGTTTGCCGAAAATGATTTTGAAGCCGTAAAAGATTTTTACAAACGACAGGGTATCACAACAGAAGCGGAAAATATAAGCATTTCGGAAATCGAAACACAGATAGAAGAACAAACACGGCTTTCCCTTTCGCTCTTAGATGTTTTTTCTAACGGAATGTTGGGCAAAAACCAGTTCAAATTACAAAATGATGCGATAGAGGAAAAAATCAACACGTTAATTCAAAAAAAGGAAGAATTAACAAATCACACCACAGTAAACGACAACACCGAAGAAGAAGCGATTAAAACCATAAAAGAAACACTTGCCGTAGATGTTTCACAGTGGGATAACTTCTTGATAAAAAACATAATAAAAAAAATCCACTTGGATATGATTGATGATTATGTAGAAATTATTTTTAACTATGGCTTAGAAATCCAGTAGGACAAACCATTCATACATATGTACCTGTACCGTGACATACGAAGTTACGAAATCCGCTGTCCCCCCTAAGAATGCACCCACCATAGCCGCAAATGCCACGG